>ERZ772924.842-NODE-842-length-14761-cov-28.108595_pt1 | contig 14761 bp, 13 predicted proteins | sample MGYA00512116_ERZ772924 | MGnify/ENA primary metagenome ERZ772924 (study PRJEB29015, sample SAMEA2737920) | human oral metagenome | biome: human oral; feature: human-associated habitat; material: dental | place: China | collected 2134 ...
GTCACAGTCATATGCGTTCTCCTCATAGGAAGGGGACAACGATGCTCCATCGCCCAGACAAGCGTAGTGGGACGCCAGCAGCCACGCCCGCCGATACGACGGTGAGATCAAAATGTTACGATATTGCTATCCACAACCATTTTAAGGGTTATAGGCCCCACATGTGTGGGTTTGCGTCAGTAAGTGCACAAAACCCGGAGAACCGCCACAGGGATACAGGGATGGCGGAGATCGTGGAGAAGCGGAGACGATGCGGAGGCTACGGCGTTCCGGCCGGGGAGCCCCCGTCCGAGGAGCCCTCCGGCGCCCTCGGCAGATTTTCTTCCGCGCCCGTGGCGTCCTGAGGTTGAGCGGGCTGCGGTTGAGCGGCCACCCCTCCGGCGGCCGGCGTATCGGCCTCGCCGATCGGCTGCGGCGCCGCCTCCCAGCTGCTGCGGCCCTGATCCGTCGTTGAGGATCCGGGTTGGAGGGACTGGGAGGGCTTGGCGGACCCCGTGCACTCGATATTGTTGTCGGCGTCGTAGGTGGTGGTCAGGACGTCGTCGGGAACGGTCTTGTCAGAAGCTGTGCGGGTGCGGGTGACAGTGATGTCGAAGCCCGGGTTCCCGCCGTAGTACGACTGGCATCCTGAGCCCGCCGGGCGGGTGAGAGTCTGGACGGGCCGGTAGTTGTAGCGCTCGGAGCTGGTGATGGAGACGTCGTAGTAGTGCGTGGACCAGATGCGGGTGTGGACCTGGCCGTCGGCGACCCAGGCCTGGATGAGCGCCGCGTAGGGAGTGGAGTTGGTGAACTTGACGTCCTTCTGGCCGGTCCAGAGCGTCGCCTCGCGCCCGGCCGGGTACCGGTCGAAGTAGTAGGAGTGCGGGTGGTGCTCGACATCGTCCATGCCGGCCTCGAAGCCGACGTTGAACATGGTGGTGCCGATCTGGGAGAGCCCGCCTCCCAGCGCATCGACGTGCTGGCCGTTGGAGATGACGCCCGCATCGGTGAAGCCGTGCTCGTAGTCCACCGGGCCGAGCGCCTCCTCGACGGAGAAGGTCTGCCCGGACATGACGACCTGACCATTCATCTGCTCGGCGCCGCGTATGAGGTTCTGATCGCGGCCGGGCTCGGAGTTGAAGGGTGTGGCGAACTCGCCGGTGACCTCGGTAATGCCCCAGTCCGCCTCAGGGGTGGTGGTGTCCGGCTCAGTGGTGGTCATGGGGATGGCGACGGTGCGGTCGGCGGATGCGGACTTGGTGGTTCCCGTGTCGATGAGCTGCTGGGTCAGAGCCGCCATGTCGATGCCCTCGCCTGAGGACGGGGCCACATACTGGGGCTTGGCCCCGGCCGCACCGGTCGCGGAACCGTCGATCGTCCAGCCCGCATTGACGGCCTGCGTCTCGATCGGCCCCATGGCGGCGATGAGGTCGTCGTGAAGCCGCTGGGAGTCGAGGACGGCGGAGAGCTCGCCATCGGCGGTCGAGATGGTGGTCAGACTCGCGATCTGCTCAGGCGAGAGGACGAGCTGCTTGCCGGTGGCGGTCTTCTCAGCGCTCGTGCCGACGGCGGTGATGGTGAGGTCGTCCGCGAGCAGGGGCGTGAGGACGGAATCGACGAATGTCTGGGCGTCCTCGTCGGTGATCGCCGGCTTCGCGGTGCCGCTGGCCAGGGCGATGGCCTCCTGCCCCAGGGGCCAGTCCGTGCTTAGGGACTTCACGGAGGCGTCGACGTCCAGGCCAGTGCCAGTGGCGCCCGGGGTCATAACGGGGGTTGTGCCGTCGAGGGTGACGACGGCGTCGGCCGTACCGGTGGCGAGCGTGTCGAGCCGCTCATTGAGAGCGGCGGTGAGCGCTTCGGTGTCAACGGTGGTGACGGCGTCGACATCACTGCCGCTCAGACGCTTGATGAGCGTCACCGGGTTGAGGGTGGGGCCGACCAGACGGTCAACGCTGGCGTCGGCGTCCACGGCCACACCGGAGTCGGCGGGCACGAGCGTATCGGTGGAATCGTTGACGGTGAGGATGACGGGATACGTCAGGGCGGCGCCGACCTGGTCGTCCACCGCTTGACGCGCCTCAGCGGGACTCATATCTCCGACATCGACGCCGGAAACGGTCGATCCGGCGAAGATGTGCTGGGTGGTGGCGATGGCGGCGCCTCCCCAGATCAGGACCAGCAGGCCCAGGCCGATGATGCAGGCCATCATGCCGCGGCCCGGCCCGCGACCGTGCAGCAGCTCCGTCAATGCCGCCTTGGCTTTGGCGAGAGCCGCTTTCACCTTGGCGGAAGTGGAGTCGGCGGCGGCCTCGGAGGCGGCGCCGTCGGAAGAGCCGGACGAGTCGGAAGCACCAGTGGTGCGAGCGGCCTCGTCTGCAGCGCCTGCAGCGGGCTTATCGCCCGCGGGGGCGGGGATCTCGTCGAACTGAGGCGCTTCGGCCGGTGTGGGCGCCGACATGGCGGCCAGGGCCTCGCCGACCGGAGCCGCGACGGCATCCTTCGACTCCGCCCCCGCCTCTTCGGCCTCCGCCTCTTCAGCCTCCACCGCGGAGCCGTCCTGCGAAGCCTCCTCATCAACGGATGCGGACTCTTCAGCGGTCTCGTCGGTCTCGTCCTCGGGTTCGGAATCCGTGCTCTCGCCATCAGCGGGCTCGGGCTCGGACTGCGCATTCTCATCCTCGTCGACGGCGGGCTCGCGCAGGTCAACGCCGCCCAGCGGGTGGTCGAGGAGACGGGGGCCGACGTGCGGATCGCCGGACTGGCCAAACGCCTCGAGGAAGTGTGGGTGCCCGGCGAGGAGTTCCCCGTCATCCTGCCCCGGACGTCCCCGGCTCTGCGCCTCCTCCAGCAGCTGCGCGACGAATCGCACCGCTTCGCCATCGCCTTCCACCGCAGGAAGAGGTCGAAGGCCATGACGCGCTCGTCCTTGGACGCGGTCGCCGGGCTCGGCCCCGCCAAGCAGAAGGCCCTCCTGGCGGCCTTCGGGAGCGTGGCGAAGATCAAGCGGGCCACCGTCGAGGACCTTGAGTCCGTGCGGGGGATCGGCCCTTCCCTCGCACGCGCCATCGTCGAGCACTTCCGGTCCGGGGCTTCGGATCCGGGTGCTAGACCTGTGGCATGATGAACCCATGGACGACATCAACGACTCGGGCCTCATCCCCGTCGGCATCCCCCAGCAGGACGAGGAGGCCTCGCTGCCGCACGCGGAGCTGCCCGAGCTGCTCGTCATCACGGGGATGTCGGGGGCCGGCCGAACGCGCGCGGCCGACACGCTCGAGGACCTCGACTGGTACGTCGTGGACAACCTGCCTCCCCGCCTGCTGCGAGCCCTGGCCAGGATGATGACGCCCGACGGGGGAGTCCACAGGCTCGCCGTCGTGGTCGACGTCCGCTCGCGGGAGTTCTTCGCAGAGCTCGTCTCCATCCTCGACGAGCTGCACGAGAGCGGGCTCGCCTACAGGGTCCTGTTCCTGGACTGCGACGACGACGACCTCGTCAAGCGCTACGAGAGCGTCCGGCGCCCCCACCCCCTCCAGGGGGACCGCAGGCTCCTGGACGGCATCCAGGAGGAGCGCGAGCTTCTGAAGACCCTGCGGACGCGCTCCGACATCCTCATCGACACGAGCGGGTACTCCGTGCACGACCTCGCCCGGAAGATCCGCGCGCTCGTCGCCGACGAAGGCCAGTCGGACATCCGACTGACGGTCATGTCCTTCGGGTTCAAATACGGCCTTCCGCTGGACGCCGACAACGTCGTCGACGTGCGCTTCCTGCCCAACCCCTACTGGGTCTCGGAGCTGAGGCACCTGACGGGCAAGGACTCGCCGGTGGCGAACTTCGTCCTGAACAAGGCGGGGGGCCAGGGCTTCGTCGAACGGTACACGGCTCTGCTCACGGACATCCTCCAGGGCTACACCCGCGAGCTCAAGCCCTTCGTGACGATCGGCATCGGGTGCACGGGTGGCAAGCACCGCTCCGTGGCCATCGCCGAGGCGATCTCCGAGAGGCTTCGGGCCGGCGGCAGGGCCGTCCGCACGATACACAGAGATTTGGGGCGGGAATGACGCAGATTCGCAGAGGCTTCTACGGGCCCAGAGTCGTGGCCTTCGGCGGCGGGCACGGTCTGTCCGCCAGCCTGTCCGCGCTGCGCCTGATGACCCAGAACGTCACCGCCGTGGTCACCGTCGCCGACGACGGCGGCTCCTCCGGGCGCCTGCGCGAGGAATTCGGCGTGCTGCCGCCGGGGGACATGCGGATGGCGCTCTCCGCCCTGTGCGACGACGGCGAATGGGGCCAGACCTGGCGGGACGTCCTCCAGCACCGGTTCATGTCCGAGGGGCCCATGAACGGCCACGCCCTGGGCAACCTCCTGATCCTGGCCCTGTGGGAGCACTTCGGGGAGTCCGTGACGGCGCTGGACTGGGTCGGGCAGCTCCTCGACATCAAGGGCAGAGTCCTGCCCATGTCCTCGACCCCGCTGGAGATCGAGGCCGTGGTCGACGACGACGGCGGCCGCACGACCGTCCGCGGCCAGGTGGCGGTGGCCACTTCCACGGGCCACGTCCACCACGTCGCCGTCATCCCCAAGAACCCCCCGGCCCAGGCGGAGGCCCTCGTCGCCGTCGAGGAGGCCGACTGGGTGATCCTCGGGCCGGGGTCCTGGTACACCTCGGTGATCCCGCACCTGCTGGTGCCCGAACTCCGCGAGGTCCTGCGCACGACGAAGGCGAAGCGCGCCCTGACTCTCAATCTCAACGCGGAGAAGGAGACGCAGGGGATGAGCGCCGCCGACCACATCCGGACCGTCTGCTTCCACGCCCCGGGCCTGAAGCTGGACGTCATCCTCGCCGACCCGTCGAGCATCGACGACATCGACGAGACGGAGCGCGCCGCGGTCGAGTGCGGCGCCCAGCTCATGCTCAGGCAGGTTAGAATGAGCGACGGGTCGGCTCGGCACGATCCCCTCAGGCTCGCGGCCGCGTACCGCGACGCCTTCGAAGGCGTGTTCGGAGACGTCTTCGACGCGGACTAGTCCCCTACAGCACACGGAAGACAATCACGATATTCATGCCCGCACTCACACAACTGGCAAAGGACGAGCTCTCCCACATCCGGTCCCGCATGCTGTCGAGCGTCATCGCCGAGGTCTCGACGATGTTCCGGTTCGCGGGCGGGCTGCAGATCGCCAACGGCAAGGTGGCGCTCCACGCGGAGCTGAGCCATCCGGGCAGCGCCAAGCACCTGTGGGACCTGGCGGCCCAGGCGTTCAGCGTCGAGCCCGAGCTCCTGACGGTCTCCTCGTCCATGCGCCAGAACCACTTCCTCGTCCGCATCACCCGCAACGGAGAGCGCGTGGCCCGCAGGCTCGGCCTCCTGGACACCTACGGGCGTCCGGTGCGCGGCCTGCCGCCGTCGATCGTCGGCGGATCGAAGGCAGACGGCGCGGCTGCGTGGCGGGGGGCGTTCCTCGCCCGGGGGTCCCTCCTGGAGCCCGGGCGCAACGCCTCGCTGGAGGTCGTGTGCCCGAGCCTGGAGTCCGCCTACGCCCTCGGCGGGCTCGCGCGCCGCATGGAGATCTCCTACCGGGCCCGCGAATCGCGCGGGGCGCACCGGGTGGACATCCGCGAAGGCGACGCCATCGCGGAGATGCTCACCCGCATGGGCGCCAACGACGCCGTCATCCGATGGGAGGAACTGCGCGTGGAGAGGGAGGTCCACGGCTCGGCCAACAGGCTGGCGAACTTCGACGACGCCAACATGCGGCGGTCGGCCGACGCCGCCGTCGTCGCCGTCATCCGCGTCAAACGTGCCTTCGAGATCCTGGGGGAGGACGTGCCGGAGAACCTGCGGGAGGCCGGCGAGTTCCGCATCAAGTACCCCGAAGACTCCCTCAACCTGCTCGGCGAGAGGCTCAGTCCACCTGCGACGAAGGACGCGGTCGCCGGGCGTCTGCGGCGCCTGAACACGATGGCGGACAAGCGTGCGGCCGAACTGGGCGTTCCCTCCACGCTCGAGGCGGCAAGGAACGCCGGGCACAGCGCTTGAGAGCCTGGGACCTTTTTCGTGTCCGAACCACCGTCGGATATTTCGTGTGGGAAAGCTCGCATCTCGCAAAGCGGGAGTCCTGTGCACCGCTTTCCCCGCCCGATAGAATGAGCACGTTGACCGGACGGCTCAGTCCGGCGTAAATGGCCGTACAGCGGCCCAAGCACGTGCATGAATGCACACAGGGAGGATACAGAGTGACCATTAAAGTTGGCATTAACGGCTTCGGCCGCATTGGACGCAACTTCACCCGCGCCGCACTCGCCCAGGGTGCCGACATCGAGATCGTTGCGGTCAACGACCTGACCGACAACAAGACGCTCGCGCACCTGCTCAAATACGACTCGATCCTCGGCAAACTCGACGAGGACGTCACCTACAGCGAAGATTCGATCACCGTCGGCGGCAAGGTCATCAAGGCCCTCGAAGAGCGCGACCCCACCAAGCTCCCCTGGGGCAAGCTCGGCGTCGACGTCGTCATCGAGTCGACCGGCCGCTTCACCGACGCCAACGCGGCGAAGGCCCACCTCGATGCGGGCGCCAAGAAGGTCATCATCTCCGCCCCCGCGAAGAATGAGGACGCCACCTTCGTCATCGGCGTGAACGAAGCCGACTACGATCCCGCCAAGCACAACATCGTTTCCAACGCCTCCTGCACGACCAACTGCCTCGCGCCGCTGGCCAAGGTTCTCAACGACGAGTTCGGCATCGTCAAGGGTCTCATGACGACGATCCACGCCTACACCGCCGACCAGAACCTCCAGGACGGCCCGCACAAGGACCTGCGCCGCGCCCGCGCCGCCGCCCTGAGCATCATCCCGACCAAGACGGGCGCCGCCCAGGCGGTCGCCCTGGTCCTGCCCGAGCTCAAGGGCAAGTTCGACGGCTACGCTCTGCGCGTTCCGACCCCGACCGGCTCGGTCACCGACCTCACCTTCGAGGCCGCCAAGCCGGTGTCGGTCGAGTCCGTCAAGGCCGCGGTCAAGAAGGCCGCCGAAGGCCCCCTCAAGGGCATTCTCGCCTACACCGAGGATCCGATCGTCTCCAAGGACATCGAGACCGACCCGCATTCCTCGATCTTCGACGCAAGCCTGACCAAGGTCATCGGCAACCAGGTGAAGGTCGTCTCCTGGTACGACAACGAGTGGGGATACTCCAACCGCCTCGTCGACCTCGCCGTCCTTGTGGGCTCGAAGCTCTGACCCGATGAGCTGACGCCGGTGCCCGCACACGCCCCCAGCGTGTGCGGGCACCCGTTTTCGTGAAAGGAACACAATGAGGACTATCGATTCTCTCGGCGACCTCGCCGGGAAGAGGGTCTTCGTCCGGTCCGACTTCAACGTGCCGCTCGACGAGGACCGCAACATCACCGACGACGGCCGCATCCGCGCCGCCCTGCCCACGCTCAAGCGCCTGCTCGACGCCGGCGCCCGGGTCGTGGTCGCCGCGCATCTCGGCCGCCCGAAGGGCACGGTCAAGCCCGAATTCTCCCTGGCCCCGGTCGCGGCCCGCCTGTCCGAGCTCCTGGGAGTCGACGTGCCGCTGGCGGCCGACACCGTCGGGGCCGACGCCCACGCGAAGGCGGACGCCCTGAAGGACGGAGAGATCGTCCTTTTGGAGAACGTCCGCTTCGACCCGCGCGAGGCCTCCAAGGTGGACGCCGAGCGCGAGGAGCTCGCCAAGGAGTACGCAGCTCTGGCCGACGCCTTCGTCTCCGACGGCTTCGGAGTCGTCCATCGCAAGCAGGCGTCAGTCTACGACGTGGCCAAACTGATTCCGTCGGCCGCCGGCGAGCTGGTCTTCAAGGAGATCGACTCGCTCTCCCGGGCCACGAAGGACCCCGAGCGGCCCTACACGGTGGTGCTCGGCGGCTCGAAGGTCTCCGACAAGCTCGGCGTCATCGAGAACCTGCTGGACAAGGCCGACCGCCTCCTCATCGGCGGCGGTATGGCCTACACCTTCCTCCTGGCCAAGGGATACGAGGTGGGGACGTCCCTGCGCGAGGACGACCAGGTCGCTACGGCGGCCGACTACCTGAAGAAGGCCGAGGAGAACGGCGTCGAGCTGCTGGTCCCGGTCGACGCGGTGGTCGCCCCCCTCTTCGCGGCCGACGCCACCCCCACGATCGTCGCGGCGGAGGAGATCCCGTCCGATCAGATGGGCCTGGACATCGGCCCCAAGACGGCGGCCGTCTATTCGGCGGCCATCGCCGATTCGAAGACCATCGTGTGGAACGGCCCCATGGGCGTCTTCGAGTTCGAGGCCTTCGCCAACGGCACCAAGGCCATCGCCAAGGCGATGGAGGACACTGCGGGCTTCACCATCGTCGGCGGCGGCGACTCTGCGGCGGCCGTGCGCAACCTCGGCTTCGACGAGGCGAAGTTCTCGCACATCTCCACTGGAGGCGGCGCCTCCCTCGAGTTCCTCGAGGGCAAGGAACTGCCCGGAATCGTCGTTCTGGAGGGCTGACATGGCACGCATACCATTGATGGCGGGCAACTGGAAGATGAACCTCGACCACCTCCAGGCCAACCAGCTCGTCCAGAAGCTCGCGTGGACGCTCGGCGACCTCGGCCATGACTACAGCAAGGTCAACGTGGCCGTCATCCCGCCGTTCACGGACATCCGCTCCGTGCAGACCGTGGTCGAAGCCGACCAGCTGTCGATCCGCTACGGCGCCCAGGACGTCTCGACCCACGACGACGGCGCCTACACCGGCGAGATCTCCACGAACATGCTCGTCAAGCTCGGCTGCACCTACGCGGTGGTCGGCCATTCGGAGCGGCGCGAATACCATGGGGAGACGAACGAGCTCATCGGCGCCAAGGCCAAGAAGGCGCTCGAGGCGGGTCTGACCCCGATCGTCTGCTGCGGCGAGGCGCTCGACGTGCGCAAGGAGGGCCGCCAGGTCGAGTACGTGATCGGCCAGATCGACGCCATGTTCGCGGACCTGACCGGCGAGCAGGTCGCCGCGTCCGTGGTCGCCTACGAGCCCATCTGGGCCATCGGCACGGGCGAGGTCGCCACCCCCGACGACGCCCAGGAGGTCTGCGGCGCCATCCGCGGCCGGATCGCCGAGCTGTACGACGGCGCGATCGCGAATGCGGTCCGCATTCAGTACGGCGGCTCGGTCAAGTCCTCGAATGTCGTGGACATCATGGCCCAGCCCGACGTCGACGGCGCGCTCGTCGGCGGCGCGAGCCTGAAGGCCGAGGAGTTCGCCAAGATCGTCACCTACTACGAGAAGTAGCCGCACGAGGTGGGCGCCGCCTCGTGCGGCGCCCACTCTCTCCGCTATGCTTGGAGCGCTCCGGGACGCGAGGAGCCGGGCGGGGCCCGGCCGTCTGCCGGACGCACGCCGCAATCGAACGAACGCCGTCGGCTCCACGAGAGGCGCGGGAAGGAACACACGGTGCACATACTGCTGATCATCTGCGAGGTTCTGCTCGTCATCACGAGCATCCTGCTGGTTCTGTCGATCCTTCTGCACAAGGGCAAGGGCGGCGGCATCTCCGACATGTTCGGCGGCGGCATTTCGACGTCGATGCGTTCGTCGGGCGTCGCCGAACGGAACCTCAACTACATCACCGTCGTCGTCGCGATCATCTGGGCGATCGTCATCGTGCTCATCGGTCTGATCGTCCGATTCAGTTAGCGATGCCGGCGCAAGCCGGGGGAAGCGGAAGGGCCGCCTGCAAGGGCGGCCCTTCGCGTGCGCACGCGGCTGGCAGGCGACGTCGGCCGGCGGCTTATCGGTGGAGACCGGCCCGCGGAACCGCGGTCGTAGGCGCATGCCGGAGCCGACGCCGGCCCGCGGACCCGCCGGCGACGCCTTCAGGCGGGCAGGGAGTCCAAGTCGACGCGCTCCAGCCCGACCTTCAGGACCTCCTCGTAGGCGGTGTCCGGAGTCATCTCGCGCAGCTCTTCGATGAGCTTGGACTCCATGGTCCTCATGGGGAGGTTGACTCTCTGCACCGCCCGGCCGGGCCGGACCATGTCGCCGAAGTCCGAGCCGAGGGGGCGGTCCAGCCGGAGCTCTCCCGAATCACGGAACAGGCTGACCCCGTTGACCGCCTGTCCCCGCTCGTGGTCGATCCCCACGCTCGCGTCCAGGCGCAGGGCGAGCCACGCCGCCAGGAGCACGACCGCCGGATGGGCGGAGTTGCCGCGGACGACGGCCGACGTCACCTGCTCGCACGGGGGCTCGTCGAGCATCGCGGCGAGGTGATTGCGCCAGAAGGTCACCCCCGTCCAGGCGAGGTCGGTGTCGCCGGGGGAGTGTCCGTCGCGGATGCGCCGCAGGCTTTCGGCCGCCGGCGTCCCCGAATTCTGGGAGGTGGTTATGCGACGTTGGGCCATCGCGCCGATGGGCATGCCCGCGGGGAACGCCGGAGCGTCCTGCACCCACCACACGACCGTGGGCGTGTCGGGCAGGAGCAGCGGGCTGACGAGCGTTTCGAGGTTGTCGGCCGCCCCGCCCCTGCACCGCAGGATGACGATCTCCGAGAGTCCGGCCTCCGCGCCGACGCGGATCTCCGCGTCCAGCCGGGCATCGTCGCCCCCCGTGGCGGGCAGTATCGTGACGATGCGGCACGGGTGGGCTCGAGCCGCCCCCGAGGCGGCGGCGACGGCGTCGCGCAGTCCGCCTTCGTCCTTGGCGACGACGATGAGCGTGAGGACTCGGCCGAGGGCCACGGATCCCACCGTCTCCCGCAGGTCGTCCATCCGCAGGACGATGTCCGCGGACGATGTCGAATTCATGTGGATGATCATCGGGGATTCCTTCCTACGGACGCCGCCAGGCCCTGCCGTCGCGGGCGAGCATGTCGTCGGACGCCGCCGGCCCCCAGCTTCCCGGCGCGTAGGTCGCCAGGGCCTCGGGGTGGGACGTCCAGTAGTCCTCGGCCTCGTCCACGAGCTTCCAGGACAGCTCGATTTCGCGACGGTGCGGGAAGAGGGGCGGATCTCCGAGCAGGACGTCGAGGATGAGCCGCTCGTACGCCTCGGGGGCGTACTCGGTGAAGGCATGCCCGTAGGCGAAGTCCATGGTGACGTCGCGCAGACGCATCGCCGACCCGGGGACTTTCGAACCCATCTTGAAGGTCATGCCCTCGTTGGGCTGCACGTGGACGACGAGCGCGTTGTGCCCCAGGCCGTCCGTGGAAGGGAAAGGCAGGAAGGGCGGGTACTTGAAGACCACCGCGATCTCGCTGACGCGCCGCCCGAGCCGTTTGCCCGCACGCAGGTAGAAGGGGACCCCCGACCATCGCCTGGTCTCGATGCCGAGCCGGAAGGCGGCGTAGGTGTCGGTGATGGAATCGGCGGGGATGCCCTCCTCCTCCTTGTAGCCGCGCTCCCATCGGCCGCCCTGCCAGCCCGAGACGTACTGGGCGCTGACGGCCGACTCGGACACCGGCCCGTAGAATCGGGTCGCCTCCAAGACCTTCTCCTTCTCCAGGCGGAGTGCGCCCGGTTCGAAGGACGTGGGCTCCTCCATCGCGGTCAGGGCCAGCAGTTGGAGGAGGTGGTTCTGGATGACGTCTCGCGCCGCGCCGATTCCGTCGTAGTATCCGGCGCGCGTGCCGATCCCGATGTCTTCGGCCATCGTGATCTGGACGTGGTCGACGTGGGCCGAATTCCACAGCGGCTCGTACAGCTCGTTGCCGAAGCGCAGCGCCAGAAGGTTCTGGACCGTCTCCTTGCCCAGGTAATGGTCGATGCGGAAGACGGAGTCGGGAGGGAAGACCCGCGTGACGATGCCGTCGAGCTCCTTGGCGGACTGCAGATCGTGGCCGAAGGGCTTCTCGATGACGGCGCGGCGCCAGCCGCCGTCGTTCGAATACAGGCCCGCCGCCGCGATCCCGCCCAGGACGGTCGGGAACAGCTCCGGCGGGATCGCCAAGTAGAAGGCGTAGTTGCCGTCGGTGCCCCGTTCGACCGTCATCCGGTCCATGGACTCGCCCAGCCGCCGGTAGGTGTCGGGATCGTCGTACTGTCCGTGGACGATCCTCAGGCCGGACATGACCTGTTTCAGGCTCGTCTCGGTCACGGCGGTCTTCGCGCCCGCCCTCATGGCGGCCTCGACTCTGTCTGCGAGGCCGTCGTCCACCCGGCGCGCCACGCCGAGGATGGTGAAGGAGGGCGGCAGGAGCCCCCGATTCGCCAGATCGTAGAGGGCCGGAAGGATCTTCCTGCGGGAGAGGTCTCCGGTGATGCCGAAGAGCACGATGCCGCACGGCCCGGCTATGCGTTGGAGTCGGGAATCGGGGACTGCCCGCAGGGGGTTAATGGTCATGCAGTTGCTCCGTGACGGCCCTGATGAGATCGGCCCATGCGATCTCGAATTTCGCGACCCCATCGTATTCCAGTCTGCTGGTCACGTCGGCGAGGTCCACGCCGGCGGCGGCGAGCTCGCCGAGCAGGCTTCGCGCGTCGTCGACGGCGGGGCGGATGGTGTCGCCCCGGAGGTCTCCGTGGTCGGCCACGGCCAGCAGGGTCTTCTCCGGCATCGTGTTGACGACGTGGCGCGAGACGAGCTCGTCGACGTACATCGTGTCGCGGTAGGCCGGGTTCTTCACGCCCGTGGAGGCCCACAGGGGCCGTTGGAGGTTGGCGCCCGCCTCGGCCAGGTCGGCGAAGCGGCGGCCGCCCTCGAAGATGTCGAGGAAGGCGCCGTAGGCTATGCGGGCGTTGGCCACGGCGGCCCGGCCGGCGAGCTCGGCGCGTCCGAGCTCGCCGAGGAGCCGGTCGACCTCCCCGTCCACGCGGGAGACGAAGAAGGAGGCGACCGAGTGGATGCCCGACAGGTCCAGCCCGGCCCGGCGGGCCTTCTCCAGACCGGCCAGGTAGGCCTGGGCGACCTCGACGTAGCGCTCGACTGAGAAGATCAGCGTCGCGTTCACGGAGATCCCCGCGGCGATGGCGTCGGTGATGGCCGGCAAGCCCTCGACCGTCGCGGGGATCTTGATCATGACGTTGGGCCTGTCGACGGTCGCCCACAGCTCCCCGGCCTGTTCGAGGGTCTCGGCCGTGCGGCGCGCCAGGCGGGGATCGACTTCGATGGAGACCCGCCCATCGTAGCCGCCGGTCCTCTCGTACACGTCGAGGAAGAGGTCGCAGGCCTCGCGCACGTCGTCGGTGGTCAGACGTTTGATGACCTCTTCGGGCGAGGCCCCGGAAGACGCCAGCTCGGCGATCGGGGCGGCGTAGTCGGCGGCGCCGGATATGGCGGCCTGGAAGATCGCGGGGTTGGTCGTCACTCCCACGACGTCGTCTTCGCGGATCTTCCGGGCGAGGTCACCCGAGTTCAGGCGTGCGCGGGACAAGTCGTCGAGCCAGATCGACACACCGGACTGTGACAGCTGGGATAGCCTGTCGGACATCGCATTCTCCAATCTTCGGTGCGGGCTTCAGCGCGAGGCTTCGATCGACTCGCGGGCGGCGGCGACCACGGCGGGGCCGGTCGCCGAGTAGATGGACTGCTGGTGCAGCAGGGCGTCGTAGAAGGAGTCCACGGCGAACTCGACCCGCTCCGGATCCGCCAGCGCCTCGATCGCCTCGGGGATGTCCTCGGCGCTGCCGTAGGCGTGGGACAGGGCGGACCAGTCGATCTGGTCGGGCCGGCGGGTCATGGCTGCTCCTCATTCTTCTCGTGAGCGCTCGCCTCTTCTATCACCGAGGCAAACGGATAAGCATATTCAAAGTCGTTCATTTTATTTATCAATTTATTAGGTAAAGATACCATATTTATATTAATCCTTAAGACAATCCTCAAAATCATCACACGAAATGCAACCTTTTTTAAATACCTTCAGCAGATTGGCTTCCACGCATTTTTTCTGTTCTTTCTCTTTGTCAGTGAGTTTTTTCTTTTCTCTATAGCTGTCATAGCGTTTTAGTTCTTCAAATCTTTTCAAAATTGTTAAATCGTTTCTGTCATCTTTGTCCAAATCAATTCCACTGACAAAGGATTCTAACTCGTTTTTTATAGATTCATTTTTATAGTATGATTTTATAAAAAGCCAATCAAAATTATACGATATATAGACAAACTTCCAGAAATATTCTTCGGATTCTCTTTTTTCCTCTGACGCCCTCTCTTTAGCCAAAGCAATGGCTTTATCATATTCTTTTAGGTAGCAATAGGCTTGTATGGCTCTTCCAGAAAAATCCCTATATCCAGCAGGTTTCTTTTCATAGTAGGATATAAACTCCTTATAATGAGCTTCTTCGTACAAAAAGCGCATTTTGAATACCACAAAAGGTTCTAAATCCCCATATTTGGATATCATTTCATCTATTCTTTTCAGATAATCAGTATATTCCTCCTTGCTGTGCGTATTGCTATCTCTGTAATCAACATTAAGTTGCTTGAAACTCTCCATCCAAGGCTTGGGCTTACGATTGTAGGCATACTCAGGAGAGTCATACATTAGGTCGATAACCGAGAGGTGTTTATAGGTTTCAGGTGTAACTCCCCAACTCAGATACTTATCAGCTATTTCGCGTAATATGTAGTATTTATTAAACTCTTCCCTGCCGAGACTTTGGTAGTCATAAGAGCGTTTACTCAGTATATAAGGTTTGAACAGTACCAAAGAATCTATTTCTTCTACACGGCCAGCGCCATTAGTACCTCTAACACCTTCAAAATCAATGCGATAAGTTTTATTCTTATAGGTAATAACAAGCCCTTGAGTATTTGAAAAATGATTGGAAGGAGGTATAACTATCATTT
>ERZ772924.844-NODE-844-length-14737-cov-3.149571_pt1 | contig 14737 bp, 13 predicted proteins | sample MGYA00512116_ERZ772924 | MGnify/ENA primary metagenome ERZ772924 (study PRJEB29015, sample SAMEA2737920) | human oral metagenome | biome: human oral; feature: human-associated habitat; material: dental | place: China | collected 2134 ...
TCTTGCTTCAGGCTGCCCGAAAGCATGGCCTGCGCCCACCAAAGCAGCCTGCACCATTACCTCCGGAGGATAATGACGATAAAGAAGCTAACAAATTAAATCACATCTTTAACAAAAAAGAGCATAAATTAGATGATTTTTAAATAAATTTTGACGACAATCAACAACAAGCTTATAATGCTATAATTAAAGAACTTGAAAGAGATATGGCAAATGGTAAGTTGCCAAATAATTTTACTAATGGCTATAAAGTTAATATTAAGGGCTATGAAATTACTGTACGTGGAGTTATAAAAAATAGAAAACCAAAAATCGGAACGATGTTTATCCCTTGATAATTTTACGGATATTGCAAATATCGAAGCTGAAATTATTAAGCTAATAAGTGATGATTTAAGCGATTATGCGCTTTATGAGCAGTTTGAAAATTCAAAAATTACAAAAAGAGAGGTTTCGACAGCCGGATATTATTGCCATTTCAAGTGTAAAAAAATATTAGAAAAAAGCAAAAACAACGGTTTTGTCGGCAATGTAAATTTAACGCTTTCTGATGAAAACATTGGAGGAGCAATGGTTCTTTTGGAAAATGGAATTTTAAAAATGTTAGAATGCTACTTTTGGGAAGAGAATAATTTTTTTGAAAATATTGTAAACGGGCAATAGTAGATAAAAGACTTAAGCGATTTTAAGCTTAATAATATTTTGTTGATTGTCGACGAAAATGAATTTGGGCAACTATAAAAAGGTGAATTTTATAAAATTTCACCTACGACCGAGCAGAATAAAATTTTAAATTCTATGGTTTAGACAAAGCGTCACGCTTACTGCGATGAAATCTCACGAAATTTCATAAAATTTTTCTACCGCGCGAATTTAAATCCACGTAGCCAAGCTCTAAAATTCCGTAAAATTTCGCGCGATATGGCGTGGTTTGACGTGGAGCGTGGCGTGGCGCGAGCTCTATTATGCAGCGCGGTGCGATGCGGCGTGACGTAGCACAAGTGCGGCATGAACCCTACTCTACGGTGCCGTTTGACGCGACATGAGCCCTAATCCGCGGCGTAATGCGGCTCAATCCTCGTCTGTCGCGGCGCCCTCGAATATATCTCGGTGCAAAATTTCTTCCAAAACGACCGTCGCATAAGAGCCTTTCGGCAGGTAAAAACTGAAGCTAAAATGCGCATTTTGCGCATCATAGGCGTGCTGCACGCGCTCCATAAAGCTCCATGCAAACCTGCGCGAGCCGTTCATCTGCGCCTCAAACTCGCGTGAGGGCGCGAAAATTTCATCTTCAAATCTGCCGCCAAGCCCGCTAGCTCGCAGCTTCGCTCGCCCCACGATAAGGCCTGCGCTCGTGATTTCTCGTCTTGCGAACCGCTCGCACTCTGCGCCCAGATCGTCGCAGCTAAAAAACGCGCCACGGGGAAAGTGTCCTAAAATCTCGCCCCTTAGCAGCTTAAAAAACTGCGGCTGAGCTGCGATCTCGCGCGCCTCCTCCTTGCTTAGTCCGTAAATTTTAGCAAACTCCCCAAGGCTAAATTCCGCCGCAAATTTTGAAATTTCGACCCGCTTGCTAAGCCAGCGGTTAAAAAGCTCACTCTGATAGGCGCTGATTAGAAAGTCGCGCATTTTGGGGTTTTTAAGCCGCCTCTGTCCGCGCAGCACCTCCTCGCCCTGCGCTGCGTTGTCGCCGAACTTGCCGAAGCGTTGATAGCCGAAGTAGTTCGCAAAGCCCTCGCGCCCTAGCGTATCTAGCGCGGCTGCGAGCTTAACGGCGTCGGGCGGCAGGACCTTTTTTAGGCGGATGAAAAAGTCATTGCCCTTAAGATGGCCGATTTTAAGCTTGTTTTTGTGCCTTTGCACGCTTAAAATTTTAAGGCTCTCGTGCGAAAACCTGCCCAGTGCGGGCTCAAATTTAGCAGGCATGCTAACGTGCTGCGTCGTAAGGCCCTGCTTGTCTTTAAGCCCCGCGTAGCCGAACTCGCGCATCTTAGCGCCCGTATGTTCGCTTAAAATCCGCAGCGCCTCGTGCGTGCCGATGCCTTTTTTTTGCAGCAGCAAAATGCAGTGCTCGCCATCATTGCTAGGCTCGTAAAGCGGCACTTCGCGCACGACGAAATCGCTTGAGTTTTTACTAAAATGCGCATTTATCGGCGCGTGATTTAGGGTGTATAAAATTTTCATAGCCCGCCTTTGCGTTAATCTAAGGCACAATTTTATAAAATTGAGCCTAAAAAACTCATTATTAAGGCAAATTCTAGTATCATTCGCCATAAAAAAAGGATGAAAAATGCTAATCAGGCTCTTTCGCTTCGATCCCCGCTGCGACATCGCAAGCTACTTCAAGCCCTATGTTTATGAAAGCGTGCCCTTTGCCGATCTTGCGGCGCTGCTTGACGACATTTCCGCGCACGATCCCTATTTTAGCGCGCAGAGGGTGGAATTTGTAAAAATCGGGGGCACCACCGTAAGCGTAAAAGAGCCGCTAGATACGCTGATAGCGCACTTTGGAAGCGAGCTAATCATAGCCCCTCTTAGCGAAAAAGAGGCGATTAAAGATCTGCGCTGCGAGCCGAGGGCGTTTTTGGATAAATTTAAAGCCTTTGAGAGCATCGCGGACGCCTCTGATTTCGAGTTTTACAAAAGCCTCGCGCCCTATTTTTACTCGACGAAAATCCCCGCATGCTCGCAGGAGTTTTTGGGCAACAGCGCCTTTATCTTCGCGCACCGCCTGATGCAGACGCACCCGAGCGAGCGCATGAGGGTTTTAGAGATCATCGAGCCGCAGATGGCGTATTTTACGAAGTGCGACGCCGTGGGGATGGAGTTTGACGACCGCGCGGCATACAGGGCGTTTTGTGATATTTTAAAATTTGAGCCCGCGCGCAGCAATAAAATTTTAAGCGCGCAGAGCATGGCGGAATTTGACGCAGCGGGCGCGAAGCACAATTTTAGCGGCTTTAACGTCGCCGTGTGGTACGACGAGGCCGCGGAGGAGCTGGCTAGCAGGCTGGGCGCGCAGATCGTGCACTTTGGCTGCGAAGGCGCGCCGCTTGGAGCGCAGATATACGAGCGCGAGCGGGAGTGCGCGCTGCGGCTGGGGGGCGAAATTTTATTTGACGCGTTTGATAGCGGAAGCGATTTTTTGCTAGTAAATTCCAAGCTTGCGCTTGATTTTTTAGACGGCAGAAGCGATGAAATCCAAAGGCTTTTCGGCAGAGATCTCGCGGGCTTTTATCTAATTACGACGGATGAGCTCATCGCTCTAGCTCGCGGCGAGAGACCCGACTTTTCGGCACGCAAGCTAAAGCCGACGCTGATTTAAATTTGACGCCAAAAATTAATTCTAAATTTCTAAGACATGCCAGCGCCAAAGATATCGAAATTTAAGCATGGAATTTTTCCGTCTTGTAGACAATTCGGCACCTAATATTTTTTGGCTATTCCAATGCTAATTCTATTTTAGCTTGTTTATTAGCTTTACTTTAAAATTTGGAGCTTGATCCCATGCGCCATCTAAACCAAATACATCAAGCGCCTCAGCTAAAAGATCTATAATATCTTGTGTTTTTAGTCTGAATGTTCGAATAGGATGAAGCTCAAGCAAGTACCAGACAGTATTGTACTTTATAGAATCAATAATCTCCTTTTTTTCATCCAATTCTATATCTAATATTACTTTAATAATACTTCCTTGGTAATATAAAGTCCAAAGCGTTTTACTTAAATATCCATGATCTACCTCGGGATCTGGGAAAAACCCTGTTTTCATAAGCCAGCAGTCACGCTCCCTGTCTATAACCCAATACCATTGATCCGGCAAGCCTTTATCGTATGGATTATATTTAAGAAAAATCTTAGTAAGTTTATATTTTTTATCATCCTCTTTTGTGATGATCGCATTTTCAAACGCCACTTTATCCCCTTTGCTTTAAATTTTTGATATAAAAGTTACTTGAATGTTTTCCTTAGGGACAATAGATCCTCCATCGCCATATTCATTTAAAATTTCTTTTAAAATATCTACAATCTCTTGCTTTGGTATATTCCCAATATCGCTTCTTATGGATTCTAGTTCATATATTATTCTAAACGGATTATCTGTAACTTTTTTACCAGTATTTTCGTTGTATATATCTCTTAAATCGATCTCTATATCTTTACCTTTATAGTGCAAAAGCCATATATATTCACCGCTAAATTCCATATCTCTCGGATCTCCGATAGTGATACTGCGCACAGGAAAAAGCCAAATACCTCTTTCTCGATCTATACACCAGCTTCTTGAATTTAAGTTTGCCCAAACAAGCTCACCCTGATAATACTTATTGCATATCTCATTGCACGGTTTTAGCAAATCGTATTTCTCGACATCCTCTTTTGAAATTTCCTCTGTAACAAACGCCATTCTCTCTCCTTAAGAATTTAAAATTTTAGACTACTGCGGGTTGCCGCCGTCTTTGCTCTTGCGACAATCGTTTAGCCATTCGCACAAATAGCTAAATATACGCTAAATTTCATCTTGCCGCGCCGCGTGAAATTTTAAAATTTCGCTTTTATACAGGCGCTGTTTTCTTGCCTATCTCTTGCCGATAACTCGCCGCCTGCTGCTTAGATGAAATTTTAAAATTCCACCACCTGTACGCATGGATAGAATTTTAAAATTCCATCGTTCGCGCGCACGTACCGCGTATGAAAACTCCATAATCCGCCGCTAAATTCCATTTGCGGCCGCTCAAAATCGCGCGGGCTTGCGCGAGATAAAATTTTAAAATTCAGCCGTCTGCACGAGTGGACGAAATTTATAAAATTCCGCCGCCGCAAATCAAAAGGGCAAACAAAGGCGCCGTCGCGCAGAAATCGCGCGGATTAGCAAAAGTCGCGTTCTAATTTCGTGATAAATTTATAAATTCCGCCTACGCTTCGGCGGTTTCGTTTTCGTCGATTACGGCTTGCATCGTGTCTCTGGCGTGCTGCAGCCAATCTTTATCGCTCGTGTCGAGCAGGTCTAGGTAGATGATTTTGACGTGTCCGCTGTGGACGGTGAAATCGTGAGAGTTTGCGATGTGCTGCGTGCCGATGAGTACCACGGGCTGGACGCGCAGACCGAGCTTGCTAACGATCGCTTTGGCGCCGCTTTGGAATTGCAAAAGCTGCGTGCCGCGATGTCTGGTGCCCTCGGGAAACATCGTGATGACGCGCCCTTCGCTCACGCGCTGCTGCACTTCGTGCACGATCCGCACCAGATCGCGCGGATTTGAGCGATCGACCTGGATCATCTTTGGAAGCGTGATGATTTTGCCGATGATAGGGATGTCTGCGATCTCCTTTTTAGCGATCCAGCAGATATCGGCGGGATGAGTCTCTTCAAGCACGACGATATCCATTATGCTTTGGTGGTTGGCGATTACTAGCTGCGCGCGCGGATCGGGAGTGCCCACGATCTGGATATCGTACCCGATGCCGTAGCGCTGGAAGCGCCCCCAAATGCGGCGAAAGCGGCGATGAGAGGAGTTTTTCACCGCCATGGCGATCACGACGCAAACGACGGTAAAAATAAACCAAATCGCGTAAAATAGCGCTCTAATCCTTGCTAAGCTCATCTTTTTTAACCCAGCCGATCTTGTTGCCGCCCAGCATGATTTTATAAAATTCCTTATTCGTACCCAAAATTTCGACCTTCTCAGGATTTTTAGTCACGTAAAACACGGTGGAGCTTTGCATAGGCAAAATTCTAACCGGGGAATTTTGCGCGATGCTGCCCGTGCCGTAAGGTCTTTGCGCATAGAAATTTACTGCCAAAATTAGCACCGCAAAGATAAGCGGCGTGATATTTTTACTAAGCAGAAACATCACCAAAAGCACGGCAGCTAGCGTGTAGATCGCGATCTGCTTATAGGCTTCGAACTTGCTCTCTTTCGGATTTAGCCCGATCTGCGTGCTAAGATCCTCGGCGCGCGGATTAAGCTCAAGGCCGAAATTTTCAAATTTTTTAGTATTAAGATTGAAATAGCTGAAGTCTAAATTTGTGATATTTTTATCCACGACGGCGAAATAATATCCGCTTTGGCTCGCGTATGTGCCGCGCACGGAGTCCACACCCTGCTTGATAATGGCGGGATTATCTATGCTAAAAGCGCTGATTGCGCCGTTTCGGATACCAAGATCGAGCGTGAGTAAATTTGAAGCGTCGTCAAATTTAGTAGTTTTGTAGTTTTTAAGTTTCAGCTCGTCGGCTACGATATGCGAAAAATTAGGCTTCGTGTCAAGCTTCATAAATTCTGGATTATCAGGCTTAATAGAGCTTTTTTCAAAGAATTCTCCGTTGCGCTGCAGCGTCAAAACGAGCTCATTTATCTTATCGCTCTTATCGCTTGCCGCAAACCACAGCGTCGTCTCAAACATCTCGTCACCCTCAATCCACGTAAGATTGTCGGCATTAAGCCACTTCATACCATTGGTGCGGCTGATCTCTAGCTTTGGCTTAACGGTGATTTTCTGCCCCAAATATACGGCGAAATCAATCTTAAAAATTTGATTGCAATACACCTTCCTAGGCATCCCGCTGGCTTTTAGCGTAAGCTCTTTGGGCTTAATGTCCTGATAGACCTTATCGTCGGATACATCAAGATCGACTTCGTTAGTAGGCGCCAAAGCCTTAAGATCGTCGATGCTTAGATTATCCATCGACATAACCTCTTTTTTATTATACTTCAGCATCACCTTGGAATTATCGCGCGTCTGCGGCTCGTCGGGCTTATCCTCAGCTTTTTTCGGCGCATATTTACTTAGATCATCAAGCGAATCGATCTCAATCTCCGGCGCAGCAAACGCAAGCGTGCAGACACCTAAAATAGTAAGAATTCTTTTTAGCAAATTAAGCCTTTTAGCATTTTCTCTCCGTCCGTGCCGCCCAAAATAGGCTCTATCGCGCGCTCAGGATGCGGCATCAGGCCGAAAATCTTTTTATTTTTATCGCAAATCCCAGCAATTGCGTCCACTGAGCCGTTCGGATTTAGATCCGCGCCGTTTGCGTCGCAATATTTTAACAGCACGCAATCCTCGTCGTATAGCGACTTTAGCGTATCTGCAGGCGCATAGTAGTTGCCCTCGCCATGCGCAATCGGGATATTTAAAATTTCGCCCTTATCGCAACAGCGCAGGAATTTATTGTCGTTTGAAACGACGCGCAAATTGTGAAATTTTGAGATAAAGCTTAAATTTATATTTTTATTCATCGCGCCTGCGAGCAAGCCTAGCTCCAAAAGCATCTGAAAGCCATTACAGATGCCTAGGATATAGCCGCCGCGCGCAGCATGAGCAAGAACCGCCTTCATCACCGGACTAAATTTAGCAATCGCCGCGGTTCGCAGATAATCTCCGTGGCTAAAGCCGCCGGGAAGCACGATCAGATCGGCATTTACGTCGGTTTCTTTATGCCAGATTATCTGCGTTTCGCAACCGAGCTTATCAAAGGCGTATTTGGTGTCGCGCTCGCAGTTGGTGCCTGGGAAATTTACGATCGCTACCTTCATATCACGATCTCGTAGTCTTCGATGACGGTGTTTGCCAAAATTTCATCGCACATTCTAGCGACGTCGGCATAAATTTTATCCCTATCCTCGCCATCTAGCTCAAGGACGATCTGTTTGGCTACGCGCACATCTCGTACGCTGCTAAATCCAAGCGCAGCAAGGGCGTGCAAAACCGCCTTGCCCTGCGGATCGAGCACGCCCTGCTTAAGCCTTACGTTTACGATCACCTTCATCGCTTATCCTAAAATTCTACGCAAGACCTCTTCGTAGGCCACTTTTACGCTACCGAGATCCTGTCTAAATACGTCCTTATCGAGCTTTTTGTCGGTCTGTTTGTCCCAAAAGCGGCAGCTATCGGGGCTGATCTCATCTGCAAGCAGGATATTGCCGTCCTTATCTCTGCCAAGCTCGATTTTGAAGTCTACGAGCTTTAAATTTCGCTCATCGAAAAATTTAATCAAGATTTCATTGATCTTGCGCGCGATCTTTTTGAGCTCATCAAGCTCGCTTTGGCTCTTTACGGCGCCAAGCAGCAAGCAATGCTCGTCGTTTAGGATCGGATCGCCCAGCTCGTCGTCTTTGTAGCAAAACTCCACCAGAGCAAACGGAAGCTTCGTGCCCTCTTTGATGCCCAGACGCTTTGTAAGCGAGCCGGTGGCGATATTGCGAGCGATGATCTCAAGAGGAAAAATCTTGCATTTTTTTACGAGTTGCTCGGTCGGACTGATCGTCTCAACAAGCGCAGTGGCGATGCCGTGCTTTTTAAGCAGATCGAAAATCAGCGTCGAAATTTTACAATTCAGCGCACCTTTGCCACTCTCTTCGGCCTTCTTGACGCCGTTAAACGCCGTAAGCGAATCTTTAAATTCCGAAATCAAAAGGTCGTCACTTTCGTTAACCGACCACATCTTTTTGCCCTTGCCTTCGTAGATGAGCTCTTTTTTGGTAGCTTGCATCACACTCTCCTTACTTGATGTTTAGAATTTTTATCGCGTCTATTGCGGTTTTCAACTGTATATCGTTATTAATCTGCTCTGCAGTGATGAAATTTTTCTCATCCTTTTTCTGAGCATCTTTTTTCTTGGTCTCGACCTTGGCTAGCTCGCCTTGCAAATGCTTTTTGAGATCGGCCTCTTTTAGCGAGAATTCATCCTCGTCGCGGCTTGGCACCTTGCCCGGCGCCACTATGAGATCAGGCGTCACGCCCACCGCTTGGATAGTGCGGCCGCTTGATAGATAGTAACGCGCTATGGTTAGTCGCAAGGCTTCTTTATCCTCGATCGGGAGGATCACCTGCACGCTTCCCTTACCAAAAGTTTTTTCACCAACCAACACGGCGCGCTTTAGATCCTGAAGCGAGCCGCTTACGATCTCGCTCGCGCTTGCGCTGCCGCCATTAACCAAAACCACAAGCGGTAAATCGGTGATCTTCTTTTTAGGATCGGCGTTATGTGCTTCGGTTTCGTTTTTCGCGCGCCCTTTTTGAGAGACAATAAGACCTTTGCTTACGAATAAATTCACAAGTCCGATCGCCTGATCCAAAAGCCCGCCCGGGTTGTTTCGCAGATCCAAAATAATACCCTTGGCATCTCTGTGCTCTTTTATAAATTTGCTCGCGTCCGCCACCACGTGCTGATCGAAATTTGTAACGCGCAGATATAAAATTTTATCATCCTCGATCATCTTGGCATAAACCGATTCCACTTTGATTATGTCGCGTATGATCTCGACGTCGAAAGGCTTGCTAACGCCTTTGCGTACAATCGTTAGAGTGATTTTGGTTTTCGGCTTGCCGCGCATTTTTGAGACTGCATCGTCGATCGTGATGCCGAAAGTCGCGTTGCCGTCGATACGCAATATCACGTCGTTAGCCTGAATGCCTTTCTTGTCGGCAGGAGTCCCCTCGATAGGCGAGATGACGGTCAGAACGCCGTCTTTCATACCCACCTGAATTCCAAGTCCGCCGAACTCGCCCTCGGTTTGCACTTTCGTGTCGTTAAACGCCTTTTCGTCCATATAGCTTGAGTGCGCGTCGAGGTTATTCATAAGCCCCGAGATCGTCTTATCCACAAGCTCCGAGAAGGTCATCTCATCGACATAATTGTTCTCGACGATCGCAAGCGTTTTGGTAAGCTTAGCTAGCGCCTCCAAACGCGTTTTTTCGCTGTCTGGCTTTTTGGTCGCATTGACCTCTCTGGCTTGTAAATTTCCGGTAAAAAAACTAACGCCTAAAAATAGAGAAAATATGAATCCCAAGCCGAAGAAGAGGTGTTTTTGTCGCAAAGCATATCCTTGAAAATAAAATGTAGCGAATTTTATAGAAAATTGGCTAAAAATAAGGTAAATTTCATACGAAATTTGCGCGTTTACAGATAAATTTAAGGCGAAAATTTTAAAATCTCACTAAAAAACCTTGACATAAAGACACTAAAGTTATATAATGCAACCAACTTCAACTTTAGGAGAAAATTTATGAACGAAACTATCGAAATTTTAACCGATAAAATGCGCTCTTTGCTCGAAAGCAGCGTTTCTTTGGCGATCCATTCCAAAAATAGCGAAGTGGGCGTATTGCACATGCTCTGGGCTTTGGTAGCCGACAGCGGCTCGGTGCTAAATCAAATTTTTAATAAATTTAGCATCGAAAAAACCGCGGTCGAGCTTGAGATCAAAAGCGAAATTTCAAATTTGCCTACGAGCTCAAACGTCACGAAGGAAAACGTGCGAATCTCGCGCGAGCTGATGAACTCGCTAGAGATCGCAAAAGGGCTGATGACGAGCTCGGGCGATAAATTTATCGCCGTAGATACCTGGCTGATCGCAAATTTAAACGCAGATCCGCTAAAGAAAATTCTGTCTAAATTTGCGGATCTTAGCGAGATCAAAAAGGAGCTTGAGGCGCTTCGCGGCGGTAAAAGCATCGATTCGCAAACCGCCGACGAGACGCTTGAGGCGCTTAGTAAATTCGGCGTCGATCTCACAGCCAAGGCAATCGCGGGCGAGCTCGATCCGGTCATCGGCCGCGACGAGATAATCTCGCGAATGATGCAAATTTTAATCCGCAAAACGAAAAACAACCCTATCCTACTGGGCGAACCGGGCGTGGGAAAAACCGCGGTCGTCGAGGGTCTTGCGCAGCTGATCGCCAAAAAAGAGGTACCGCTCAGCCTGCAAAACAAACGCGTCATCGCACTTGATATGAGCGCGCTGATTGCGGGCGCGAAGTACCGCGGCGAGTTTGAAGATAGGCTCAAAGCCGTCATAAACGAGGTCGTAAAAGCCGCGAACGTCGTGCTTTTCATCGATGAAATTCACACCATCGTAGGCGCAGGCGCAAGCGAAGGCTCGATGGATGCCGCAAACATCCTAAAGCCCGCCCTTGCGCGCGGCGAACTGCACGCAATCGGCGCTACGACGCTGAAAGAGTACCGAAAGTATTTTGAAAAAGACGCTGCGCTTCAGCGCCGCTTCCAGCCCGTGACGGTCGCGGAACCTAGCGTGAGCGAGGCTACGGCGATCCTGCGCGGCATAAAGGAGCGGCTAGAGGTGCATCACAACGTCACCATCACTGATAGCGCGCTTGTGGCGGCTGCAAGGCTAAGCGACCGCTACATCAGCGATCGATTTCTGCCCGATAAGGCGATCGATCTCATTGACGAAGCGGCGGCGGAGCTTAAAATGCAGATCGAAAGCGAGCCAAACGAGCTTGCCAAGGCCAAGCGCGACATCCTCACGCTTCAGGTCGAAAAGGAAGCCCTTAAGATGGAGGATGACGGCAAAAACGACGAGAGGCTCGCGCAGATCGATAAAGAGATCGAAAATTTAACCGAGCAGAAAAACGCGCTTCAGGCTAAATTTGAAAACGAAAAGTCCGTATTCGGCGGCATCAGCGAGGAGAAAAAAGCGATCGACAGCCTCAAAAACGAAGCTAGCCTAGCAAGACGCAACGGCGATCTTAGCAAGGCTGCCGAGATCGAATACGGCAAGATCCCCGCCGCGCAGGCAAAGGTCAAGGAGCTTGAGGCGAAATGGGACGTGATGAAAGAAAACGGCGTGCTTTTGCGAAACCGCGTGGACGAGGAGAGCGTGGCTGAAATTTTAAGTAAATGGACGGGCATCTCGGTAAGCAAAATGCTCTCCTCCGAAAAGGAGAAATTCCTTCACATCGAGGAGCACTTAAAAGAAAGCGTCGTGGGGCAGGACGAGGCGCTGCACGCCATCGCTCGCGCCGTCAAGCGCAACAAAGCCGGTCTCGTGAACGAAAACCGCCCGATCGGAAGCTTTTTGTTTCTAGGCCCTACCGGCGTCGGTAAGACCGAGAGCGCGAAGAGCTTGGCGAGGTTTTTATTCGACGATGAGCGGGCGATGATCCGCTTTGATATGAGCGAGTATATGGAAAAACACAGCGTCAGCCGCCTGCTCGGCGCGCCTCCGGGATATGTGGGCTACGATGAGGGCGGGCAGCTTACCGAAGCGGTGCGCAGAAAGCCCTACTCTGTGCTGCTTTTTGATGAGATCGAAAAGGCGCACAAGGACGTTTTTAACATCCTGCTTGGAATTTTAGACGACGGACGCGCGACCGATAATAAGGGCGTTACGGTCGATTTCAAAAACACGATCATCATCCTAACGAGCAATATCGGCTCGGCTAAGATTATGGAGCTTGACGCCAAAAATGCTGGCAAGCCGCGCGAGGTCGCGCTTGCCGAACGCGAGGAGGCGGTAAAGAGCGAGCTGAAGAATTATTTCAAGCCCGAATTTATCAACCGCCTGGACGATATCGTGATCTTCAACGCCCTAAGCGAGGACGATCTTATAAAAATCGTGGGCATTATGTTTAAGAGCCTGCAAAAAACGCTCGCAAACCGCGGCATTAGCGCGAGCTTGAGCGAAGATGCCAAAAAGCTCATCGCCTCGGCGGGCTTTGATATCGAATACGGCGCAAGGCCGCTACGAAGGGCGCTCTACGATCTAGTAGAGGATAAGATCGCCGATATGATCCTAAGCGACGAGATCAAAACGGGCGATAAAATCGAAATCGGCGCGCGTGACAGCGAGATCGAGATAAAGAGGGCGAAGTAAAATCGGGCGGAATTTATCCTGCAGGGTAAATTCCGCGCTTCGACAGAGTAAATTTGGCGAGGTAAATCTCACGCCTTAGCTAAGTAAATTTGGTGGGTAATCTATCCCTTGGGAATTGAAACTTTTTCAGCTCCGGGTGAGACGGGAAAAAGCTCGTGAATAGAATTCCATCCCTTTGGGAATTAAAACAGTCCGTATATGATGAAGCGGAGGGGCTCGGTGAAAGTAGAATTCGATCCCGTTGGGAATTGAAACCCGATTTCTCAAAGCATAGCGGTATGACCGATAGCGTAGAATTCCATCCCGTTGGGAATTGAAACACGGATACCGACATTTCATTCCAGCTCTTTTCGGTAGAATTCCATCCCGTTGGGAATTGAAACTCCGTTTTTCGCTCATCAATCCGTCGTATTTGAGCGTAGAATTCCATCCCGTTGGGAATTGAAACCTGGAATAAGAGCCTACGACTTTCCGTTCCTTGCGGGGTAGGATTTCATCCGGTTGGGAATTGAAACGCCCCACATCAGTAAAATATTCATACTCGCGTAAAAGTAGAATTCCATCCCGTTGGGAATTGAAACAGAAATGGGCATAAGGCTCAATCTTTTCGGCTTTGCGTAGAATTCCATCCCATTGGGAATTGAAATACTCTATTTAAAATCTCATTTTCCCTCTCCCATAGTAGTATTTTATAGAATTTACCAAGCCGAATTCTGCCTGATAAAATTTTTGCCAAATAAAAATTCCGGCTTAGATTTTAAAATTTATCGAGTAGGGTTCCGCATCTCAGAGCTTAGAATTTCAAATTTAAGAAACAGTGGCTTTGAGTTGCAGGATTCAAAAGCGCAAGGATTTTAGATTATAAAATTTGAAATGCCGGCAAGCTTTAAATTTGAAGCAGGTAAAGAAGATTACGAACCCCGCGGTTTGAAATTTTAAATTTGAAGTCAAAGGTTTCAATAGGACGCGCCGTCCGATCCCCGCTGCGGTTTGAAATTTTAAATTTGAAGTCAAAGGGGCAAATTTTAAGATCATTTCAAAATTTGCCCCTTTTAAATTTCTATATTTTCAAGCTCTATTCACAAAATTTTACGTATTAATTTACGCAAAATTTAGCCAAAAAAGATGACTAAATCAACCTATCCGCATTAAATTTTATCACCTCTTTTTAGAACAAAAACCGTCGCGAACGCGATTATTAGCGATGATAAAGCGCTTATTATCATTATATTAAAATTAAAATTTGAGCGATCAAACAGATGACCTAACCAGGTCAAATCGGCTTTTGCTAGGACTATCACAGCTAGCGAATAAGTATAAAATAAACTTATAAAAAATGCAGATACGGCGTATATTTTATCCAGTAGAATAAAAGCCTTTATTTTAGAAAATACGAAGCAGCAGATGATCAGAGGCAAAATTACCATCGCACAAAATAGATATAATATCATAGCGCCGAAAATATCGCTTTCGCTATCGCTCGCCTCTTCGTGCCATGTTAGTTCAAAAGCTTTTAAAACGATAGAAAACGGATTCGCGATATCGTAACCGCTATACTCCGCCAAAAAAACCGCATCCATGCCGGCAAATATAACGCCCAAGCAGTCTATAGTAAAAAAGAGCAAGGCAATCCAGAATAAAATCCTCACCCCTTTTAGCTCAAAACATTTTTTAATCACCTTAGCCCCTAATTTATAGCTTTTAAGATCAATTTGGCTTTTATATCGTGTTTCATTTCGGCGCTTTTAAGACTCTTTGTCGTGATCTCTCATCAAATTTAAGCCTTTTGCTGCGCTAAATTTTAAAATTTACCGAGCTGAACTCTGATCGGATAAAAAACTATTTATCCTTTTCTTGCATCTATCAACGTGACTTTATAATTCTCACCTTGTTTATTGTTCTCGCGTCATTTTTTATCCTTTCTTAATCGTGTAAAAAAGTTACGACTTCATGCTCTTTTGGTAAATTTTCTCTACCGTCAATACCGCGATTACCATATTCCGTTAGAGCTTCTTTTAAAATTTTATAAAGCTCATCTAACGAAATTCCGTCAATACTAGAATTTATATTTTCCAGCTTATATTTGATAAAAAAGGGGTTATCGACTAGCATTTTACTTG
>ERZ772924.851-NODE-851-length-14659-cov-20.833676_pt1 | contig 14659 bp, 16 predicted proteins | sample MGYA00512116_ERZ772924 | MGnify/ENA primary metagenome ERZ772924 (study PRJEB29015, sample SAMEA2737920) | human oral metagenome | biome: human oral; feature: human-associated habitat; material: dental | place: China | collected 2134 ...
GCACCGGCCGGTCGGGCGAGCGGGTGGACGGGGGAGGGCCGAACCTGGACCGGACGCGCAGACGGGGCCGTGCGGACGGGCCGCGGGTCTCTGCACCGTCGGCCATTCTTGGTTAGGCTCGCCGCATGACTGCTGGACTGGAGCATCTCGTCGTGGAGGGGCTCGGGCCGATCCGTCGCGTCGAGCTGGATCTGACAACGGATATCACCGTGCTCATCGGCGCCAACGGCTCCGGCAAGTCCAATCTTGTCAGCGCCCTCGAACTGGTGGCGCGCATCTGGGACGACTCCTTCCAGGACTACCTGTACAGGCGCGGAGGCATCAGCAATATCCTCTTCGAGGACGGTGAGGGGCGGGCGGAGCGCATTCTCATCGAGTTGCTGCCCGGTTTCAATGAGGACGATCGCCGAAGAGGTTACGGCGTCATCCTCGTTCCCGATCTCCTGGGAGACTCGGACCGGGCGAGAATCCAGGAACGGAGTCTGTTCCAGGCCAGTTCGGATCGGAGCGACATACATCGGGAGATTTTTAGGCACGGCCTGCGCAGCTCCGTCCGGCAGATCGCGGACTCCGAGGAGGCGCGCAGGTATGTCGAGAGCCTTACTCCCGTTCTGGAGGGCTGTCGGGTATTCCATTTCGACGACGTCTCCGGCGACGCGCCGGCCAAGGGGTGGTCAACTGTCGGCGACGACCTGTCCCTGCGCTCCAACGCGGAGAATATCGCCGCTTATCTCCTGCGCGTCAGGGAGGATCACTCCCGCCACTATCAGCGGATCGTCGCCGCCGTCCGCGCCGCCGCGCCGTTCTTCGACGACTTCGTCCTGGAACCGTCGTCGAATGAGCGGATCCGACTGCGCTGGAGGCAGCGGGGACTGGATCGCACCTTCCTGGCCCGTGAGGCGAGCGACGGCATGCTGCGCTTCATCTGCCTGGCGACGCTCCTGCTGGGACCGGACCGTCCCGCGACGATCATCCTCGACGAGCCCGAGCTCGGCCTGCACCCGGCGGCGATCCATCTGCTCGCCGAGATGGCCCGCATTGCGGGGCGGAACGGTCACAAAGTAATTCTCGCCACCCAGTCGGTGCCGCTGGTCTCCCATTTCGAACTGAGCGAGATCGTCATCGTGGACAGGATCGACGGCGCCACCGCCGTCCACCGCCCCGACGAGGATATTCTCAGAGCATTCCTGGACGATTATTCCACCGGTACACTGTGGGAGATGAACCTTCTGGGCGGCCGTCCTTCCCACACGGAGGCGGCATTATGAGGCAGGTCTGCATACTCGTCGAGGGGCAGACCGAAGAAGCGGTTGTCAAGACTCTGCTGATCGACGCGGCCGAAGCCCGTGGTATCTACCTCACTCCGATCATAGTGCGCACCTCGCTGACGCCAGCGGGGGTTTCCAGGGGAGGCGGCTCCTGGAAGCACTACGACAGGCAGCTCAACGATCTGCTGTCGCAGTCCCACTGGGATGTCATAGGTCTCATGGTCGACTATTATGGGTACCCCTCGGGAGCGCCCGGATTCGAATTACCGGAAGCGCCGGGCGATCAGCGTCAGCCGCAGATCGTCGCGGCTCTCAAGGAGCACTATCCCGACCCACGGTTCCATCCCCTTGTGGCCCTTCATGAGATCGAGTCGCTCGTACTCGCCGCCATCCGCTCAGGAGGCGGACGCGGCCTCCTGAGCGAGAGCACGATTGAACATCTCATCCGCATGATGGACGATGCCGGCGGTCCCGAGAACATTAACGGCGGCGAAAGAACAAGTCCTTCCAAGCGGATTCTCGCACTTGAGCCCGAGTACGGGAAGACGAGCACCGGCATCTCGATCCTTCGAGAGGCCGGCCTTGCGGCGGTGCTCGACCGCTGCCCCGTGTTCGCCACATGGTGGCGCACGCTCTTGTCCCGCTGAGGACCGCCTCGTACAGCGCCGCCCGTGAGCGGGCCCGGTGGGGCGGCGGCCCGCCGACCCACCACTCGACCAGCAGACTGCCCGACTCGCCGAGCCCGGCCAGGCGCCCCGTCTCGCAGCCCCGCACGCACCTCTTGACATACGTGGACTCTCACGTACATTTGTACGTGAGAGTCCACGTACATCGGAGGCCGTCATGGATCTGGACCCCATCGTCCCGCAGCCCGGCAACGACCGGGACCCGGCGCACTTCGTCGGTCGCGTGGCGACCACAACGCGAGCCCGCGAGCGACTCGCGGCCGGGGCGAACCTGCTGCTCACCGACCCCAGGCGCATGGGCAAGACCTTCTGGATGCGCACCTTCGCCGCCACAGAACCATCATTCCGCGCATATCTCATCGATTACCAAGGGGTCGGTACGGTCAAGGACTTCATTACTAAAACCGCCGAGACTCTGGCACGAGACAAGGGGCTCCCCGCAAGAGTCCGGACACTGCTGTCGAAGATCTTCGACCACGTGGAGTCATTCGGCGTCTCGGGGGCGCTTACAATCAAGACCAGTCATCCTCCGGTATCACCGCACCTCCTGCTCGTAAACATTCTCAACGCCTTGAACGAGACCGATGAGAAAACTGTTCCTTTAGTCATGATGGACGAGGTCCCCATGGCTATTGACAACATCGCTCGACATGAGAACAAGCAGGCGGCCAGAGAAATCCTTCAAACGCTGCGTTCACTTAGGCAGGGGAGCGTACGGGTGAGATGGATCGTCACCGGTTCCATCGGATTCCACCATGTCTTGCACTCGATCGGGGCGACGAGTGGCGACCTCGCGGACCTCGAGCCGCTTCATCTTGGTCCGATGCCCGACGGAGAAGCCCGCGAACTGGCTCAGCGTCTTCTGATCGGCATAGGCCAAATGCCGACAGACCCCGTTGTCTCCGAGTTCATTTCTATTGGAGGAGGCGTGCCATCGATTCTGCAAAAAGTCGCGAGCATTCTGCGGCAGCGCAAACGCGGAGTACTGAATCCACAGGACGTCAGGGAGTGCTTTGAGGACATCATCGACGACAGGGACGAGTTCCTTTTTCTCAAGCACCTGGGAGAAAGGATCGATCCGTACTACGGCACCCGTGCCGGCCTGGCTCGGAAGGTGCTCGGCGCAGTGGTTTCCACGAATCGCGACTGGATTAAAATCACCGAATTTCTTCCGGATGAGGGCGCTGCCACCATCATCGACGACCTCTGCAGCGACCACTACTTGGAGCGCAGAGGACGCTATATTCGTTGGCGCTACCCGGCATTCCAATACATCTGGGCGCGCAGCCACGATCTTTGGGAGCGCCCGTGAAAGCGATATCTCGATTCACTCCTTCGATCATGCCAGCTGAACGCCTTGAGAGTCTCTTCGTGGTCAGGCATCATATTCTTGACAACCTCATGAGCAGTGTCAAAGAGCTGGGTGCGACGCCGAGCCCTCATCACACGCTCCTAGTAGGACCTCGTGGATCCGGGAAAACGCATCTCATATCCCTCGTCTATCATCGTTCCGCGCATCTCGTCAAACAGGGCCGGTGCGAACGCCTGAGGATCGCCTGGCTGCCCGAGGATCCGTGGACTATTGTATCTTATAGCCGCCTTCTCGCCGCTATCCTGGAGCGGCTCTCACCGGATGCAGAGTTGAACGGCGTCGATGAGGCAGAACTTGATGCGCGACTCCGGATCACCAGCCGCGAGGACGGCCCGATTCTCGTTCTCATGGAAAATGTCGACAGGATCCTCGAAGCCCTCGGAGACCTGGGGCAGCAAAGGTTCCGCAACCTTCTCCAGACCGAGTCGGGCATCCTCATCATTGGCAGCACAACAGTCCTGGACCGCACCCTCTCCGATCATGCGTACCCATTCTTCGGATTTTTCGACACGATCCGCTTGAAGCCATTCTCGCCAACACAGGCCCGAGATATGCTTCGAGCTCTCGCGAAGGAGTCCGGAAACGAGAATCTAGCGAACGCACTTGAAGGAGATGGGGCCCGTGCCCGCATCCACACCATCGCTCATCTGGCAGGTGGACAGCCTCGACTGTGGGCTTTGCTCGGCAGCGCGCTCACAGTTGACGAATTGAACGATCTGACCAACCTGCTGCTCAATAGATTCGACGATCTCACTCCCTTCTTCCAAGAACAACTGGCGCGCCTGTCACCGCAGCAGCGTCTCGTCGTCGCCGAACTCGCAGCCGCAAATCGGCCGTTATCGGTCAAGGAACTCGCCGGGCGCATCGGAGCTGATCAGCGCAGTGCCGCCAAGACCGTTAGCGACCTGACCGACCGGGGATGGCTCGAACCGGTCTCGACGATCTTCGCCAACCTTCTCGATCGCCGCCGCACCTACTACGAACTTGCCGAGCCGCTGGCCCGTCTCGCCTTTCAGATCAAGGAGTCGCGCGGAGAACCACTGCCGCTCATCATCGATTTCCTCACCAGTTGGTTCGACGCCGACCAGCTCCGTTCATCCGATAAGAGCGATTATGGTCAAGCGGCTCTGATGGAGATGGAGCAGGACGAGGTCGGGGGCCTGGTGCGCCAGCTCACCAGCCTACCTGATTCACGCATTCCCTCCCTTGATCTCCTTGGCCGGGTCGAAGACGCTCTCGCCGCCATTTCAGACGGCGACGCCGAACCTATCATGTCTCTGCATAGTACACTCCGCCAGGCCATTGAGCACCGAGCCGGACCATCACTGAATATTACACCAATACGATTGGAGCTTTTGGAATCCGCCCTGGAGGAGGTTGGCGACGTCCCCCGTCGACAATATTCTGCGGAGTGGGTCGCGCGCGCCGAGCGGTTAGACCATGAAGTGCATTCTTCCGGGAGTCGGCTCATGCTCGTGCGCTGGCTCGCCGCCTCCTGGCGCTTTGATGAAGCAGAGGCCGCCCTCGATACGATCCTCTCAGAAAACGATAAGTTGACGGGAGCGGACACAGTGGCTCGCGCCTACCTATCTGCCGGCCTGCTCGACCAAGCAATTACTCTGTTCGAGAAGAATCTGGCTGACAGCGAGCGCATCTTGGGCCCCGACCACCCCGGCACTCTCGTCTCACGCAACAACCTCGCCCTCGCCTACCAGGACGCGGGCAGGCTTGAAAAGGCAATCGACCTATTCAAACAGACCCTGGCCGATAGCGAACGCATCCTGGGATCAGACCATCCTCACACCCTCACATCCCGAGGCAACCTCGCATCCGCCTACCAGGATGCGGGCAGACTCGAACAAGCCATTAATCTGTTCGAACAGACTCTGACTGACCGCGAACGCATCCTGGGCCCCGACCACCCCGACACCCTCACCTCCCGCAACAACCTCGCCCGCGCCAGAGAGGCTCGGAATTGAATCGCCGCGCACTCCGCCCCGCTCAGCCGCACCCGCCCCATTCGGGCGCCGATTGAATCGCCGCTGCTCAGCCGTCACCGCGGTCTGAACTCACGCCGTCGGAGCACACCTCCATCACCCGCAGCCGCTCCTCGACCCGCTCCACCTTGGCGGTCAGCTGCCCGGTCCATCCCGGGCGGATATCGGCCTTGAGGACGAGCCCCACCCGCGGGCTCACCTCCGCCACCGCCTCGCAGGCGGCCTTGACCACCGCCATGCACTTGTCCCACTCGCCCTCCAGGGTGGTGAACATGGAGGTCGTCTCGTTGGGCAGGCCGGAGTCGCGCACCACTCGCACGGCGCGGGCCACGGCTTCGGACACGGATCCGTCGGGGTCGTCGGTGGTGGCGGGGAACACGGAGAAGGCGAGGAGCACGCGACCAGGTTAGCGCGCCGGCCCCGCCACCCCCGCCGCCCCGCCATGCCGCACTCACGCCCCCACAATGAGGTACTCGACCGCCCGGCGGCGAGTGGCGTGGCGGGCCGTGCCGAAGTGGTAGCGGTGGTCGATCCTGAGGACCTCGGCGCCGCCCTTGACCTCCCGGACCATCCCCACCAGCGCGTCCAGGCCGGGGACCGCGTTCGACCCGTAGGAGAGGACCACCGAGGAATCGGCGAAACGATCGAGGGTCCGCGCCAGCGCCCCCTCGATCGTCCGCCTCGATCCGAAGGGCGTGGGGCGCTTGGGGAGCTTGCGCGTCGCCGTGGACTCCATGATCTCGGCGCGGCCCCCGTCCCAGTAGTCGGCCAGGCCCTCGAGGAACCAGTAGCGCTTGATGTAGTCGTTGTCGTCCCGGGGCGGGGCGTAGGGCGGGTCGAGGTAGACGACGTCGGCGCCCCGCGGGGCCTCCTCCACAGGGACCCGGCGCACCCGGACGCGGGGCCCACCGTCGAGGACCGCCCGGTTCCAGTCCCGGACGGCCTCGGTGATGTGCTCGCGCAGGGGCATGCGGAGCTGACGGCGGCCGTCGTCGTAGGCGGGGTAGTGGGGGGCCGTCACGGTGAAAACGCCTCGCGGCTGCTTGCGGACCGCCGCCAGTATGAGGGAGGCGATGGCCAGGTCCCGGCGCGTCCCCTCCCAGGCGGCCAGCACGGACCAGGCCGAGTCCAGCACCGCCAGATCCTCGGGGGTGAAGAGGATCCCGGAGTAGGTCCGGGAGATGTAGGAGCGTCCGTCGCGATTGGGGCCGAGGAGCTCGTTGAGATCCTCCTCGCTCAGGCGCACGCCGTCATTGGCCGCGGTCGCGCGGGTCAAAACGCACGGGAAGGCCAGGTAGTCCGAGGCCCACACCTCCCGCCCCATGGTGCGCGCCAGGTAGGACACGACTCCCGACCCGCTGAAGGGATCGGCGACGGTGACCCCCGCGAGGTCGCCCAGGACCCTTTCGAGCTGGGGCAGAAGGGCGTACTTGCTCCCCATGTACCGCAGGCGCGGGTACCTCGCGGCGACCGTCTCGGCGGCCGACGCCGGTGCGCGGGGTCCGGCCTCCGGGGTCGCAGCCATCGAGCGCCTCGTCTTCCTCATCGGGCCGTCGCGCCGATCCTATCGACTCTGCGGCGCGAAGGTCGGGTCCGATCCGCGCCGGGCGCCGCCGCCCGCCCGCGTTGCCCGACGCCGTCGTTGCCAAAACTGCAACCTCTTCGAGACCTCTGCGGGGGCGGAAGGGTGCGCCCTACCGTGTCCGGGGCCACGACCCCACTACCCTGGGCAGAGTGAGCGAGACGCACGGCCCTCTGTCCACCGCCCCCTCCACCGACTCCATCACGCCCGCCCGGCCCGTCTTCGACGACGGCGCCGCCTCGCAGGCCGAGCCCGACCGCGAGGAGCTCACCTGGGAGCTGTTCGGCGTCGCCGAGCGTGAGCTGGCCGCCCAGATCGTGGCCTCGGGATGGATGCCGGACCTCATCATCGGCATCGCCCGCGGCGGCCTCATACCCGCCGGCGCCATCGGCTACGCGATCGGCGTCAAGGCGATGGGGGCCATGAACGTCGAGTTCTACACCGGCGTCGGCCAGACCCTCGACGAGCCCGTCGTCCTGCCCCCGCTCATGGACGCCTCCGAGCTGCCCGGCAAGCGGGTCCTCGTGGTCGACGACGTCGCCGACTCGGGCAAGACCCTCAAGCTGGTCATGGAGCTGCTGCGCCACCAGGGCCTGGACCTGGGTGGGGAGAAGGTGAACGTCGACGCCCGTTCCGCCGTCATCTACCGCAAGCCGCGCAGCGTCTTCGAGCCCGACTACTGCTGGCGCGTGACCGGCAAGTGGATCAACTTCCCCTGGTCGGTCCTGCCCGTCATCACACCCGAGCCCTGAGAGGCCCGGATCCCGAGGACCCGAGTCGGCCTCGGCCCCGCGAACGCGCAGGTTCCCAGTCGAACGCGCAGATGGGAGGTACGCGTTCGACTGGGAACCCGCGCGTTCGCGGAAAACGGTGAGGTCGGCTCCGGTCCGTTCGCGCAGTACCACCCGCTTGACGGCGCGTCCGCGCCCCTGCTGATCACCGCGCCGGCCGTGGGGCAGCGCCTCCGTTCCTCGCCGGACGGGGCCGGTTCTGCGACAGGTTCTGGCCGTGGCGATGAGGATCCGGCCGCGATGGCGCGGGTCGGGGCCAGAGCCGATCTCAGGTCGGACATGGCCTCGGCGGCCACCGAGCTCAGGACGGTCGAGCCCGGGGCCGGCTTGCGTAATGCGAGCCCACCGCGACGCAATCCGCCCCGCCTCGCACAATGCGAGCCCAACGCGACAGAATCCGCCTGAGCGCGATCCGTGCGATCCCACCTCGCACAATGCGAGCCCAGATGACATCACCAGAACGACTCCTTCGGGGGCGGAGGCGGGGGTCGCGGCCTCCTTTCGGGGATGCGGTCCCGAATCGACTTCCTCCGGGGGCGGCGCGCGCCGACGGACAGCGCGCCGGATCCCGTGTCGCGTCCTTAGAGTCGTAGACCCTCTCACCGGTATCGCCGGAGTCTGAGTCCGGTCGTTTCACGGCAGCCAGTCGAATCGGCCGTCTTCACCGCGCCGCGTGGGGAACGACCATTTGAATCGACGTGCGTCGATCAGCGGATCCGCGATTCCCGTCGCGTCATGACCGGTCACCAGATCGATGCGGATCTCCTCCCAGCAGATCTGGCCCGTGCTCGCCACTTTTCCGGACGCGTCCACCAGTGCGAGGCCGCGCGAGCAGTTCAGAAGCGCGAGGCGCCGGGCGGGGACGGGCCCGACCCCGACGATCGGCGATTCGGTGGCCACCCGGACGAAGGAGGAGCGGTCGTGAACGTCGCCGACCACCGCGCACCCGCGGCCCACGGCGCACACGCCACCGCCGTCGCCCAGTCCGATCAGCCCCGACGCCCCCTCCCAGTGGTCGGGCCCGGGCCGGATCGCCAGCGTGAAGGAGTCCTGCGCGGTGTAGACATGCAGAAGCGCGAAGACCGGACCCGAGTCCGGGCACGGGTCGACGTCGATATGCCCGGATCCTCCCCATGCGACGTCGTACTCCTCACGCTCGATGGCGAAGTCGACGCCGATCAGGCCGTCGTCAAGTCTTGCGAAGAACGGTTCGTCAATCATTGCAATTCGACCGCGCTGAGAAGTGCTTCGGCATGAAGGTGCGCCTCAGTCCGTCCCGGTCCATGTGATCTCCGGCAGAGTCATCCTCCACGAGTCGTTCCACGAGCTGTAATCGTTGACGGCCGCCACCACGCGGATCCAGCCGTTCGTGAAGTCGAGGTGCAGCCAGCCGGGGCCGGATTCCACCGCGAGCAGGTCCTGTCCCTCGAACCTCTTCAGGTGCGAGGCGAGCACGCTCGGCTCGACCTCCTCCCACAGGGAATGGATCCCCTGGCATCCCACGAAGGGCCCCGTGATCTCAAGGGTGATGACATCGGTGCGCATGATCGGGTGGTGGTTGTCAACCAATTCGAAGCGCGTCACCCTCGTCGGCAGGAGCAGGTCGATCCGTTCGCGAATAGTGGCCTTCATGCTGAAAACTCCTTCTCTATGACAATCGCCCGGGAACCGCCCGGACTCTGAACATTCCCCGGGCCGGGTGATTCATTCGTCCAGTTTCATTTCGGTTCGCGCCTGGGCGAGGGTGCGCTGGAATCGGTCGCGGCCGAGCCGGAGGCTGGTGATCAGGTGGAAGGGCGGGCGGTAGAAGGAGTCCTCCCAGGGGCGCAGGCCGACCGCGGCCGCGTAGTCGACCAGCATCCGCTCGGTGAGGCGATCCGTGTGCCGGCGCCGCCGGTAGGCCTCGACGTCCTCATAGGGCTGGACCTCGCCGTCGGTCCCGAAGTGCCACCGGCCGACGTCCTCCTCCTCGCCCACCCAGACCGCGCGCACGTGGTCGCGCCCCGTCTGCGGGCCGAGCACGTAGAACTGCCTGAACCCCGGGAAGTGCTCGGGATCGGAGGCCGGCGGGGCGGCCGCGACGAAATATCCCGGGACCCTCAGCGCACGCGACAGACGAACAGACAGTCCCCTACCACCTAAACCGTGGATACGACCATTGAACACCGCCGACCATCCATTAAGAGCCGTGGAGGCACAACCAGGACGCGGGGATGAAGAAAACCCTCTAGGGGTTGGAGCTGGAGGAGGGCCTCCTCCAAGCCGCAGTCCAGCACGGCGACCCGCCTCCACGCATCGGGCCACCTGAAATATAACCACCTCGCGGCCCGCGCCACCCTCTCCGGCGGGGCGCTCAAGAACCCGATCGAATAGGTCAACGGCTCCAACCTGCCGTCGAAAAGGGATGTCAATACCATGCCAAATCCCATCGTCCACGAGTAGATGCGGTTGCGAGAATCGTTCGCAGTGTACAACCCATGCGAATCGGTGTGCAACCAGGGCGGACGCGATCGTCATGAGGGTCTTCGGGACCCGTCACCGCGCTGGCGTGATCGAGCCCGTGGAGTCCACAATGAAGTCGGGGCCCTTCTTGACCGGTTCCGGTTTCGGTGTCACAGGATGCGGTCTGCGCGGTCTGGACTCGTGCTCCCTCATCCACTTCTCCATGTTTAGAGCCTTCTTGATCAGTGCTTGACAGGCGGCGTCCTCCGAATCATAAACCCTCTCGCTGGAACGGACTCCGCGCTCTGTGTAGAACACGACCCACCGGGCGGGACCCTCCTGATACAGGACGACGGCGTCGTCGGCGACGACCGTATTGATGGCGAAGAATCTGGGGCGCACCCCCTCCCTGATGAGAAAATCGGCGACCTCATCCACTTTCATGACGTAACCTCCACTAGAATTCCATCATCACACCGCTCCTCAGGAATATTTTCGAACTCCCGCTGAACAACCCTCCTTGAATCCGCAAACCATGCCGGTGCTCGCCGCGGGATCGATCCCAAAATTCTATGTCAGTACTCGAACATGGAGATCAGAACCTTTTCGAGTTCCGCGATCTCTGTCGGGCTGAATTCGGGGGGATCCCAATGTCGCGATCTGAAATGGGTGATCGCCTCATCGGGCACCCGAATCGGGTAGTGCCTGAGATACATGCCCGCTTCGTAGCGCCAGAAGTACTTCCCATCGCTCATGGTCGCGGACCCGCCGGGAATACTGAACTTTCCTCCGATGAGATCTTCGGTATATCCCATCCAGGCGAGAATTATTGGAGAACTCTCCAAATACCGGATGAGACGTTCGAGTGTGTCCGGATCATACTTGTCCGGACTCAAGGGCGGCGCGGCCCAGCGGCGGCCCGGAATACCTGCGAGTGGCACCAGGGGGGTCAATTCCGTCATTATCCTGCTCCTCCTCAAAACCGACCAGCGGTAGAACCTCAATGAGCCTTTCTCGCCAGAACCGGCGGCCCAGGACCGGGGATCGACGCGGTGGTGCGGAAAGGAAAAGGACGGTGCATAGGGTCGGCAAAATCGATGAGCGGTTGTCTGATCTCTGGGGGTCTGGTGTGTTGATGCGGGTGCAGCGCGACCCGTGTGGTGACGATGAAGGCCTCTGATCAATCCCGTCACCGGCGAGGTCTCGTCGCCGATGTCATCTTCGTCCACGAGTGCCCCCTCGCGCCGGCCCCTGGTTCAGCGGATGTATCGACTCTCTTCTCAAAAATGCGTTCGGACGCCCGTCGGATGATCTTCATATGTTCCCGGTCCACCAGATATCAGGAAAAATAATCGACCATGGTTCCCATTCCCATGTGTCTGCCACAATGCGAATCCACCCATTTGTAAAATCTAGATGCAGCCAACCCGGGCCGCCATCCATCGACAACAGGTCATTTTTCTCGAATGCTTTCAGACGAACAGCAAGATCCGGTGGGTTCATTTCATCCCACAGCGCCTCTCCCGCGCTCTGCCCCACAAAAACGCCCCAAATTTGAAGTCCCATAACGCCTGCATGCATGACCGGGACAGTATCTGATACCAGCTCGAAACTCGTCACCGTCGCCGGCAAGGTAGAATTAATGCGCTCGCGAATGTTCAAAAACCTGTCCGTTCGACATTCGGCTTGAAGGTTATTCGGTAGGCGTCTGCGCACATTCCTGGAGGGTGATATGGCGGCAGCCCGGTCCTCATGAGGTCGTGGACGTTGATTTTGTCGGTCATTATTCCTCATGAGGGCGGGCCGCCATAACGTCGTTTCCCATAAATGCGGTCGGACGCCCGCTGAATAATCTTCAGGGTGGCGTTGAATGATTCAGTCCGGACGTTGCTCCAGCACACTCCCGTGAGGCGGACTGGAGTGAACTGGGTCCTCCTTGCACAGAACTTACACATCGTTCGCAACCGGTAACTCCACAGTGCTGCCCTCCAATCTCCATGAGGTGAGGGGGTCTCTACTGAAAACTTCCAAGATATATCCGTTGGTGAATCGCATGCGCAGGTCGCAGACCTCCCCCACTGGGAGTATCTGGAACTCCGCCACCACGGCTCCAAGAAGCCCGGGGACATCCGTGCGCCACCATGGCACGTCACTACTGGCCAGAAACCCACTATTCTCATCCAGAGCCCTCCACTGTCCCAGAGTCCGCAGGTTCCATCCTCTCCCTCCGACTACGAGGCAGTACAAGTCGTCTGTGAAGATCCCGTCCCAGGGCGGCGGGGCCGCGCCGTCGGCCTCATCCCAGAATAATTCGGGGCCCGCCATAACCTCGAATACGTCTACCGGGGCGAGAGGCCCAGTCAGCAGGCGTACGCCTCCCCGGGGCATCGGCAGAACCACTTTCAACGGCAGCCATCCGCCAATGCCATCAACGATCCTCCTTTCAGGCTCTATGAAGAACCACACCCTCCAGAGACAGGCTCCACGTCTCCCAGGGATCCATGTCGAACACCTGAATTCGGTAACCATTGTCGAAAACGAATTCGATGTCCACAAGATCCCCCTGCTCCGACACGTCCATCGCCACGATGAATGCCCCATCGAACACCGATAGCGGCGAGGAGGCGTCTGAGGACGACGTCGGCTTGCACGAGTAGTACAACACCACGCGACCACGGGGATCCAGGACCCGGAAGAACTCCAGGGCACCAAAACGAAGGTCCTCCGCCTCGATGAAGAGTGCAGTACTCACATTAACGTACACCTCATCCACCCTGTGCGGAGAGAACGCCCGACTCGCCCGCCGCAGAGCCCCATCAATATCTCTCATAAAATCAACTCAATCCTAATGAAGGTCGATATGCGTACGATTCATTCTCGCAGCCCGCGCCACCCTGTCGGGCGGGGCGCTCAAGAACTCGATCGAATAAGTCAACGGCTCCAACCTGCCGCCGAGAAGAGACGCCAACACTACGCTTAATCTACTGTCCACAGATAGACGCGCCCACCAGGATCATTCGCCAAAATGTGATCCGCATGGTCGACTCCCTTGCTCGACATGAATATATTTCGATCAAGAGGACCATCGAGTCATGGTAACAAGATGCACCTCTCCCGAGGTGTATCTTTCGCGATGTAGGCGCCGATTGCCGCCAGCTTCATTCCATTCGAACACGAGCGTGTCAAAATTGGTCAAGTGAAGTCCGTCCGCCTTCGATTCCAGAGTTGGAATACCATAGAAAAGAAGATGTAGAGGGAAGTCCAACTCGATGATTAGTGTATCGTCGTGGACTTCAACCTCGACCAATAACAAACGGTTCTCGTACGGTCTACCGAACCACCCGTCCGGGAGTTTTAAGCCGCACGACCGATGCCTGAGGAAGAAGAGCCTTATCCTCCAGTCCACGGGAAAAATACTCATTATGGCAGCTCCCATCCCCCTCTGACCTTGGGTATGATGACCTGATTCCCTCCACCGAGATACGAGGAACCCCCTGAGATCGGCTGCGGCGCGGCAACCCCCTCGTAGACCAACGTTCCCGGAGGAACCCGAATCGTGACCACGTTGTCGGCAGTGTTCCCCCATGCGGGGTTGAGGGCAAGATCGAGTTGAGACTGGAGGGGTCCGGATGGTTCGGTTCTACTCCAGAAACTGCGGATTCTTCCTGCTCTACCTCCATAAACACGATAAAGCGTTGTTGGTTCTTGTATCTGCACTTCATTGTAGGACCCACTCCGGAAAGTTGTGGTATCACTGGCACTAAGCGGCCCATTCCTCATAGGCCCGTAACGGCGGGGTTTGGTCTTTGCGATGGCGCCCCCGGCGAAGCCGGTGACGCCTCCGTCTCGGGCTCCGCTCCAGGCTCCCTGCCAGAAGTCTCCTCCTGTGGCCAGGGCACCGATCCCTCCGGTGACGAAGCCGGAGATTCCGCCGGAGATGCCACCGATACCACCTTGGACGAAACGTCGTCCGATAGGGGTGTTACCACCCAACCGTCTCAGAGCATTGCCTACCGCCGGTCCCAGCGTGCCGTTGGCCGCGGCGCCGATGCCGCCGCCCAGGCCGCCCAGGGCCCCGCTCAGAGCAACCTCGCCGAGGTTGATGGGGTACCCGGAGCAGACTTGGTCGATGAGGTTGCCCGCGGCGCCCAGACCGGCGCCGATCGCAATGGCCGCCCCAATGCCCATCGGCCCGCCGAGGACCGCGAGTCCGACGCCAACAGCAATGGTCACTAAGGTACCCACTTTGGGCGAGTTGGCCTTGCGGTAGGCGTCGAGCTCCTCGGCGGTGATGGGGTGCAGGCCCGCGGGGTCGTACAGGTTCACCGGGTTGTTGCCCGCGTAGGAGTAGGGGCTGGCGGCCCAGCCGGCGCCGGCGGTCGGCTCGACGGGGTCGGGGGACAGGAATGACCGGCTGGCGGGATCCAGGACGCGCGCGCCCAGCCATTCCATGCCCGCCACGCGCAGCTCGCCGCCCGCGCCCAGGCCCAGGCTCCGGCCCAGGGACGAGATCGGAAGAGC
>ERZ772924.855-NODE-855-length-14635-cov-11.302126_pt1 | contig 14635 bp, 10 predicted proteins | sample MGYA00512116_ERZ772924 | MGnify/ENA primary metagenome ERZ772924 (study PRJEB29015, sample SAMEA2737920) | human oral metagenome | biome: human oral; feature: human-associated habitat; material: dental | place: China | collected 2134 ...
GCCCGAAGCCGCCCGCCCCATGACCCGTGTCCCATCGCCCACGTCCAATCACTGAAATACCCAAAATGCCCGCGACTGCCTTCCTGCCCCTTCTGCCCGGCCAGATCATTGAAGGCCGCCCCGCCACGCTCGGCGTGCTCGGCGGCGGCCAGCTGGGCCGCATGTTCGTGCGCGCCGCGCAGGCGCTCGGCTTTGAAACCGTGGTGCTCGACCCTGACCCCGCCAGCCCCGCCGGACGCTCCTGCCACCACTTCATCCAGGCTGCTTACGAGGACGCCGAGGCCCTGCGCGAAATGGCGCGCCTGGCCCACGCCATCACCACCGAATTTGAAAACGTGCCTGCCGCCTCCTTGCGCGAGCTGGCCCGCCTGCGCCCCGTCACCCCGTCGGCGGACACCGTTGCCATCGCGCAAGACCGCATCCGTGAAAAGGCCTGCTTCGCCCAATGCGCCGCGCAAAGCGGCGTGCCCCCTGCGCCCCACGCCGTGATCGAAACAGAGGCTGACCTGGCTGCCGCTGCTGAAAACCTGCTGCCCGGCGTGCTCAAAACCGCCCGCCTGGGATACGACGGCAAAGGCCAGGCGCGCGTGGGCACGCGCCAAGAGCTGGCCGACGCCTGGCACGGCATGGGCCGCCGCGCCTGCGTGCTTGAAAAACGCCTGCCGCTGGCTGCCGAATGCTCCGTCATCGTCGCGCGCGGGCGCGACGGCCAGACGGTCTCCCTGCCCGTGCAGCGCAACCTGCACCGCAACGGCATCCTCGCCGTCTCCGAAATCCACGAAGGCAACATCCCCGCTCCGCTGGCCGCCCAGGCGCAGGCCGCCACCTGCCGCCTGGCCCACGAGCTGGGCTACGTGGGCGTGCTCTGCGTCGAATACTTCGTGCTGGAGGACGGCTCGCTCATCGTCAATGAAATGGCGCCGCGCCCGCACAACTCGGGCCACTGGACGCTGGATGCGGCCGACTGCAGCCAGTTCGAGCAGCAGGCCCGCGTGATGGCAGGGCTGCCGCTGGGCAGTACCGCGCAGGTGCGGCCGGTCATCATGCTCAACATCCTGGGCAATGCGTGGTACCAGTCCACGGGACAGGACGCATCGGGTCGTCCTGCCGCCGCGCCGCGTGCCGTCGATATCGCCAACCGGCTGGTGCGCGCAGCAGAGCAGGGCAGGCAGGTCGACGTAGCCTCCCACGAGCCCACCGAGCCCGACTGGTCCGCGGTGCTGGCGCATCCGGGCGCCCACCTGCACCTGTACGGCAAGGATGAGGCTCGCATGGGGCGCAAGATGGGGCATGTCAACATCGTGGCCGACACCCTGGACGCCGCGCGCGAACAGGCTGCTGCCATCGGTCATCAGGTGGCGCAGCCGCTGGTGGAAGGTTGAACGGCGTGGCGGATGGCACGATGACCGACGCCTCGTTGGCCGAAGCGGTGGCTGTATTGCAGGCCGGTGGCGTCATCGGCCTGCCCACCGAGACCGTCTATGGGCTGGCTGCCAACGCCGCCGATGAACAGGCGGTGGCCAGCATCTATCGCATCAAGGGGCGTCCGGCCGACCATCCGCTGATCGTCCATGTGGCGGATGCCCAGGCGGCGCAGCAATGGGCCGAGTGGACGCCGGAAGCGCAGCGCCTGGCCGATGCCTTCTGGCCCGGGCCGCTCACGCTGGTGCTCAGGCGCCGGGCCGATGCGCTGCCCTTTGCCAGCGCGGGGCAGGACACCATCGCGCTGCGTGTCTCGTCTCACCCGGTCTTTCAGCGCCTGATGCAGGCGCTGGCACCGGTGGGCATCACCGGTCTGGCTGCGCCGTCGGCCAACCGCTTTGGCCGAATCAGCCCCAGCCGCGCCGCCCATGTGCGCAGCGGGCTGGGCAGTGCCGTACCGCTGGTGCTGGATGGCGGTCCGTCCGAGGTCGGTGTGGAATCCACCATCGTCGACCTGTCGCGCGGTGCACCCGTGCTGCTGCGCCCCGGCGGCATCAGCCTGCAGGCGCTGGCCGACTGCCTGGGGCAGCCGGTGCGCGCTGCCGATTCACAGGCCACGCGGGAAGCGGATGCGCCCCGGGTTCCTGGGGCACTGCCGTCCCACTATGCCCCGTCGGTGCCGCTGCTGCTGCTGTCGGCGGGAGCACTGGCTGCGCTGCTCCAGCAGCGGGCAACGGCCCTTTCGGCCGCCCAGACGCCGGTCATCGACAGCCTGCCCATGGGGCGCATCGCGGTCTGGCGCCCGGAACCGCCCCCGGAGCAGCCGGGGCTCTTCTGGCGTCGCCAGCCCACCGAGGCGGCCCTGGCGGCCCGCCACCTGTATGACACGCTGCATCAGCTGGATGCACTGGGCGTGGATGCCATCCTGGTGGAGCAGCCGCCTGTCGAGCCGGCCTGGCGTGCCGTGCAGGACCGCCTGCAGCGGGCTGCGGCGGCGGGCTGAGCCAGACTTTTCCCCGCTCTCGGCATACCATTTCCCTTTCTGCCGTTCGTTCCGGAGACCGCCCGATGGACAAGGAAGCGCCGCGTTCCGAAGACAGTGCCGAAGTGGTGCTGTCCAGCATTCCGCGTGACTACAACGCCGCTCACGACCTGCTGCAGCGCAACCTGCAGGCGGGCCGCGCCGACCAGGTGGCCTTCGTTGACGAGCGGGTGGCCATGACCTACGGTGAACTGGCCCGGCGAGTGGACCACTTCGCGCGCGGGCTGCACTCCATCGGGGTGGGGCGCGAAGACCGCATCATGCTGTGCCTGACCGACACGATCGACTGGCCGACCATCTTCCTGGGGGCCATCAAGGCGGGGGTCGTGCCGGTGTGCGTCAACACGGGGCTTTCCAAGCACGACTACGACTACATGCTGCGCGATTCGCGGGCCAAGGCACTCTTCGTCTCGCGCTCGGTCTATTCGGCGCTGGATGGTCTGCACAACTCCATTTCCACGCTGTCGCGGCTGATGGTCTCGGAAGCGCCGCTGGCTGATGGGGGCGACATTGGTGCCATCCTGGAGGCCGGCGCCGAGGACGATCACCTCGACACCATCGACACCATCAGCGATGAGCCCTGCTTCTGGCTCTATTCCTCCGGCATCGACGGACATCCACGCGCCACCATCCACTGCCATTCCAGCCTGGTGCAGATGGGCGAGCTGTTCGGGCAGGGCGTGCTGGAGCTGACCCCCCGCGACCGCTGCCTGTCGGTGGCGCCCCTCTACAGCGCCTACGGCCTGTGCAACTCCCTCATTTTCCCCATGGTGGCGGGCGCCATGGCCGTGCTCAAGTCCGGCCGCCGCACCGTGAGCGATCTCATCCACTATCTGACGGGGGCTGCGCCGGCCAAGGTGGTGGGCGCACGCCCGACCGTGCTGTTCGGGGTTCCGGCAGGGCTTGCAGCCCTGCTGGCCGATCCCGAGTGTCCCGATGACCATGAGGTGTCGCTGCGCCTTTGCGTCTCGGCCGGCGATTCGCTCTCGGCCAGCCTGCAGCGCCGCTTCGAGGAAAAGCTGGGCACCCCCGTGCTCAATGGCTTCAGCGCCACCGAGATGCTGCACATCTACCTGTCCAACACGCCGGCTGAAACGGCCGAAGGCACGGTGGGCAAGCCGGTGCCGGGCTTCCGCATCCGGCTGGTGGACGAGCAGAATGTCGACGTGCCCGACGGCAATGTCGGCACGCTGCTGGTCAATGGTCCCACGGCGGCACTGGGCTACTGGAACCAGCGCCAGCAGAGCCGTGACGTGTTCCTGGGCCCCTGGGTGAAGACCGGTGACCGCTTCTGGCGCGACACGGAAGGTTTCTATCACTATGCCGGCCGTTGCGATGACCTGATCAAGATCTCCGGCCAGTTCGTCTCGCCGGCCGAGATCGCCAGCGCCCTGCAGGCCCACGACGCCGTGGCCGAGGTGAGCGTGATCGGCGCGCCCGAAGAAGAGGGCCTGATCCGGCCCAAGGCCTTGGTGGTGCTCAAGCCCAACGAGACACCTGACGAGGCCATGCAGCAGCGCCTGATGGCCTATCTGGCCGACAACCTGGCCCAGTACAAGCTGCCCAAGTGGCTGGAGTTCGTGGACGTGCTGCCGGGCAATGAGCCCATCGCATCGCCGGAAGTTAGCGAGACCGATGGCAGCGCCATTGCCGAGACCGAGGGTATCTCGCAGACACCGGGCGACCGGGAGAACCTGGTGGAAAGCGTGCTGCACCAGGCCGATGCGGCGCATCAGGCGCTGATGCAGGGGGATGACGAGGGGCGGTGAAGCCCTGCGGATTATTGCAGCTCGTGAGGCATCAAGCCGTCATGTTAAGGTCAGTATGGCCTTTTGCCGGTCGCGTGGTTCGGGAACACTCCGAGCATGAGCGTCTGCTGGGGCTGCTGGCGTCGCTGTTGCCAGCGCATGTTTCCGCCGCCTGCAGGTGGCACATGAAGGAGCCTCTCACCGATGTCAATAGTTCTCAGATCTTCCCGCCTCATGCTGATACTAACTTTGGCGGGATTCACTTCCTTCGGCCTGGCCCAGGAGTCTTTCCTGGGGCAGGGCACTGCAACACGGAATGCCTGGCGGGAAGCCGTTGCGGCCACACAGCACGTCAAGTCCGTGGATGGGGTTTCCCCCCCGATTACACAGTCCCCTGGGCTACAGGACAAGCTGAATGACACCGCGCGAACGCGTGAAGTGCTCCAGCAGATCCTTCAGCGCATTGCGAAGTCGGCAAAGGCGGCGCAGCCCAACGCGGCACAACAGGGTGGCAGCCAAGTCACGCCCACGCTGGCCAGTATCCTGGGGGTTACTGACGAGCGTGAAGCCAACCTGCGGCAGAACAGGCTTTTCCCGCATGCTTCCATCGGTGGAGGATGGAGGCACCCTTCCGAATTGTCATGGGGGATACGAGATGATCTGGATGCCATTCCTATTTCCATGGACGATGGCACAACCGTCAGCCTGAAGGACTGGCGGAAGAGAACGTCCACCGATGGGTTGTTGGTGATGCATCGGGGGCAGATCGTCTACGAGCGCTATTCACGCATGATGCCCTGGGAACGCCATGCAACGTGGTCCGTGTCCAAATCATTGACGGGATTGATCGCAGCCGACCTTATCCAGGAAGGCTCCCTGGATGCAAATGCCCCTATCGCACATTATCTGCCGGAGCTGCGCGATAGCGCCTGGGCTGATGCTACCGTTCAGCAGACGCTGGACATGACGACGGGGGTAGGCTATGAAGAGGCCATCACGGTCGACAAGCCTGGCGTCGTCCAATATCTGGTGGCCGCCGGACTGATGAAAGCTCCCGACGGTTATTCAGGGGCTCGCAACATGGTCGATTTTCTGAAGTCACTGCGCAAGTCGGGCGAGCACGGCAGGGCGTTCAGCTACAAGTCTGTCGACACTGAGGTCGTCGGCCTGCTTCTGGAGAGGATCACGGGCAAGCACTATGCGCAGCTTGTTTCCGAGAGGATCTGGAAGCCCATGGGATCGGTCATGAATGCCTATGTCCTGCAGGATGGTTCGGGTACGCAGCTCTCCGGCATGGGCATTAACGGTACGCTGCGGGACCTTGCCCGTCTGGCGGAAATGATACGTCTGGAAGGTCGCTACAATGGCCGTCAGATCCTGCAGCCCAGCACCGTCGCCGAGTTGCGCAAGGGAGGCGATCCTGCTGCCCTGAAGGCTGGAGGTGTAGATGCCAGGCGCTGGACGGGATATTCCTATCATGATTTCTGGTGGTTTTCACATGATGCCGATGGAACCATGGAGGCCAAGGGATTCAGTGGCCAGCACATTCACGTCAACCCGGCAGCGGAACTCGTGATCGTGAAGCTGTCCTCTTTCGGTCCGCCCGATCCATTCGCCACGCATGCGCAGGATCGACGGGCGTTTGCTGCCATTGCACAGGCCGTGCGGGGTCTCTGAGACCGGTTTCCCAGACGGAGAAAAGTGATGGTCCGCTCACGGGTGGCCGGGAGCGGACCATTTCTGCGGAACCTGCCAGGACTCAGTGAGCGAATATCGGGCGGTTGGGTTCTGCAACTTCACCAGGTTCCGTGCGATCCCGGAAGGTTCGCTTCAGCGTCTTGCCAGTCACTCCTAACGGGAAGGCACCATAGGGAATCACCTCAAGTCGGGAAAGCTGGTTCTCGCCCGGAAGCATGTCGTTAAGTTCCTTCATCAGTTTGGACTCACTGATTTTGAAGCCTTCCCGCAAGGCAATCGCAACAGCAGGAAGCTGTGTGCCGTCTTCCTGCCGTGCGCCATAGACGCAGCAATCGAAGACAGCCGGATGCTTGTGGATGATCTCTTCCATCGGAAGGCTGTAGATATCTCCCTCGCGTGTATGGATCACATCCACCTCCCGGTCGAGTTGGACCAGGGTTCCGTCAGGAAGCTGCTTGACGATATCCCCCGTGAAGAACCAGTCACCTATATGCTCGGCATAGGTCTTTTCGTGGTTGTTCCAGTAGCCGGGTGTCACTGTCTTGCCATGGACGTAGAGACGTCCGATCTCTCCCCGCCGGGCACGGTTTCCATCTGGACGAATCACCTTGAAACGGGGACCGAACGGAACCGAGCCATAGCGCCCGACACGGCGGTCGAACCTTTGGGTCAGGGTGGTGATGTAGCGCATGACGGTCGGTGTTCCGACTTCGCTGGAGCCCTGCGCATCGACGAACATCGACCCCTTGATGGGCAGTAGGAAGTCGCGGAAGAAGCAGCCGACCTGGACGAACTTGCGCTGGAGCACCTCATGGCAGGCATCGGCCGTGCATCCCCAGATCTTCATGCTGCTCAGATCATAGTTCTCGAGGTTTTCAGCCGCCATCTGCACGTAGGCAAAAGGAAAGCTGAAGAAGGCGGCGAAATGACCGTCGGACAGTCGTTGGAGGGTTGTCCTGGCATCGAAATCGAACTTGAGATGAGAAGCCCAGTACATCTGCACGCCGGCAATCAGGGCCATGTTCAGGGTCGTGACGCAGGCCTGGTGGTTGAAGGGCAGCAGGATATAGGCTCGATCCCAGGGGGCGACAGCACTGTAGGCCACCATGCCTCGGGCAGCGTGACTCTGGCCGCGGTTGGTAAGGATGACCGCCTTGGGAAAACCGGTAGTCCCCGAGGAATGGGTCAGATAGATGGGATCCTGCGGCTGGCGCGGGATGGGGGCCATGGGATGAGCTACCTTGCAAAGGCCCTCCTCGATCCACAGCAGGGTCTGGAGCCCGGGCAAGGCGTTCCGGACCTGCTTCTCGAAGGCTTCGCGTCGGGTGACGTCGAGATCCGATGCGGACTGGGCGATGACCACTCGGCTGATGTTGCCGAAGGCCGCCCCCTCGGTGATCAGCCTGGTCAGGGTCGGGACATCGGTGACGAGGATGTTGGCGCCGAGATTGACGAGGTAGGGGTCCAGCTTGTCAGCGGAGAAATCGGTATTCAGGGGGCAGCCGATGCCGCCGCCACGGATGGCGCCAAGCATCAGTACCTGCATGTCCAAATGATTGCGCTTGATAACGGCAACCCGGTCGCCGAGTTTCAGCCCCGTCTGCTGGACGAACATTGCGCCAAGGTAGCCGGCCGTTTCATCGATCTGGCGTGCCGTCCACCAGCGTGGGTCTGGATAGCGCTCCAGATGCTGGGGAACATGCCAGAGAACCGGATCATCGGTCTCGAAAAGTGGCTTGTCTCCGTAGCGACGGGCAGCGTGGACGGGAACCTCTTCCAGGACGATGCGTCCGAGCGTTAGAGGTATGCGCGAATAATATCCCATCCGGTACAGGGCAAATGCCACGTAGGCAAGCAATGCAATACCGATCCATGCCAAATAGACCATGTTTCTGTTTCCTCATTGATGGAGCACGGGAAATGCATGGTGTTCCATGCACCTGTTGTGTTCGTTCAGTGGATCGAATGACGGCGGGCAAGCAGAGGGCCCAGGTCATCAAGGGAACGGATGATGTGGGTGCTGCAGGAAAGAACCGCCAGATTCTGCACCATGTCGGTCACCGTGATGATCTCCCTGCGGTTGCGCCAGGCGCTGTACATCTCCATCGCAGTTCCCATGCTGGCCTCGTGGTCAGGCAAATAGGCGATGCATACATCACACTGTCCGGCCAGATCCGTCAGATGATGGAATGTCTGAACCAGCGTCTGCAAGGGTACGGACAGACTGTCACTGTCGATGGCGTTCATGTCTGCCAGTTTACGGTGCTGCTGCCGGATCTCCTGTTCCTGGGAAGCCAGCTCATGTTTCATTTTTCTGTCCGGACAATGAATGATGGCCTTCGGGAAGACGCCGAGGATGATGTCCTCAATCTGCTGGCGATAGAACTGATCTGTTCTGGCGTCTCCGCTCCGGGAGCCTTGCATGGTCCCCGCAATGAAGAATGTTCTGGGAGTAGTCATGGGGAGTTCAATCGTTGGTCATCTTGTAGGGAGCGTAGTCAATCTCCTTCGGTGCGTGGCGCTCATAGATGCGGACGCCTTCCAGCACGAAGTCTTCCAGCTCGGCAGTCGTGCATCCCAGCGATTCGCTCATTCTGCACAGAAGGGTATTGTGGCCTGGGTCCGTGGGATTCATGAACCTGCCTTGGTTGTCCCGTGTCAGCAGATTGGCCTTCTGAACAGGTTGTCGGTGGAGAACCGATATGGGGTAGATCAGCTCCGCCATGTCACGGGACTCTCGCAGGACCATCCGGATTGATAGGTTGTTCTGTTCGCCATGGTAGAGAAGAGGCTTGATGAACTCCCCTTCCGGTGGATCCTGCGGTGCCTGGTCCGCCATGTCGAGGTGAAAGGCGCGCGCAATGAAAGGATGCAGTCGTGTGGGGCTGAACCGGGAGTAGATCAGCTTCAGTGTGTTGGCGTCCCTACGGACCAGAAGCCGCCCTGGATGATCGTTTCCTGCCGCGTCCTTCCGGTCTGGATATGCGCGGGACTCGGATTGTTCGCCGTCCTCGACGGGAAGTTCGATGGCGTCCTTGTGTAGCAGATAGGGGTCCAGAAGGAATACTCGGCTCCTCGTGGCGCACGTCAGCGCAATGTGGCGACCGTCGTGAAGGTAGGTCAGCTGGCAGTCCTTTAGGGATGAACGAATCCTGTCACCCAGCAGGTAGCTCTGCCAGACGCAGGAAGTTCCGAATCGTTGTGGCGGAACCTGATTCTCGAAGATGCGATAGAACTGGCTGATGCTGTTGTAGGGGACGTCGATGAGGAAATCGGCCAGCATCCGTGACAGGGTCTCCGCCTCTGTAGAGGCGGGATGATGACGTGTTGGGAATGACTGTGACATGGGGGGGAGATCGCGTACTGGGGTGGTGATCAAGGCGTGTTGACCTTAAGGGCGGTTCCGAGGAAGTAAGTAGTGAGATCATTGATGGTCGATAGACCATTGATGTCATCGGAATCCGGGACTGGAATCCCGAATTTCTTTTCCATGTCACCAGCAATGAGCGCAACCACCAGGGAGTCTGCGCCGTACTCGCCGATGTCTACATCGCTTCGGATGTCTGACATGGGCATGTCAAGGGTATCGGCAATGCTTGCACGGATCGCCTTGTCGATAAGCTCTCTGTTGGGTGGTTCTTTCATGGTGAAGTGCGCTTAACGGAAGAGGTGTTGATTTTTTCAGTCGCGGGCTTCGTGGCAGGATGCCGGTAGTGACCCTTACGGTAGAGCTGTGCGCAGCGCTGGCGTTGCACTTTTCCCGAGGACGTCTTTGGAATGCTGCCGACATGGACGAACACCACATCCGACAGTGTCAGGTTGTGGTTGGACCGGACGGCCCGGATGATGTCGGAACGTAGATCTCCCGCCTGGCGTTCGATCAGGCGGCGCGGAGCTTCGATGACCAGGGTAACACCGGACCGGTCGTCGATGGCGCCATCGAACGCTGCGGCACGGTACAGAGGAAGATCCGGATGCTGCTGCTGGGCGGTTTGCTCGATATCCTGAGGGTAGTAGTTGGCGCCGCTGACGATGATGAGATCCTTGCGACGTCCCGAGACATAGAGTTCTCCTTCATGGATGAAACCGAGGTCTCCGGTCATGAAATAGCGGGAGTGGCCATTGCCTTCGAGATCGTGGCCGAAAGTCGCACGGCTGGCCTGCGGGTTGTTCCAGTAGCCGTCACCGGCACTTTCGCTATCGACGGCGATCTCCCCCACGGTGCGGGCAGAGACTTCCTGATGAGTCTTCGGATCGACGATGCGCAGAGTGACGCCAGGAGCAGCCATTCCGCATCCAACCAGCCGTGTGCTGTCCTGCGTGTCATCGGTGGGTGTCACGCGGTGCTCTGCCAGAGAACTGGCAGAGAAACGGGTGATGCGGGTTGGCCTGCCCGGATGGAAGCCGGAAACCATCAGTGTTCCTTCTGCCAGTCCGAAGCTCGGACAGAATGTGGTGGGCTTGAAGCCGGCGCTGGCAAAGCGCGCGAAGAAAGCCTCGATGTCCCGGGCGATGATGGGCTCTGCACCGCAGACGGCGGCATGCCAGCTGGAAAGATCCAGTGATGGCAGGTCTTCATCCGGGATCCGGTGTGTGCAGAGTGCGTAGGCAAAGTTTGGGGCAGCACTGAAAGCGTTGGGATGATTCGTTATTTCACGCAGCCATGTATAGGGGCGCGACACAAAGGTCATCGGTGCCATGAGCAGGCCTGGGCATCCGGTATAAAGAGGGAGGAAGAGTCCTGTGCATAGTCCCATGTCATGGTAGAGGGGTAACCATGAGACGATGGAGCATTTGTCATGTACCCCGTAGCAGACCTGGATGTCTCTTTGGTTGTTTACGATGGAACTGTTGCGGATGACGACACCTCGCGGTGATGATGTCGATCCGGATGTGTACTGAAGGAATGCGATGTGCTCCGGATTAGCCTGATCCGCAAGGCTATCCGGTTCGGTCTTTGCCAGAATCTCCTGAATGCTGTCCAGCTTGATGGGACCTGCTGCAGCGTTCTTAATGTTGGGAAGATGGCGTGTCAGTGCCGTGAGGTTGCGCTCGTCCAGCAGGACAAGGCTGCACTGTGAGTCTTCGATGATGGCGTTGAAGCGACCAAGTCCAAGATCTTGCAGTTTTGCTTTCGGCGTGGGAACCTGAATCGGTACGGCAATGCAGTCTGCCATGAGGCAGCCGAGAAAGGCTGCGTGGAAGGTGAGGGTATTGTTTGTCGGAAGCAGTATCCGATCCTGTGGTTGGCAGGTGCGGCGCAGATGGGCAGCCACGCGGAGTGACTGTTCGAGCAGTATCCTGTAGTTCAGGAATGTGCGCTCACCATTGCTGTCCACGTACTCGATGGCAATGTCGTCAGGCCTGTCTTTGGCGTGTCGTGCAAGAGCCTGGGTAATTGTGGGGTGATAGGGGCGAGGGGTGTCCTTCATTTATGTACTGGTCAACTTTCCTTTGAGCAGACATGCGCTGATTCATTCTGCACATATATTTACAAGAAAAACCATTTTGCATGGGCTTTGTTTCGAAGGATTCTATATCTTGTGTCCGTCAAGACGATACTGTCAATTATTGTGGTGAACAATCCGGTTCGTATAACTTGTTTGTTAGCGTGGGAAACCAAAATTTTTGTAGGTTGCTAATTATTTTTATTGCTCGCTGTGTGATGGAAAATAAAAAAATGCCCCCATCCGTCAAGGGCGGATGGGGGCATTGGTCGTGGAGAGTATCCGAAATTCTGCGTGCAGAGCCCGGAGGGCCGCTCCACTAGGTTGGGGGGCGATTGATTCTCACACAGCGATTACTGAAGGCGAGTTCCCACGCCATCACTTGGCCAGCGAAGCCTTCAATTCCCGACGCCGTGCGTGCAGGATGGGCTCGGTGTAGCCGGCCGGCTGTTCGCAACCCTTGAACACCAGGTCGGTGGCAGCCTGGTAGGCGATGCCGTTGCAGGCCGGGGCCATGTTGCGGTAGGCCGGGTCGCCGGCGTTCTGCTTGTCCACCACGGCGGCCATGCGCTTGAAGGTCTCTTCGACCTGCTGGCGGGTGACGACGCCATGGCGCAGCCAGTTGGCCATGTGCTGCGAGGAGATGCGGCAGGTGGCGCGGTCTTCCATCAGGGCCACGTCGTTGATGTCGGGCACCTTGGAGCAGCCCACGCCCTGATCCACCCAGCGGACCGCATACCCGAGAATGCCCTGGGCGTTGTTGTCCAGCTCGGCCTGCTTGTCGGCCTCGGACCAGTCGGCCTTGGCGGCGACGGGGATGGTGAGGATGTCTTCCAGCTTGGCGCGCTTGCCGCCCTTGGCGATCTCGGCCTGGCGGGCCAGCACGTCGACCTGGTGGTAGTGGGTGGCGTGCAGGGTGGCGGCGGTGGGGCTGGGCACCCAGGCGCAGTTGGCGCCGGCCTTGGGATGGCCGATCTTCTGTTCCAGCATGGCCTTCATCAGGTCAGGCATGGCCCACATGCCCTTGCCGATCTGGGCGATGCCGGACAGGCCGCAGGCCAGACCGACGTCGACGTTGTTGTCTTCGTAGGCGTGGATCCACGGCTGGGTCTTCATGTCGCCCTTACGCACCATCGGGCCGGCTTCCATCGAGGTGTGGATCTCGTCGCCAGTGCGGTCGAGGAAGCCCGTGTTGATGAAGGCGATGCGCGAACGGGCAGCGCGGATGGCTTCCTTCAGGTTGACGGTGGTGCGGCGCTCTTCGTCCATGATGCCCAGCTTGACCGTGTTGGCCGGCAGGCCCAGCACCTTCTCGACATGGTTGAAGATCTCGTTGGCGAAGGCCACTTCCTCGGGCCCGTGCATCTTGGGCTTGACGATGTAGATGGAGCCTTTGGCGGAGTTGCGGGCACCGCCGGTCTTCTTCAGGTCGTGCATGGCGATGAGCACCGTGCACATGGCGTCGATCATGCCTTCGGGGGCCTCGTTGCCGTCCTTGTCCAGGATGGCGGGGCTGGTCATCAGGTGGCCGACGTTGCGCACCAGCATGAGCGAGCGGCCCTGCAGCGACAACTCACCCTTGCCGTCGGGCGTGGTGTAGACGCGATCGGGGTTCAGGCGACGGGTGAAGGTCTTGCCGCCCTTGCTGACTTCCTCGGTGAGGTCGCCCTTCATCAGGCCCAGCCAGTTGCGGTAGACGTCGGCCTTGTCCTCACCGTCGACGGCGGCGATGGAGTCCTCGCAGTCCATGATGGTGGAGACGGCCGCTTCCATCACCACGTCGGCCACGCCGGCCGGGTCGGCCTTGCCGATGGGGTTGTTGCGGTCGATGCGCAGATCGATGTGCAGCTGGTTCTGGCGCAGCAGCACGGAAGAGGGTGCACTGGCATCACCCTGGTAGCCCACGAAGAGGGACGGATCCTTCAGGCCCGTGGCGCCCTGGGCGGTCTGGGCCACCAGCTTGCCGTCGGCCACCTGGTAGGCGGTGACGTCCTTGTGGCTGCCCTTGGCCAGCGGGGCCACTTCGTCCAGGAAGCGCTTGGCCCAGGCGATGACCTGCTCGCCGCGAGCCGGGTCGTAGCCGCCGCCCTTGGGCAGGCTGCCGATGGCGTCGGTGCCGTACAGGGCGTCATACAGGCTGCCCCAGCGGGCGTTGGCGGCGTTGAGCGCGTAGCGGGCGTTCATGACGGGCACGACCAGCTGCGGGCCGGGCACCTTGGCGATGGCGTCATCGACGTTGGGCGTGTCGATGGCGAAGTCGGGGCCTTCAGGCACCAGATAGCCGATCTCGGTCAGGAAGGCCTTGTAGGCAGCCATGTCCTGGATGGGGCCGGGGTGGGCGCGGTACCAGTCGTCGAGCTTCTTCTGGATGTCGTCACGCTTGGCCAGCAGGGCGCGGTTCTTGGGGCCCAGGTCGTGGATGAGGCTGGACAGGCCTTGCCAGAAGGCGTCGGCGCTGACGCCGGTGCCGGGCAGAGCCTCCTCAATCAGGTCATGAAGGGGGGCGGACACCTGCAGGCCGAATCTTTCGACACGATGGGTCATGAGAGTCTCCGTGGAATTGACGAATCTTCCGGGAACGGAATCGTTCAGGTCTTATGGGGGGATAATACTTTGCTGGCAGTATACCCGTCCGCCCTGTGCTTCAAGGCGGGGCTAGGCTCCGCTCCGGCGGGCCCGGCCATCGGGAGCGCCGCACCCTGATCGGGCGACGGGAAGATGGCGAAACGGTGTTGCGGCCCGACGTGGCCATGGCGCCGGGAAGATGTTCGTTTTTCGGTGTTTTGCCGTGATTTCGAATCCGGTTGCGATATGTTCGCCTATAATTGCACGACGTTGGCGTTGGTGCCCATGGGGTTCGGAAGCGCTTGATCCGGACGGTGTGCACATGCTGGCACGCCCACAGTCCGCCTTGGGCCGGATGGGCGTATGGTCTGTCCGACAGGGCGAGCGCTGCAGGCCTGGCTCTAGGGGACGCCATCGGTTGTCGGTCTTCTCTTCATATTGTGAAAAGCGTTGAAGTCTTATGAAAAGCGGTCTTCCTGATGCAGGCCTCTCGGGCCTCGTCCATGCCGATGTCCTTGAAGAAGCTTCTGCCGAGGCTCCCGCCGAGACGGCCGTCGATGCAGCGGACACCCCGGCTGCCGATGTCTCTCCGGTTGGGGCGGTCGATGCAGCCGTTGGTGAGCCAACCCCTGCGCAGGTGAAGGCGGATGCCCAGGCCGGCGACACGTCCTTGCTGCCCCCGGAAGATCTGGCACGCATCCGCCGGCTGGAAG
>ERZ772924.857-NODE-857-length-14615-cov-21.866346_pt1 | contig 14615 bp, 10 predicted proteins | sample MGYA00512116_ERZ772924 | MGnify/ENA primary metagenome ERZ772924 (study PRJEB29015, sample SAMEA2737920) | human oral metagenome | biome: human oral; feature: human-associated habitat; material: dental | place: China | collected 2134 ...
TGGGCGTAGGAATTGCCTGCCCAACACCGTGCCTGCCCCTCGACAACCGCACACAAATGATCCCCCGCACCGGCAACGTCAGACACACCATATGGAAAGGGCGACGTCGGGAAAGAAATATACGAAAGAAAGTCGCTGTCGGTGCCGCCTTGGCCGAGCTGTCGTCTGTCGTTGAGGCCAGTGCATTTGAGATCGTCGTCGGTGTCGATGACGCAGAAGTGGTCCCCTGTGTAAAAGACCTTCTTGGCATCTTTACCCGAAGGCACCAGAGAAATGGGCTCCCCCGAATTCCACCTGTTGCCCTTCACAAGAAGAGGGGAAAAGCAATAGGCTTCTCGATCTTTGGTTTTCAAACATAGTTGATACTTGCCCACGGACACGGAGGCAAAGTCGCTCCGGTACGTGTTCAAACGGTCGGCGTCGGGCGCGACGCTTCTAGTCAAGGACACCGCGAGACAGACCACGAGTCCAAACAATCCAAGAAAGCGCTTCACGAACATCATGCTAAGGCTTCCAGTAATCTGTAACGAACTTCTTATATTGCTCAACGCGTACAGTGTCTCCCGTGATCGCTCCAGTCCGGGGATCAACTTTGATTAACCAATTCCCGTGCTCATCCACGAAGCGATACCTTTCGCCCGGATGGTCATTATTGAATTCATGAATTTGTTTATAATAATCCTCATTATAATTACCTATAATTAAATTATTTTTAATTTTATTATGTATTTTATTTATGTCAAAATGTGTCATAAGATCGTCTTTTTTATGCCTCTCGTACACTTCTTTTAGCGGATTCTCGTCTTGGGTCGTGCCAAAATCGACAACTTGCTTCATAGCTTCAACAATGACACTCGCCGTCCTTCCCTGAGATACAGTTGCCGCAGTGTAATTAATGGCTTTCAAACCGTTAATTGTGTTTGCAGAACTTTGACTTTCATGCTCTGTAGAAGAAGTCTCGGCAGCGAGTTCTCCAGCGTTTATCGTTTTTAATGAGTTTTGATAACAATATTTGATATCTTCCACCCGTTTCGTGATTTCGTCGGACGAATATTTTCCTTTGACGTTTTTATATTCATTTTGAAGTTCCTCCTCGAGTCCGTTTTCTAACGAGTTCACGAGTGTTGACTTTGCTTGCTTACTAAAAGCAATATCTTTGAAAAAGTCGGAGTCTGCATTGTGCATCGTTAAAACTTGGTTTTCAGGCAAAGTTAGGTGAAACCTGCCTTTCTCTAGCCGACCTTCCGTGGCACCAACGACTCCGGTCGGGGTGTGTATTTCATTCGCAAAGTCAGACGCGTACTCTTTGAGGATGTCCCCGGCTTTGTCCCGGAGGCCATGGTTGTAGTAGCCGAAGCTATCCTGCCCGTTATGCTCGTCGTCCGATCGGGCTAGCCCATCGGTATAGCCATGCAAGAACTCTCGAACTACATAGGCCGATTGCGGTTGGTTTTTGTCCGAGCTTGCATCATCAATGACATTAGCGAGGGCATCGCCATTGTCCATATACGAAAGCTCATCTTCTTGTCGATAACTATGAATATGCCGGTGACCAACAAGATAACGAACCATACTCATCGGCCGGCCACCATTATCTTCTACGTCAAAAGACGTTTTACTTGCCAAGAATGTCCGGGCGGCTGATGGATTGCCATCCATTCCAACTAACATGTTCTGAACTGGATCCCACGTATTCGTCAAAGGTAGGCGATAGTCCATATATGGAGCAGTTAGCTCGGGGTTCTTGTAGCTCCATCGGACGATGTCATCAGCAATGGCATGCTTGCCATTAAGGAAGTCGTCTCCCAAAGCTAACTGCTTATCGCTCATTGCACCATCGGCGATCAAACCACTGATAAGCCAGTAACCATTTTTCCCACCCGATTGAGTTTCTATACCGTCCTCCCACTCTTTAAGGCCTAGCTTGTTTAAGCTATCGAGATACTTTCCTCTTGCTTCCTTCAGTGACGTGTGGTCACCATAATTGAGTCCATCGATTCCGGCGTACCAAGCGTTCCACACATTGCGACCGTTTGCGTCCAAGCCATTGCGAATGCCTCCAGTGGTGAGAATTAGGGAACTTCCGAGGACAGCCCGCAGTTCTCTGGCAGAGTCCCGAGAGAAAGACCCGGCTGAGCTAACCAGCGACGTGAGCTTCATGATGTTGTTGGTGCCGAATGTCAGCCCAAAAGCATTGGCGAAAAATGGGTCCTTTGCCATTCGTTCGCCGTATGCGGCATTGAAAGAGTCGAGATCCTTCTGGCTGATGTTGCCTTTCAGCTTGCCGTCTTTCGTCAGAAACACCTTGGCCGCCTTGTCGGCATCCGCTCTGGCGTCCTCCCAACGCGCTTGAGCCGCCAAAACGCCTCCGCTTCCTCCAAAGAGCTCGACTCCCAGGTTGTTGCGGTCGATCGACCCGTTGCCCTCGCCGGCAACCCGCGACTTGGGCGCGAAAGACTCAGCAAGGCCGAAGATCGAATCGCCTGTGCTCTTGGCAAGCTCATTGAGGGAACGGACAGCGGCCTCGTACTTGGCTTTCACCTCTTTCTGCGTCTTTTCACAAGCCTCGTCCGCCTTGGCTCTGTCTTTTTCATATTCGTCGTCGTCCCCCGGATACAATCCCGCCTTCAATTGAATCGCCAACTCGGCGATCCTGCGAAGATGAACCGTCCTGGCCTCGTCCCAATCATGCTGGAGTCCAGTAATGGCGCTGCGGGTTTTGGCATGTTCTTGCACATATTTGTCCAGAAGAGCAGGAATCTTCGGATGCAGATCAATGGCCTTCTGGATCGCCTTTTGCAAGAAAGTGGCCTGACCCTGATGGGCGGTAGCTGCGAGCCCTGTCCATCCTTCGACCTCGCCGCCGACGGCGATGACCTGGGTGTCTTGCATCGCTGCGCCGGCATTGGCGATGCCTTTGCCCAGCTGCAGAATGCCCTCGCCAGAGTCCTTCAGATTGGGCAATGCCTCCTCGCCGGGAACGTCGCTCCACGTCATTTGCCCGTATCCTTCCCGATTGAGCCGCGCATGAAATCGAAGTCTCGAACGGCCTTGTGCTCAGCCTGATCGTAGTTTGCCGTCGATTCCTTCACTCCGGATTCGAGCGCCGCGCACGCGTCCGAAAACTCGAGACAGCCCATCCTCATTAATTGACGAAATGCAGACATGCTTTGAACAAGTGCTCCGAATCCTCAAGGACGGGGTCTTTGACGACGTCGCATTCGCCCTCCAATTCGGCGTAGCCAAAGCCGATGCTGATGAACGTATCAGCATCCGTCCAATGTCCCTTTGCCGTGATTCCCGCCCTGTCGCGGTCAAAACTGAGGTCGCTCATGTGTGAGCCTTCCTTCCAGGAGTTTAACGTGACGTCCAAACCCTAGCACGGCGGTAACGCTTCCGCAGGCTGTTTCAATATACGGGCTGCAACATGGCTCACTGACCGCGCGTCTCGACGCCGATGCCTCGCGGCTGTTCGTTGCATGATTCCTCCAGCTTCATCGAGCACTCTCATCCGGCGAGTCAGATACATCGCCCAATCTATGAGGCTGAAGTTCCGGCAGAAGCGGAAGTCAATGAAGAGGGGAATCCCCCGGGAAGTTACGAGCTTGGCGACGCCGCACTCGGCGATGGCGTTTCCTGTTGAGGAGTAAAAGGCACCGTCGGCACGCCCTTCAGAGGCGGCGGATACGCATTTTTACTCGTAGACGGGCGGCAACCCGACGTGAAATTGAAAGAGATGCCTTTCGTCGGATGCGCACTCAGCATCAAGAATCCGCCGTTCTTCGAATCTGACCAGCCGAAACCGGTGACGTTGTCCCTTTCGTCGTCCTGCCGTTCTATCTTCAGCCCCGCCTTTTCGATCGTCTCTTTGGCGATGGCCCTGATCTTCGCGGGAGACACTGAGGCTTGAACATCAAAAACCCCACTTCTGTACTCTCGACCACCGGTCTTGGTTTCGCAAAGATACAGATCATTAGTATCTCCGTCCACCGTGTAGTGCTGACCGCCACTAGCCGCAAGTAGTCGACGCATGAACTCTTCGATTGCTGGAACGGTCTTGCGCTGGTAGTCCTCGATCGTCTGGCGGTCCCAATAGTCCTTTGAACCCTGCCCGAACAACTGGCCCGCGCCCGGCTTGGACATGTCTTCCGCGCATCCAGCCGTCAGGCCCAGAATCAGCGCAAGAATGAGCCACCGCCGAGTGCGAGCCGCTCTCATTTCTCCCCCTCGGGTTCCATGCCGCCCATGATGCGCGAAATGTCCCTCAGGCTTCCCGTTCCCTTTTTGAGGTACTCGGAGTGGCGTCCAAAGGGATTGTCGTCTCCTTTGCTGCAGAACTTCGTTACGCCGTTTCCAGCCCCCGTTGGAATGTACTTGCATTGGGAGTCGTTTTCGGGATTGTTGGCCAGGTGTTTGAATCCGCGCATTTCCATCGGGTCCTTGCCGAAGGATCCGTCCGGCCCAATACCCTGAACGTAGTCATTTGTATTCACGCCGGAGACGTAGGTTTGACCGTCGATGTTGTACTCGCGAACGTCTTGGACGCCGGATCCCGGCGAGCCATACAGGGCGATGTTGTGGACCGTGCCCTCACGCACCTTGCCGACGGCGATCCCGGCCATGGTCGATCCGTAGGAGTGCGCCCCAACGTTTATCTCCGCTTTGGGAACGCCCATCGCCTGCCGAGAGGTCTGCACCCCCTCCATGAATCTGTCCATCTTAGGCGCGGCCTTTTCGGCCAGATCCGTGGTGGCAACTTCCGCATTCTGCGGCGTCCGGTACATCCAGGCGACAGTGGCAACGTCGTTTTTACCTTGAATTCCGGAACTACTGGCATGTTTGTTCGCTTCACGAAGAGTACTATCTCGGACGTTCTGCGCATCGCCAATCAGACCGTCCATATTGTCACCCACGGTGTTGTTCATCCCAGGCACCACCATCTGAACGACCTTTGCGCGATCGACGTCGCCCAAAGCGACGCCCGCCTGAACTCGCGAACTCGACTTCGAATCAAGGTAGATGAGCCTTTGACGATCCGGAGATGAACTCGAGGGAGCCTTCGAGTCATTCTCCTTCAAAACACTCTGGAGCCCCTCGAGGTCGCCAAGCTTCTTTCTGTAGCGATTGTAGTCATTGGTCGCATTCAGGTACTCCAGACTGTCCTTGCCGACGGTCGATTCCGCTTTATCCATCCTGGACTTCGCCCCGGCTACATTGCTTTTCATTTCCGCGATCTCCTGAGGCAGACGAGCGCGGTTGGCTTTGTCTCGCCATTCCATGGGGATGCCGTCGCGGTTGCCGATCAGTTCCGGATGCTCGCGAACCATGCTTTCCTTTTCGCTGTCCGTAAGGCCGGACCACCAGGCCGCACTCTCCCCCATCGTCCATCCTTTCTGCGGAAGGTCCGGCAGACCGGGGCTTGTCGAGAACCCTTCCTCCGAGGACTTGTAAGAGCCGTCGGCCACGGCGGTCAGCCTCGTGTAATAAGCCTCGTCTATGCTGTCGGCATTCTCCAGAACGCCCTTGATCATCGGCTTCAGCTCCGCCGCCGCGGATGCGAATTCATCCTCGCGCTGACCGGAATTCGATATGAGCCTACCGTCCCTGATTTCCAGCCCATGGGTCTTCGCTTTCTGCCTGCATTCGAGGAGCAACGTCTGAACCGTCCACACGCCGTCGGCCATTTGAGCCATCGCCATCATCGTCTCCGAAACATCGTTGATCAAATAGCTGATTCGAGCCTCGAACTGTTGCAACGCGTATAAGATCGCGTCAGCCGTCAGGCCTCTCGAGGTTACCGTCATTTCCATAGACTGCAGCTTCTCGTACGCCTCAATGAGCTGCTTGCGCCGGGCCCGCAGGGGCTCAAGCTGAACCTTCAATCGATCCTGGCGCCATTCTATGGCGTCCCTCCAGCTAGTCATCAGACGATCCTTGCTTTCCCCTTGGATCCAGGCTTGGCCTTCGGATATCCCTTGACATGCTCCAGAATCCGGTCCATCGCCGCGGCAGATTCTTGGTCAGTGCCCGCCATGGACTTGATCGCCTCCTCGACGTCGCTTTTAAACTGGCCAATATCGGCCATTAGCGACCTGCATCGAGAGTCTATCGCTTCGCCGGCGCGCTCCGAGGCCGAAACACTCGATGCGCCGGGAATGCCCCGGGCCGCCTCTCGAACCGGGGTTTCGACGTCGCCCGTCCCAGGATTTTGGACGAGCTCGCCAGCACCGGACGCCAGCATATAGTACTCGGCGTCGACAACATAGATGTCGCTCACAGTAACTCCTTGCGTGATTGGTTCGTATAAACACAACTTATACTCGACATAAACGGTTGTCAAGAGCGTCACCCTACCGATTTTCGCCAGCCAGCTTGCGCCTCTAGAAAACGTTGATCTAACAACGTTTAATCGCCACCCTTCCTTGAGTGCGCCCCGACCAATGAAATACCCCTTTAAGTCACCCTTCCCATTCATACAACTATAACAATCGAGGCACCTCGGTGCCGAACTTCAGCAGCAGAACAGAAGCGCACAGACAAAAGGAGGAGATAGGCAGCGAAATAGTGCTTTCGTGCTATGAAAATTGCTTCCCGCCTCGTCGCGAACTGATTAGGATCGCGCAGGATTAGACACGCACCGGTTCGATGCGCCGATTTTCCGAACCACAACACCCGTGGCCACAAGAACTGCACGATTCGGAAGGGGCCGTGCTTCTTCGCGCTGGCGCGGTCGCTCCGCCCCTCGCCGTCCCTCGGAATCGCCAAATGCCCTTTCGGGATCTCGGCACTCGCGCAAGTCTCCAGGCCCAGACCGAGGTTGCATTCGACAGCGGTAAAGTATCGACATAACGGGGCGCCGACAGCAGGAAGTCCTGCCGTCGAAGCAAAGGGACATCGGCAAGACGGCCGCCGGCAAAACACCAACGAGGCGACCACCGGCAAAACACCAACAAGACGACCACCGGCAAAACACCAACGAGACGGCCGCCGGCATAACATCGGCAAGACCGCTCACGCGCCAAACCATTCGGAGCTCTCAGGGCTCTCTCAGAGCTTTCAGAAGGGCTAGGCCGGGTCAGGGCCGGTCCCAGTTCTCGAGACTCGCTGCGCGCCTGAGAAAGCCCTCAAGGCTCTCGGAAGAACTCACCGAGTTCAGAGCTGGCTGACTTCATAACTAGCAGAGCTCCCAGAGCTGGCTGAGTCTCAGAGCTGGCTGAGTTTCAGAACTGGCAGGGCTCCCAGAGCTGGCTGAGTCTCAGAACTGGACGAGTTTCAAGCTCGCCAAGTCTTAAAGCGCTCTCGGAGCCGGGCCTCAGAGCGCTCCCTGAGTCTTCAGAGCTCGCCGAGCAGCCGGCCCTCCCGCGTCTTCCACAGCTGCCAGCCGTTGACGTCGTTCCTGCCGAGGACCTCCGCGGCCGCCTTCGAAGGATCCTGATAGGAGGTGTGCCCGAGGAGGAGGGTGCCGGTCGAGGTCAGCGTGGCCATCGTCGGGCTCCCATTCTTCCAGATCTCGAGAGTCAGGGGCGTGACGCTCCGACTGGCGATGGCCACGAGTCGGCCGGCGGGAGTGAGAAGCTCGCGTTCGGCGGCGCGGGCCACGGCGTCCGAGGACGCGTTGGCCGCGGTCGTCTCCGAAAAGGTCTGCGGCTGTCGACGCTTTCCGTCGCGCTTGGGGGCGGACTTCTCCCACAGCAGCTGCTCGGTGCGCGGCCGCTTGACCTCCTGGTCATAGCGGGCGCTGATGTACGTCGGCGTCTCGTCCGCGCCGTCCTCGGTTACACGCCAAGCCGGAATCACAGGAATCTTCATCTGGTTGAAGGGGTCCTCTTGGGCACTCTGATCTGCCTGTTGATCCTGCTGTTGATCCGGCTTCTCGTCCTCGCGAGCGGCGCCCTGCCCCTGCTCACGGTGAGCCGAACGCCGCGAACGCCTGCCCGTCGGCCTGTCGCCGGCCTCGGCGTCCACGGGTTGGGGCTGTTCGGCAAGCGGAGCCTCAACGGCTTCGACGATGAGGGTCTGCGCGGGATCGGTGACGTCGGCGTCGCCTTGCGAGTCGATGTGCCCCGGAAAAGCGGTGAACCTGGGGGTGGCGGGGATCGTGAGAGTCGGCTGAAACTCTTGGGCCTCGCGCGCACGCCCACGCCTGCGAGGCTTGGTCTCTTCACCGCTCTCGACGTCCGGGGCGGGGAGAAACTCTACTGTCTCATCGGCCGACGGCCCCGATCCCCTCTTGCGGCACGCCTCAATGGACACTTGGCGCACGCCGTTGGTGTCGAAGATCGACGCTGAAAGAAGCTGCACCCTCTCGGAAAGCGTGGAAAAGACGGGAAGGACGTCCTCGTCGATGTCGAGCGCGATCACGATAAGCCTGGGACTGACGCCGCCCAGCGGCGGGCGGCCGGAGCGGAACTCTTCCCAATCCGGGCCGAACTCTTTCGCTCCCTTCGAGTAGACCTGCGCCATGTCCACGGGCCCGGTATGGGCATACCTTCCCGATCTGCTGACAACTTCGTAGAGGTCCACCGATGTGAGTCGCTGGCGAAGATTCACCATGACGACGGTTCCGTCTTGATCAATGGCCACGAGGGACTGCCCATGCTTTCCCGCGGCGTCGCTCTCTTCCCACATCACTGGCAAAAGCGGAACGTCGACGACCTCGAGGATGCTCTCGCGGATGGCTCCAAGGACCTCCGCGGCGATGCTGCCCCGCGGCCGAACGGCCTGTGCAGGAGCGATGCGCCCGTTCGCCAAGGCGTACAGCACCATCGGCGAAACCTCCTTATGTAAACTTGCGTGATGAAACAAGGTTAGCTTATCGCGAGCGAGCCGGTATCCTCCCCTCGTCCGACATATGGCGTCGAACGGCCATCCCGTCGCGGATGAGTTCGGCCAAGTGTATGCCCCGAGAGGCGGACAGCTGCCCCGCCTGCGTGCGGCAAGAAAAACCGTCGGCCAGGAAGACGGCGTCGGGATTCGCCCTTTCGAGCGTCGGCAGCAAGCGGGCGCCCGCGATCCTCACGGATACATCGTAGTGCCCCTTCTCCATGCCGAAGTTGCCTGCCAAACCGCAGCAGCCCGTCACCTTCGTCAGCTCGGCTCCCGCCGAGAGCAAAAGCGCTTCGTCCGCAGCCCATCCCATAACAGAATAGTGGTGGCAGTGCGGCTGGGCCACCACCTCGAGGCCGGTGAGATCGGGCATGCTCCAGTTTTCCCCGGGGCCGAACGGCTTTGGCGCGCTGAGCAGCTCCGCCAAGGTGAAGGTCATTTCTTTGACCAGGGCGACGCGGGGATCGCCGGCAAGCAGATCTTCCATGTCGGAACGCAGCACCGCGGTGCACGAGGGCTCGACGCCGACGATGGGAATCCCGTTCGCGGCGAACGGCGCCAACGCGCCAAGCAGGGAGTCCAGCTTTCGCTTGGCCGCGTCGAGCTGCCCCGTGGTGATCCAGGTGAGGCCGCAGCAGGCCTCGTCGGGGGGAAGCAGCACGGTGTATCCGGCCTCTTGGAGCACGGAGACGGACGCCCGCGCTCCGCGGGCGTCGAGGGTTTCGGAGAAGGAATCCGCCCACAGCGCGACGTAACGAGGCTTCGCGTCCGATTCGCCCGCCGTCGCCTCCCCCGCCAAACCGCTCGTTCGAGCGAGCGCCTTTCCCCGCTCGGGGGCGCTGCCCCGCTTTTCATCGGGAATGCCGCTTTCATCGGGAATGCCGCGCAGCCCCTTCTTCCGCGATTTTCGGAAGGCGGCGCGCAGGCTCCGGGCCTCTTTACGCACGCTCCGGGCCTCTTCGCTTCGAGAGAAACGTCGGGTTTCGAACCCCGGCATCGCGCGCCGCGGGTCGACGCCGACCAGCCGGAAGGCCAGCCTCCGCAGCGGGCCGAGCCGCATCACGGCGTTCGCGATCCTCGCGACGACGGGAACCTTCGTGACCATCCTTGCCCACAGCGGCAGCCTTCCCAGAGCGTAATGGGCCACAGGCCTGAGTTTGCCGCGGTAGGCGCGGTAGAGGGCCTCGGATCTGTACCGGGCGACGTCGATCCCCGTCGGGCAGTCCCGCGAGCACGCCTTGCAAGCCAGGCACAGGTCGAGGGAGTCGAGCACCTCGGGAGAGTCCCACGCCAGAACCCCGCCGCGCGCCACGTCTTGGAGCACCCTCGCCCTGCCGCGAGTCACGTCCTTCTCATCGCGCGTGGCCTCGTAGGAGGGGCACATGAAAGCGCCGAGGTCGAATCTGCTCGCCCGGCAATTGCCCACGCCCGTGCAGCGGTGAACGGCCCGGGCCATGTCTCCGCCGTCGTCGGCGAAACGGAAGCCTCCGGCGTAGGGAATCGGCTTCGCACCCGGCCTTCTCAGATGTTCGTCGATGCGGTCGGGCCGAACGAGCACTCCCGGGTTGAGCAGGCATTCGGGGTCGAAGACCCCCTTGACTCGCTCGAACAGGGCGACGACGTCGGGCCCGTACATCCTCTCCAGCAGCTCCGAGCGGGCGCGCCCGTCGCCGTGCTCGCCCGAGAGGGACCCGCCGAAGCCTGCGGCGAGGTCGGCCGCCTCCCCCATGAACCGGCGGAAGGTTTCGGCTCCCTTTTGGGATTCGAACGGGAAGTCGATGCGGACGTGGACGCATCCGTCCCCGAAATGCCCGTACATGAGGCCGTCGAGCCCGTATCCCTTCATGAGGGCCTCGAGTGCGCGGAGGTATTCGCCGAGCCTCTCGGGCGGAACAGCCGAATCCTCCCAGCCGGGCCACGCCTGGTTTCCCGCCGGGGTCCTCCCGCCAAGGCCCGCGCCGTCGGCACGGATTTGCCACAGCCGGGCCGCCTCCGGGCCCGCGGGCCGTATGTCGACGGCCGTGGAGGAGGCGGAGCCTGCCAGCGCCCTGGCCCTTGACATCGCGTCTGCGCCTCCTTCCTCGCCGACCTCGACCATCAGCCATCCCCCGCCTTTCGGCAGCGGCGGAACGCCGCCCTTCGCACGCCGGACGACGTCGACCAGCCGGGCGTCCATGCCTTCGACGGCGAGCGGTCGGTGGGCGAGGAGGGCTGGGACGTCGTCGGCAGCGCTGGCCATGTCCGGGTAGCCGAGCACGACGAGGGCCGGCGAGGCCTCGACCGGGACGAGCCTGACCTCGGCCGCCGTCAGGAGGCCCAGCGTCCCCTCGCTTCCCACCAGGAACTTGGCGAGATTCCGCCCGTTTTCGGGCAGGAGGTGCTCGAGGGAGTATCCCGAGACCTGACGTTTGAATCTGCCGAACTGCACGCGTATAGTCGCCAGGTTCTCGTCCACGAGCCTCGCGAGCTCGGGCACGGCCTCATACCCCAGCCCGCCTTCGCCGGCCTTCATCCGCCTGCCGTCGGCGAGCGTCACGTCCATGCCCGCGACGTTGTCCGCCGTGCGCCCAAACGCCACCGCGTGGGGGCCGCACGCATTGTTTCCGATCATCCCGCCGAAGGTGGCGCGATTCTGGGTGGAAGGGTCCGGACCGAAACGCAGGCCGAACGGGGCCGCCGCCTTCTGCAGATCCGACATGACGACGCCGGGCTGCACGCGAGCCACGCGAGCCTCGGGATCGACGCTCAAGATGGCGTTCATGTGCCGTGAAAAGTCCAGGACGATCCCCTCGCCGATGGAATTGCCCGCGCACGACGTGCCGCCGCCCCGCCCGGTGATCGGAACCCCGAATTCTCGGGCGGCGGCGAGTGCCGCGGCGACGTCGTCGGCGTCTTTGGGAAAGGCGACCACGAGGGGCGGAATCCGATAGTTCGAGGCGTCCGTCGAATACTCGGCCCTGCGGCGTGCGTCGGCGTCCGCCCCGCCCGCGACGGTCCGCTGAAGCCTGTCAAGGAGGCCTGCCGTGTCGATCACCGATTCCATGAGCTCATTGTGCCAGCGCGGAGGGCGCCGCGGGGACGGCAACGCGTCGGCTTTCCTTCGGGCAGAGGCGCTCCCGGGGCGCCGGGCATTGCCCGGATGCGCGCCGATGCGCCGCTTCGACGAAGGCAGCCTCAGATGACGAGGGGACATCCGGCGCAGGCCACTCGAACCTCGTCGGAGACGTCTTTGGTGTGGCAGGCGCCCAGTCCCGAGGAGCACAGGGACCCGGCGTCGTCGAGCATTCCCAGCCGGTCATAGTGCTCCAAGAGGGTGGAGACAAACACCTCCGAGACGCCGGTCGCGGCGGAGATTGCGCGAACGGTGCGCCCCATCCGTATCTGCTCGAGTATCCTCTGCGTCACCGCGCCGCGGGGCCCTTCGAGGGTGCCGCCGGCCCCGCCTCCGCTTTCCGGGGAGACGCGGGAGCGGCTCTCTTCCGAGACAGAGGCGCCGCTCCCTTTCGGCGCCGAAGCGCGGCGGGCCAGGCCTCCGGCGTCGGAGGCCTGGCCGACGTCGGAGCGGGCGCTCTTCCGCAATGCCCTCAGCCTCATAAGAACAGCTTCCCTATCTGGAAGATGCCGACGGCCAAGAGCCAGGCAACGGCCAATTGCACGCCCACAGCGGCGGTCGCCTTCTTCGCCCCGATGAGCTTCGCCTGCTCGGCCACAGTGGCCAGGCACGGCGTATACGCCAAGACGAAGACGAGGAAGGCGAAGGCGGCGAGCCCCTGATAGCCCGAGCCTGCCGACTCGGTGAGGGACTGGCTGACGAGCTTGGGGAGCTTGCCAAGATCCGAGCCGTCGTCCTCTGCGTCGCCGGCGTCGGCATCCGGATCGAGGTTGTAGGAGGTGACCACGGAGGAGATGACCGTCTCTTTTGCGACGAAACCGGTCATGAGTGCGCCGGTCATGTGCCATTCGCCGAAGCCCGTCGGTTTGAAGGCGGGAACGAGCACCTGGGCCGTCTTGCCGTAGAGCGAATCCTCCATCGCCAGCTTGGGGTCGGCGAAGCCCTTGTCGCCTGCGCCCACCGGGATGGCGCCCATGAGCCACACGACCGCCGTCATCGCGACGATGATCTTTCCCGCCCCGGTGACGAAGGCCCAGGACCGCCGGAAGGTCATCTTCAGCATGATGAGCAGCCGCGGGATCTGGTAGGCCGGAAGCACGAGCATGAGCGGCGCAGCCTTTTCGTCCTTCGTGATGAAGAACTTGAGGACCCACGCTGCGAGCACGATGAGCACGGCCGAAAGCAGATACATCGAGAAGACGATCGTTGCGACGTGCCCGCGGAAGAAGATGCGGGCGATCATGAGGTAGATCGTCACGCGCGCCGCGCACGAAGTGTAGGGCGTGATGAGCACGGTGACCAGGCGTTGTCGGGCGGAAGGCAGCGTTCTCACCGCGGCCAGGGACGGCAAGTTGCATCCGAAGCCCATGATGAGAGGAAGGATGACGCGCCCGTCCAGGCCGATCTTGCGCATCAGACGGTCGCCGAGGAACGCCGCCCGCGCCATATAGCCCGAATCTTCGAGCACGGAGAAGGCGGCGTAGATGACGAACATGAGCGGGAAGAAGCTGGCGACGACGCCCAGGCCGTTGACGATGCCGCCGACCGTGAGCTGTTGGAACCATGTGTCGTTCAGCCCTACCTTCTTCAGCAGCCAAACCACCCCGTTCGCCACCGAGATCGCGCCCGGGTCCGTCTTTGAGAAAAAGTCCTCGAAACGGTCCTGCAGCGGGCTGACCCACTCGCCGGCCGTCTTGAACAGCAGCCACATGAGGCTGAAAAAGATCGCGAGGCCGACCAGGGGGTTGAGAAGCAACCTGTCGAGCTTGTCGGAACGCGAGAGCCGCTCGGGTTCGGCCCTGCTCTCGTGGAAGCTCTTCTCGACGGAGTCGACCCACGAGAAGAGCGTGTCCGCGCGGCCGAGTTCCTCTGCGTGCATTCGGGAGACGGCGGCCTTCTTTTTTTTCTTCGACGTCGATTTCGGCTTTGGCTCGCAGCAGTCGCAGCCGACGTGGCCGATGTAGCCGGGCGCGCCCGGATCGGGGTCGATACCGCGAATGTGCGGCCGTGTGCGGATGGCCTCGGTGACCATCTCCTCGAGCCGCTCGTAGTCTTTCGACGAGCGCGGATCCATCGGCAGGATCGGGATTCCGAGAGTGCGCGAGAGGGCGTCGTAGTCGATGACGTCCCCGTTTTCGACGGCGACGTCGGTCATCGTGACGACGGCGGCGACCGGCTGGCCGGTCTGCCCCACTTGGCCGAGAAGATAGAGGGAGCGCGTGAGCGAGCTGCCGTCGAGGAGGACGAGCACGAGGTCGATGCCGCGGGTCTTCTCCCGGTCTGTGATCGTTCCAGGCGCGCAGGCGATCGTGTCGGACACAACCTGCTCGTCGGGGCTTGTGGCGATGAGCGAGTACGTTCCGGGAAGGTCAAGCACCTTGATCTTGGCTTTATGCCAGTTTCCCGAGGCGACTTGGACAGTTGTTCCCGGCGCGTTGACCACGCGCTGGCGGGCGCCCGTCAGCTGGTTGAACAGCGTCGATTTGCCGACGTTGGGGTTGCCCACGAGGGCGATAGTCGGCTCCGTCGACGGATCGATGGAGAGGGTGGCCGTCGCATGGGAGTGGCCCTCAGATCCGCAGCGCGGGCAGCTCATGAGACCACCTCCGCGCGAATCCGCAGGGCTGATTGATACCTGAAAATTTTCCTTGGTCGCTGTCCGCAGCGGACCAAACTT
>ERZ772924.860-NODE-860-length-14598-cov-5.983979_pt1 | contig 14598 bp, 10 predicted proteins | sample MGYA00512116_ERZ772924 | MGnify/ENA primary metagenome ERZ772924 (study PRJEB29015, sample SAMEA2737920) | human oral metagenome | biome: human oral; feature: human-associated habitat; material: dental | place: China | collected 2134 ...
GATGAAGCTGGCTTCTTCGCCGGTCAAATAATCTTCAATCACCACGCGGCTGCCGGCGCTGCCCATTTTGTTGCCCAGCAGCATATCGTCAATCGCCGCGTGCGCCTCGTCCAAAGTCATGGCGACCACCACGCCTTTGCCTGCCGCCAAGCCGTCGGCCTTAATCACAATCGGTGCGCCTTTTTGGCGGACGTAATCGTGCGCCGCATCGGCCTGCTCGAAGGTTTGGTATTGCGCGGTGGGAATGCCGTGTTTTTGCATGAACGCTTTGGCGAAATCTTTGGAGCTTTCCAGTTGCGCCGCCGCTTTGGTGCAACCGAAAATCGGCAGGCCGGCGGCACGGAAATCGTCCACAATGCCTGCCGCCAGCGGTGCTTCGGGGCCGACCAGCGTGAAGGCGACCTTCTCTTCGCGGCAGAATCGGATTAAATCATCGTGCGCCGTGAGCGCGATATTGCGCAATTTGAGTTCGGTCGCCGTGCCCGCATTGCCGGGTGCCACAAAAACGGTTTCCACTTTGGGCGACTGTGCCAGTTTCCACGTCAGCGCGTGCTCGCGGCCGCCGTTGCCGATAACGAGTAATTTCATGGTGTCTGCTTTCTGTGTATCGATAAATTAACAACAATAAAAAGCAGCCTGCACTTTGGCGATTCGATTGGCGCAAGGGTGCAGGCTGCCCGGCTTAGTGTTCAATCTGCTCCGGCAAAAAGCCGCCGCTTTGGTGCGCCCAGAGTTTGGCATACAGGCCGTTGTTTTCCAAAAGCTGCGCGTGCGTGCCTTCTTCCACGATGCGGCCTTTGTCCAGCACGATGAGGCGGTCCATGGCGGCAATGGTGGACAGGCGGTGGGCAATCGCAATCACGGTTTTGCCGTCCATCATTTTGTCGAGGCTTTCCTGAATGGCGGCTTCCACTTCGGAGTCCAGCGCGCTGGTGGCTTCGTCCAAAAGCAGGATGGGGGCATCTTTCAAAATGGCGCGGGCAATGGCGACACGTTGACGCTGACCACCGGAGAGCTGATTGCCGTTTGCACCTATCGGTTGGTTCAAACCATGCGGCGAGCTTTCAACCAAATCTTGCAAATTCGCGGCTTTGAGGGCTGCCAATACTTCTTCTTCAGTGGCATCGGGACGGCTGTAACGGACGTTTTCCAAAAGAGTGTCGTCAAACAGGAAAACATCTTGGGAAACAAGGGCGAATTGGGAACGCAGGTTGTCGAGTTTGATGTCTTCGATATTCACATCATCTAAATAAACCGCGCCGGAACTTGGCTCGACAAAACGCGGAAGCAGATTGACGACGGTGGATTTGCCACTGCCTGAGCGACCAACCAAAGCAACGCGTTCGCCTTGGCGGATGTCAAGATTGAAGCCGTCCAAGGCTTTTTTACCGTCTTCGTGGTAGCGGACATCGACGTTTTCGAATTTCAGACGACCTGAAGCGTTTTTCAGATGTTTGGTGCCCTTGTCTTGTTCAGGCTCGGTATCGAGGAATTGGCAAACCGCATCCGAAGCGATAAACATGGTCTGCATGGGGATGCTGATGTTCGCCAAGTTTTTGATCGGACCGAGCATTTGCAACATGGCAACGATAAATGCCATAAATTCGCCGATGGTGGTATAGCCTTGCTGACTCTGCCAAAGGGCGATAAAGATGACGACAGCCAAAGCAAACGACGCAATCAACTCACTGAACGGAGAACGCGCCGCGCTGGCTTGTGTGATTTTTTTACCGAGACGGACAATGGTGTCATTAACTTCGGCAAAGCGTTCAGACGCTTTCTTCTGACCGCCAAAGAGTTTGACCACTCGGTGTCCTTGGTGGACTTCGTTAACGACGTTATTGAGCGTACCGATACTTTGCTGCGCACTGGCAATGATATCTTTCAGACGGTTGCGGTAATAACGGGACAGTAAAGACAGCAACGGGAACATCAGGGCGACAATCAGGCTGAGCTGCCAGTTCAAATACAGCAGGACGCAGACCAAACCAATGACAATCATGGTATCGCGGGTCAGGACGATAAAGACATTACTGGCGTTGCTGATGGATGATTCCGCCATTTGCACCATGTTCATCAAAACTGTGCCGGAAGGGGTTTCCTGATGGAATTTGGAAGAGAGTTGCAGCATTTTGGCAAACATATCGCGGCGCAGATGACTGATTGCCATAACGGAAACCCAAGTCAAGAGATATGTGCTGACATAGCGGCTGATGCCTCGAATAATGACCAAAAAGATAAAAAATATCGGCACAACCCAGACTTTGTTAGGCGTACCCCAAATCAGGTAGGTAAATTGGTCTTTCCAGTTTTGCAGCGTGGCGACGATGCCGCCTGCGGTATTGAGTTCGGGCGGAGCGGAAGGCGGGGCGAAGCCTTGGTTGACCAAGGGGGCAATAAAGGCGGCAAGATAGCTTTCGGTGGCGGCGACGCCGAAGATAGCAATTAATGCAAAAATGATGCGGACTTTATAAGGACGGATGTAAGCCATCAAGCGCATGAAACTGCGCGAATCTTCTTGGGTAAACAGGCCGAAGGTCAGTTTTTCTATCATTGGCTCGGTGTTCCGGAATAATGCAGATTGAATATTTTATTAATCTGTCGGATTGGTAAAGCCTATGATTATATCGCAACGAAGTTACCGATGCGACGAAATTGCTGTTTTTAAATGAATAACGATTTTTATTTCTGTAAAGTTTTTTCAGACGACCTTAAATGTTCAAAATAAATTGATAGTGGATTGGAATAAGAAACGCCCTCCTGCTGTCTGCACCTCCCTATGCGAACACAACCGACAGGCATTAAAAAACGACCTTTCATTAAGAAAGGTCGTCTGAAACATAAAAGGCGGCAAGTTTAATGTGCTTCGATAAAGGCAGCGACTTGTTCGGAATTGGTCAAAGCGCTGCACGCGGCTTCTTTGTTGATGCGTTTTGCCAAACCTGCCAACACTTTGCCCGGTCCGCATTCGGCGGATTCGGCAATGCCTTCTGCAACGAGTGCGTTGACGGTTTCCGTCCAGCGTACAGGACTGTAAAGCTGTCGGACAAGCGCGTCTTTGATTTTCTCTGCATCGTCGTAAGCGGCAACATCGGCATTATGGATGACGCGGATTTGCGGCTGTCTGATTTCGACGGTTTTGAGCGCTTCGGCAAGTTTTTCCGCAGCAGGCTTCATCAGGCTGCAATGCGAAGGAACGGATACAGGCAGCGGCAGTGCGCGTTTGGCTCCCGCTTCTTTGGCTGCATTCATGGCGCGCTCGACGGCGGCGGCATTGCCCGCAATCACGACTTGTCCGGGTGAATTGAAGTTGACGGCTTCGACCACTTCGCCTTGCGCGGCTTCTGCACAAATGGCTTTAACCTGTTCATCTTCCAAGCCGAGGATCGCCGCCATCGCACCTACGCCTTGCGGTACGGCAGACTGCATCAGTTCGGCGCGCAGTCGGACGAGTTTGACTGCATCCGCAAAATCCAATGCACCGGCAGCAACAAGTGCGGTGTATTCGCCGAGGCTGTGGCCGGCAACGACGGCTGGCGTTTTGCCGCCCGCTTCAAGATAGGCACGGTAAACGGCAACGCCGGCAGCCAGCATAATGGGCTGCGTATTCACGGTCTGCCCGATGAGGTCGGCGTCCGTACCGTTAATCATCGCCCACAAATCTTGACCCAAGACGGCAGAAGCTTCGTCGAAGGTGTTTTTTACGACCGATTGTCCTGCGAAGCCGTCCATCATATTGAGGCTTTGCGAACCCTGACCGGGGAAGAAAAATGCAAAAGACATGATATTCCTTTGTTTCAGTTTAGTTTTTCAGAAAATTCGTCAGAGGATTATCGGCGTAATGTATCAGCAGGGCATAGGTAATGGCAACATTTATTGCCACTGTCAGCCAGAAAATCTGAACAAAAGGGACTTTCTTGGTTTTGTGGCGGAACGCGGCACGCGCAACCAATGCGCCGGGCCAACCGCCCAGCAGGCTGAACGCGTGCAGTTTGTTTTCTGGGATACGGTTTTGGTATTCGTTTTTACGTCTGATTTTGCGCGCGGACTCCATCGCCGTCTGCTTGTCCTGTTGATAGAGGATGAAGGCGGTGATACTGATAAGGACGTAAATGAAAAACAGTTTATTGGAAAGTACGGCGACAACGGTCAGGAAAACGACGGCGATAACACTGTTGATCAGGAGTGCCTGCATATCGATATTGAGCCTGTTGTAGTCGGGTGGCAATTCGTCAAACAGGAATGCTTCGTCGCCCAGCCGGACAACCTTGACGGCTTGTTGGCGGTTGCCTTCTATCGGGCGGTTGCAGTAGAAACTGACGCGCTGCCCTGTTTGCGGACGGCTGGTATTGTAATGGTAGGCGCTGATGTGGAAGAAAATATTTTGGGATTCGTCGCCGAAACGGATAAAGCCGTAGCCTTTGGCATCATCCCATGTAGTAATCGTACCGCTCATGACCTGATTGGGCGGCAACAGATTCTTTTGGGCGGATTTCGGAGCGGGATAACGGGTTTCGGCAACCAACGGCTGCTCAATTTTGACTTCAACTTTAGGACCGTGTTCCGGACGAAAAAAGTGTACGGTTTGACCTTGCGCTTTTTGGGTGGACGCAGCGTGTATCGATTCAGGCTCGGGTTCGGACTCAGGCGTACTGCGGATAACGGCATTGACCAGCAGCCATTGTCCGTTGGGATGGCGGCGGAGCGTGCCTTCAAGGTGGTCGCCCGCCCTTGGCGTACGGGTTTGGTCGGCAAGAAACTGTCCCAGCACAAACACAGGCTGCCCTTCGTTTGAAACATCCATTCCATAACCACCATTCTTCGACCAATCCCAGTCGGTCAGCGTAATGACCGCGCTGTCATTGTTTTTATAACCCGGATTGACGCGCTCGACATCCCTTGCGACGGCGCGGTTTTTTTCCGTTTCTATTTGAAAGCTGACGCGGTGTCCGGTTTCAGGTTCTTGATAATCGGGGTGGAGGGATTGGCGGTTGGCAAAGATGCGTTGCGAAGACTCGTCGCAAATAATGGAGCCGCGGCTCATTTCCCTGAACCAATGGGCGATTGTCCCGTAATGTTTATTATGGTTCATTTTATTTTTATATTAAGGAAAAAATATATTGGATAATCAGTTTTGAAATTATACCAATTTATCATAATCCATGTGGATTTTAACCATAATAAATAAAAGGTCGTCTGAAACGGTGTCGGTTTGAAGCAACGACACATTTTCAGACGACCTATTTTCAATGCTCGACAGAGACAGCGCCCTTCCCCCTCTGCCTAGCATACTTTTCAACTACCGCCCTGAATCTTCTACACTATAAACAACTAATTCGGCCCTCAAAATACAAATCCCGGCTTTCCTATCAAAAAGGTCGTCTGAAACCGCTCCGACGCAGTTTCAGACGACCTCTTAAGTTTGAAACAAACAAAAAATCAGTATTTCACCAATACCGCGCCCCACGCGAAGCCTCCGCCTATGCCTTCGAGCAGCAGGTTTTGTCCGCGCTTGATTTGACCATTTTGGATGCCGACATCGAGCGCGAGCGGGATGGAAGCGGCGGATGTGTTGCCGTGTTCCTGTACGGTCAGGATGACTTTTTCCATGTCCAGACCCAAGTGTTTGGCGGTGGCGTCGATGATGCGTTTGTTGGCTTGGTGCGGTACGAGCCAGTCGATTTGATCGGGGGTATAACCTGCCTCGCTGATGACTTCGTCGGCGATTTTTGCGAGCATTTTGACCGCGAATTTAAACACGCCCGGTCCGTCCATTTTGACGTAGGGCGAACCGCAAACTTGCCCGTTGGCGATTTGACCGGGTACGTTGAGCAGGTCGAGATAATTGCCGTCTGCTTTGAGTTTGCTGTGGATGATGCCCGCTTCGTCGGACGCGCCTAATACTACTGCGCCTGCGCCGTCGCCAAACAAAACGCAGGTCGTGCGGTCGTTCCAATCCACGATGCGGCTGAACGTTTCCGCGCCGATGACCAAAGCCTTTTTCGCCATGCCGCTTTTGATGTAGGCGTTGGCGGTGGACAGGGCGTACATAAAGCCCGCGCAGACCGCCTGTACATCAAATGCGGGGCAGCCGTTTGCTATGCCAAGTTTTTGTTGAACGATGGTCGCGGTGGATGGGAACTGCATATCGGGGGTGGCGGTCGCCACGATAATCAAATCGATTTCATCGGCAGCGACACCGGCAGCAATCAGCGCGCGGCGCGATGCTTCGACGGCGAGGTCGCTGGTTTTTTCGCCTTCGTCTGCAATATGGCGGAACTTGATGCCGGTACGGGTGGTAATCCACTCGTCGGACGTATCGACTTTTTTCGCCAAATCGTCGTTGCTGACGCGGTTGGCGGGAAGATAGCTGCCGGTACCTAAAATTTTGGCGTATTGCATGTGAAGGCCTTTGAGCGTTGATTCGGATAATCGGCTATTGTAAGCGAAAACGGATGAATTGCCCAACGCCGCGAAGACGTAAAACAGGTAAAGCGGGCAATGGCTTGAAAAACAAATCTAAACCCATGATTTTAAATAAACTTAATTTTCAAACCATCTAAAAATTTTCTTCAAAAAATTTACGTTTCCCATCCCGTTTTCAGACGACCCGGTTACACAAAATCCCCCCAAAGCGTCTGCATCGCCGCAATCGCAGCCAGAGAAGCGGTTTCCGTCCGCAACACCCGCTTGCCCAGCGTTACCGACTGAAATCCCGCCTCAAACGCCAACCGCTCCTCCTCGTCCGTCCAGCCGCCTTCCGGCCCGACCATAAAAATCAGGTCGTCTGAAAACGGCTTGACGGTACGCAAACTCTGGGCGCGGTTCAAACTCATCAACAGCTTGGTCGTTTCAGACGACATCTGTTTCAAAGCCTCGCGGTAAGGCAGCAGCGGGCGTACCTCCGGCACAATATTCCTGCCACTTTGTTCGCAGGCAGACACCACAATTTCCTGCCAACGCGCCACCCGTTTGTCCGCCCGCTCGCCGCTCAGGCGCACGACGCAGCGTTCGCTGATCACCGGCTGAATTGCTATCACGCCCAGCTCCACGCTTTTCTGCAAAGTAAAATCCATACGTTCGCCGCTCGATACCGACTGCACCAGCGTGATTTTCAGCGGCGACTCATTGTCCGTCTCCTCCTCGCGCAACACTTCCGCACAGGCGCGGCGTTTCTCCAAAACATCCAAACGCGCGGGATACGCCTTGCCATTGCCGTTAAACAAAACGACCTCCTCCCCGCAGCGCACGCGCAAAACATTTAAATGACGCACAACATTATCAGGCAGTTCAACGACTTGCCCCGCATATAAAGCATCAGGCAGATAAAATCTGGACATGGTTCTTCAAGTGAAAACGGATATAATAACGCGATTATACGATTTCGCACCCCAACCGCAAAAACAAGGACAAAAAGTGTTACACCGATTGCAAAAAGTCGTCCGGCACATCGCGCAAACCGAAGTCATGCCGCGCTTCCTGAATACCCCGTCGCACCGCAAAGAAGACGGCTCCATGCTCAGCGAAGCCGACCTTGCCGCCCAAACCGCCTTCGCCGCCGCCCTGCCCTTGTTGATCGACAGCCCCATGCTCGGCGAAGAAATGAGCGTGCAAGAACAAACCACCCTTTGGAAAATGCACGCGCATACCGACGGGCTGTGGGTCGTCGACCCCATAGACGGCACCAACAACTTCGTCAACGGACTGCCCCATTTCGCCGTTTCCGTCGCCTTCGTCAAAAACGGCCGCGCCGAACTCGGCATCATCTACAACCCCGTCAGCGGCGAATGTTTCTACGCCGAACGCGGCAAAGGCGCATACCTCAACGGCACACCACTGCCCCTGCGCACCGTCGATAAAAAACTCAGCGAAGCCATCGCAGGCGTCGAAATCAAATACCTGCGCTCCGGCAAACTCACCAGCCGCATGAGCACGCTCGCCCCCTTCGGCACCATCCGCAGCATGGGCAGCAGCACGCTCGACTGGTGCTACCTCGCCAGCGGACGCTACGACGTTTACGTCCACGGCGGGCAAAAACTGTGGGACTACGCCGCCGGCGCGCTGATTTTCGAAGAAGCAGGCGGCAACCTGTCCACTTTGGAAGGCGACGACTTTTGGAGCGGCGAACACGTTTTCAAACGCTCCGTCATCGCCGCCCTGCAACCCGCCCTGTTCGAGCGTTGGGAAAAATGGATACGGGAGAACCAATAAACCCGTTTTAACAAATATAGTGACAGATTGAATAAAACAATCATAAAGAAATAGGAAAAGTTTCAGACGACCTTTTTGATATCCATCCACCCATTTCAAAGCAATCAATCTGATGAGCAGACCTTCCGTTATTTTTATAGTGGATTAACTTTAAACCAGTACGGCGTTGCCTCGCCTTGCCGTACTATCTGTACTGTCTGCGGCTTCGTCGCCTTGTCCTGATTTAAATTTAATCCACTATATTGATGCGGACGACACCCTTGGACGACACCCTTGTCAGAAGCGTAGGCAGTACGCGCATTCCCATGCCCGAAGTCATCCGCCAAGTCCGCCGCCTGCATGGAAACGGACATATGCTTTACCTCTGGAGCAGCGGAGGAGCCGACTACGCCCGTCGCAGCGCAGAAGAATTGGGCATATCGGAATGTTTCCAAGCATTTTTACCCAAACCGAACGCCTATATTGACGATCAAGCAGTACACGAATGGCGGTTCTGCACCCACTTCCTTCCTACCAACAGCGGGCAAATCGACGGATAGCGGCAATAGTGGCATTTTGCCCGATGGGATTAAAATGCCATTGCTACGCATCTTGGTATGTCCCGTATACAAAAAGGTCGTCTGAAAATAGTTTTTCAGACGACCTTCTAAAATGGTTGTTGTAAAAATATGACATATGAAATTTAAAATACAACAAATTTAATACCGCTTATCTCAATAAATTAACGTCTATCGGAGTTTTCGCGCAATTTATTCAAAAGATTTCACTTCTTAACAGCATTTAATACTAATGCTGCTAGAATTCAAATCGCTGACACACACCGCTCTTTTATCCCTTTTGGGCGGTGCAGCAAGTAAGACGTTTTCCCGCAATGTATTGGCCATTCATACTTCTCCCTTGGTATGAATGGTTTTTTTTATCTACGGTTTTGATAACCCATTCCTGACGCCTGATTAAGCAATATCCATATCCCAAACGCCATAAAAATCCCGTTGCAAGACAGGGTATATCTACCATCCCATTATCCGGCTTCAAAAACCGCCTTGAAAATTCGATAACAAAATAAGGCAGATATACGCCCAATCCACGCAACAGCACTTTATGCCAAAATTCAGTTAAAAACTGAAATATCAATCCACCCCAGAACCGACAATACCATTGACACCGGCAGCCTGCGCCAACCGATATAAGATATGTTGCGGCATATCGTTGTGCCACAACCGCGTGATGTTCGCAATCACCGGCAGATGACAGGTTTGCCGCACCCTGACAATCGCATCCACATCCAAACGATAAGCATGCTCCGGCTCGAAACTTAAAGTCCCCGCCTCGCCCAAGATAATATGGTGATTGCCGCGTAAAGCGATGTGTTCGGCAGCCGCCAGCCAATCATCAACCCGATGATGCTTATCTTTACACAACACTACCGGCGTATTCAGACGACCCACTTCATCCAACAAGACCCGATTCCCCATCAGCTCTCCGCCCAAATACAAAACGTCTGCCTGCGCCTTCAAAGCCTCATCAATCTGACGCACATCGCGGATACGCACCAAAATCGGTTTTCCCTGTTCATGAAGCCGCCGAATATCCTGCTGCATCAATTGGATTCTCGCCTTTTCGCTCCCGTTGTCCATTTCCGCATAAGGCCGTGCCGACAGATAAAACGGATCGACAAATCCCGCATCCGCATCCTCAATCCGATTGATATCCGCCGCAATATCCAAAACCTTCTCGCCGCCAAACAACACGCCCCGTATCGAAATCTTGCTGTCTTCAGGCTGCCCCTCCCGACTGATGATTTTCCAATCGTTCAGAACCCGGAACACGCGCTCCACATCGGGCAGCCGCGCCAATTCATTGGAATGGAAGACCCGCTCATCGCCCAGCGCACCGATAATCGTCCTTTCTTCGCCACGCGAAATATGTTCCCGCAAGCCACGACTGCGAATCGTATCCACCACCCGTTGAACAGATTCCTCACTCGACCATTTGCGCATTACGATAATCATCGATACCCTCCTCATACCAATAGAACTTGCATTATATAGCCACGTTTTATCCAAACGATACCTCAACACAAAGGGACAAGTGCAAACCACCCACATTCATATTTATAAGGCATAGCAAACCATCAGGTCGTCTGAAACCCGCAACCACCATTCATACCCATTTACAACCCTCTGTCCTGCCGCACCAACCATCCCAAAGGCATGTGCTATACTCTTATACTTTAATTTTTATAAAAGCCCATGAACCTTCTGCCAAACTCCGGAAAATTCTGGCTGAAACTCCTCATCTTCAGCCTCATAGCGGTCATCGCCACCGCAGCCGGACTATACGCATCGGTTTACAACTTCTTCACACCCAAACGCATCGAAACCCTTACCCAATCCGCCCTGCAATCAACCCAACGCACCATCCGCTTCAGCCCTGAAATCCGGCGCAGTTGGTTCCCCCGCCCTACCCTTACCCTCAAAAACGTCGTCATCTCCTATCCCAACAGCACGCAAGCCGCCATCCACATTAAAGAAACCAACATCGGAATCGGCTGGAGCAGCCTGTGGAACGACACACCCATTATCGAAAAATGGGTGCTTAAAGGCGCAGATGTCTCAATCGAACGCGCCGAAAACGGCAAATGGAGCCTGCAAGACCTTTGGCAGCAGCCCCGCAACACGGCCACGCTCAACCGCCTCGTCGTAGAAAACAGCACCCTGCGTCTGAAACTCGACAACACACCGTACACCATCGAAGACTTCAGCCTCAACCTCCGTTCGGAAGATTCCGACGGCCGCCGTTTCAAAATCGGCGGCAACATCCGCAACCCGCAGTTCCCCCTCGAATGGAACGGCAACGGCCTGCTTCAAACCAACGCAGCAAACTGGAGCATTCCCGAGTTCCGCTTTGAAGCGCAGAGCCGCCGCGACCAAAACACGGTAAAAATCAACATCACCAGCGCCTTAGACTGGCAAACGCAAAACCACACCCTACAAGTCAGCAACATCAACCTGCGCGCAGACAGCGTTCAACAAAACCTCCACTTGACCGCCCAAGCACCCCTGCTCATCTTCAAAGACAACCACCTCAGCCTCAATACCGTCAGCGGAGCCTTTACCGCAGGCTCGCCCGACAGCCAATGGGACGGCTCCTTCAAACTCGACAAAACCAATCTGCGTCCGAGCGTCATCACCCTGGACAGCTTCGATCTCAACGGCAGATACAAAAACCAACTGCGCCAAACCAGCTTTACCGTCAGCGGCCCCATGTTGTGGCAGAAAAAAACCGGATTGCAATCCGACAGCCTGCGCATTACCACCCTGCAGGACACCGTCAACCGACTGCCCCAACCGCGCTTTATCAGCATGCTCGACGGAAATTTCAGCCTGACCGATTCCGGCAACTGGCAAGGCAGCTTCAAAGGCACATTCGACCGCCAACCCGTTGCCTTGAGCTTAAAATACCAAACCCAAGCCGAGCAAAAACCCAGACTCGAAGCAGGCGTCGCCCTGCAAAAACTCAACCTCACCCCCTACTTGGAAGACTTTCAAGCCGGTTCAGACGACCCCTACCCGAAATTTCTCAACCACGCCAACACCCCCGATATCGAAGCCAGCATCAAGGTCAACAATATCCAAACGCCCGGCTTCCAATTGGACAATGTCGAAACCCGGCTGACCGCCAATAACGAACATATCACCCTGAGCAACTTCAAAGCCGGACTCTACGGAGGCCGTACCGAGGGCGGCATCAGCATAGCCAACACCACACCCCTCTCCTACCACCTCCAACAAAACGCAGAAAGCGTACAAATCCAACCCTTGCTGCAAGACCTGTTCGGTTTCCACAGCTTCAGCGGCAACGGCAACGCCGTCATCGACCTGACCACCAAAGGCAACAACCGCGAGCAAATGCTCAAAAACCTCAACGGGATGCTGACCCTCAACATCTCCGAAGGCGCATGGCACGGTATCGACATGGACAACATCCTCAAAAACGGCATCATCAGTAAAGACAACACCCAACAAACCCCGCCGCCCAAAACTCCTTTCCACCATTTCGTCCTCAACAGCGAAATCGACAAAGGCATCAGCCGCCATGTCAACACCGAACTCTTTTCCGACAGCCTGCACGTTGTCAGCAGCGGCTATACCGACCTCAGCACCCAAGAGCTATCGGAAGACCTGCTCATCCGCAATGCCCTGAACCCGCAAAACAAACCCATTCCGCTCAAAATCAGAGGTACGGTGCAAAACCCGTCCATCACCATCGACTACAACCGCCTGACCGACGGCCTCAACAGCCCGCAGGAAAAACAAAAAGCCCTCGAAAACACCCTGCGCGAACAATGGCAATGGATCAACCCCAACCGCAAATAACTCAAAGGTCGTCTGAAAACCGTTTTCAGACCTGCCTAGCCATACGGCAATCCGCCTTTTCACGGTTCGCAAGAAAATGAAGCTAAAACTGACTGATACGCAGATACCCCCTCTTCCGCCAAACAGAAGAAGGGGTATTTTATTGCTGGCCAGAATTTTGACTTATGGCAAGAGTATGTGAAAAAACGTGAGGTTGTCTGAAAAAACGGTTGCCATTTTTTACAGATAGTTTATAGTTCTTTATAACTAATTTTCAGCTAGTTCCTTATATCTATCTTTGCAACCTTGGATAAGTAGTTGCCATTGGGTACTCCGCCCGGCGGCAACATTTTTTTATCCGCAAGGGTTTGATAAATTTTATTCGTTTTATCTGACGCAGGTCGTCTGAAAAACATAATACTTTGAATATTTATAGTTTTTATGGTTATAAATATCAAATAAAAATAAACATTTTACGACAACAGCTTTATCTGGAATCAATCAAATGAACAATACAAACAAAGAGAAACTTTTCAAACTCAGCACCTTGGCGTTCTGTCTTGCCGCGCTGCCGCAAGCCGTTCACGCCGCTGAAGAAGTGCAGCAGGTCGAATTAAAGCAGGTCAATGTGGTCGGCAAAAACCGCAGCCTGCGTACCGAAAATCAAAACAGCTACACCGTATCCGCGATGCGCTCGACTACGGGGTTGGTGCTTTCTCCGAGGGAAATTCCCCAATCTGTCAGCGTCATCACCAAAAAACAACTTGAAGACCAAGGCGTGACCAGCCTCGAAGGCGCGTTGCAAAACGCCACGGGCGTCAACGTTTTCAAAAGCGGCGGGCGCACGCATTTCATGTCGCGCGGCTATTTTATCGAGCAACTCGAAGAAGACGGCATCGCCACCCAAATCGGCTCGCCCGGCGGATTTGGCTTGGGCGGTCCTTCCGGCGACCCGACCAGCGTAACCGATATAGCGATGTACGACCGCATCGAAGTGGTACGCGGCGCGGCCGGGCTGACGCAGGCAAACAGCGAGCCGGGCGGCACCATCAACGTGGTGCGCAAAAAGCCCACCGCGCAAACGCAGCTTTCCGCCGAGCTGCTGGCCGACCGCTTCGGCAAGGTAAACGGCGTGTTCGACGCGTCGGGCACATTGAGCGCGGCGCACGGCCTGCGCGGCCGCTTCGTCGGCTCGGCCACGCGCAACAAAACCTTCCGCGAACGCTCGCGCGGGCGCGACTTCATGCTGTACGGCGTGCTGGAAAAACGCATCGGCGAGGCGGGACGGCTCACTTGGGGCGCAAGCCATCTGAACCAGTCGTCCAATCCCGACCTCGTCGGCCTGCCGCTGTATGCCGACGGCGGCGGCCTGCCGCGCGACCGCTACCTCGGCGCAGAGTGGAACGACAGCCGTCTGAAAAAAAACAACCTGTTTGCCGAATACGAACATTATTTCAACGACAACTGGAAACTCGTCAGCAAACTCGACTGGCGCAAAACCCGTTTCGACAAAGAATACTATTTCCTCGGCGGCATCAGCGGCATCGGCGCGGACGGATTGGGCGAAACCTACGCCGACGACCGCTACGACAACGACTCGCGCCAGTTCTCCTTGCAAAACAACCTCACCGGCCGCTTTCAGGCACTCGGCCGCAGCCACGACGTATTTTTCGCCCACACCTTCTCGAAAGAAAAACACAACACCCTCAACCGCTGGCCGGACGACAGCCGCCGCTTCAACGCCGACAGCTTCGACGGCAGCGAGCCGGGCAAACCCGACTGGGATGCGGCCGATGCCAAAGCGCGCGGCGGGCAGGGACGCTATAAAACCCACGCCTTCGGCCTGGGCATCCGCTTCAACCCCGCCGAGCGGCTGCACATCATCGCCGGCGGCCGCTACACCCGCTGGTACCGCTACCTCTATTGGGACAGAAACCTGAAAGACGGCAACCCCGGCAGCGTGCAGGAGCTCAAACGCAACCGCTTCATCCCCTACGCCGGCATCACCTACGACATCACCCCTGCGCAA
>ERZ772924.861-NODE-861-length-14595-cov-2.800413_pt1 | contig 14595 bp, 10 predicted proteins | sample MGYA00512116_ERZ772924 | MGnify/ENA primary metagenome ERZ772924 (study PRJEB29015, sample SAMEA2737920) | human oral metagenome | biome: human oral; feature: human-associated habitat; material: dental | place: China | collected 2134 ...
GCGCCTGCGACAGCACCAGCGGCGGCACCCGCACCAAAGCCCGAGCGTGACCGATCCTGCCCCTGCTGAGGCTGTTGTCCCTGGTACGACTGACCGGACTGACCCTGCTGAGGCTGACCGGACTGAGAATATCCTGGCTGGGATTGTCCGGGCCGTACCTGGCCGGATTGCTGCTGCTGAGACTGCGGCTGAGCGAATCCCTGCTGGCTCTGCTGGTCTCGACTCTGGGACTGGTGCGCCTGCGAACCCTGATTCGGGGCACTCTGACCCTGGGTATCTCGGTTCTGAGCGCCCTGGCTTTGGGTGCCCTGGCTTCGCGGATCCTGGCTCTGAACGTTTCGCTCCTGAGCGTTCTGCCCGGCAAATCCCTGCTGAGACTGGGCGCTTAAGCCCTGCTGCTCGGAACCCTGGTTCTGCTGCGCAAAACCTTGATGCTGATCAGAGCCCTGCTGTTGCTGGTTGAAGTTCTGCTGGCGCTGTGTAGAATCCTGCTGCTGACGCTGGGCAAATTCTTGCTGACGCTGGGCCTCAAAAGACTGCGGCTGCTGACCCTGCTGAGACTGCGCGGGCGGCTGCGGCTGAGACTGGTTCTGCTCACGGGACTGGCTGAACTGCTGCTGACCGGGCTGATTCTGCCAAGGCTGAGGAGCCTGCGCATCAAACCCGCGAGGCTGCTGCTGGTTCTGCGAACCCTGCGCTTGAGGCGCCCGATTCTGCTGAGCCTGACCGCCAAAGCCCTGCTGTGACTGTGCGGCCTGCTGAGATTGAGCACCAAAATTCTGCTGGGAATTCTGCGATGCAAATCCCTGCTGCTGAGAGCCGTTTCCCGGCGTCTGAGACTGCGAAACATTCGGGCTCGACTGACGCTGCGCAAAATCCTGCTGACGCTGCTCAGAGCCAGAGCCCTGCTGCTGATTGAGGCTTTGCTGGCGCTGTGTAGAATCCTGCTGCTGACGCTGGGCAAATTCTTGCTGGCGCTGAGCCTCAAAAGACTGCGGCTGCTGAGATTGCCCGGGCTGTTGGGTCTGAGTAACGTGTTGAGACTGTGCGGGCTGCTGCGGCTGAGACTGCTGACCCCGGTTCTGGGCGTTCTGCTCCTGAGAACTCTGCGCGGCAAAGCCCGACTGCTGCTGATTCACGGGAGCCTGAGGCTGCCCCTCAAAACGCTGCTGCGTGGGAGGAACCTGGGAAGTGCCGCGCGGGGGAGTAGCCGGTCGGGAAGATGCCTGAGCCTCGGTACCACGCGAATCAGCCGAATCGCGCGCATCGGACTGGGGGCGCGCATCCGTAGGCTCACCCTGAGACTGACCCGAAGACTGCTCGGGGCGCGACTCGCGTGAAGGAATCTGCTGCTGTGTGGATTCTGAAGATACAGACTCCTGTCGTGCAGCCTCGGGCCGTTCGGCACCTGCTGCAGTGGCAGAACTTGCGGACCTCTGAGAATCCTGTGCGTCGCTGAGGGGCTCTCGCGCATCGTAAGAAACACCCGAACCCTGCGCGACTCCCGGCTGCTGTGCGCTTGCCTCCAGCGCGGATGGGGCGTTATGGGTATCGCGAGCGGTCTCGCGGGTAGGCTCCGAAACCTGAGGCTTTGGAGCCTCGGCGGCGCCGCTCTGACGGTTCACAGGGGTCTCAGAAACGCTCTGCTCGGAACGCACCTGCGACTCGGCTGAAGAGCCTGCCGCTGCACCGGGACCGGATGCGCCTGTACGCTCACCCGCGACCTCGTGCGGCTCGGAACTCCCGGACGCCGCATCCTGAGCGTGGGCAGACTCCGCCTGAGTCTTCTGCTCAGGGGTCTGCTGATGGGAAGTTTTCTGCTCGGCAAACTGTTCGGAAATGGTCGGCGCGGTACGCTGCTTCGGGGCAGAACCCTGCGCAGACTCACCGCTCTGCTCAGAGCTTGACGATGGCGAGGGCTTCGCGCTGGAAGAACCCTCAGAAGAGCCCGATGCGGCAGATGAAGACTCCGCCGTCGAGGGTGCCTGCTCATTCTCAGGCTCGGGCTCCTCAATCCACAGCTGCCAACCTTCGGGAACAGGACCCCATGCGGGATCGGGCCGCCACGTTGGGGTAGGAGACCACCCGGCAGGCGGTTTGGGCCAATTTGGGGGCGGATTGAAGACGAGAGCCATCTGAACCTTCCTTCACTACTGGCGCCAAAAACACCCGGAAGCGTAGGCACGAGTAGCCTCAAATTTTAAACTACGGTAACCCTCAAATTATGGCATATTTCCCATAAAATATAAGCCCGAAAAGTTCATAGGCGGGTAAATTATTACACCGTAAGGCAACCTGCACAGATGGCCCCGGTGTGACATTCGGGGGAGGGTCCCCTCTATTATGGATACTATGAGCACTAATCACCAGCAGGAACCCGGACATCACGGTTCTGAGTTCATTCCAACAAACCAACCACCTGGCGCAGTCACTAATACCCAAAATATGCCCACGATGCTGAGCCCGCATCAGGCAGAAAGTTACGGGTACGGCGCTGAGTCTACCTTCGCCTCCGCTGAGTATTACAGGAGTAACCGCCTTACCCGTAAGGAGCTTCTGGAACGCGCTAGCGAGCTGCCCTATCACCGGTTATCGCATGTGAACCCGCGTGCGCGTTGGTTCACCCCGGTTCTTGAGGGCTTGCTGATTGCCAGCATCTATTTTGTGCTCCTGCTGATTGTGAGCTTTGCACTGCTAGCATTCGCCGTGATGTTGCGCGTCCCTTACGATCACCTGACCGATCTACAGCGTGTTTACGCGAACGTTTTTAAGACCCCGCTTGTTTTTATCACGTTCTTTATCAGCATCATTCCGGTGATTCCGGCGATTTTCATTGCGCGCCTGATTACCAACTTCAAACCCTTAGGTCTAATTCACTCCATTGCGGGTCGCATGCGGTGGTCCTATTTAGGTGTTTTCCTAGGGTTTGGGTTCCTCATTTTCGGTCTTTACAATGTGGGGAACTTGGTTCTGGCTGGTTCTTTGACCACGCAGAACAGCGTGCATCCGCTGAATTCCGGCATGTTCTGGCTGTACATTGTGCTTATTCTGTTGATAGTTCCGTTCCAGTGCTACGCCGAGGAACTGCTCTTCCGCGGTTATCTCATGCAGACCGTGGGTCGGTGGCTGAAGAATCCCGTTTGGGCAATTATTATTCCAGCGCCTATCTTTATGGTGCTGCATGGTTACGGACTGTGGGGTCTGCTTTCTGTGCTGACGATGGCTCTGATCGCCGGGTTCTTGTGCTGGTACACCGGCGGTCTTGAAGCCGGTATCGGCCTGCATATTGCGAATAATATTTCGGGTATCATCCTTGGGCTGCTGGGTCTGGCTGACCCCTTTGACGCGAATCGTGAGGCTCAGGCGCTTGACTTTGTGCAGGCCCTTATTCTGCAGCTTGCCTTCGCCGGGCTCGTGTACATGTACACTTACCGGCAAAAGAGGAAAGCCGCTCTGAATCAGGGCCAGGATGCGGTTGCCGCCTCCTCAGTTGAGGGTGCGTCAATGAGTGTGGAAGCGCCCGTTTCTTCCTCGGATGCGCCAGCCACCGCAGCACCGGCTTCGGGTGCTGCGCACGCGGCTGCACAGCCCGGTATGTCCGTGAAAAATGCTGCTGCTTCACCTGCTGCTGATAATTCTGCTTCTGCACCGCAAGGATCGCAGGCCCCGGTACAATCACAACCTGTACAACCTGCTGCCCCTGTGGCGGGGAACGCCAAGCCCGCACAGGATAATGCTTCGGTAAAATCGGCGTCTTCGTCTGCCCCCGCTAGCCCGCAAACGGCTGAAGAGCATCGTGCGTCCGAGCGGAATATCGCGGAGAAACCGGCTGCACAGGCACCCGCCGCGAAGCCTGTGGAAGGCGCTCGTAAGAGCGAGCAGAATGATACGTCGGCCAAGGCTTCTGCCCCCGCGCAGCCCGAACGTTCGGCACCGGCTAATAAGCCTGCACCAATCGGTAAGCCTGCGCCATCCAAGGAATCTGTGCCGACTCATGAGTCAGCCCAGTCCCAGAAACCGGCGCAAACTGCCAAACCGGCACAGGCTCATGAATCGACTCAGCCTCAAAAGCCGGTACACACTAATGAATCAGCCCAGGCTGAGCGTCCGACGGCCGCGAATACTGCCGCCCGCGCGACCGGGAAAGAAGCGCCTGCTGCCGATAAACCCGCGCAGTCTGCACAGGCGAGGACTATCGCCGACGAGCTCAAGCCTGCCGTGGTTGCCCCCGCAGCAGCGGAAAAGGCTCCGTCAGGCATAGATCTGGATGCGGCGCAGAAAGCGGCACGCGCCTCCGCGCAAAAGGCTCAGCAGGGCTCGAATCGGGCCGATTCTTCTGTGCGTGCCTCCGGGGCACAGGGGTATGCGCCGAATGCAGCCGCGCCGCAGAAGGGAACCGCTAGCGCATCCGCCGCTCAGACAGATGATACGAAGAACCCTTCCTCGAAGAACTACGCGCCGGATACCTCCACAATGAGCATTCCCGTGCAAAATGCCTTGTCGGCCTATGAGCGTGCCAAAGCTCAGGCCCTTGCTCAGCAGAAAGAAGCTGCCCAGCAGAAGGAAAGCGAGCAGGGCGCATCCGCTAAGAATGCGGCTGCGGACGGCTCGGCTGCAGTTTCGCAGACCTCGCGGGCTCAGCGGGAGGCATCCCAGAACACCTCAGAGGTTCCCTGGGCTACCGCTCCGATTCCGAAAATCTCGCCGGAAGCCGCACAATCGCATAAGCAGGGATCAACAGACGCTTCACCGTGGACCTCGGCGTTCCCCGTCATTCCCAAACCCAAGAAGTAGGCGCATAGTATGACCGTTGATGCCGTCAAAAATATCGAAGACCTCGCCCAGTTCGTCTGCGATTCGCCCGTCTCATATCTGGCGGCGCGAACCGTAGCACGGCGCCTGCAGGCGGCGGGGTTTACAGAGCTGAACGAAACCGAGCCGTGGCAGAATGAGGTTGCCGTCGGCAGGCATTTTGTGATGCGTGACGGCGCGATTATCGCTTGGGCTGGCGGTCGGCGGGCGCAGAAGGCGAGCGGTTACCGGGTGCTGGGTGCGCATACGGATTCGCCGTCGCTTAAGCTCAAACCGAGTTCATCGGTGACGGCGGCAGGATGGCATCAAATGGGCGTCGAAAATTACGGTGGCGCACTGCTTAATTCCTTTTTGGATCGTGAGCTGCGCGCCGCCGGGCGCCTGACGGTACTTCGGGAAGACGGCACCCTTCAGGATCGCTATGTGGTGACTGGACCGTTGGCGCGTGTGCCGCAGCTGGCCCCTCATCTGGATCATAAACGTAATGAGCTGACTCTCGATAAACAGTTCAATATGTACCCCATTTGGGGCGTGGATGATACCGAGAACGATGTGCTCGCCTATTTGGCACAGCAGACCATCGACGAGGGTGGTTCGGTCGATCCGGAGCAGATCGTCGGTTACGATGTGCTCTTTGCGGATGCGCAGGAACCTCGCCGTTTCGGGCGAGATGGAGAGTTTTTCGCCTCGGGCAGGTTGGATAATCTCTCGTCGGTTCATGCTGGATTGTGTGCCTTAGAGCGCTATGTGGCCGAGAATGCTGACGAAGACTCGGCGCATACCGTGATGCTTGCAGGATTCGATCACGAAGAGATCGGTTCTGAAACCCGCAGCGGCGCCGCCGGTCCGTTCTTAGAGGATGTGCTGGTGCGGCTCTCGCAGGCTCGTGGGGAGAGTCAGGACGAATACCGCCGCTCGCTCGCCGATTCGGTGTGCCTTTCGGCGGATGCCGGGCATCTGGTGAACCCGAACTACCAGGGGCATCACGACCCGACGGTGCGCCCGCTTCCCGGTGCTGGTCCGCTGCTGAAGATCAACGCGAATCAGCGATATGCAACCGATGCGGTAGGTGCCGGTATTTTTGCGGCGGCGTGCAAGGCGGCGGGCGTTCCCTATCAAGAGTTCGTATCGAATAACAATATGCCCTGCGGTTCCACGATCGGGCCTATCACCGCCACCCGACTGGGGATGCGCACCATCGACGTGGGGATCGGACTGCTGTCGATGCACTCAATGCGCGAAATGTGCCACGTTCACGATATGGCATACCTGACCCGCGCGGTGGAAGGCTTCTACCGGTTGTAGTTGTTTCATCCTTTCCGCCCGTCCGTGGGTGATAATAAAAAGAACCTTGATCGTGAATACAGAGGATATTTCCAATGCTTTATTCATGATCAAGGCTTTTTAGGAGGGCAAAGAATCGGTCACTCAGGCAGATGTGGGATTATATGATGCCGTAAATAGTGAGCAAAACGAGGAGCTTCAGCTCTTTCAAGCGCTCCACATAAATCTGATTCGCCATATTTATTAATGAAATATCTTTCTTGGAATAAGTATATTTCTGCGAGGTCACCCTTTCGCATAACAAGAGAATTTCTATCTGCTCTGCCAAAAGATTTTTCTGCATAGGTCATGAGAAGATCATCAGCGCTGATGGTTACATAGGGTAAGGGCTCGTCGGTATTTTCGCTCGTTTCCCAGTAATCCAGGAGGGCTTTGTCGTTGGTGACTAAGTGGTCAATATTGTGCTTCACCATTGCTGCATGTATATGAAGGTCGTTCTTATCGGGGTATCCATGTATTGAGGAGATAGGGTAACCTTCTAACACGAACACAGATTTACCTATCTGCTCTCTAACCTTCACCCGTGCAGCGTCATTTCCAGTTGGATTTTCTCTAAGCCAGTGGTACCCCCACTCGTCGAGAATATTCTGTGTTGTGTGTATATCGAAGTACTTTTTATTTAGTATCTGGTTAGGAAGAAGTATCCAGTCCCTGAGTGTTTTACTCAGCAGAATATTGGTATCTAGAAGAATAGAAGTCGCCCCGTTGCTCATGCTATTTAGTCTAGCAAAGTAACGGGGCGATACATCTGAATTACTCACGAATTCCGAGTTCTGCCTCTATATCCCAGATTTTCATGAGTGCCTGTTTCTGGCGCTCCAATTGGGCGCGCTGGTATGATTCCAGATCTTCGCGCATAATGCGGAAATGCGAGCCTACCTTATGTGCAGGAATTTCTCCGTTACGGATCATTTTTACGAGAGTCGGTCGGGATATACCCAGTTCTTTCGCGGCGGCGGTCGTGGTGAATACCCGTGCTTGGGAGACAACAGCCAGATCCTCACCGGAGCTAACTGCCGTAATCAGTTCGTGAATCAGCCCCGATAGTTTAGGGCCAAGTTCCTCCGAGTCCTTCCCCTGTACTTGCAGAAAGAACGAGACTTCAGTGGTGTCTCCATGCTCATTACGAGTACCGGGGATGAGCTTCTGTACTTCTTCGCGTAGCTGCGGGTCGTTTAAATCCGCACGGGTCAGCGTTGAAGTGGTCATGATGTACCTCGCTGTTAGATATCACGTACAGGTACCCCGCATGCGCTTACATTCGGTTCAGTGCATCTGCAACGCTGGGGTATGTGCTCTACAGTCTACAGGAATAAGTGAAACAAAAGAAAACAAATTTCGAATATTTCGTATATAGATTAATGTTACTTTTATCGCAGAAATAGTGCCTGTGCCTCCGAGCAGACCCTGAGCGTGAAGAATAATCACATCATACTAGTCCCTGCGAGCAAGGGTCCACAGTGCGGATGCGCATCCCAGAAGGCCCCAAAAACCGACGACTATTACGTCCAGAATCTGTATCTGGCCGATGTCGAAGAGGGCAGCTCGCACAAGGTTTGCCGCAGGCACGAACGGCAGGAACTGCTGAATGTGCACGTACCAGTCGGGCAGCCGCTCGGGCGGGTAGTTAATCGGCGCAAACAGCAAAACCATGAAGGTAATAGACTGCGTCACGATAGTCAGAAGTGACGCTGGAACCCAGTACGCAAGCATAAACCCTAACACCGCCATAACAACTTGAAGTGCGAATACAACGGCAATAGTGCCGATATTCAGGTTCACATCAAAACCAAATTTGAGCTTCGCGGCTACACCGCCCGCAATAATGCCGGGAAGAGCGAGAACCGCCCAAACGAGTACATCTGCCGCCAGAATCGCCAGGCGCGGTACCGGAAGGGACCGCTGATAGTCGAACATACCGTTCGTCTTAGCGGTAGCAATAAATTGCGGAGCTATTACACACCCCATAGAAATGAAGTTCACCGTTACCGCACCGGACGCCAGATATTCTGCAGAATTCCGGTCAAGATGCGGCATGAAGACCGAGATGCCATAAAGAAGTGCAAAGGCTAAAAGGACCTGCACCACCGCAAAAAGCGGCGCGTTGATGGCGTTACGAATTAGCGACCAGCGGATCAGCTCGACCGTGGCGCGTACCGTCGAAATTCGTGAGGGCACGAGGGTGCTAGTCATGGTTAATCATCTCCTCATAGTTATCGGCCAAAGACGCCGAGCCTATGCGGTAGCTTTCGACGCATCCCGCACGAATTCCTGAAAGCACATGGGGTAAGGCCAGCTCAAGCTCGTCGGTACTCAGGGTGACGGTAAACTCTCGGGGGATAGCGAAATCGCCCTCTGCACACTTCTCAACATATTCTGTATCTGGCATATTCCCTGGTGAAGGGGATGTTTTTACATCTAGCACGCTGCTAAGTTCTTGAAGGAACTCCGGGGTAGCCGTGATCGAGAGCGTACTTTTTGCTTCCTCCAAACCCAGTGCGCTTGTCGGTTCATCACGAACTAGCAGCCCCTTATTAAACAGCAGGTACCTATCGGCATGGCGCTCTACCTCCAGGAGGTTATGAGTCACGATCAGCACCGTGGCACCCTGCTCGGCGCGCATCCGCAGCATCCTCCACAGCAGTTCACGGCGCACCGGATCAACATCGTTCGTGGGCTCGTCGAAGAGATAGATGGGGGCGGGCGCGGTGACCGCCATACCGAATGAGGTGAGGCGCTTAATCCCGCCCGAGAGCTTATGCCCCGGCCTGTCCGCCCAATCCCCTAAATCGAGAGTATCGAGAGTTTCCTGAACCGCCCGTTGTGCTTGCTTCGACTTCAACCCGCGAATGCGAACCGCCGTCGCAATCGCCTGGCGCGGGGTCACTCCCTCCAGGGACGATGCGACCTGCGGCATGATCGCGCATACCTGCCGGGCTTGTGCCGGGTGGGCAATGAGGTCGGTGCCGTCGTGCATGATGCTGCCCGCATCCGGCCTAGTCAGCCCCACGATTTGGTTGAGAAAAGTTGTTTTACCGGCGCCGTTGTGACCGATTAGCGCCGTTACCTCCCCGGGTATAAGCCGCACACTAATATCGTCATTCGCACGGGTTTTGCCGAATGACTTGCATAACCCCGTGATGATAAGACCGCCCTTTGCTTTCGCCGCGGACACACCCCCGGATAAGGAGGAACCAGAGATACCTGCCATAGGTGCTTCAACCTGCCTTATGCTCTTGCCGTGAACACCGAATATGCAATAGCGTATCCCCGTTTTTTCGGCGTACCCGTGACATTCGTCAGGGATGCAGGCTAGGGCATCCTCGCGTCAAAAAAATTCGACCTTGAAACCGGTTCGGCAATCCATGACATTTAACATAGGCGCCTTCCGCTCGCCGGTGTATGCTCAAAGAGTCCCATTCATGAGGGATACAGTGTCCGGCAGCGAGTACCAACGGAGCGAGCATGACAACGACGCGCACACCGCATGTCTCCCAGCGCGATGCGGGTACGCCGGAGAACCGCCGTCTTCAGCCAGGTAGCGCCGATGCCCCATTCTTCGATAAATCGGGTATTGTGCGGAGCCTCGTCTGGGGAAGCTGCCTCAACATTTCCTCCAGCAGTTTTATTATTATTGGTCTTAGCGGATCAGCTGAAGCTGAACTCGTCAAAAACAACATGGACCTGTGCACACTGTTGTATCAGACATGTGCAGCGCTGTTCTTTGCCGCCAATACAATGCCGCAGCTGATACCCGTGAAAAACACAGTACTGCGTACAGCCTTATGGTGTGTTCTGGTGACGGTACCTATCGGTTACATTATTGCCTTATACCCGCAGGGTATCGCCGGGATGCTCTACACCATATCTCCCCTGTGGGTGGCACTGTGGCTGATGAACCTGCACATACCCTTCAAACTGGGGGTAAAAACAGCCGTTGCAATCGCCGTAGTCTTCACCACTAACTACTTTGTTGGCGTGGTGGGGCAGGGGTATTTCGATAACGCACCCACTGCCCCGTTCCCAGTCGTTTCCGGCGATAAAACCCTCAACGGGTTCTTCATTTTCGATATTGTCACCACGTTCCACATTATCGCCTACTTCGTGGGCCGCAGCATGCACAAGAGCCGGGAACACAAGGCGATTGAAAAAGAACTCGGTATCCTCAGCGAACGTGAACGCATCGCCCGCGATGTGCACGATGTTCTGGGGCATTCCCTCACGATCGTGAACCTCAAAGCCGAGCTGGCCTCAAAACTCGTAGAAACCAACACCCCCGCCGCGCAGGAGCAGATGCGGCAGGTCGCCCAGCTCTCCCGCCAAGCCCTCGCGGAGGTGCATTCTACCGTCACCCGTTTGCGCGTTCCCGACCTTGAAGGTGAGATTCTGGCATCCTCACGCGCCCTGGAAACCGCCGGAATACAGGCGAACCTGCCCGATGCGACAACCGCCGCGAACATTGCGGGTATGAACTCTTCCCTGTTCAGTTGGGCGCTGCGCGAGACTGTTACCAATATTGTGAGGCACTCTCACGCCACCTACGCCACCGTGCGGCTGAACTCCACCGGGTTAGAGGTTACCGACAACGGCATAGGAATTGGTGATGCCCCGTGTAAGAGCGGGCTCACCGGTCTGCGCACCCGTATCGAAGACGCAGGCGGCACCCTCACGCTCGGGAATGCACCCGAACACTGGCTGCAGCAGGCGCCTGTGGCAGGTGTGGGGGATGGGTGCCGCATCCGCATCAGCATGGACGAGAAGACCGACGAGATTATGGGGTAGCCGTGCCGCTGAGAATACTTCTTGCCGACGATCAGCAGATGATTCGTGAAGCGCTTGCCATGATTCTCGATCTTGAAATTGATCTTGAGGTGGTCAAGCAAGTGGGTCGCGGTGATGAGGTGTTGCCTGCCGTGCGTGAAACCCGCCCGGATGTGGCGCTTCTTGATATTGAAATGCCCGGCGCCACCGGGATTGAGGCGGCCGCCGAACTTGCCCGTTCGGGCCTGACATCGCAGGCGGGCGCGCCGGTTCGTTCGCTTATTCTGACGACTTTTCGCCGTCCCGGGTATTTACGCCGCGCCCTTGAGGCAGGGGCGAGCGGGTTTGTGGTGAAAGACGGTACGGCATCGCAGTTGGCGCAGGCGGTTCGCCGTACCGCGGCGGGGCTGCGTGTGGTCGATTCGGTGCTGGCTGAGGAGGCAAAATGGCAGGGTTCTTCGCCGCTGACCGGGCGTGAGACTGAGGTTCTTCGCGCCGCCGAGACTGCCGGGAGCGTCAAAGAAATTGCGGGGATGCTCGGGCTGTCTTCGGGAACGGTACGTAACCACCTCTCGGCAGCCATGGCGAAGATAGACGCCATTAACCGGCATGAGGCGGTGCGCATCGCCCGCGACAACGGGTGGCTTTAGTCGCGCCCTCTTACCATAAGCCGTACACTTGCCTGCATATCGTACGTTTTAACCCTACGAATATGCAGGAAAGTGTACGATATATACCGTTATACCGTGCCTAGGTGCACACATACCGATACACGCACATTCTCCCGCCGCGTCAGGCCGCGGGAGAGAAAGAGAACTCGGTGAAATACCTCAAACCATATTTTATATTTTGTGCTCGCGTTATGACTTTAGCCTGGCGAGTATCATCCCCGAAAAACCTTAGCGTACTGGCCGCCGTCATTATCTCTGCGCTCGCTCTGATCGCCTGCCCCATTCTGCTGGGTTATGGTGTTCAGCGCACCCTTGAAAACCCCGAAGTTTGGCGTCAAAACCTTGCCATTCTCGTGATCCTTTACAGTTTTCTATGGCTAATCGGGCAGAGCTTTCGGTATCTTTTCTACCCTGCCTACGGGTTCATTGAGCAGAAAATGCAATCGCGCCATATGGCGGATGCACTCGTCACCAGCATCGGCGCCGATCCGCGCGCACGCGCTACGCTAGGCGCCTCTGAAATTGCGTATGCCGTCGATGCGCAGGCCGCATCCATTCGCGAAACCCTCGCCACCTTGTACCTCTCAATTCTGCCCGCCGGGGTTGGTTGTATCGCCGGTGCTGTCTCAAATCTGGTGATGGGTGGCGTGCCGGAGCTAGGCATATTTTGCGGGTTTGTAGCCCTATATCTGGCTGGAAGCGTGCCGCTGATTGCGCGTCATCAGAAGTTTCAAGGCGAATTCTTTGACGGCTCAATGCGCAGTTTCGGCGCCCTGGAAAACACGCTCCGCCTGTGGCGTGAAAGCAGAATCCTTGGGGCAGCTCCCTTTCTGCGTGACCGATACGCCCAAGGCCGCCTGCCTGTAGAAGCAAAAGCCCTCAAAAGTTACCGTTACACCATACTGTTACACACCTGGCAGGGCGGGATGCTGGCTCTATGTCTGCTCGCGATAGTGCTCAAAACCGTATTATTCGGTGAAGGCTCTCCGGCGCAGATTACGGGTACTGCGGTGGCACTCATCGGAGTGTGCGCGGCGGCAATTGGTCCGCTCCAAGCCGTTGGCTTTGGAGTATCGACCATCGCGGTTTCGGCAGAGCGTTACCGGCAGGCGCACCATAAAATAGCCACTCCTGCCGCTGAGAGTTCGGCGTATCTCGTCGACTATGTCGTAACCACAGGTGAACTTTCCCTCCGCCTGGATGCACGCAACCTGAGTGAAACATCCTATGGTGTGCATACGGTGAAGCCGGGACGCCCATGTTGGGTGCGTGGCGCATCCGGCGCGGGAAAAAGTTTGCTTTTAGAACGGCTTCTTGGGGTGCGTGCGACAAATAGCCCCACTCGCCTGTCGATGAGCGCGCCGCAAGGCACTCTTCGGTTCGTCTACCTGCCGCAGGAAGCTGGGTTGCTGGTTGGTACCGCGCATGAGAATGTGGCGTTTGGGCGCGACATTCCGGTGCATATATGCGACCGGTACCTGCAGGCGGTGGGGCTAAGCGAATTTACCTCTAGTGGTGCTCGATATCATGACACCGTCGCGGGTGAGAACGGCAGCGTGTCCGGGGGAGAGGGCAGGCGCATCGCCTTGGCGCGTACTTTGGCGGCGGCCGAAACCTTGAATGAGCAGGAAGCCCTGAGCCCCGCGACCGTCATGGTTCTCGATGAACCGACCGCCGGGCTGGATGCGCCTACCCGTGCCCGCGTCTGGGAACTGATTGAGCGAGCGGCCCATACCGCAATCGTGCTGGTGAGCACCCACGATGAGGATGCGCCCGCCCGGCAGGACGATACTGTGATCGAACTCTAATGCGGCGCGAACCCTAGGAATGAGAGCGTTTTACCTGTAAAACATTCGGTAAAGTTGAATTAACCCTTTTCACCGGGGTAGAGCACACGGAACATCCTATGAAATATACCCCCGTGATGACTCTCGGGGCTGATGAGCTGGAGCACCGCAGATTCCGAGCGCGCGAGGCACCAAATCTGCGTGCGGAAGGCGCGCAAGCGCAGTGGGAATGCTGTTCTACGAGATAGTAGAAACGGCTCAAGCGATCCTTATCAGCTACATTCTGATTGATGGATCGGCTCAAGCCGTTTCTAATGTCGTAGAAGCTATCTCAGTATTCCTTAAGCGACTGAGGTAGCATCTGCCTGACTAGAGAGGGGTTGGTAGTTAGCGCTATTGACCCCTCTTGCCCTTGAAGGGCTAATAACAGTTGCAAATATGATTCCAGCTTAGCACACCGCCAAAAGACCATGAAGGCTGCCCCGGAGAGGAATGTCCCATTTACCTCTCAAGTGCCGCCCGCAGGTCCGCCAGAGTTGTCGAGCGCATTGTACCGAAGAATTGTGCATCTACCTGCTCGACAGCGGGAATCGCCCGAATCGCAATATCCTGCCCCGCATCCGCAAGAAGAACATTCTTTGACCGCCCATCCGTGGGGCTTGAAACACGCTGCACAAGCTCGCTTTTCTCTAGGCGCCGCAGCACGTCAGAGACCATTTGTGCATCCATGCCAGCAGCTTTAGCAATATCGATCTGTTGTACAGATTCGGTCTTTTGAGTTAGCCAGTAGGCGCAGGCGAGAATCACGAACTGAGTCTGCGTAACGCCCAGCGGTTCCAGGGCATCAGCTACCGCTCGCTGCCATCGCTGGGTTAGTTTCCACAGCACAAACCCCGGGCTGTCGGCGCCGGGGTTAGCAAACCTGCTAACACTCATGATGCACGTGCCGCCTTAATAAGCTCGCTCATCTGGGCGGGAAAATCAGAGCTTATACCAGGCCCTATGTGTGCACCTATGGTATCTGCCTCATCCCCTGTGATTTCTAGGGTGTGAGTAATGCGTGTGCCTTCCTTAACAGGCTCAAACTCGTGACGGAATGTCAGGATTAGACCGTTAAATGGGGTCTCGTCGGCGTAGCGCTTTTCAGGCACGAACTCGGTGACCGTTGAGATGACCTGTTCCTGACCGGCAGGAGTCATTGCGATACGTGTACCCACTGC
>ERZ772924.862-NODE-862-length-14592-cov-10.985898_pt1 | contig 14592 bp, 9 predicted proteins | sample MGYA00512116_ERZ772924 | MGnify/ENA primary metagenome ERZ772924 (study PRJEB29015, sample SAMEA2737920) | human oral metagenome | biome: human oral; feature: human-associated habitat; material: dental | place: China | collected 2134 ...
CGCCGCTGGTGTCGATGAATCACATATTTCAACGGAGACATTTTTTGAGCAATGAGCAGGGTGGCGGCACCAGTTGTGGACAGAGCGCCGACAATAGGCGAGGCTGGCGGAGGGTTTAATGTATTTTCATCGTCGATAGGCGGTTCAGCAAATGAGGATTTTTCAACGGGGATTGATAGTGAGGCAACTACCGCTGGCGCGGACGATTTTGATTTGGTGGCGGTGGCAAATGGCGAAGAAACGCTTGATACCACGATAAACAATAGTGATAATTCAAAAGAAACATCGAATTCAGTCGATCCGGCAATGTGTAAAAATTTCGGAACGATTGCCTGTGTTGGCTGCATTTTCGCGCAAGATTGCCAAAGACGTCAAGCAGAGATGATGGCATCAAACAACGAAGATCAACCTGAGCAGCTCAGTACACTAGAGCAATTACTCCAAGAAGACGAAGATGAAGAGCCAGGCAGGATTGTCTGGGCGCAGTCTACGCCAGATGATGATGCCAGTAGAGAGCAGCTGCTAGCTGCCGAGGAGGAACAGTCGATAAACGATAGCTCAAGCGTATTTGAACCTGAACCTAAGCCTAAACCCGAACCCGAAGAAAAACAGCCGCTAACAGACACTCAAACATCTCCTCGGTCGTCTAACAAGCAAAAAGAACCGGCTGCAGCGCTGTCTCAGACTGCAGAGTTAAAAGAACCAGAACCTTTGAACTACAAAGCCGATGAAAAGCATAGCAAAGACGAAGAACAATCGCCTGCAGCTCCTACAGCTAACGTAGTGAAAAAAACAACGAGCAGCGATGATGGCGGTGCTAATCTTGAGGCTAATTCCATTTCGGCTGTTAAAGCATCGAAAGAACCTCTTGTACAAATCGACAGCGATAATACTAATGAGTACATCAGACAAGATAAATTACTGCGAGCAGCAGACCGTGCAGCGGATGACTCGGATAAGCTTGTTAGTCGGGGGGCAGTAAAAGTACGCCGCGCTACCCAAACAACTCAGCGTTCAAACAAACATGCCGACCAGGAGGTGTCGTCAGCTGTTAATACAACTGAACAAATCTCGTCAGCCAACACTCATCAGGCGATTGAAATACCTAAGCCAGAGGACACTGGCAGCACTGTTGCGACAACTCGCTCTCAGAAAGAGCCAGCTATAGAAAAAGTGTTAATCATGCCAATGGACGCGAATAATACTCTAGCCGATAATGAGACTTCTACTGCGGTCGACAGAGAAGACGGTACGCAAGAGCCGCCATCTCCAAAGCCAAAATCTATTAGCGCAGATAACAATAATCTACTTAAAAAAACTACTCCCAAGAATATCACAACTAAACCTAAAAGTGATTCATCAACAGATTTTGAAGTCTCAGCTGAGATGTCTTTAGAGTCTCAAAAAACTCCGTCGATAGATAAGCAAAACCCGCTAGCTGACGATAAAAAGGATAATATTAGCTCTCCTCCCGCGGTTGAATCTATTGATTATTTCAAAAAAACTCTGCCAGAAACTCGATCGGTAAATGCTGTACAAAATACATCAGATGGAGAGGATTCAGCCGTGAAGCTTGTCGAGAAGGAAAGTGTGCCGTCAAAAAAAGCAGTTGTTAAAAATCATAATACACATTACAGCGATAGTGCTAGTGTGTTTAATCAGACAAAGCAGGTAGAAACAGTTGCGAATACTCCTGCTGTAAAATTGCCCGCAGAAACTGCCAGTTGGGCTAGCGAAAATGAAGTCTTTGTAGTTGACCGGAAAGAAAGTTTTGCTAATAACCATAGAGACGAGTCTATGCAGCGTGAGACAGTATTAATAGATGGCGATAACGACTTGCCGACTTTACCGCAGAACGAACGAGCGCCAAAAGCTGATATCGAGCAAGACCTGGAGCCGAAAAATACTACTGAGATAAATATTCAATTGCGTTCTGATCGGTCCTCTGAGCGATGGCCAAAATTGGATGAGACGGTAAATCTAGTGTTGCCACCGAGCGGGTCTTTAAATTCTGAACTATTATCTAAACTGGATGAGACGTCAAGCGGTTTGCAAGAGCATGACGAGAGACAAATCTCTGAACTATGGCCTAAGCCGGATGAGGCGTCAAATCGATTGATTGATCAAGCGGACTTTGAAGACGACAAACCAGTTCGTCAAAAAGCCCAGCAAACAAGAATGACACAACCAAACGAAAACGACACAATATACGTTGATTTGAGGAATGAGCATGCTAACAGCGAGGTAGACAGTCTGCACAGTCAACCAACTGCGGACTATACGGATCAAATAGAAATGAATAATGATAATGATAATGATAATGACTTGAATTGCCAACTAAATGATAATAGCGGCAGCCAGGCGGAAAAACTACATAAGGTTGCTTTTGCTCATCCCTTAGCGGCGTTATGGACTGATGATAGCCAGCTAAATCCAGAAAATAACAAAATCTCAAATGGTCGCAATACCAAGGTTGCTTCGTGGTTGACAAAATTAGTTGGTGCAGTAGCAGTTTATGTGGCTTACAGTAGGCGGGAAAGTACGCTTGGTGTTTCTAATTAGACATTGTAAAAACCTTAAGTTATAATAAATATATGTCCTGTGATGGTACGCCACCAGTGAATACACCAACTATTTTGAATTTTAGCGCCCCTTTGGGCGTCTTTTAATTATGAGGAGATATATGAACAGTAATAAAAAAGTTAATCTTAAAAAAGTGATACTATCTGCAGCTATTATCCTGCTGACTTTAGCAGGAGTGTTGGTTTATGCGTTGTCTTGGCAAGGTGATACGAAGGACATTGAGGCGGTGGCGGATAGTTTTAAGCCGTTAGATGGTTGGCAACAAACCGACTCTAGAGTAGTCCCGCCAAGATTTTTATGTTTCTCAGGAGCTTGTCCAGAGGCGTCTAAATCTTGGACTATAAAGGATAAAATTACGCAAAATAGCGTTAAGAGGTTTATCGGAAATTCTTCAGATATTAATAGAAACCATAGCAGGTGCGTGGATTATGATGATAGTAAAGTTTTAGACTCGTGCGAATACGTCGGAGAGAGAGGGGATTATCAGTTTAGCATAATGATTGATTACAACAATTCAACCAATAGTACTGAAGTATATTTATTTATAAGAAGAAAGGGCCAAATTTATGATTAAGCAAAAAGCATTAATTTATGTGGTATCTTTAGTAACTATAATTGCTAGTGTGTTCGTCTTTGATGCTAGAGTTATGGCGAAGAAGGTCGATGATAAATGTACACTAGTTACAACTATATTCGCTCGTGGTTCTGGGCAAGGATTTAATGCTAAAGAATCTTTAACTTTCCGCACACAGCTAGAAAGTAGAGTAGATAAAAAACAGTTAAACTTCTACGAACTTGGTAGTGAAAGCTATGGCGGCAATCAATATCCAGCGGTTGATGTCAGTAATGTCTGGAATGGCAATGCTATTGGCGCCAAGCTTAGTGGTGGTATGGGAAACACTTACGGCAAAAGCGTGAAAGAAGGTGTCGCAGAATTGCGCGCTTATCTAGATGCTCGCCATCGAAAATGTCCTAACGAATTTTTCATTCTGGGCGGTATTTCACAGGGTGCGCAGGTAGTTGGCCAAGCATTGCCAAATATCTCGTCTGGCGTCAAGAATAAAATAGTCTTTAACATGCTGTTTGGCGATCCTAAATTATATTTGCCAGAGGGCGAAGGGATATTTCCGCCAGCTTGTCGTAACGAGAAATTATCAGCTTATCGGCGCGAAATTGCTAATTGCCATGTTGACAACGGCGCACTTGGTGCCCGAAAACCGTTTTTGCCGAGCGAAGATAACTCAAAAACTGGGTTATGGTGTCTAGCTAACGATTACGTTTGCGGTAGTTCAAAATTTGTTTGGGACGTTGAGGGTCATGGTAAGTACGCCAATTCCAATGGACCGATTGACGACGGTGTTCGCGAAGCGGCCAGCCGGTTAAAAAAGGTTATAAAGACTGCTCCTACTCCACAAAGCGATACAAAGATCAATGACAAACCTATAAACAATAATATGGGCACAACTGGAACTGACGTGGTATTTGTTTTGGATACTACTGGGTCAATGTCGCCATATATTGACCAGATGAAAACATTTATTAGAAATTATAGTTCAAAAATCAAAGAAATGAACGGACGAGTTGGGCTGGTGGTGTATCGTGATGCTGGTGATGAATATACTGCCAAGAAATTATCAGATTTGCAGTCAGATACTACCGACATGCTTGGTAAGCTTGAAGATATCTCTATTGAAGGTGGTGACGATGATCCGGAGGCGGCGCTGCATGCTAGTATGGTGGCCATGAACGAGATGAAGTGGCAGAAGGGAGCGACAAAAGCAATCATTCTATTGACTGATGCCGGCTATCATGAGCCAGATAAGGTTGATGGTTCGACGCTGGCGGCTGTGGCTAAGCGTTCGTTGGAGATAGATCCAGTCAATATTTATCCAGTTGTAGAAAAACACCTGGAAGGTTCGTATGAGGATATGGCCAGCCAGACCACTGGCCAAGTAATTGTTAGCGGTGGTGAAAATGACACCATTGCTGCGCTAAGTAAAGCCTTAACTAAAATTAAGAATCGTCCGAACGCCAAACTGAAAATTGGCGAATATTATGCGGAGGTTGGACAGAATATTACCTTTGATGCCGGTGATTCGTACGTAGTTGATGGTAGTATCACAAAGTACGAGTGGGATTTTGATGGTGATGGTAAGATCGATCAAACGACAACAAATCCGGTTGCCAGCCATGTCTATAATGAAAAGTTTGATGGCATCATGCAAGTGCGAATGAGCGCTAGCAACGACACAGTGTCAAACATATCGGCACCTGTTAAAGTTGGCATAAAGCCCAATCTGCCTGTTGGTCCTGGAGCGCCTCAGGTTTCGGCAAAAATTATTGAGCGAAATGGCAATAAGGCGACAATTCGGCTAAATTGGCAGCCAGTTGACGAATTGTCCTCGCGCTGGCTGATTCGTCTGGATGACAATAATCTTGGTTGGGCTGTTGGTGAACAGCGACAACTTGATATTACCGATGTCGATATATCAAAAACCAGAACAATTACCGTGACGGGCGTTAAAGCTGACGGTTACGCCGGCAAGCCTGCAACCATACAAGTCGATAACGAGATACCTGCGCCTAACCCTGAAGGGCCAATCTCTCGGCCATGTCCTTATAAAATTAGAGTAGGTTTATTTACGATAGCCTGCCGTTACCAAAAGGTAACGTTTGGCGGCTGGTCATTTTATTGGATGGTTTGGTATATCGTTAGAAGTTAAGTATGTGTAGAGAAGTAATAATTTCATTAGCATAGTATAATTTTATATATGAAGCTGTCTGATCGTCATCCCAATGACCGTCCCCGCGAGAAATTAGCGCGGTATGGTACGGCGCGACTGAGCGACTTGGAGCTGTTGATGGCGATTATCGGCAGTGGCAATGCTCGGGCGGATGTCGGTAAAATTGCGCGCGAGGTGCTGAAAATTTTGCGTCAAAAAGGTGGCGATATTTCGTATGATGATCTACGCGGCGTGGTTGGCTTGGGCGAAGCGAAGATCCCAGTGATTTTGGCGAGCTTGGAACTGGCGCGGCGGTACTTACTGGATAGCGACCAACCAATCATCGACAGCCCGGAAAAGGCCGTCGAGCTGCTAACCGACATTCGTGATAAAAAGCAGGAATATTTCGTCTGTTTGACGCTGGATGGTGCGAATCGTTTGATCGCCAAACGGGTGGTGACTATCGGCACGCTGACCGCTAGTCTAGTGCATCCGCGCGAGGTCTTCGCAGACGCCATCGCCGACCGTGCTGCCTCGGTCGTCGTGGCACATAATCATCCGAGCGGGAGTATGAGACCAAGCCAGGCCGACATAGAAACGACCAATCGGCTCAAACGCGCCGGCGAGTTGCTTGGCATACCTCTTATGTCTCATTTGTTAATTACCAAGCAATCCTTCCGAGCCATCGATTAGAAAATGTTATAATAACTCTGATGATTACCTCTGATTATCAGGCAAAGTATATTGCCCATGAGCTTGAGCGCGTCTATGCTAACGATGACGTTGCTAAGTTGTCGGGCTTGATGTTTGATGCTCAGATTATCCCGACACCGCACCAAATTGACGCGGCGCTGTTTGCATTAAACTCACCAATGGCTCGCGGTATTATCTTGGCGGATGAAGTCGGCCTCGGTAAAACCATTGAGGCGGGGATCGTTATTATGCAATACTACTCGGAACGCAAACGAAAGATCCTGATTATTACGCCATCAAGTTTGCGTCAGCAGTGGGCGCAGGAACTGCAGGAAAAGTTTAATTTACCGGCAACCGTTGTCGACGCTAAATGGATTAAGTCAAAAGGGACCATCAAGAAAGACGGTATTTATATCTGTTCTTACGAATTTGCAAATCGCCATTCAGAAAAGCTATCAAATGGTTGGGATTTATTGGTTCTTGATGAGGCGCATAAGTTAAGAAATTTCTATAATAACCAAAAGGGCATCGCCAGCTCGGTCTCTGATATTGCCAGGGGTTCTGAAAAATCGCTGCTCCTCACAGCCACACCTCTGCAGAATAGACTCGAAGAATTATACGGTTTAGTCTCGGTCGTCGACCCTAAGTATTTTTATAAGCTTGATGTTTTTCGCCAACGCTATATTAAGTCAAATCATCCGTTTGCGCTCGATGATCTTCGCTCGCGCATGAGCAAAATTGCCAAGCGTACTTTGCGATCGGAGGTCAAGAAATATATTAAATACACTGACCGTATTGCCAAGACGGTGCAATTTGAACCATCTGGCGATGAGCAAAAATTATATGAGCTGGTGGACGAATATTTGCATCGCGATAAACTGTATGCATTTGCATCTTCGCAGCGCCACTTGTCAGCGCTGATTCTTCGCAAACGCCTCGGTTCATCTACGTTCGCAGTTGCTAGTACGCTCCGGAATATTGTACGGCGTATGGAGGAGGAGTACGCTGCGGGTAAGGTTCGCGATAACCGTGGCGGCTTGATTGATGAATTGGGTGACTTGAACGATGAAGAGATTGAGGCATTTGAGGAAACTGGTGCTTATGATGATTACATAATCAAATCGACCAAAGAGCGCGCTGAGTTTCAGGCTGAAATTGACGAACTAAAATCATACGCGGATTTTGCTGATTCTATCAAAGAAAACGTCAAGGCTGAAAAATTGGTCGAAGCGATCAATGTTGGTTTTAATGCACTGGAATCAAAAGCTGCTCGCAAAGCAATTATTTTTACTGAATCAACCTTGACGCAAAACTACATCGCCAAAACACTAAAGAAGCAGGGCTATAATGGCAAGATTATCCTATTCAATGGACAAAATAACTCACCAGAAAGCACCGAGATTTATCGCCAATGGCTGGCGGACAATGAAAGTTCAGATGTCGTTACCGGCATAGAATCAGCGGATCGCCGCAAGGCGTTAATCGATAAATTCAAAGATGACGAAATGCAGATCATGATCGCCACCGAAGCGGCCAGCGAAGGTATCAACTTGCAATTTTGCTCCATGCTAATCAATTATGACTTACCCTGGAATCCGCAACGCGTTGAACAGCGCATCGGCCGTGTTCATCGTATGGGACAAAAATACGACGTCGTCGTGGTGAATTTTAGCAATCAAGGTAATATTGCCGAGCAGCGAATTCTTGAATTATTGACCGATAAATTTAGTTTATTTAAAAGCACGTTTGGTGCTAGTAATGATGTGCTTGGTGCGATTGAAAGTGGACTCGACTTTGAGAAGAAAATTAGCGACATCTTGAATACGTGTCGCACCGACGACGAAATTAGTCGGCGGTTTGAAAAGCTGCAAGAAGAATTTAAGTCAGAAATTGATACTGAGCAACAAGCGGCGCGTACGCGGATTTTTGAAGGGCTTGACCCTCATGTACAAGATCGTTTTCGTCGTTATGACGAACAGGCCGAAGAAGCTTTCACGCGATTTGAGCGATTATTTATGGGCTTAACGCGGTATATGTTACGTGATAAGGCGTTATTTGAAAACGAGCATGTTTTTGATCTAAAAACTGCACCAGAAAAAGATATCGAATGCGGAACGTATTTCTATAAAACCGAACGTTTGCCGCATGCCCGGCAGTATAAATATGCTGATGATTTGGCTGAGTATGTCCGCCACGCGGCAAAGACTACACAAACACCCCCAGCAGAACTTATCTTTGACATTAGCCAGTCTGATCGAGTTGCTTCTGAGGTTAAAAAACTGATCGGGACGCACGGCACGATGATTGTCGAGCAGGTAACCTTTCCGATGAAAATAGATTCATCAGACATGAGCGAAAGTTATATTTTGGCATCAGCGCAGACAGACGGCGGTGTATTGCTTGACACGGAGACCTGCCGTAAGGTACTTGATTTATGTGTTGTCAGTGTCGATCATAAGAAAGTCTCCCCGGGTGAAGTGTTGCAAAATCATCTTACTCAGCAGATTACTGAACGCCAAGAAGAAGTCAAGGGCCGCAACACCGAAGCTTATCTCGACAAAAAAGATCTACTAGAACGTCAATATAAAGACAAAATTGTCGAATACGAAATGAAAGTCGATAAAATTGAAGCGAAGATCCGAGATCTGCAGAAACAAGAGCGTCAGGCAGGCGATGCCACCTCTCGTCTAAAAATTGCTAGCGAAGTCCAAATTTTGCGCAAAAAAGTTCGTGCCCTCAATCGCGAGAAATACGACCTCGAGGACAGTATGGACGAGCAAATATCCGATAAAATAGCCCTAGCACAGCAAGCATCTGAGGGCGGGGTAATTGCCGAGAGACTATTTACCATAGAATTTGCCATACAATAAGCAACTTACCGTGAAAAATGGTATAAAGTTGGTAATTTTCACGATAAGTTAGTCGGTAGCTTAATTCACAAGTAAATATTGTATAATTATAGATATGGAAAACATAGAAACGCTTTTAAGCGCAACCAATGTATATATAGACGAATCTGGTCATACTGATGATCCAAGCAGCAATACTATGGTACTCGGTGCGCTTTGGCTCAGCGTACCTCAGCTTTCTTTGTTTACCGATGCGATTAGAACAATCAAAAAGAAGCATGATATAGCTTCACATAGAGAGATTAAATGGACGAAAGTAAGCCCAGCGAAACTTGATTATTATAAAGACCTGGTCGATGTGTTCTTCGCTGTTGAACAGGTAAATTATCGAGCAGTAGTTATCGATAAATCAATTATTGATTATGAAACTTACAATAAGACGCGAGACGACTTTTATTATTCAATGACTTATATTCTTGTCAGGACTATTGCAGAAAAAAGATATGGTGATATGCGCCTTTTTCTTGATTATAAAGATGCTTGGTCTGGTGTAAGGACTACGAAACTTGCAGGCTACCTAAGGAATACGGGCAGATTACACAACACTTCACTACTCGCACAACCTTTACGTTCGCATGAGGTCATCGGTCTTCAAATGGCCGACTTGTTTACTGGTGCTGTTATGTATGCAAATAAGCCCCAGGAAGAACAAAAATCAGATGCAAAAAAAGAACTTATAGCGCACATAGAACAGTGTTCTGGGCAAAAGTTAACCTGTGGTACTCCCTATAGCTCGGAAAAAATAAACATACTTATGTGGGAGCCAGAAAGATAGATGTATCCAGACTGGCTACCATCGCCTCTTAATCTAAGAGACTCTTACGATGAAGACATAAAGGAACTATTAGAAGTATTTAATAGAGATTTTGTAAATTCAGATAATCCAGTTGTCGATGGTCGCCGAGTTATAGTAAATAATAAACCAGATCCTAATTGGCAAGACTTGCAGCTGACATATGGCTTTACCCATATGATAACTAGAGGGAATGGGCTAAGGGTTATGGATTACGATCGTGCTAGTAAATTACCATGGGTGCGCGCTATTCTCGATAACTACAAACAGCCTGAGGTGATAGCATTTTGGGCTGAGAATATCAAAGGTGACAGATTATACTTGTGGCTAGAAGAACACGATTTTGTGGTTATTCTGTCACCGTTAGTGGGTAAGAGTGCTTCTTTAAGCTCGGAAAGTATTATCGTGACCGCTTATTCAATCGACTCGTATCGGAATTTTAGTAAAATACGCGACAGGGCGATAAGGTTTCTATAGAAAACAAGAAGTGCCCATGAGGACACTTCGAGGGTTAATGCATACAACCTGGTACGTTAACATAGCTAGTATAGCATAGGATTATAATTAAGTCAATAGTTTTAGTATTTTGTCAATAGCATAAGCGTATTTTATCCACAGCTTACATCTGTAAAAATTGAATACATTTTTTATCAAAAAACTATTGACAGGTTTTATGTGGTGCTATTGTGTAGTTTTGGCGTGATATAATTCTAAACAAGTAGTTGACGGAGTAAAAAGTGGACGAGCAAATATCTGATCAAATAGCCCTAGCACAGCAAGCGTCTGAAGGTGAAATTGAGCGTATGGAGCTATTTGCTATCCAATTTAACATATTGCAAAGGAAATAAATGCACATATCAAATATATCAATCAAAAATTATCGTCTCATGAAAGATTTTCAATTAGATTTTTCGACAGATGAAGATAATTTTTTAGTACTAGTTGGTCGTAATAATACAGCTAAAACATCACTTCTTGATTTATTAGATGATGTCTTAAATAACGATATGAAGCAGGCTGGATTTGATGATATTTCTTTGGATGTTCGACAGAAAATTGTCGATGCTTTAGCGCCAAATTCTGAAATGAGCGAGGGTGATAGAATAAAGCTGCTTAACGATGCTGCGATATCGCTTGAAGTGAAGATTGATTACTCTGACGATAGTGGCGACATATCCAGATTGCCAATTCTTTCTCTCGACGGTGGAGATTGCGTAACTATCAAAATTATAAAAAAGTTTAACGTTGATAAAATACCAGCACTTTGTCAAGAGTTGAAGAGTACCAAGGTAGAGGCAGTAGATTTTTTGTCAAAATTTTCAAGAGATTATATGACTGTAGAGTGTGTAGCAGTTCAAGATAATAATACAAGAGAATATCAATCAGGAGATTTTGATCAAAAGTTTTTCGGGCTGCAGAACCTTATTAAACTTTATACCATATCAGCTAAACGCGGAGTGGCTAATGATATACGAAGAGAAAGCGGTCAAGACACTTTATCTAAGTATGCTCAATCTTATGTGAAGGAGAAGGTTGATGGGGATGTTTTTAGGCAGTTACAACAAAGCATTATCGAAACGGATGATCTTCTGACTCAGCAATATAACGGTAAAAATGGTGGCAATGGAGTGTTTTCTACTGTCATTAAAGACATTAAAGAGTTTATTCAAGGTAAGGATGCTGGTAATATTTCAGTGCGATCAAATATTGCAATGAATTCTATTTTAGGTTATGGCAACTCCAAAGTTTATTACGGGGAGGGTAATAATCGTCTTCCCGAGACCCGAAGCGGTCTTGGATATATGAATATGTATGCAATTATTATTAAACTCAGAATGATAATTGATGAAATACAGCAGAATAACACATCGGGTATGTCTGCGCTCGAACATATTATCTATATTGAAGAGCCAGAAGCTCATACCCATCCGCAAATGCAATATGTTTTCGCTAATCATATCAAGCAATTTATAACAGATAATACAAAAGATATTCGTACAACTACATTTATTACAACACACTCACCTCATTTCGTATCTCAGTTTAAAGAGATTGATGATATGGTGCTTATGAAAAGAGACAATGACAGCGTGAAGGCTGTCAAGGTTAGTCAAGCGTACAATGGTCAATTCTCTGAATATGAAAGTTTTATCAAGCAGTATTTGACCGTACATAGATCGGAATTATTTTTTGCTGACAAGCTAATTTTAGTTGAGGGTGATACTGAGCGTATTTTAATACCATATTTTATGGATTTATACGATAGAGATGAGAAAAGTCAGCAGAAATTACTCAGTCAATACGTGTCAGTGGTTGATGTGGGCAACTATATGTATATTTTTGGCGATTTAATTAAATTACTTGGCATTAAAACATTAATGATTACAGACATGGATTATGCTAATAAGGGTAAATCAAGGCGGCTCCAGGCGTGCAGTAGCGATAAGGCAGACGATACTACCAATCCAACCCTAAAAAAGCTCTTGCCTAAAACCCAAGAACCCAACAAGAGTACTATAGATAGAATTAGAGATATGCAATATGATAGGCTGATTTTTTCGGTTAGTGATAAAGGATATATTCTCAGCTCAAGTGGCAATATAAGACTTACAACCCAAAAAGAAGAAAATGGTTATTGTGCTAGAACTTTTGAAGACTCTTTTGCACACTTAAATAAAGATTGGATTATGAGTCAATATAATAGTAAAAAATTTGTAAATAGCGTAAAAAAGAAGATTAGCAATTCAATTAATGTCAACTTTGAGTTCGGGGATGACTATATCAAATCAAAAGCAATGTTTGCTATTGATATTATTAATGCAAATGAAAAATCAGAACAAAAAATAAAAGTACCAGAATATATCATGGAAGGCCTAAAGTGGATCGCAAAGGCATAGATTTACCTTCTGTAGTCACGGATGTTATCGAAAGGCACGAGAATTTCTTATTGAAGGGCGGAGCAGGCAGTGGCAAGACATATTCACTAGGCGAGGCGATTACATTCATTCTTAAAAACAATAAATCTGCTAAAATTGCCTGTATTACTTATACCAATGCGGCAGCTGATGAGTTGAATAAACGATTTTCGCAGGGTGATCAAAATATTGCATCGACCATCCATAAGTTTATATGGGGCCAAATTGCAAGATATCAATCGGACATAAAGCGTGCACTGATAGAGTCTATTAATGATGGTAAAATTACCAATTATGATAATATTCCCCTCAATGAAAATAGCTTTCAAGAAGGTATTAGTTATGGTGAATTTCTAAATCTACAAAAGGGTGTAATTTCTCATGATGAGGTATTAATCATTGCTAGTAGGATGTTTCGGTCTCATAAATTGCTTTGTAGAATAACCAAATTAAAATATGACTATATATTTATTGATGAATATCAGGATACGCATCAGTCTGTCTTGGATATACTATTTGATTATGTTCAGATTGCTGATACAAACCATCATCAACTAGCTATAGGCTTATTTGGCGATGAAATGCAAAAGATTTATAACAATATGGATGGATTAAAGCCAAATTGGAAAATCACCGAAATTATTAAAAAAGATAATTATCGAAGCTGTCCGAGGATTTTAAATGATTTTTGCAATAAAATACGTACAGACGGCGTCAAGCAACGGTCTGCTGGTGTGATGAAGGACTATAAAGGTGACAATGTAAAGTTCTTTTATTCTACCGAACGCTCTAGTGTGCAAAAGGTTATTAATGAAATTAACAAGATTGAAGTTCCTGAACCAGATTTTGGCTGTCCTCGTTATCGTTGCCTGTTTCTTACACATAAACTATTAGCTAAGCACGCTGGATATGAAAACTTATACAACCTTTACGATCAACCAAGTTGGATTATTAAACAGATAAAAGTTAAGGCAAAGGACATAATCACTAACGATAAAACATTGATTGAGGTGATTAAGGAGCTTAAAGCTAGGGGTACTGACTACACTAAACGGGATCTTGAAAAGGTTGAAATATATTTCCATGTTCAATTTGATAGATTGGGTTATTTTAATAAGCAAGCGATTGTCAATGAGGAGTATCGATGTCCATTACTAGACTATGTCGTTCGATTGGTTGAATTTGCAGACATCTATAAAGAAGATAATTTTTTTGAAATTGCTAAAAAATATAAATGGAAAATACAAGCAAAACAACAGCTGGAGAAACTTAGAAATATTCGTCAGCAGTTGCGCGATAGTATAGAAACTAACAAAACTATAGGTGAAATTATTGATATTGGTGAGAAAAATCAACAATGGTTTGAAAAGGGCGATAAATATAAAGAACGATCCACCGGAAATCCAGTTTTGTTTGACTTACTTAAAGACATAAAAATATCTGAAGTTGTTAATGTGATAAAAACTATGATCAGCTCATATAGTGAATTTGGCACTCAGCACAGCTCTAAAGGGCTTGCTTATAGAAACATTGTGGGGGTTGTTGATAATGGTAATTGGTATAAAGGAGCTAATTATGAAAATGTATTTAAACAAAATCCCAAAGGCGGATCATCTGACGTAAAGAGTTTGCAAGAATACACTAGAAGAATGATGTATGTCGTCGGGTCACGTGCGGAATGCAACCTATATTTCTTTTTTTATAACGAAAGTGATAAAAGTCAGAGTATTATTCAAGATGCAAACTCCTTTTTCGGTGAACAAAATGTCATCAATCTGGATATCGAGCAGTGACCTCAAAAGTGATATAATTATAGTCAAAGATTGGAGTGCATATGGAGAATAAAAATACAGATAATGATATAAACGAATTATCACCCACTTCCCCCAACTTCCGCACCGACCTAGCGAAAAAGCTGGAGGAGTTAGTGCCGGAGGCGATTGCGGATGGCAAGGTGGATGTCGTTAAGTTGAAGG
>ERZ772924.864-NODE-864-length-14557-cov-13.642118_pt1 | contig 14557 bp, 23 predicted proteins | sample MGYA00512116_ERZ772924 | MGnify/ENA primary metagenome ERZ772924 (study PRJEB29015, sample SAMEA2737920) | human oral metagenome | biome: human oral; feature: human-associated habitat; material: dental | place: China | collected 2134 ...
GAGAAGTTTCAGACTTGCCAGTTTCATTAGGTTTTGGAATAAAAAATAACGATAATGTGAATACGATGAGAAAATATGCAGATGGGGTGATTGTTGGAACGAGTATTGTTGAGTTTACACAGAAAAATGATGTGGATTATGTGATTCAAAAAATTAATGAACTTTTTAAATAGATATTCATACTAAATCCCGTTTAAAAATAGGAATATTTTTTTAGATATTTTGATTAATAAATATTTTTTCATTTTTATTTTCGTAGAATTGAGAAGGTTAAATGGTTATTATTGTTTAATAAAAATTATAATTTAAAGGAGAAGAATTTGGAAAGTTTTATTTTTTTAGGAATAATTTTATTAATTGGAATAATTACACAAAATAAGTCTATTGTTCAGGCAACGATTTTTGTATTAATTTTGAAGTCAATATTTAATATTACTGAATTTTACAAGATAAGAGGAATTAATGTTGGAAATATGATGGCACAATTTAGAAAAGAAGGGATAAATTGGGGAGTTTTGATAATTACTATCGCCATATTGATTCCAATTGCGACAGGAGAAATAGGGTTTTCACATTTGCTAAGTGCTTTTAAAACACCGATTGGCTGGGTTGCGATTATAAGCGGAATCTCTGTTTCGATTTTATCTTCCAAGGGAGTAGGACTTCTTGCAGGACAGCCTGAAATTACAGTAGCCCTTGTACTTGGAACGATAATGGGAATTGTTTTTTTCAAGGGAATTGCGGCAGGACCAGTTATTGCTGGCGGAATTACATTTTGCATTTTAAGAATAATCGAATTATTTTTTAGGAAATAATAGAATATTTTAAATTAATTGTTTTTAATTAATTAAAGTTTGTAATTTTCTACTCATATTTTGTAAGGAAAAAAAACTTGACAACTTGTCAAAATTTTAGTATAATCATAACATACTTAAAATAATAAATTTTCAAGTTATTAAATAAATGGAGGTAAAATTTAATGTTAAAATTAAGATTAACTAGATTAGGAAGAAAAAAAGTTCCTTTTTATAGAATAGCAGCTATGGAAGCTTTATCAAAAAGAGATGGAAAAGCAGTTGCTTACTTAGGAACATTCAATCCACTTGCTGAAGAAGGAAAACAAGTAGTATTAAAAGAGGAAGAAATCTTAAAATACTTATCACACGGAGCTCAACCGACTGAAACTGTTAAAAGCATTTTAACAAAAGCAGGAATCTGGGCAAAATTCCAAGAAACTAAGAAAAAATAGTTATAAACAAGCACTTTATAAAATTATATTTTATATTTGCCATAGTATTTGCCCTAATTTTTAATTTTTAGGGCAAATTTTTTTAAAATTTTTTAGTGGCTTCTGCCACATCTTTTTTCATTTTCTTAGTCACGTGAGTATAAATATTAAGTGTAGTTTTTATATCACTATGTCCAACTCTGTATTGTATGCTTTTCAGATTCGCATTATCTTCAATAAGCCAAGTTATATGTGTGTGTCGCATTGAGTGTATAGGGGCATTTATTTTTACTATTTCTTTTATATTCCTGTAAAATGTTGTAATAAATCCTTTGCCTAAATTATTTCCGTTAGGCAACTGGAAAATAAAATTGGTATCATTGTAGTGCTGCTTGTATATACTCTTATTTTCATTCTGAATATTTTTTAATGTATTCAAAATTTCTATAACTTCATCATCTACATAAATATCCCTTATACTATTTTTGTTTTTTGGCTCACTGATAACAAATTCTTTTTTTCTAAAAAATGAGCCTTTTGTAATTTTGATTATTTGATTCTCAAAATCAATGTCGTTCCATTTCAAAGCCAACATTTCGCCACATCTCATACCAGTTTTTATCCCAAAAATAAAAAAGTAATAATAAATTTTATTTCTTTTATTAAATAAATGATTTTTTAGTGTAATGTATTCATCTTTAGTATATGCACGTTCTTCTTTGGAGCTTTTTCCTGTAATTACAATTCTGTTACAAGGATTATCTTCTAATATTTCTAAAATATTGATAGCATACTCAAACGAAAGTTTTAAAGTGCCATATAGATTAGAAATATATGATTTCTTTAATTCTGTTTCTGAAAGCTCGTTAAAAGTTTTTTGAATTTTGAATCTGCTCATCTTGCTTATTTTTTCGTTTTTAAACCATTTCTTTAATTGTCTTATACGTTTTTGTCGATTAATTATAGTTGATTCTCTCAAGTTATAAGAAGTTTCTTTTTGCCATAAATCTAATAAATCAAATAAAAGCATATTGCTCGACGGAATAAATTGTTTTTTGTTATATTTTGCCTGTGCTTCAATTCTCATTTTTTCAGTTTCTTTTAAACTTTCAGAGCCAGCAAACTCTCGTTGTTTACGAGAGCCGTCTTTTTCTGTAACCATAACTTTATAGTAATACTTCTTACCCCTTTTCCGTATATTCTTGTTTTTTGCCAAAGTTTTCATCTCCAATCAAATTTAAAATTGATTCTCTCGTTATTTTTAAATGTCCGAATTTTAATGCAACCAATTTGCCTTCATTTTTTAATTTATAAATTGTTCCAGGACTGCATTTAAAAAATTCAGCTGTTTCTTTTACTGTATAAAGCGGTTCTGTTAATTCTGTCATCACTATCCCTCCGTTTCTGTCATATCAATATAATTCGATATAACACAATCTTTTAAAACATGTTTAGCGGTCTCTTCAAAAGTTGGACTGCTAAAACTTTCGTCTTCTATTTCTTTTCTATCAATGAAAACTTTCGCTACATATCTTATTTCGTTTTCAATTTTGAGTTTGTAAATTTCGGCGTACTTTATCAATTATTTTCCTCCAATAAGTTTTTGTTTTCGTAAATATTTCCAATTACCCACCAACCATCGTATAAAAAATCATCTATTCCGTCGTTTTCATACGGAATATTGTTTTTTAAAATGATATTTTTGGTAAACTCTTTAAGTTCAGAGAATGTAACATCATATTCCAAAGCATATCCATTTACTATTTTAAAACCGTCCAAAAACTCCGTGTATTCCCTTTCATCGCCACCGAAACCTATTTCTTGTAAAAATACACCATTTTCATTTACAGACAAAAGAATATCCCCCTCATAAATTTCTTTACTATTTTCATCTTTAAGTCCTGTGTATTGTAACAGTTCAAATTGTTTGAAATCCACGTTTAAAAGTTTTATTATCCCATTCATTAAAGCTGCTTTCTTTTCTTCGAAATCTATGCTTGCGATTTCAAATATTTCTTTTCTTTCTTTATGATACGCTCTAAATTTTATTTCTCTCATTGTGTGTCCTCCGTTTTTTTTATTTTTTGCGAACCAATTTACTTTCCAGTATTTTTGCGTTATCTGGAACTTCTCCGAATTTAAAGTGCGTGTAAACGCTGTCTTTCCATATCTGTTCAACTTCCTCAAAATATTTCTTGGCTTCTTCTTTGTTGTCGAAAACATTAATGTTTTCGGCTATATAATCGAAATATCTTGTTACTACATATTTCATTTTAATCCTCCTGTTTTGTTGTACCCTCAATTAACCCTTTGCTTTTTATTCAAACGGATTTCCGTCATCTTCTTCATCTTCCGTAATTTCAACTGCTTCCTCAATGTCATCTTTGTTGTAAGTTTCGTTTTCGTTCACTTGAATAGGCGTATTGTCTAATTCGCTTTCGTTTACGCCTATTTCCTCCGCTTCATACATTCCGTCAAGGTCTTCAATAAACGCTTCTCTTAATGCTTGAGCCTTTGCGACTTTGGTTATCATTGTGACTGGTTTATTTTCCCAGTTTGTATTAGGTTTTCCATCACTTTTCTTTTGCACATATTCATCAAAATTCACTTCTACTGTTACTGGATTTTCCCAGTTTTTTCGGTAAACTGTACACCAAGCACCAATTATTTCCTCTTTACTTTTTACATAAATTGTTCCATCTCTTTTTTCTAATTCCCCTGTATCTTTTTTTAAAATCCATAGCCCTGTCTTTTTACCATTGTAGTCCTTATGTTTAATTGCTCTTTTTTCTAATGCGTCTCTTGATACAACCATTGCGGCTGGTTGAGTTCCGTATTTTATTAAATACACTTCTTTTACAAAAGGATTTAGTTTTCTTGCTCTACACAAGTGCATAAAATAATTAATTTCTTGATCCGTAATATTTCCGTTTCCGTTAACTAGATAATTTTTTACAATAGCAGGACTTAATTTTACTTCCTCATTTCCTACTGTAAATGTCATTAATTTGTTTTGTTTTTTGTTTTCTTCATTTCCTAGTCTTCCCATTTTTATATCCTCCTAAATTTGTTTGCTTGATATTTTTTCAGTTTCAATTCCCAATCTGTCTGCTTCGTTTTTTAACATTATCAAAAAACTTAGCGGAGCATTTACAAATCTTATTGTTGTATCATAATGTTTCTCTTTTTGTGTGTTTTCTTTTGCCATTTTTGTGTCCTGTTGTACAGTTCCAACAGTTTGTTGTTTTTTGATTTCTTCAATTTCTTTTTGTTTTTGCATTTCGACTTCTTCTAATGCTCTTTGTTTTTCTTCTTCGGCTTTCTGTCTTAAATTTTCTTCTGTCTTCTTAATTTCGTTCTTCTTGCTTTCAATTGTTTCTGTAATAACGTTATAGTCTTCGGTCATTAAAAATTTCATTGATTCAAAAGTTATCATAAATTCAATTTCTGAATTTGCCTTTGCAATTTGTGAATTTATGAAGTCCTGTTTTTTCTCCAGTTCTTCATATTGTTTTTGCACTTCATTCTCAATTTTTTTGAAAGTAAATGATTTGTCCAGCCATTTGTCGTTCCATTCAAGAAAAATTTTTAATCCTGGATTTTTTGTGAAGATATTATTTATTCTCTTTTGTACTTCAGCTTTCTTTTCTTCCCTGATTTTTTCATCATATCCTTTAAGCTGTTCGCCGATAAAGTTTGATATTCCCTTTACTTCTTTTTCATAAGTTTTAAGATTTTCGATAAGTGTTTCAATATCAGCATTTGCTTTTTTCTGTATTTTCTTTCTCTCATCACTTATTTTTTTCTCAAGTTTGTTTAATTTAGTTCTTTCTGACTTTGCTATGTCAATATCATCTTCAGTAACAATCCAACCCTTGTATTTTTGCCTAACAATTTCCATAAAATTTTCCAAATCGTCAATATTGCTTGTAACTTTAGCCGGCACAAGTTCTGTTACTTCAAATTCAATTACCTGTAATTCCTGTGTTCCCATTTTTCCTCCTATATTGCTAATTTTATTTTTGATGGTGGTTCAATGTCATTAATTACAAATGAATTAAACCATATTTCTTTTTTTATAATTTCTTTTATGTCATCCTCATCACGTTCGATGTAAAATTTCTTTAAAATGCTTTCATCAGTCCATTCTAACTTTATATTTGCGAACAAAACTGCAAATTTCCATCCAGTCACAGCCAAGTAATGCTGCACTTGCAAATGATAATGTAATGGCACTTCATCTTTCCAATCTCTCTCAAACTGCTTCCGGTTCATACATCGTGCCGTTTTTATTTCCAGCACTCCCTTTTCCTTGCTTGTTTTATTTTCCAATACACCATCTAAATTTGCAGCCATAAACGGATATTTTAGAGATACAAGCGTTTTATCGAGTGTATCTACTTTAAATTCGGGATACTGTGCTTCAAAAATTCCTCTTAAATGTGGCTCTTGCAATATCCCGTTTTTTACTGCTGGGACATCGCTTATATCTTTTTGTTTTTCTCTTCCTGTTTTAATTCGCCATAATTCCTGTATATCTTCGTTATAGGGATTATGTCCCATTATTATCGAACAATCCGAGCCGCCAATATGTTTTTGCCTTATGCTATGCCACTCTTCTTCATTTTTATAACTTATTTCTTTGTATTCCATAATCCTCCTTTAAAAAATTTCCCCTTTTACAAGACCCATAAATTCCTTAATTCTACTTGGAATATACCACAGCAATATAGCCGCCAAAAACGGAAATATTGCGTTACCACCAAATATCCAACGACCTTTAACTCTAATCATTTCAATCTGCATTAGAGTGGTTGCTACAATTAGAATTATCCATTTCATCATATCTTTTGTTGTCATCAATGTTATTTTCCTCCAGTTCCTTAATTTCTTCTTTATCCATTTCTTTTTCCAGTTGTTCCCTTATTGTCATTATTCCTCCTAAATATATTTTCTGATTTCTTCAATAATATTATCGTAATATCTAAAACTTTCCACTTGCTTGTTGCTATGTCTTGATTTATCGTATGCCCAGTATCCAAATTCTTGAGTTTTTAAATTATGTTCGTTTGTCAAGCGTCCTATCCTATTGCCTGATATTTTTATGCCGTGTTTGTTCATTATTAATTGTGAAAGTTCGTTTGCACTATATGATTTCTTTTCAGCAGTTGGAAGCTCAAGAATTGGCTTGTCATATAGAGCGTTTGCACTATAAATCGCTAAAGTTTCTTTATATCTTTCGTTTGAAATTGTCTGTGAAAGCTCTTTTAAAATTTTGCTTTTCTCAAGCTTTATTCTGTCTTTCTCCAAATCAATCAAATCATTATTGACATAGTTTTGCGAAACTTCTTTTTTGGTAACTTTCTCAATTAATCTATATCTCACATCTGCACTATATCTTGCTCCTAGTTGTAGTATTCCTTGTATATTTGCAATATACATTGGCTGTTGTTTATTTTGTTCGTTAATGTAATAGGACTCTTCAAAAATGAGTTGTCCTCTTTCGGTTCCCAATTTATCTATTTCATCTCTAATATCTCTCAAGATATTGTAATGCTCTTTTCCTGTTATCTCTGCAATCTCTAGAGATGTCATTGTTCCTTTTGTCTGCAAAACTTTTAAATCATTCATTAGCTTTAAATCCCTCCTAAAATAATTTTTTATATTAACTTAATTGTGCTATCTATTTAAAAGTTAAAAAAATAATAAATAAAGAAAGGAGCTGGCAATGAAAATACCAGTTTTCTGCATACTTCAAGCAGTGTACTATGTGTACAGTATGCAGAGGTTAATAGATAGCACGATTAAATTAACAATTTTTATGATGTTTTATCAGTTGCTTGGTTTGTTGTTGAGTTTTCTATTTATTTAACAAAGAAAAAAGAAGATACAACAAATAAGTAATAAGGAACGAAGCTATAAGTTTCCAATAAAAATCAAAAAGTGTGTTTCGTTCTTTTATCGTTTTAAAAATTTTCTTTATTATTTTCATAATTTTTCCTCTTGAAATTTATTTAAGATAATTAATATCTTGTCTAAACCCACAATCGCTTATGGGCTTGGTAAAATATCAAACTTTAAAACCAGTTTTTAAGTTTTGTTTTTTTAGCTCTTGCCATTCTTATTTCAAAAGGATCTAGTACTTTCTCTAGAATATTAATTAATTTTAAAAGTCCTTTTTCCCTTTTTAAATTTTCAGTTCCCCAAGTTGCTTCGTAAACATCATTTAGCAATACGTATTCTTTATATTTTGTATTCTCCCAAGCAGTCCAAAGTAGTTTTACAAATCTTTCCGTTACATAGGGAATCAAATCTTCTTTATTTTCTATAGAGTTATATTCAAATTCCTTTAAATCTTCTCCGTAATTATTTTTGCTTTTGTAATCTGTTACTATCTTATCTATTTTATTTTTTAAAATTTCTTTATCCATTTTCTTCTCCTTAAATTCAGTAATTTAATCTTGGTATATAGTTTCCCATTCTTTGTTTGTTGTTACATAAATGCCTAAATTGTCCCCTTTTAAAACATCAATTATACATTTAAAGTTTTCTTTTTTATAAACTTTCTTTTCTTTATTATTTACAGTTACATCAATGTTCGCAAACCGTAAATAATGGTAATAATAAGGTATTTTCTTGTGTTCCTTAAACAATGCCGCAATTTCTGTCATAAATTCAAAGACATCTTCTTCAGTATCTTTGTATTTTTTTATTTCTTCTTTGAATAGTTTTTTAAAAAATTTTTCTTCTTCTTCAGTTATTTCTTCGTAAATCCTTAATTCTATTGTGTATCTGTTTCTCCCTAGTTTTATTAAGTTATATAAAGAGTGAGTTCCATTATAACTCTTTTCATAAGTATCTATTTTCATTTTAAATCTCTCCTTTATTTCTTAAACAATCTCTTAATTCTGTTCTTTAATTTCTTTTCTTCCTTTTCCTTTAAAACCTTTTTGTTGTTTTCGTTCACTATTTGTAACGCTTCAAATTTCATTTTTATTCCTCCTTAATTTTCTTTATATAAAATATCAACAAAATACTTTGTAATTATGTCGCACTCTTTATCAAATCCCTTTTCTCCTTCATCTGTGTAATTAGGATTTTTCTTTTCCCAATCTTCGAATACTTTCACATCTTGAAAATAATCAAGAGCGATACTTTCAAATGATTTGAAATCAAAGTCCGTTTCTTCATATCTGTCAATCAGATAGTCATAAAAATCTTCTAGCGATATGTATTTTAATTGATTTTCGTATTTTGCTTTAAATTCCTTGAATTCGTTTTCTAAATGGTTGCAGAAATCTTGATACTCTTCTATCGCTTGGTCTTCTTCTTCACATTTTCTAGCCCAAGCCAAGTCTCTTGCTCTTTCTGCTCCTGCTGCGAATTTTAGATTTTCGCTGTAGCTCATTTTATCAACTCCTTTTACAAAGTTTTGTTTACTATTTAGTAAACAAATAAATTAAAAAAAATTTATATGCTTCTTGTTTACAAAATAAGTTTACCATAAAGTAAACAAAAAGTCAAACATTTTTTTACTAAATGTGGTATAATTATTTAATAAAGGAGATGGTTAACTATGAATTTTAATACATTAGGAGAATTTTTAAAATATTTTTCAGAGAGTAGAAATTACACTTATGAGTATATTGGGATGAAAACAGGAAAATCAAAAGGAGCAATAAGCCAATATATAAATGGAAGCAAAAATCCGTCGAAAAATTTTATAGAAAAATTTATTGAAGAGTTTAAATTAACAAAAGAAGAAAAAGAAAATTTTTTATTAGTTGCCGAACTAGGAAGAACGGACTTTTTAAAAGAAGAGATAAAAAAATATATAAATAATAAAAAACCTTCAAATAATGTATCAGACGAAATATTTACAAGTTTTATTCAAATACCAATTTACGGAATGGCGAGTGCAGGAAGTGGATTAATTGAAATGGATGAAAATATTGAAGAAATAGAATATATAAGCGTTCCTAATATAAATAAAAATGTAAAGAAAAAAGATTTTGCTTGCCGAGTTAGAGGAGATAGTATGGAGCCTCATTATCATGACGGAGATATAATAGTTGTAGATGTTCAGGACGGTATAGATATAAGAGTTTTAAATGGACAAGAAGCTTTAATTTATCAAGAAGATTCTAAATATTTGAAGAGGGTATTTTTTGAAGAAGGGACAGGAAATTTAATATTAAAATCTTATAACCCAGCTTATGCAGATTATATAATTCCAAATCATGAACTTGACAAGGTTGAGTGCAAAGGGGTTATAAGTATGGTTATAAGTATGAGAAATAGAAAGTTTATGTTTTAGGAACAAAAAAGCATTAATGAGGCTGGCGGAGTTGAAAAGTAAATTTGAGAAATAAAGAGAAAAATTTAAAAAATAACGAAAAAAAGTGTTGACAAAAAAGTAAAAATGACTTATAATAGATACAGGACAGTGGGGAATCTTGAGGAAACTCCGCCAAATTAAGCCTGCTATTAAAAGTTAGCCGGGCTTTTTTTGTTGGAAAGGAAAAAAATGTCAAAGCCATTCAAGACTGTTGAGGAGCAAATAGAAATATTAAAAAGTCGAGGATTAATAATAAAAGATGAGGAAAGAGCCTTATCTTTTTTAAAAAATAATAATTATTATGAATTGATAAATGGGTACAAAGATTTTTTTATTGATAAAAATAAAACAGAGGAAGAAAAAAAAGATGTATATAGAAATGATATTGCTTTTGAAGATATTGTATCATTATATGAATTTGATTTTGAAACTAGGGCAATAATATTAAAAGGTATATTAAAAATAGAAAATATAATAAAAACTAAACTAGCATATTATTTTTCAGAAAAATATAACCAGGAATATAATTACTTAAATATACATAATTATAACGATAAGATAAAATCTGTGAAGATAATAGCGGATATTTCTAATATTATAAAAATTAATATGGTTAGTAGCAAAAGCGAAGATATGAGAAATATACTGGAATATTATTTAGAAAAACATCAAAATGTTCCGTTATGGGTATTGATAAAAAAATTTACTTTTGGAAAATTATCAAAATTTTACTCAGCTTTGATAGAAGAAATACAATTTAAAATATGTGATGATATAGAAGAATTTTATTTAAAAGAATACAACAAATCTATAAGTATAAATAATAAAACATTATCTCAAATGTTAGAGTTTATAAATATCGTAAGAAATATATGTGCCCATAATGAAAAACTTTATAATATAAGATATAAAAAAATAAAAAATGTTTCATATTCACATATAAAAAGAGACTGTCAGGGAAAACTTTTTGATGTTATAATAATATTAAAAATCTTTTTATCAAAAAAAGAATTTGAAGAAAATATAAAATTATTAGATGAAAATATGGAAAAATTAAAACTAGCGAATTCTTCTAAGATGTATGGAAATTTGTTAAACCAAATGGGAATGCAATTTAGATGGTATAGAGAATTAGGAGATGCTATGGAATATAATGAATTGAAAAAAGAAAAAATATTAATAAATAATAAAAATATAGAAAGAATTTTTATTTTTTTAGAAAAAGGAAGTAAAATTGATATAGAAAGAACAGTACTAGAAATAGAAAAAAAATATTTAAAAGAACCTAATAGACAAATCATTATAGGTTATGATTTACATAGTTATACAACTTTTGTTGTTTTTAAAAGAATAATACTTGATAATTTTTCAAAAAAAGATAAGATAAAAAGAATTGAAGAAGAAAAAGATAGAGAATATTATTTTGAAGGAATGGATGAAGATTTTCTTGAGATTTTAGAAACAGAGTTATAAAAAATAAAAGGAAGCTGTAAAAGGCTTCTTTTTTGTTAAAAATTTTTTGACTTTTTGTTTACTTTGTGGTAAACTTAAAAATGAGGTGAGAAAATTTGGAAATTTACGAAAAATTTATATCAAAAATAAGAGAAAAAAACATGAGTCCAGCTAAATTTTCACGAGAAATTGGCATGTCAAAGCAGTTATTTTTTTATCACTTAAAAAATTTAAAAAAGAAAAAAATTACTTTTAATACCGAACAATTTAAAAAAATATGCGAAAAATTAAGTGTGGACGCTAATTTTTTTTACAAGTAAAGTTTACTTTTAAGTAAACAAAATTCAAAAGAAAGGAGGTGTGAGATGAGTCAAAAAATAACAAATTATGTAGCAGAAATTTTAAAGGTACTGGTTAAAAACAAAGTTCCAAAAAAAGATTTTGAAACAATAATTGAAATTATAAGAAAAGAATACGAAAACTGCGGAGTGATTCAGGAGGACACACAAAAAGAATTTTTTCAAAAATTTCTATAAATTATTTTAGTTCGTTGTACTTGTCAAGGAACATCTGGTTAATTATTTCAGAAATTCTATTAATGTATTTGTCTTTGGCATCAAAAATAATATTTACGCCATCATCAAATTTCTTTTTGGTGGTAGTACAGCCGATGCCATATCTAAGCCAGTTCGATATCTTGGTTAATTCATCATCGTTTAAAACGGAGTTGAGTTTTTGGAGGGTTTCCTCTAGTTCGATATGTTTTTTCATAATACCTCATTTCCTGTGTGTCCTCTAAAAAAATTATAACATAAGAAATGAGAATATCAAAAATATCAGAAGACCAAGAAAAGTGGCGAAAATGAAATAATAGAGTAAATAAAAAAGCACTTCAAGTGAAGTGCAAAAACCCCTAAGGGTAGAGGAGTAGAGGTGAAATTCATGTCCTATCTATTCAAGCTGTAATAAATAATTACAAAAAGAATAAATATCGCAATGAAATCTACCATCTCACTACCTCCTTATTCAAAATATTGCGAGCCGATGAAACTCGCGTAGAACAATTATAACAAAAAAGACTGGAAAAATCCAGCCCAATTTGCCATCGTTTTGTTTTATATTTTGAATAAGTTCCCTTAGGGGTTACCCCAGAGTGATTATATTATATCACAAATTATAGAAAAGTCAAAATAAAAAATAAAGGAAGAATAAATATGAGAGATATAAGAAAAAGAGGTTGGTTTTGGATTGAAAACGAACTTATAGACAGAACAGATTTATCATTTGAAGTGAAGTCAATGTATATGATATTAGCTAGATTTGCAGATAACGAAGGAAAATGTTTTCCGAGCATAGAAAAATTGGCTGAAATAATTGGAAAAGATAAAAGAACAGTTATAAGATATATCAAAAAACTGGAAGAAAAAGGATTAATTGAAAAGAGAAGAAGATTTAATCAGACAAATATTTATTATTTAAAAAACGCTGATTTTAATAGTGACAAAATTGTTAATGACAAAAATGATAGTGACAAGGATGTCACTTCCCTAGGTGACACCAGTGTCACTTACAATAGTGACAAAAATGTAAATCTAAAAAGACCCATAGAAAAAGACCCAATTAAAAATACCCATGTTGTTGTTAATAAAATTAATACTATACAGCAAGAAAAAAATATAACTCAAAAATCTGAAACGAACAACGAACATCAAACTTACGTTTTAGATTTAGCTAAAACTGAAATGACGAAACTTTGCAAAAACCCAATTACAGTAGACACAGCCCTAATTACACACAGGTATAAAATACAGTCGCTGTATAAGTTCCTTGGAAAGGACAAGTTTTTGGAAACATTTGAAAAAATAAAGGAAAGTACCTATTTGCAAGAGCAATCCAAAAATGCTGGACAATTCCTAAATTGGCTGTTTTCAAATAAAAAAGAGAATTTCCTAAGTGTATTTAATGACGTGTATATAGACAAAAGCAAAGCTGTTGCAGAAAATGAAATAATATCAGATTATTCACAGCTAAGCGAAAAAGATTTTGATATGGATTCAATGTGGGAGGAACGAAATGATATATAACGAACTGGAAGCACAGGTACTTGGAGCAATTCACGAAAGGCTTGTTGATTTGCCATTGTATCTTGAATGGGGACTAAAAACTGAACATTTTTTAACTCCCGAATACAAGGAAATTTTCCAAAAAATGTTAGATGTGCTAGACGAAAAAGGAAAAGTTGATGTAGGAGATTTTACAAAAACTGATGAAGAGTGGGATTTAGCTTTTAAACTTATGGATAATTGCAAGCTGATAAATCTTCAAAAGCCTATTTCTGACTTGATTGAGTCGTACAACGAGTACTGGATAAAATCTGAAATAGGAAAAATACTTGAAAATGAATATTACACCCTTGAAAACAAGGTTGAGCGAATACTACAAAAAACGAACGAACTAGATGTTCAGAAAAAGGAAAAAAATAAAGTTTTTGATATGAAAGACTTGTCAAATATATGGTATCAGGACTTTGAAGACGAGAAAAGTATTGTGAAAACGCCTTTTGAAGATGTAAACAGATATTTTACATTTGAACCAGGATCACTTGTAACAGTTGGAGCAAGACCAGCAATGGGAAAAACAGCGTTTGCATTAAATCTAGCATTACAGACTTCTAAAAACCATAATGTACTTTATGTAAATCTCGAAATGAGCAATGTTCAGATAATGCAAAGGTTTTTATCAATCAAGACTGGCATTGAGCTTAATAAAATCAAAAATAAAAAGCTTAATGATGATGAGCTTACAAGGATTAATTTTGCGGTTGGAGATTTACAGAAATCAAGTTTCAAGAGTATGAGCTGTGTAGACGAAAACGATTTTAACTTTATCGTAAGAAAAATCAAGAAAGAACACGAAAGAGAAAAGTTAAATGTTGTAATAATCGACTATCTTACTCTAATGACTGCCAGCGGATTCCAAAGCAAGAATTACGAAGTGGAATATATGGCGAATAGATTAAAACTTCTTGCAACAGAATTAAATTGCTGTATTGTGATTCTAGCACAATTAAACAGGGCAGTAGAAACAAGGGGAACAGATAAACGCCCATTACTTGCAGATTTGAGAGACAGCGGAGGAATAGAGCAGGCAAGTAATGTTGTAGCTTTTCTGCATCGTGAGGACTACTACAGAAAAAATACCGAAGAAAACAAAAATGATTTTTCATTTTTAGAATTTATAATCCGTAAAAACAGAAGTGGAGAACTAGGAACAGTTACATTGGGTTATAACAAGAAAATACAGAGAATTGGAGGATTAAAACGTGACTAAATATGAGGAAATAGAAGAAATTGAGGGTAAAAAAGCCGAACTTTGGGAAAAGAAAAATAAATTATACAAGGAAATTGGAAAGATAAATCAGGAACTTGAGAGTTGTAATCACAAGATAGCAATGCTTACAGCTAAAACAGGAAGATAAATGGTATTAGGAGGATAGATGAAAACAGTAAGAATAAACGACCTAGTAAAAAGAAATAAAC
>ERZ772924.868-NODE-868-length-14500-cov-46.592454_pt1 | contig 14500 bp, 10 predicted proteins | sample MGYA00512116_ERZ772924 | MGnify/ENA primary metagenome ERZ772924 (study PRJEB29015, sample SAMEA2737920) | human oral metagenome | biome: human oral; feature: human-associated habitat; material: dental | place: China | collected 2134 ...
GTCGCCTGTGCTGCTCGATTCCGCCCGTCAGCGGCAGCATGGAGGAGCGGTCGGTCAGCGCGAGATGCCCGGCCTCATCAATGGCGAGCCGTCCGGCCACGATCGCCGGGCGGGCGTCCGCCCACGGATCGGCGGACAGGGCGTCGCGCCAGGCCTTGCGGGCGCCGGTGATCGGCGCGGGGGTGGGGGTCCAGCCGGTGACCGCCCCCGTCGAGGGGTACTCCTGCCGTGAGAGTGCGCGCAGGGAATCGCCCGGGTAGAAGTGCAGGCGGGCCTCGACCTGGGTGCCGGCGGTATAGGTCCGTGGAAGCTCGTCGCGCTCGCGCGCATAGGCGATGACCCGTGCCCAGCGGTGCGTCTTCCTGCCGTACAGCCAGGAGTGCCGGGCCACGCCCCGCCCCTCGCTGCGGTCCTGCGAGCCCACGACCACCCAGTGGTCCTTGACCTCCGGTTCGGTGAGGACGACCTCGGTCCGGACGCTCATGCCCAGTTGATGGCGCATGGCCGTCACCAGGTCGGACGGCAGGTGCGTGCGCTCCCTCCAGGCGCGCACGAGCAGATGGATGGTGCCGAGCTCATCGGTGGCGGTCTGCACCCAGGCGGGGTCCTCGTCGTCGGCCGCGGCCGTCTCGGTCAGCTCGGCTAACTCGTCGGCCAGCTCGTCGGCCAACTCCGTCAGGCGCGTGGCCAGTGCGGGCGCCTGCGCCTCGACCATGCGAGCGGCTAGTCGACGCAGAGCTGTCGGCAGTCCCTCGCCGGATGCGGCGATGCCCTGCTCGACCTGCTCCGCCATCCAGTGGTCGAGTTCGTCCAGGCCATCGGTCATGCGCTGCTCGCCGTGGGAGGCAGGTGCGTCGGCCGGGCGACGGTCCGATCCGCTGGGCGAGGAGGTGCGCGCAGCCGCCTCTGTGGATGCAGCGGACTCGGTGGACTCAGCGGGCGTGGTCATCACCATGGTGCCCTGCTCGGGTGATCGGTCGGGTGGGCATGTGCCGTGGTCATGAGCCGGAGTTCCTCAAGGACGTCATTTGGATTGTGAAGAACCGCGTGGCGCCGGAAGCAGGGTTCATGACGGTTGGCAAGGCCTCCAGAGGCCTCCAACGACCTCCAAAGGCCTCGGTGTAATGAACCGATACAATCCTATGGCGCAAAATTACGATTCGGCAACGAATCGTATGTCCCTGAGATGAGTGCGTCCCGGAAGCGCGCCGGAGTGGCGTGGCGATAGATTTTCTGAACGGCGCATAAAAATGCAATGATACTCATTCTCGCTCGATGGGCTTTGAATCGTTTGCGGGACCGCTATGCCTGCGTCTCCACACAGTCGATGCGGCCGCACTGCCGCCCTGAGACCGTGCCGCCCTGAGACCGTGCCGCCCTGCAGCCCTTGGGCTCTGGACAGGATGCGGCTCGGTTTCGAGCGACTGCGCAGGGATGTTGCACATGGGAGGACGAGGTTTTCTCCGAGCGTTCAGTGTCGTGCGAAAATACCTGCCTTGTCGGGGTGGGAGCGCGGATGCCTGCGAGTGAGCGCTCCCAGCGCTCGGCACATGTCAGGAGTGGAGTAAGGAGGCCGTATGACTCGCCAGTTCCATCGCCCCGCCCGTCTTGATCCCGAGACTGCCGAGAGCATCGAGGGCGCCGCTGATACCGCTTCCTCCTCCGAGCTCGCCCATCGGGCGGCTCAGGCGCTCATCGGCGGCCGACCGTCTGCTGGCGGGCACTCCGGCGATCCCGACGTCTCCAGTGACGCCGGCGCACCCGACGACCCGGGGGAGTGGATCACTCGTCCCGGCGTCGTGGCGGCCGTCGCCTCCCATGGCGTCGACACCGTGGCCGAGTTGTGGGCCGACTCCCCGGCCACCACCCTGCCGGGCACGTTGTGGCGCCTGTTCCTCGTGCGCGAGTGGATTCGCCGCGATCCGGCGCTGGTCGCCCGGCGCTACGCCACCGTCATCGACCTGAGCGCCCTCAGTGCAGATGCTGACGGCACCGACAGCACCGACAGCACTGACAGCACCGACGGTGGAGCCCTGTCCCGCTTCGAAGCCGCCCGCGCCGAGGCGCGACCGGTCCCCTCTCCCGAGGATCTGCGCGCCGCCCTGGACCGGGTGCTGGCCGGACAGACGGCCGACGTCGTCTCTCTGACGCCGATTCTTCGCACGACCGCCGCCTTCCTGCGGGCGCTCGCGGTCGGCTCGGATGCGGTGTGGATCGACGACGACGCCGATGAGCTCGCCGATCGGGTCACCCGCCGGGATTCGGCGCTCCTGGCCACCGCCGCCGAGCTCGCCGAGGCCTCGCGCAGAGCCGCCTCCGGTCGACTCGATTGACGGCCTTATCGCCCATGTCCGGCGCATTTCCCCTCTGAAGAGCCGAGCAAGGGCGGAATGGGGCAGATTTCTCGGCCAACAGACTCCTCACGGAGGCCGGGACGTGGGACCATGCCCTCATGACGACGCTTGACCCCGACGAGACCCCCCAACCCAGCCGTGCGCTGCTGTCAGCCTTCCTCGGGGGCTGGGCGCGATTCCAGTCCAAGAACGGCGACAAGGACGGCGACTCGGCCCCCGAGGCCGAGTCCGGCGCAGAGAGCTCCGCCCCGGATGCCGAGTCCGGCGGGGAGCCCGACGGCCGGGCAGGGGTTGAGGACGTGCAGGCCGCTGCTGACGCCGACGACGCCGAAGGCTCAGCCGCCTCAGCTACCTCAGCCACAGAGGCCGCCACGGCCAATGAGGCCGCCTCGGATGGGGGTGCCGAGATTGATACCGGCGATGAGGCCGATGCCGGCGACGAGGCCGATTCTTCCGCTGCGGACGCTCGTGCCGACGAGGACGGTCACGACGACTCCGTCGACGAGCTGGCCGAGCTGGCCGAACTGGACGACGAGGACGCCGATCTGGACGACCACGTCATCGAGGTCGCCGACCCCCGCGATTTCGCCGACGATGCCGGGCCTCTGTACGAGGACGAGGACTTCGATGAGGATTTTGGGCAGGAGGCCGAGGTCGCCGACCCCGATCGATCCTCCACCGGGCAGGCGGAGGCCGCCGTCGACCAGACGGCCGCGGGCACTGCGCAGGAGCAGCCGACCACCGGTGCAGCGGCGTCGGCCGATGAGGGGGCGGCCGAGCAGACGGACCCGGACGAGCGTGTCGAGCGTGCCGAGGGGACGGAGTCGGAGGCACGGGCCGGCCAGGCCGGCCAGGCCGGTCGGGCGGATTCCCCCGCCTCCCCGGCCGCTTCCGAGGACGATCTGCCTCCGTTGGAGTCCTTCACGAGCCGTTACACCGACCGCGAGCTGACCTGGATGGACTTCAACGAGCGGGTCCTGGAGCAGGCCGAGGATCGGGACCTCCCGCTGCTGGAGCGGGCCTGGTTCCTGGCGATCTTCTCCTCCAACCTCGATGAGTTCTACATGGTGCGCGTGGCGGGGCTCATGCGGCGCATCAAGGCGGGCATCACCCCGGTGCGCGCCTCGGGCCTGGACGCCAACCAGGTCCTGGCCGAGGTGACCCGCCGCGCCAAGGAGCTCACGGCTCGTCAGGCCGCCCTTTTCGAAGAGGACATCCGTCCCGGACTGGCCGAGCACAACGTGGACATCCTGGGATGGGGCGACCTCAACCTTCAGCAGCAGGAGCGCCTGACCCGCTACTTCCGGCATCACATCTACCCGGTGCTCACGCCCCTGGCCGTGGACCCCTCCCACCCCTTCCCCTACATCTCGGGCCTGTCCCTGAACCTCGCCGTCATCCTGCGCAATCCGCGCAGCGGCAAGGAGCACTTCGCCCGTGTCAAGGTCCCCGACTCCCTGCCCCGCCTGGTGACCGTTCCCGGCCGTGAGCTGGGCACCACCGACAAGGGCGCCGGCTCCGCCGTCATCCCCCTGGAGGTGGTCATCGGCCAGCACCTGGACCACCTCTTCCCGGGCATGGACATCCTGGAGCACCACCTCTTCCGGGTCACCCGCAACGAGGACCTCGAGGTCGAGGAGGACGACGCCGAGAACCTCCTCAAGGCCATGGAGAAGGAGCTCGAGCGGCGCCGCTTCGGCGACTGCGTGCGCCTGGAGGTGGAGGACACCATCTCCTCCTTCACCCGCCGCTACCTGGTGCGGGCCCTGGGTCTCAAGGGCGACGACGTCTTCGAGCTCCCCGCCCCCCTGGACCTGACCTGCCTCAACCAGCTCCACGACCTGGACATCCCCGATCTGAAGTACCCGCGCTTCGTGCCGGTGACGGCCGCGGGCCTGGCCGCCTACGAGTCCTCCTCCGCGCCGGACGTCTTCGCCGCCATGCGCGAGCACGACGTCCTCCTGCACCACCCCTACGACTCCTTCTCCACCTCTGTCCAGGAGTTCGTGGCCCAGGCCGCCGCCGACCCCAAGGTCCTGGCCATCAAGCAGACCCTCTACCGCACCTCCGGCGACTCCCCGATCGTGGACGCCCTCATCGAGGCCGCCGAGGCCGGCAAGCAGGTCGTCGCCATTGTGGAGATCAAGGCACGCTTCGACGAGGAGGCCAATATCTCCTGGGCCCGCAAGCTCGAGCGTGCCGGCGTCCACGTCGTCTACGGCATGGTCGGCCTCAAGACGCACTGCAAGCTGCTGCTCGTCGTGCGCCAGGAGTCCGACGGCCTGCGCCGCTACTGTCACGTCGGCACCGGCAACTACCACCCCAAGACCGCCCGCGGCTACGAGGACTTGGGGCTTCTGACCTGCGACCGTGATGTCGCCCAGGACCTGACCACCCTGTTCAACCAGCTCTCCGGCTACGCCCCGCGCGCCCGCTTCCGCCGCCTGCTCGTGGCCCCCCGAGGCCTGCGTGACGGGCTCGTCGAGCGCATCGAGAAGGAGATCACCAACCACCGGGCCGGCCTGCCTGCCTGGATCCGCATCAAGGTCAACTCCATCGTCGATGAGACCGTCATCGACGCCCTCTACCGCGCCTCGCGCGCGGGGGTGCCGGTCGACATCGTCGTGCGCGGCATCTGTGGCCTGCGCGCCGGCGTCGAGGGCCTCAGCGAGAACATCCGCGTGCGCTCCATCCTGGGGCGCTTCCTGGAGCACTCGCGCATCTACGCCTTCGCCGGCGGCGGCCAGACTGAGCTGTTCATCGGCTCGGCCGACCTCATGCACCGCAACCTCGACCGCCGCGTCGAGGCCCTGGTGCGCATCACCGACCCCGCCATGGTCGAGGACCTTGAGTGGCTGGTCACCCACTGCGCCTCCGACGACGTCTCCTCCTGGCACCTCCAGCCCGACGGCTCCTGGGAGCGTCACCTCGTTGACGCGGAGGGCAACCGCCTCGAGGACATCCAGACCAGCCTTATGGCCCGGGCGCGCTCGCGCGTCAAGGGTCGTCACTGAGACGGCCGTGCCATGAGCTCGTCCAGCAAGAAGAACAGCTCGCGTGAGACCGTGAAGGCCGCAGGCGCCCTCGTGTGGCGCGAGAACGGCAAGCACCTCGAGGTGCTCCTGGTCCACCGACCCCGCTACGACGACTGGTCCATTCCCAAGGGCAAGGTCGACTCCTGCGAGTCCGTGCGCACCTGCGCGGTGCGTGAGGTCGCCGAGGAGACCGGCGTGCAGGTCGTCCTGGGCCAGCCCCTCAGCCGCGTGCGCTACAAGCTCGCCGACGGCTCCCGTAAGGAGGTCCACTACTGGGCCGCCCGCGTCGCCCCCGACGCCTCGGCCGCCGTCGCCGCCCGCGCCGCCGTCAAGCCCGCCTCCACCAAGGAGATCGACGCCGTCGAGTGGCGGCGCGTGGGGCAGGCCCGCAAGCGCCTGACCTACTCCTACGACCGCGACCTGCTCGGCGAGCTCGTCGACCTGTGGGAGGACGGCAAGCTCGACACCTGGACCCTGGTCCTCGTGCGCCACGGCCGCGCCGTCAAGCGCTCCGTGTGGAACCGCCCCAAGGAACGGGACAAGGAGACCGACGAGGCCACCCGCCCCCTGACCCACGACCAGGGCGAGACCCGGGCCCGCGCCCTCGTCCCGATCCTGGCCGCCTACGGGGTGGGCCGCGTCATCACCAGCCCCTGGAAGCGCTGCGTGGACACGGTCGCCCCCTACGCCACGGCCGCGGGCCTGACCCTGGAGACGGCCGGGCCCCTGACCGAGATGGCTCATGCCGAGCGCCCCAAGGGCGTGCGCTCTCTGGTCAAGAAGGTCCTGCGCGTGCGCGAGGAGCCGACGGCGCTGTGCACCCACCGGCCCGTCCTGCCCACCATCATGGATGTCGTCTCCCAGTACGCCCCCGGCAAGCTTCTGCGCTCCGTGCCCGATAGGGACCCCTGGCTCAAGACCGGGGAGATCCTCGTGGTCCACATGGCCCGCCGCCCCCGCGGCAAGATCCGCGCCGTCGCCATCGAGAAGCAGCGCCCTGTCCTGTCCGAAGGCCGCTGATTCGAAAGGGGCGCAGACTCGAACCGATGTCTTTGCTGGGAGAACTATGGACTCGCGGGTTACCAGGATTCTCCGGTAGCCCGCGAGTTGATTCCCCTCTCGAGATGATGGACTGCTACTGGTGGGTGACGTGATCGTGCGGTAACGCCCCGTTGATCACATCCGGTTGCTGGGGCACGTGGCGGCAGGACCTGCGCCATGCCCTGAAGACGAGAACGTCAAGGGCCAGGAGGCTCAGCAGTGAGGCGTGCGCGGCGAACCAGAACGGAATGGCGTGGGGCAGTAACTGATTGGGGTCGAAACCATGCTCCTCGGCACGGTTGACCGTAATGCTGTCAGCAATGCTCCACAGCACGTAGAAGCTGATGACCGACACGTTGAGTGCCGCCAGCACTGAGAAGAACGCGGGGCGTGAGGAGATCATGAGGTTGCGGTCGTGCGTCATGTCGATGCCCTTCATCTGAAGCTGCCGTCTCCCCACCACCGTATCGAAATATGACCGTCCTCACGGGAGGTGTTTACCAACCGTTTACCCCGGTCACCCGGAACCTTCATCCGGGGCGCATATCGTGACCGCTGCCTGACAATCACCCGGTATCCGACTGGACCCCCGACCCCCTCTGACTGAGCGAGGAGAGCCTGTGCTCCTGACCCGTCGCGGCGCCCTGGGCACCCTGAGCGCGGCCGCCCTGACCGCGCTGGCCGCCTGCGGGCGTGACGCCGGCCCCGCCGACCCCAATGCCTCCAGCGACCTGACGGGGGAGATCCGCGGCGCGGGCGCCACCTCCCAGTCCGACGCCCAGGACTCCTGGATGAACGCCTTCATGGGTGCCAACCTGCGCGCCACTGTCGACTACGCCGGCGGCGGCTCCGGGGCCGGACGCACCAAGCTCGCCGAGGGCGCCGTCGACTACGCCGGCACCGACACCCCCATGACCACCGACGAGATCAGCAGGATCGGCGGCGTCGTCGAGCTGCCCCTCTACATCTCCCCGATCGCCGTGGCCTACAACCTGCCCGGCTTCACCGGGGAGTCCCACGTCAAGATGACCGGAGAGGTCCTCGCCAAGGTCCTCTCCGGCGCCATCACCCGCTGGAACGACCCCGCCCTGGCCGCCCTTAACCCCGGCGCCGCGCTGCCGGACCAGCGGATCATCGTCGTCGGCCGTTCCGACGACTCCGGTACCACCAAGGCCCTGACCACCTACCTGGCCACCGTCGCCCCCGAGGTGTGGACCCACGAGCCCGAGGAGACCTGGCCGCTGCGCGGCGGCCAGTCCGGCGACGGCACCGCCGGCATGACCCAGACCGTCTCCGCGGCCACCGGCACCATCGGCTACGCCGACGCCTCCAAGGTCCCCGCCACCCTGGGAACCGTCGCCGTCGGCAGCAACGGGGCCTACGTGCCCGTCTCCGCCGACGCCGCGGCCGCCGCCCTCGACGCCGCCACCCTGGGCGCCGAGGCCGACGAGACCCGCCTGCTCTACACGCCCAGTCACGAGGCCGACGGCGCCTACCCCATCGTCCTGGTCTCCTACCTCGCCGCCCGCCTGAGCTACGACGATGCCCAGATCGCCGCCGTCGTCAAGGCCTACCTGCGCTTCGCGGCCTCCACAAGAGGGCAGGACGCCTCTGCCAAGGCCACCGGCTGCGCCCCCATCACCCGCGAGATGCGCGAGAAGATCAACGCCGCCATCGACAAGATCTCCGCCTGAGCCGGCCGGCCAGCCATCACGACGCCGCACCGAACCGCACATGTCCAGCCAGCACCCGCCCAGCCAGCCGCCGTCCCAGACACCCCGAGGAGGGTCAGCCGTGGCCAGCACCACCGCACCGTCGTCGTCGGCCCTACCGCCCGGCGCCGTGACCGCGCCCAGCAGCTCCGACGACGTCGCCATCCAGCCCGGGAAGGCCCCCGGGCAGACCGGCAACCGGATCTTCACCGGGCTGTCCTTCGGGGCTGGCACCCTCATCATGGTGGTGCTCGCTCTCGTGGCCGCCTTCCTCATCCGGGAGGCGCTGCCCGCCCTGACGGCCTCGCGCGAGACGCTGGAGTCGGTCTCCTTCATGCGCGATCGCAGCCTGTGGGGCTACGTGGCCCCACTCGTCTTCGGCACGCTGCTGTCCTCGACCATCGCCCTGGGTGTCGCGGTGCCGCTGAGCATCGGGGTGGCCCTGTTCATCTCCCACTTCGCCCCGCGGCGCCTGGCCCAGGCCCTGGGCTACATGGTGGACCTGCTGGCCGCGATCCCCTCGGTGGTCTTCGGCCTGTGGGGCTTCCTGTGGCTGGTGCCCCTGCTCGACCCCATCAACACCTGGCTGAGCGACAACCTCGGCTTCATCCCGCTGTTCGCCGACTACACGGCCCCGGCCAAGAACATCACCACCGCCTCGCTGGTCCTGGCCGTCATGATCCTGCCGATCATCACCGCCACCATCCGCGAGATCTTCCTCCAGACGCCGACGCTTCAGGAGGAGGCCTCCCTGGCCCTGGGGGCCACCCGCTGCGAGATGATCCGCCAGGCCGTCCTGCCCTTCGGCCGATCCGGCATCATCTCCGCCTCCATGCTGGGGCTCGGGCGCGCCCTGGGCGAGACCATGGCGGTCCTCATGATCCTCTCGCCCGGCATGGGGCTCAACCTCCGCGTCCTCCAGGCTGGCCAGCACCAGACCATCGCCGCCAACATCGCCTCGCAGTTCCGCGAGGCCTACGGGCTGAGCGTCAACGTGCTCATCGCCACCGGCCTGGTCCTGTTCATCATCACCTTCGCGGTCAACTCCCTGGCGCGGTGGATCATCGCGCGCCGCTCCGAGTTCTCAGGAGCCAGCTGATATGACGCCCACGCACACGCCCGAGCCCACGTCCGGCCGCAGGTCCGATTCGGCCGCCGACGGCGCCCCCGCGCCCAAGTCCCTCAAGGCAGCGCTCGCAGCCGCCGAGGCCCCGGCCGCCCCGGTTGACCCGCTGGCCGACCCGCCCTCCATCGAGGGCGTGCCCCTGACCTCCTACCGTCTGCCCGACTGGTTCATCTGGGCGGCGCTGGGAGCCGCCTTCGTCGTCGTCGGCGGGATCGGCCTGCTGGCCGGATGGAGCGTCGCCGCCGTCGTCACCCTGACCGCCCTGGTCTGGGTGGTGGGCGCCACGGCCGTCTCCTGGGTGCGCGAGGGCGATCGCTGGGGCCGCAACACCCTGGTGACCCTTCTCATCTACCTGTCCTTCGCCATCGTCATGGTGCCCCTGGTCTCCCTGGTGTGGATGGTCCTGTCCGGCGGATCGGCCCGCTTCGGCTACGGCTTCCTGACCACGAACATGCGCGGCGCCGACGCCTCCAACGGCGGCTTCTACCACGGCATCGTCGGAACCCTCCAGATCACGGGGATCGCCACCCTCATCTCCGTGCCCCTGGGGCTGTTCACCGCCGTCTTCCTCGTGGAGTACAACGGCGGCTGGATCGCCCGGGCCATCACCTTCCTCGTCGACGTCATGACCGGCATCCCCTCAATCGTGGCCGGGCTGTTCGCCTACTCGATCTTCCTCATCGCGGCCGGCCCCCGCTACCAGGCCGGCATCATCGGCGCCGTGGCCCTGAGCGTCCTCATGACGCCGGTGGTCATCCGCGGCGTGGAGGAGATGCTCAAGCTCGTCCCCTCCCACCTGCGCGAGGCCTCCTACGCGCTGGGCGTGCCCAAGTGGCTCACCATCGTCAAGGTCGTGCTGCGCACCGCGGTGGCCGGCATCACCACTTCCGTCATGATCGCCATCGCCCGCGTCATCGGCGAGACCGCCCCGCTGCTCATCACCGTGGGGCTGACGATCCGCACCAACACCAACCCGCTGAACGGCTCCATGTCCACCCTGCCGGTACTCGTCTACGACCAGTACTCCCGCGGGGAGGCCGCCGCCATGGAGCGCGCCTGGTCCGGAGCGCTGACGCTCATCATCCTGGTCATGCTGCTCAACCTCGCGGCCCGCCTCATCTCCAAGTACTTCAGCCCCAAGGGCGGCCGGCGCTGAGCCCCGCCGGAGCCTCTGGGCCCACCGCGCCCGCAGCGCCACCAGAGCCCGCCACCGTTCACCTCAGGTAAAGGAACCGACGTGTCAAAGCGCATCGACGTCATCGGCGAGAACATCTACTACGGCGACTTCCTGGCCGTGAAGGACGTCAACGTCGTCATCGAGCCCAAGTCCGTCACCGCCCTCATCGGCCCCTCCGGCTGCGGGAAGTCCACCTTCCTGCGCACCCTCAACCGCATGCACGAGACCATCCCCGGCGCCCGCGTCGAGGGCCAGGTCATCGTCGACGGCGTCAACCTCTACGGACCCGGCGTCGACGCCGTCCAGGTGCGCCGCGCCATCGGCATGGTCTTCCAGCGGCCCAACCCGTTTCCCACCATGTCCATCGCCGAGAACGTCCTGGCCGGGGTGCGCCTCAACAACCGCCGCATCAAGAAGTCCGACGCCGACGACCTGGTGGAGGCCTCCCTGCGCGGGGCCAACCTGTGGGACGAGGTCAAGGACCGCCTGGACCGTCCCGGCCTGGGCCTGTCCGGCGGCCAGCAGCAGCGCCTGTGCATCGCCCGCGCCATCGCGGTCAAGCCCGCCGTCCTGCTCATGGACGAGCCCTGCTCCGCCCTGGACCCCATCTCCACGCTCGCCATCGAGGACCTCATCTCCGAGCTCAAGACGGACTACACGATCGTCATCGTCACCCACAACATGCAGCAGGCCTCGCGCGTGAGTGACATGACCGGCTTCTTCAACCTGGAGGCCACCGGCAAGCCGGGCCACCTCGTCGAGTACGACTCCACCGACAAGATCTTCTCCGCACCCAGCCAGCAGGCCACTGAGGACTACATCTCCGGGCGCTTCGGCTGAGGAATGAGAGGTCAGGTGTCACGAATGGCGACTTTTCAGGCCGTCTGAGGCCGGTTTGAGCGCACCCTGATTCACGTTTGTGCAGGTCAGTGCGTGATATGTCGCTCCGGGAGCTGGTGCCGCGCAGGTAAAAGTCGCCCGGAGTGACACTTTTGGGCGCCTTGCGTGACAGGGCGGTGCGGTCACGAGACGGAGGCGGGCGACAGGCCGCTCGGGAGAGATGGGGACGTCGGGCCGGAGAGCGCCAGTCGGCGCGAATGCCGCTCGCGGCGGCTTGAGTTGGAGCCCGGGGCCCGTCACGGCCCGACGCCGCCTAAGAGTCTACAGGTCCGGGCTTGTGGCCGTCCCGGTGTCCCGCCCAGCGGTCGGAAGCCCCCTTGAGCGCCGACCGCCCCTACACATCCTCGGGGGCGTCCAGACGGTAGCCGACGTTGCGGACCGTGCCGATGAGGTTGTCGTGCTCGGTGCCCAGCTTGGCGCGCAGGCGCCGGATATGGACGTCCACCGTGCGCGAGCCGCCGATGTAGTCCTCGCCCCACACCTCGTGCAGGAGCGCGTCGCGGGTCAGCACCCTTCCCCGGTTGGCGGCCAGGAACTTCAGCAGCTCGAACTCCTTGTAGGTCAGGTCCAGGATCACCCCGCGCAGGCGGGCCGTATAGGCGGTGACGTCGATGACGAGGTCCCCGACCTCGATGCGGTCGTCATCGACCTCGGCCACCACCGGGACGTGGGCGCGCAGCAGCCGCAGCCGGGCCGACAGCTCGGCGGGCTCGGCGCTGGACATGACGAAATCGGCGGCTCCCCAGTCGATCTGGACCGCGGCAGCGCCGCCCTCCTCCAGGATGAGGATGATGGGCGGGCAGTCCATGGGGCCGGTGAACAGTTGGCACAGGGCACGGGCCCGGGTCAGGTCCCCACGCGCGTCGATCATGACGACGTCGGCGCTGTCCACCTCCACGTAGGAGGAGGGGACCGGGGGAAGGCACTCCACCTGGGAGTCGAGGAAGGCGGCGGCGGGCAGGACACTAGTGGCGTCGCTCGCATGAGTGAACATGATGATCCGCATGGCCGCTCCTTCCAGGGCCCTCGACCGGGACTCGCCGGTGCGTACGACCTGAGCAGCGGCGGTTCTGTCAGGGTAAGTCAACCACACGTGGCCGAGGGAGGAATCCCTCGGACGGCAACCGACCGGATAGGGGGATCCGGGCCGAGGGAGGTCGGAGTGGGGGTGACGGTCGCCGGGGTGTGGGACGATGCGTCCTGTGACTACCCACCACCGACGAGCCCAACCGGCCGCGGGCGCCCGTGGAGCCTCCCGCGACTCCAACGATGGAGCCATTCCTATGGCCCCCGCCGACGTGCGCGGTGCGACCGACTGGGCCAGCGTCATCGGCACGAGTGAGTCCGGGGGGACGAGCGCATCGGCGCCCTCGGCCGGTTCCCCAGCGTCCGCGCGCTCGGCCGACTCGGTGGACACCCTCGACGTCGCCGAGGACCTGGGCTACGCCACCCGCCGGGCCTCCAACCGCCCCAAGGAGCCGGGCCTGGTGGACCCGGCCTGGACCCGGCTGGCCTTCGCGGGGCTGGTACCGCTACTGCTGGCGGTCGGCTCGGTTCTGCCCGGCTGGGTGAGGATGATCCTCATGATCATCCTGGTTCCGGTCGCCGCCCAGGGCTGGCCCGCGCTCGTGCGCGCCCGGCACGACCTGGGCGGCACGATCGTCATGACGATCAGCGGACTGTCGGCCGCCGCCAGCGTCTACCTCCTCGACGACATGGGGGTGGCCGGCCTGGTCATGGCCTTCTCGATCCTGGTGGCCTTCGTCGGGCAGATGCTGCGGCGCGACGGCCGGCACAACCTGGTGGAGGACCTGTCCTCAACGGTCGCCGGATGCCTCGTCGTGGTCTCAGGATCGGCCTGGTGCGCCCTGGAGCCGGGGCTGGCCGACCCTGCCGTCGTCGTGCCCACCTGTCTGGCGCTGTTCGTTGGCGCCGTCCTGACCGTCCTCAACGTGCGCGCCCGGATGCTGGAGGCCCTCACCGTCATGGTCCCGGCGCTGCTCGCCGGCGGTGCCGGTTACGTGCTGGCGGCAGCCGGCTTCTTCGGCCTGTCCCACATCAGTGCGATGGCGGCCCTGCAAAGTGCCGTGGCCTGCGTTGTCGTCGGCTTCGTGGCCGGGATTCTCATGGCCGCCGGCAACCGGGTCCTGTGGACCCACCGGTGGGTGCCCGGCGGGCGGGCGGCGGTGGCCTCCGCGCTCGTGCCGATCCTGTCGGTCGGCGTCCCGGTCTACGCGATCGCCCGCCTCATGGGCGGATTCCTCGCCGGCTGACGACGGCAACCCAGCCCTGCGAGGGCCCGAAAACCCGCATCAAGGTGTCCGAATGTCCAAATTGGTGACAAAGGGACTCCGAGGTCCTGCGGTCAAGCGAAGGAACCGCGGAATCATGCGGTTTCATCTGGCGCGCTCAGTGCCCCTCACCGCCTTTGTCACCGATTTGGACACTGCGGTGCTGATCCTGTCCGGATCTTCAGCTCCGGACCGCGCCGGACACTCAGGGCGCTGGCGGATCCGCACGGCCCGGGCGGCGCGTGTCCCGGGCTGGGGTGACGTCGTAGGCTGCGGGCATGGCATTCACTCTTCCTGACGACCTCGCCCCCGAGCTCTACCCGCTGGCCTGGCTGGTCGGCACCTGGCGTGGCTACGGCATCCTCACCTACGGCGAGACCGTGCCCGAGCAGGCCGTCTACCAGGAGATGAGCTTCGACCACGATGGCGGCCCCTACCTGCGCCAGACCACCACCATCTGGACGGTCGACGCCACGCGCTCCAAGAACCTCGACTTCGAGATGCCCGGCCTCCAGGGCGCCTCCCTGCTTGCCCCCGCCCAGATCTGGTCCACCGAGACCACCTACTGGCGGCCCGTCGGCCAGGAGCAGCCCGACGGCGCAGACGCCGCCGCCGAGAGCACCGAGGCCACCGACGACGCCGAGAACACCGGCCCGCTCATCCCCGTCACCCGGCTCGAGCTCGTCTCGACCGACCCCGCCGGTCACGTCGGTGTCTGGGAGGGCTGGATCCAGGGGCCGCGCGCCCAGGTCGGCACCCAGGCCGTGGGCCGGGCCCGCACCGCTGTCCCCGTGGAGGAGATGACCCGCATGTTCGGGCTCGTGGGCGGCGACCTCATGTGGACCCAGGACATGGCGGCCTTCG
>ERZ772924.869-NODE-869-length-14488-cov-4.108155_pt1 | contig 14488 bp, 17 predicted proteins | sample MGYA00512116_ERZ772924 | MGnify/ENA primary metagenome ERZ772924 (study PRJEB29015, sample SAMEA2737920) | human oral metagenome | biome: human oral; feature: human-associated habitat; material: dental | place: China | collected 2134 ...
CGGCAGCCAAGGCCAAATGATGGCTGATGACCATACGGATTTTACGGTAGAACAGGATGGCAGAGTTGGGCTGAATGCCCAAAATATCGGCAGCGGAACGGGCAGTAACTTCCAGCACAAAAAAACGGAGTAGTTCTTTCTGTACTTTTTTCTTTAATTTGCAGTGCGTTATCTTCATATTTCGAGGGTAACATATCTGCTAATCTAGTACAGCCCCTTCTGAAATGCAGAGGTCTGGATTCCCGCCTACGCGGGAATGACGGCGGTCGGTTGTTTTTATGTTCCGCAATATCCGCATAAACGTAAAGGCCGTCTGAAACAGGTTGGAGCGAAGTCCGATACACCTGTTTTCAGACGGCCTTTTCTTTCAAATCAGCCAATCAGGATACAATTTAACCCAAAGCCTTCCTTGCCCCGGCGAAGAGGCGGTACCAGCCGGACAGTTCCGTCCAGTCTTCCGGTTTCCAGCTCATTTGTGCGGCGCGGTACACGCGTTCGGGGTGGGGCATCATGATGGTCACGCGGCCGTCGGTGTTGGTAACGCCGGCGATGCCTTGCGGCGAGCCGTTGGGGTTGAGCGGGTAGGTTTGAGTTACTTGGTTTTGTCCGTCGACGTATTGCAGCGCGATGCCGAGGTCGTCTGAAATTTTGCCGCCGTGAAGCGCGAAGTCGGCGCGGCCTTCGCCGTGGCTGACGACGACGGGTAGGCTGGAGCCTTGCATTTCGTTCAGGATCAGGGAGGCTGATTTGGGGACGTGAACCATGCTCAGGCGCGCTTCGAACTGTTCGCTCAGGTTGCGTTTGAACTTCGGCCAGCCTGCCGTGCCGGGGATGATTTCGGCGAGGTTGCTGACCATCTGGCAGCCGTTGCACACGCCCAATGTCAGCGTGTCCGTGTCGGCGAAGAAGGCGGCGAACTGGTCGCGCAAGGCGGGGTGGAACAGGATGGATTTCGCCCAGCCTTCGCCCGCGCCGAGTACGTCGCCGTAGCTGAAGCCGCCGCACGCCGCCAGCATTTTGAAGTCGGCAAGGTGGACGCGGCCTGCCATCAGGTCGGACATATGCACGTCGTATGCATCGAATCCCGCGCGGGTGAAGGCGGCTGCCATTTCGATTTGTCCGTTCACGCCCTGTTCGCGCAGGATGGCGATTTTGGGTTTCGCGCCGCTGTTGATAAACGGCGCGGCGATGTCTTCGTTCACGTCGAATTTCAGGTCGGCAAACAATGTGCTGCGTTCGTTGTCGCCAATCAGGGCAAACTCGCTGTCGGCGCAGGCGGGGTTGTCGCGCAGTTTTTGGATGGCGTGGCTGGTTTCCTGCCATGCGCGTTGCAGGTCGGCGCGGGTTTGTTCCAGCACGATGCCTGCCTGATTGCGGATAACGATTTTTTCGTCAGAACCGATGGTGGCAACAGTATGCAAGGGCAGCGCAGCCGCTTTGAACAAGGCTTCTACTGCCGCGACATCTTGTTTGGCGATTTGAATCACTGCACCCAGTTCTTCATTGAACAATACACGTATGCTGGCTTCGTTGACGTCGGCTTGGTTGGCAATCAGTGAAGTCAAATCCACGTTCAAGCCGCAACGCCCCGCAAACGCCATCTCCGCCAGCGTGGCAAACAAGCCGCCGTCGCTGCGGTCGTGATACGCCAACAGTTTGTTTTCGCGCACCAGCTGCTGAATCAGCGTGTAAAACGTTTTCAGGCTGCCTATATCGTCCACATCGGGCGTTGCGCCTCCCAAATCGTTCCACACTTGCCCCAAAGCCGAGCCGCCCATGCGCGCTTGTCCATGCCCCAAATCAATCAGCAGCAACACGCTATCGGGCACGTTTTTCAACTCAGGCGTAACTGTTTTGCGCACATCTTGCACGGGCGCAAACGCCGAAACAATCAGCGACAGCGGCGAGATAACCGATTTTTGCTCGCCGCCTTCTTGCCACACGGTTTTCATGGAAAGGCTGTCTTTGCCCACAGGAATGCTCACGCCCAACGCCTGACACACCTGCGATACGGCTTCCACCGTGCGATACAGTTTTTCGTCTTCGCCCGCCACGCCGCAGGCTGCCATCCAGTTGGCGGAAAATTTGATGTTGCCGATGTCGCCGATGTGGGTGGCGGCGATGTTGGTAATCGCTTCGCCCAACGCCATGCGCCCCGAAGCGGGTGCGTTTGCCAGAGCCAGCGCGGGTTTTTCGCCCATGCTCATCGCTTCGCCGCGCGTGGTGTCAAAGCCCATCAGGGTTACAGCGCAATCGGCAACAGGTGTTTGCCATGCGCCCACCATTTGGTCGCGGTGGGTTAAGCCGCCCACGCTGCGGTCGCTAATGGTAATCAGGAAATTTTTGGCGGCAACGGCGGGTAGGCGCAGGATGCGTTCAACGCTTTCACGCAAATCGTATTTTGCCGCATCAAATGTCGTTTCAGGCTGCCTTACGGTGTTGTCGCTGCGCGTGGTTTTGGGCGGTTTGCCGAGCAACACATTGAGCGGCAAATCAACAGGGCTGTTGTCAAACACATCATCGCGCACGCGCAAATGTCCATCATCGGTGGCTGTGCCCACCACGGCAAATGGGCAGCGCTCGCGTTCGCAAATGGCGCGAAAGCGTTCCAAATCTTCGGGCAAAATCGCCAGCACATAACGCTCTTGCGATTCGTTGCACCAAATTTGCAAGGGCGACAAGCCGTGCTCTTCCAGCGGCACATCACGCAGCCTGAAAATCGCGCCGCGCCCCGCATCGTTCACCAGCTCAGGGAAGGCGTTAGACAAGCCGCCCGCGCCCACATCGTGGATGGAAATAATCGGATTGGCTGCGCCCAGCTGCCAGCAGCGGTCTATCACTTCTTGCGCGCGGCGTTCCATTTCGGGGTTGCCGCGTTGCACCGAGTCAAAATCCAAATCCGCGCTGTTGCTGCCTGTTGCCATAGAAGAAGCCGCGCCGCCACCCAAGCCAATCAGCATCCCCGCGCCGCCCAGTTGCACCAGCAATGCGCCCTCGGGGATTTCGTTTTTGTGCGACTGCGCCGCTTGGATGTTGCCCAAGCCGCCCGCAATCATAATCGGCTTGTGGTAGCCATACACTTGCTGGTTAAAGGTTTGCTCAAAGGTGCGGAAATAGCCCAGCAAGTTGGGGCGCCCAAATTCGTTGTTAAACGCCGCGCCGCCGATGGGGGCTTCAATCATAATGTCCAGCGCGGAGGAAATGCGGTTGGGCTTGCCGTAATCGTGTTCCCAAGGCAGCCTGAAATCGGGAATTTGCAAATTGGAAACGGTGTAGCCTGTTAGCCCTGCTTTGGGGCGTGCGCCGCGCCCTGTTGCGCCCTCGTCGCGGATTTCGCCGCCTGCGCCTGTTGCCGCGCCGGCAAAGGGGGCGATGGCGGTGGGGTGGTTGTGCGTTTCCACTTTCATCAGGATGTGGGTGTTTTCAGTATGAAAATCGTAGGCTTGGTTGCGCGCCGCGCTGGGGTAAAACCGCCCGATGGTTGCGCCTTCGATGATGGATGAATTGTCTTTGTAGGCAACGATGGTGCCGTTGGGGCTGGCTTCGTGCGTGTCGCGTATCAGGCGAAACAGCGATTTTTCTTGCTTTTCGCCGTTGAGCACAAAATCGGCGTTGAAAATTTTGTGGCGACAATGCTCGCTGTTGGCTTGGGCGAACATCATCAGTTCTACGTCTGTTGGATTGCGGTTTAACGCGCGATAGTTGTCCAGCAGATAGTCCACTTCATCGGACGAAAGCGCCAAGCCCATTTCGGCGTTGGCGGCAAGCAGCGCGTCTTTGCCGCCGCCCAGAATATCCACGCTGGCGAAGGATGGGCTGTCGTGTTGCGCGAATAATTGCGCGGCAGCCTGAAAATCGGGCAACACGCTTTCGGTCATTCTGTCGTGCAACAAGGCAGCCCATTGTTCGCGCTCATCCGTTTTCAGGCTGCCTGAAAGCGATACCGCCATGCCGCGTTCAATGCGCTCAATGTGCGCCAAACCGCAGTTGTGCGCGATGTTGGTGGCTTTGGAAGACCACGGGGAAATCGTGCCGATGCGCGGGGTGATTAAAAAAAGGCTTTGCGTGGCATCTGGGGGAGTTACCCGTTCAGCAGCCAGCAAAGCCTTTAATTGCAACGCATCCGCATCTGATAGCGGCGCATCCGATGCCACAAAATACCAATATTCGCTGGCAACAGCGTGTTCAGGCAGCCCGAGCGTTTGGGCTTTTTGCAGCAATTTGTTGATGCGGAAAGCAGAAAGCGCGGTTTCGCCGCGAAAAGCAGTAACAACAGACATGGTCTCAATCTTTCGTTCAGACAAGGGTTGGGAAAAAGGCGGATTATACGCGAGATTGCGATGCTGGTTTGCAGGGCAGCCTGAAAATTTAGCCGTTTTACGGTAAACTAACACCTTTTTCAGGCTGCCTATTTTCAGGCTGCCCTTTTATTATTGATTATTGTATGACTGCACACACGCCCCACCCACACACCGCCAAAGTTCGCCCCAGCAAAACGCTGGTTTCCACCGTTTGGCTGATTCCCCTTGCCGCTGCCATCGTGGGCGGCTATTTGTTGATAGACAGCTTTCGCTCGCGCGGCACAGAAATCAAGCTGTATATGGACAACGCCGATGGCATAGAAGTCAACAACACCACCATTCGGATGCTGAATGTGGAAGTGGGGCGCGTGATACGCATCCGCTTGCAGCCCGACCAAAAAGGTGTGGAGCTTACTGCCAAAATTGACAAAGACGGCGCACACCTGATGCGCAAAGACACGCAATTTTGGGTGGTGAAACCGCGCATAGACCAAAACGGCGTAACCGGGCTGGGCACGCTGCTTTCGGGCTCATACATTGCGTTTAGCGCGGGCAGCCCGCAAAGCGAAGTGGAACACGAGTTTAAAGTATCCGACCTGCCGCCGCTTTCCGCCGCTGGGCAAACGGGCTTGCGCCTAACGCTCACAGGCAAAAACCGCAAAATGCTGGGCGCGGGCAGCCCCGTGATGTATGAAAATCACACCGTGGGCACGGTGGAAAGTGCGAAATTTGACCCGAAAACGCAAAGCGTGCAATACAGCATTTTCATCCAAAGCCCCAATGAAAGCCTTGTGAACTCGGGCAGCCATTTTTGGCTGGACAGCGGCATAGACGTGCGGCTGGACGGCGGCGGGATTAAAGTGGACAGCGCACCGCTTTCTGCCATTTTGTCGGGCGCGATTGCGTTTGACTCGCCCCCCTCTGCCAACAATGTGAGCAGCGGCACCACCTTCACCATCCACAACGACCGCGCCGAAATTGAAAACCAGCCCAACGAGCGCACTTTGTATTACGTTGCCTTTTTCAACAGCTCCGTGCGCGGTTTAGACATTGGCGCGCCCGTGGTGTACAAGGGCATCCGCATCGGCAACGTTGCCGCTGTGCCCTATTTTCAGGCGGGCGACAGCGCGAAATTGTTTGAACACGGCTACATCCCCGTGCGCCTGCGCATAGACCCCGACAAAATTGAGCAACAAGGCGATACGCCGCAAAGCAAGGAATACTGGCAAACCGCGTTTCAGGCTGCCTTAGATAACGGCTTAACCGCCAGCTTGGGCAGCAATAATTTGGTGCTCGGCAGCAAATTGGTTGAGCTAAACGACAGCCCCAGCAGCACGCCGCCGCTCAAACCGCACAACGAATACGGCGGCGATGTGGTGATTGGCACACGCGGCGGCGGCTTGGACGATTTGCAAGCGCAAGTGGCGAAATTGCTAGATAAATTCAACGCCCTGCCGTTGGATAAAACCGTGGGCGAGCTAAACGGCAGCCTGAAAGAGCTGCGCGGCACGCTGAAATCCGCGCAAACCATGTTGGCATCGGCAAACAAACTCATCGGGCAAAACAGCACGCAAAGCCTGCCCGCCGAGCTAAACCAAACCCTGCGCGAATTGCGCCAAACGCTGCAAGGCGTGTCGCCGCAATCGCCCGTGTATCAAGACGTGCAAAACACGCTGCAAAGCATAGACCGCACCTTGCAATCCGCCCAGCCCGTTATCCGCACGCTGAAAGAACAGCCCAATGCGTTGATTTTTAACAGGGGCGGCAAAGACCCGATTCCGAAGGGTAAATAAGGCGGATGCGGATAGGCAGCCTGAAATTCTTTTAACGTGCATTAAAAAAAGCAGCCTGAAATGGCTGCTGGCAAAAATCGCGCTCCGTTGCGTTTTAAGCGCGTTTGAAGCGCGGGATAGGCAAACGCTCGTTTGAACGGCGCATCGCGCTGCTGGGGTGGTCTATTTTGGTCTAATCGCTATTTTTGCTTTAACGGCGGATTGCGGAGCGAAAAAAATCGGCGCGTGGGGAAAACGCGCCGTGTGGGTTTGGGGAAATGGGGGAATGCTTACTCATCAAAAATGCTCCTTTGCCGAGCCTGCGCATCGGCAGCGCGGGCGCGTTTGATGATTTGATAAATCTGTTGGGTGGCAAGGTTGTACTTTTTCGCCAGCTGCTGGTGGTTTCTGCCATCAAACTCCGCCCAAATCTGTTTGTCGCGCTCGTCCAGATCGCCGCCTGCGTTTTTAGGGAAATAGATAATCTGCCCGCGCCAGTTGTCGGTGAGATAGCGAGCGAGCTTTTTGCTGATTTGCACGGCGGTCGGGCGGTTGATGTGCGGCACGCTTGCCAGCAGGCAGGCGGTGGCTTGGTCTTCCAAATCAGCAATCAGCTCGGGAATGCGGCTGTCTGCCATGCGTGTCCTTTCATTTTTGAAACGTTGTTACAAAAATCATAATAATATCAATATTATAAAACAACAAAGGCAGCCTGAAAAGCTGCCCCAAAAACTTTATGTCGCACGGTCTCGCCATTTTTTTAACCGCTCAATAATATCGCGCATGGCATCGGTGTCTTTATCCCACCCTTCGCCGCCGTGTTTTTTGCAAAAAGCAAACATCGCGCTTTCCGCCGCAATCCGCACCGCGCCCGCTTCGTGTAATTCCAGCCACAGCGAGCGGATTTTTTTCTGCTGGTTGGGCAAATTTCTGTATCGCTCGCGCCCATCGGGCGTTTTAACTGTTGCCACAAAGCCCTGCGCTTTCATGTGGCGCAGCACGGTTTCCAGTTGCTCTGCGGTCAAATCCTTGCTGCTGGTTTTGCCGCGCGACACATTCGCCAGCAGGGCGCGGTAGTCGTTGTCGCTCATGCCCACCTGCTGCTTGGCGATGTGGATTAGGCGGATTAAGCGGGGTTTAATGGTATTGTTGCTCATCGTTCGCTCCTAAAAAGGCAGCCTGAAAAGCGGGAATGCGTTTCGGGCTGCCTCTGGTTTATTTAACCGCGTCTTTCAACGCCTTGCCCGCGCTGAATTTGGGCACATAGTGCGCGGCAATGGTCAGCTCCTCGCCTGTTTTCGGGTTGCGCCCTTTGCGCTCGGCGCGGCGAATAGCTTTGAATGTGCCAAAGTTCACAATGCTCACTTCGCCATCGTCTTCCAGCGTGTTGATAACGGCAACGCAAAATGCGTCCAGCGCGTTGGCTGCCTGCGCTTGCGTTAGCCCCGCTAGGGTGGCGATTTGTTTGACCAGTTCGGATTTATTCATGGTGGTTCTCCTATTTACAAGGGTTTAAAAAAGGGCGGATTTGCCGCTCCGCTGGGGCGGGGTTTAATGCAACGGTTTATGGTTTTGCCCCAAAGGGGCGTTGACTTTGACGGGCTTGCCTAAAACCGTTTCTATTTCGCGCCTGATGTATGCCAGCGCGATAATGGCAATCTCCTGTGTGATGTTGCCTTCCTCTTCCACTGTTTGGGGCATCGGTTGATCAGATTGCAAGTTCACGGCAATGCCGTTGCCCAATAGTTCAATCTCAATACTGGTTTTCATTTGAATTGCCTCAATTTTTCACAAACTGCTTTTTCTAATTCAATATCTACAAAGCATAAGCAAAATTCGTAGAACTCGCCCCATAGGTCGTAGCACGATAAAAAATTGGCAATTACTTTAATTTCCTGTTCGTTCATTTTTTTAGTTCCCTGTTCAAATTGGGTTTCAACCGAATGCCGTTTAGCAGCATTTTTTCCAATCGCTGCACTTGTGGGTCTTTGGGTTGTGGTTTCGGTAGTGAAAATATTGCCATCATCAAACTCCCGCAAAATCCAACACCACTTGCTCATACTTCCCAGTTTCTTCATTGCGCTGGTAGTAGCGGATATATTCGCGCGTGGCTTGCGTGTGCAGGCTGTCAGCAATCGCCTGCATGGCGCGTTTCCATTTAGGGTCGTCAATTTCCAATTTACGCAAATCCATCACCTTGCGCACGTTGATTTTCCCTTCCTTGCTCACGTCAAACGCTTGCAACACAAACGCTTTTAATTCCGCGCGGCTGTCTTGCGTCCACTCGTTCAAACACTCATCAATCAAGGCTTTGGCAGCCTGTAAACGCTCATCAAAATGCAGCACATCGGCTTGGGCGATGATGATGCGCTGCTTGCCGTCAAAACTGGTCAGCATGGTGTTGCCTTTTACGCTGCGTTTTGCGCCGTACTGCTCCACGCTCAAATCAATAAAAGCGTTGGCATCTGCCATTTGCTGCGCTTTCAACTCTTTCATCTGCTCGCGCAGCGGCAGGACTTGCGCGAAGGCTTCGCGGATAAAATCATCACGCGCCAAGTCAATCGGCTTCATATTGGCAATCGGCACAAGATTGCCACGTGCGTCTTGGCGGTATTGGTTTAAATCAAGGTCTTTCATGGTGTCTCCTAAAATTTCTTGGACTGGGTTAATCGGTTCAACATCTGCTGCACCCGCTTTTGCGCGGCTTGACGTTCGGCTGCGCTGGGCGGTTCGCGCTTGTTTTCCAGCAGCCCCGCTACGGGTAGTTCGCGGCGCGGCGGTATCAGGTGGATAAGCTGGGCGGGCTGCGCCCATCTGTCGGCTTGGCGGATTAGGCGACGAAAGGCAGCGGGCAAGCGTTCGCCGTCGGTTTCAGGCTGCCACGCCCATGTAGTCGGGGTTAAGGCTTCTTCCCACACCGCCGCCACGGCAGCAATCGCATCGGCGGGCGGCGAGCCTTGCAGGCGCAGCACCAGCAGTTTTTGCAAGCCTTCAATCATTTGGTTGTATGCCCAGTCGGGCATTTTCGGCGGGCTCATCGGCGCAGTCCTTGTAGCGTCATCGCCGCGTTCAGCGTTTGGCTGCTTTCAGGCTGCCTTTGTTCGGGCGCAGCGGGCAGCGTTTGCAAGCCTTGCCCTTGCCAGCCGCTGATGACTTCATATAAATACCCATGCGACTTCAACGGCAATTTCAGGCTGCCCACATTGCGTCGTGATAACAGCTCACGGAAACCATAAATCCATGCTTCGGGCGGCGCGGGATATTCCAAACTGTTTCGGCTGATTGCGCCGCGCTCCATATCTGGCAGCAGCTTGCCCAGCAGTTTTGCCATACGCTCAAAGGTCAGCGCGGTTTTGGCGGGGCGAAACAGCGCAATGTATTGCACCGCCAGCTTGCCCACTTCGCCGCCCACCTGTGCCACCGCCCACACCGCTTGGCGTGCGCCCTCATGGGCAATCAGCGCATCTAGGCTGTTTTCTGCGCCGCAGCAGGGGCAACGGGTTTTCATGTGCTCTCCGCTTCTTTCAGGCAGCCTGAAAAGTTGTTTGCCGTTGCCAAGCCATGTAGCGCGGCGTAAATCGCATCGTTTTCGTGGCTGTATTCGGGCATTGCGCCGTAGAGCAACACGCCATCGTGGTTGGTAATGTCGCAGCCGAGCTTGCCGTCTTGCCGCGTAATGCGGATTTCTAGGCTGTATTCCTTGATGATATTCATTCGCCGTCCTCCAAGAATGCGCTGGGGTAGCGGCGTTGCACGCTGTGCATGGCGGCGGCGACGCTGTAAAACGTTTCCTTTCCGCCGCCGTCCAATTGCAACACGGCTTGGTTGACGGCGGGGCGGTAGTCGATTTTGCCAATCGCCAGCGGGTCGTGGGTATGGCTGGGCAGATACACGGTGTAGCGGGTCATGGCTGTTGCTCCTCGGGCTGGGGTTCAAGCACCACCCCTGCAGTAGGGTCTTGCTGCCACAAGGTGGCTAGGGCAAAGGCTTCGCTTTGCGTTTGGCAGGCATAATGCAAGCGTTGCAGCGCATAGCGGGCGGCGTGGTCGGCAGGGTATTGGCTGGCAGGCGGCGCGTGGTGCAGGTTGTCGCAGGTGTAAACGGCGATTTCAGCCTGCCTTGGCGGTTCGCTTGGCACGGCGTGTGCGATGGATTCCGCCATGATGCCGAGGTAGAAAAACACGCCTGCGCTGGCAAATGCCGCTGAGCACAATTCGCCCAATGTGTAGCTTCTCATCTCACACCCCCTTCACCACATCCGCGTCCACCCTGTCAAAGCCCAGCTGCGCGGCTTCGTTCATGGCGGCGGAGACCAAATTGTTTACCGCCAGCGGATATAGCAGGCTATGCTGCTCCAGCCCTTTGCTGGCGCGTGATGTAACCGTCAGCCGCGCGGCAATGGCATCAATCGCATCATCGTTTAGGATTTGGCTGGCATCCGCGCCCGCGCGGTCAAATTTGTGTTTCAAATAGCCCGCCAGCTTGCCGTCGGTCAGCGGTTGCAGCGTTACCACTTCGCAGCGTTGCACCACCTCGCGCACATTCGGATTGTTCTCCGAGAGCTTCTGCGCCAGCTCGGTCTGCCCAATCAGCACAATGCCAATCAGCCGTTCAAAGCCGTTTTTCAGTTCAAAAAAGCGTTTCAAGTGTTTCAGCGTGGGCAGCGGCAAGCCGTGCGCCTCTTCAATAATCAGCACGTGTTTGTTGCCCGCCTTGGCGCTTTCAATCAGCGCGTTGTGGATTTGGCGGAACCGTGCTTCGGGGCTGCGCTTGGGCGGTGTGTTGGGCGACACCGCTTCCAAAACCGCCTCGGCAATATGCACCGCTTTGAGCGTTTTGCCTTTCTGGTCGTTATCCTCCATCGCCAGCACATAAGGCTCAATCAAAATCACAGGCTTGTTCTCGCGGTTAATGCGGTCTTGCAGGTCTTCGCGCAGGGTGGATTTGCCCGCGCCGCTTTCGCCCACCACCGCCATAAAGCCGCCTTGGGTGGCTACTTGAAACATCGCCTCGCGCACATAACGCGCATCGGGGGTCAAATACACATCCTGCGCGGCGCGGATTTCGTCATGGAATGGGTCGCGCGTTAAGCCAAAGTGTTGCCGTGTGGCAAGCGATAAAGCCGATTTTCTTAAAAGCATTTCGTTGTCCTTTTCGGGTTTAGGTTCGTTCTGTGTGGCGGGCGGTTTCAGGCAGCCTGAAACGTCCACGCCCTTGTGTTGGAAATAATCTTGTATCTGCTGGCAAATGGCTGCGCTGCGCCGCTGCGGCGGCTTGCCGTGGTTTAGGAAATTGAGCAGCATGGTTTTGCTGATGCCGATTTCCGCCGCCGCTTGGCGCGAGCTTTTGCCAATTTGAGTTAAAACGTCGCTGGCTCTCATCCGTGTGTCCCCGTCAGTAATCGCAGCTTCGGCGCGTAGGTAATGCGTGCCAGCACCTCTTCCAGCTCGCTTTCCGCCGCACCGTTGGGGTACAGCTCTTGCAGACGCTGCGCTGCTTGCGACCAATCTCCACCTTGCGCTTCAATGCGCGGTTTGAGCATCTTGGCGAGTTCCACTTTGTTCAACATCGCCGCCTGCACATCCATGCGGTTGTAATCCATTTGCCGACCGCGCTTGGGTACGTAGCCGATTTTTTGATTGCGTTCTAACGCTTGCTCTTGATGGGCAAATGGGTCAATTCGCCCGCCAAAGGGCAGGGTTTTGGCTTTGCGTTTTTGCGCCGCCTCGTCCAGCGTGTCCGCCTGCATGGCGATTTTTTCCAGCGCTTTGGTATGGGTTTGCGCAGCGGTGTCGGCGTGGGCGTGGTAGCTCTCGCCGATGATGGCGGCGTTCTCACGGAAACCAAACGCATTGCGTACCACTTCGGGCACCTCCAGCCAGTATTCCTTGCCCGTTTCGTCATAGCAGCGCACCTGTGCCGAATATTGCTTCCAAGGGTTCTTTGCCACCGTCAATTTCTCGCCCACCAACACAAACGGCACATGGCTCACATCAAACAGCCGCCCTTCAAACTCAATTTCCAGCTCGGCTTTAACCTTGCGCTCCTGCGGCATGCTCAACACCAGCTCGCGGCAGTAATCGGCAGGCGGCGGGATTAACAGCTCATCGGCACTGATTTTCTGCCAAGCCTGATAGCGGCTCATGCCGTGGCGGCTGTGTTTGCGCTCGCTGTTAAAGTAGCGCATCCAGCGGTTGGCATAGGCTTGCAGCTCGTCAATAGACTGCACCTGCACCATTTTCAGGCTGCTTTCAAACAGCGTTTCTACTAGATTGTTGCCGTTTTCCACCTGCCCTTTGGCGCGGGGGTTGCCCACCTTGTTGATGATGACTTCCACACCAAGCTGCTTATTCAAATGCTTAAAGCCATGCCCCGTGTTCGCCGAACCGGGGTCAAGCATCACGCTTTTGGGCACACCGCAAAATGGGTCTTTCAACCTATCCGCCTTGGGTTGCATCGCTTGGATAAAGGTCTCGCACAGGTTCTCGCTGTTCTCGCCGCCAAACACATACCAAACAAACAGGCAGCCTGAACAATGGTCGGTAACCACATACCGCCACACGCGGTCTTGCTCAATGCTCACCACGTTTTTCGGCTTGTTTTTGTAAAACTCGTCCGAGCGCATAATCCGCAGCCCCGTGTCCTTGCCCGTGCGCGGCAGGTAAAACAGCACGCACACGCTGGCATCAATCTGCCACACATGGTTTGGGTGTAGGCTTTGTAAGCGAGTTACAGGCGCGGGCTGCAACAGTTGGTCAGGGTGCAGCTTGTATTTGCGCAATCCGCGCGTAATCGTGCTTACCGACAGCGTGCTCACTTCGCCCGTTTCCCTATCTATGCGTACAGGGTCAATCTCTTTATTGGCTATCAACATCTCTACCGCCCTTTCCACGGTCATCAACCGTTTGCCGTTTTTGCGCATCGTTTCCATCAGCAGCGCGGAAATCATCTGCGCATCGCGCTCGCTCAACGCCGTTTTGCCTGCATCGGCGCGGCGCTTGCGCGAAGGTTTCACCATCACACGGTCAAGCTCCTTGTATAGCGTCGCCGCGCTCATATTTAGCTTGGCTGCCTGCGCCCGAATAAACTCGGTTTTGCCGCCGCGCGGCAAAGTGTCCAGCTGCGCGGCAATAGCGCGTAAACGCTCGTTCAATACCGCATTCATCGTGGCTACTCGCTTTCAGGCTGCAACCATTCAGGCACACCGTCATCGCCCGTGTTTTCAGGCAGCCCATATTGGTCGCGCAGATGCTGGCAATCCATAATGATTTGGTTCAGCACCCCCACCATCCGCGCCTGATGCGACAAACCATGCGCCTGCTCATGCGCTGCCATCTGCGCGAAATAATCGCCCAGCTGCGCCAAATGGCTGCGGATGGCTACTTCTTTCGCCCCCACCGCCATATTCAGCTCATTGCCCACATCGGCAGGGCTAGGCTCTTTCACGCCGCCTTTCTTTTTCGCCTTTTCCAGCTTCTCCGCCAGCTCATCAATCTTGGCGTTTTTGCCCGCCAACACCTCGTCTTTGGCTTTGGCATCCTCGCGGCTCTCGCGCAACGCCAAGCGCAGCTCGCGCACCGTCATTCTGTCCACATCGTCTAGCGTCATGCCGTTGACTTCCTCGCCGTCTGCCAAACCAATCAAGGTAACGTCTTCCTCAACCAGCAGTTCCAGCAGCTTGCTTTTGCCCAAATCCATCAGCTTGGGCGCAGCTTTTTGCATTTGCGGGGTGGCGAAGCGGCGGGTGGCAGACATCAGGCGAGCTGTCTCGTTATGCCCAATACCAAACTGTTCTTTAACAATTTGGCTAAAACGGCGATATTCGGTGTGTTCTTTCAATACGATCAAAACGCGACCAAGTTCAAACATCCCTTCCATTGTCTGCCGAACTGCTTGGCGACCTCGTTCCACCCAAGTGGCTTCATCGTAAATCTCGCCATAACCCCACTGCTCCATAACCATCATGCTGTGGGCAGCCTGAAAATTTTGGTTTGCTGTTACATCTTCTGCTACTGCTGTTTGTTCCTTGTCTAACACTTCCATTTTTCACTCTCCAAATCTTTCCTTACGTCAGGAAAGATTTAATCTGTTAATCAATCTCAACCCGTCTGCCAATCTCGGCAATCCTGCTTTGCAGCCGTTCCTGCTGTTTGCGAAACCGCTCGGCGATTTGCAAGGTTTTAATGCTGTACGCAAAATTTCCGTTATCCAGCTTGACTACTAAGCCCTCGGCAATCAGGTCTTCCAAATCCCGGCTCACCGAAGCGGGTGGAATACCCAGGCCGTCTGAAATTTCCTTGTTGCTGATACCTATAATCGGATGCCCCTCCAATGCCTTGAAAACCTTCAACATCCGCAGCCCTTTTTACTGGTCATCATCCTCATCCTCCTTATTTCAGTCCCGGCTTCTTGGCA
>ERZ772924.872-NODE-872-length-14454-cov-15.415932_pt1 | contig 14454 bp, 13 predicted proteins | sample MGYA00512116_ERZ772924 | MGnify/ENA primary metagenome ERZ772924 (study PRJEB29015, sample SAMEA2737920) | human oral metagenome | biome: human oral; feature: human-associated habitat; material: dental | place: China | collected 2134 ...
GCAAAGACACGATTTACTTCCCCGAAGAGAAAACGCCGCAATCCGTGCGTTTCCGCGGTCTGCACGCCCAACGCCGCTATCCGAACGGCGAAGAACGCTGCATTGCCTGCAAACTGTGCGAGGCCGTCTGCCCCGCCATGGCGATTAACATCGAATCCGAAGAGCGCGAAGACGGCACCCGCCGCACTACCCGCTACGACATCGACTTAACCAAGTGCATCTTCTGCGGCTTCTGCGAAGAAGCCTGCCCGACCGATGCGATTGTAGAAACCCATATTTTCGAATACCACGGCGAGAAAAAAGGCGATTTGCACATGACCAAGCCGATTTTGCTGGCCATTGGCGACAAATACGAAGCCGAAATTGCCAAACGTAAAGCGGCCGATGCGCCGTACCGGTAAGGCCGTCTGAAAAGGGCAATATCATGAAAATTCTATTTTGTAGAATTGGCTGGATGGAAAATTATCGTGGTCAAACCGAAAGCGACCATATTCATGGTGGTGGTTCATTTGTTAAAGAAAATGGAATGGGGCATGAGGTTTGCAATTTTTCGCCTGACGAACATGGCTATTTATATGGCTATGTGCAGCCAAATTCGGAGACGATTAATTTAAAACGGCTAGATATAAATAGTGATGGAATTTCTGTATCAGATGTAACAGTTGTATGGGTGGCTACTCATCATATTCAAAAAAAAAGTTTAGGGGCGAAGATTGTTGGTTGGTACCGTAATGCAACGGTATTTTCTGAGTTTCAACAGTTTCAACCTGTACCAAAAATACAAGAAGAAAATGGCTTAAGGCATTATATTATTAAAGCACCAGTAGACCAAGCTGTGTTATTGCCGATTGATGCACGAGTTCAAGTTGTACCAAGAGCGCAAGATAAAAAAGGCTTTTTTGGGCAAAGTAATGTTTGGTACGCTGATAGTGAAAATGAAGAAGTACAAAATTTTGTACAGGAAGTTATCCAATATATTACTGAATATGATGATAAAAAAAATTCAGGTAGCTTGAAAAAAATAATACGTATTCAAGATCAAGATAAGAAAGTAAAAGTAGAGCGTGCTGCGATTGAAACAGTAATCATGCATTTTCAAGAATTGGGTTACACAATCTACAGTGTAGAAAAAGATAATTTTGGTTGGGACTTAGTAGCAAGTGCTGAGAAAACTATTTTGCGAATTGAAGTAAAGGGTCTGTCAGGCAAAGATTTTAATATTGGGTTAACACCGAATGAATATAAATCTTTTGAAAAAAAGCAACATGACTACCGATTAGCTGTCGTAACTAATGCATTAAATCAACCAAAATTATTTGTTTGTAGGTTCAGTCCTGAAGCAAATGCATGGTTAGCTGAAACCGAAGGAAATAATCCCTTGAAGTTGAATATTGAGACAAAAACCAGTGCAATGGTTTCATGTTTACTTCCGCTTGACTGACAGAACAAATTTAAACAGGAAGCAAAATAATGACTTTCCAACTTGTTTTATTTTATATTCTGGCCGCCATCATCCTGTTCGGCGCGCTGAAAACCGTAACCGTGAAAAACCCGGTACATGCCGCGCTGTATCTGGTGCTCACTTTCTGCATGAGTGCAATGATGTGGATGCTGATGCAGGCCGAATTCCTCGGCATCACGCTGGTGGTGGTGTATGTGGGCGCGGTAATGGTGCTGTTCCTGTTCGTGGTGATGATGCTCAACATCGACGTGGAGGAAATGCGCAAAGGCTTCTGGCGCAACGCGCCGGTGGCCGCCGTGGTCGGCGTGCTGATGGCCGTGGCGTTGATTATGATTTTGGTTGCGCCGGATACCGATTTGGCGGCCTTCGGCCAGATGAACGACGTGCCGGCCGACCACAGCAACGTGCGCGAGCTGGGTACGCAGATTTACACCACCTACCTGCTGCCTTTCGAGCTGGCGGCCGTGCTGCTGGTGCTGGGTATGGTGGCCGCCATCGCGCTGGTACACCGCAAAACCTTCAAGCCGAAATACATCAATCCGGCCGACCAGGTTAAAGTGGACGCCAACAAAGGCCGCTTGCGCATGGTGAAGATGGAAGCCGTGGTGCAGAGGCCGTCTGAAAGCGAAGAAAACAACGGCGAAGCCGCCGAATCCGACGCCGCCGAATCCGATACCGCCGAAGGGGAGGGCAAAGCATGATTACGATTACGCATTATCTGGTGCTGTCCGCCCTGTTGTTCGGCATCAGCGCGATGGGCATTTTCATGAACCGCAAAAACGTGCTGATTTTGCTGATGTCGATTGAATTGATGCTGTTGGCGGTGAACTTCAACTTTATCGCCTTCTCGCGCTACCTCGGCGACAGCGCGGGGCAGATTTTCGTCTTCTTCGTGCTTACCGTGGCCGCGGCCGAATCCGCCATCGGCCTGGCGATTATGGTTTTGGTATACCGCAACCGCAACACGATCAACGTAACGGATTTGGACAGCCTCAAAGGCTAGGGCTACCTGAAAACAGGCCGTCTGAAAGTTTCAGGCAGCCTCAAAAGGAAGCCGGATAGGCTACCTGAAAACAAGCCGCACAAAATTGAAAGATTTATCCGTAAGGATGGCAACAACATGACTGACATGACTTTATACCTCATCATCGCCCTCACGCCCTTGGCGGGCTGTTTGCTGGCCGGGCTGTTTGGCAACACCATCGGCCGCCGGGGCGCGCACACGGTTACCATACTCGGCGTGGCCGTATCCGCCGTGCTGTCGGCCTATGTGCTGTGCGGGTTTATCGACGGCAGCCGTGCCAAGTTTGATGAAAACGTCTATACCTGGCTGACTATGAACGGGCTGGATTTCTCGGTCGGCTTCTTGGTAGACAGCCTTACCGCGCTGATGATGGTGGTGGTTACTTCCGTGTCGCTGATGGTGCACATCTATACCATCGGCTATATGGCGGACGAAGAAGTTGGCTACCAACGCTTCTTCAGCTATATCTCATTGTTTACCTTCAGCATGTTGATGCTGATTATGTCCAACAACTTCATCCAGCTTTTCTTCGGCTGGGAAGCGGTCGGCTTGGTGTCGTATTTGCTCATCGGTTTCTATTTCAAACGCGACAGCGCGATTTTTGCCAACCTGAAAGCCTTTTTGGTCAACCGCGTGGGCGACTTCGGCTTTGTGCTCGGCATCGGTTTGGTGCTGGCCTATTTCGGCGGCAGCCTGCGCTATGCCGACGTGTTCGCCTACCTGCCCAACGTGGTCGGCAGCACCTTGTTTGGCTGGGATTTGATTACCATCACCTGCCTGTTGCTGTTTGTCGGCGCGATGGGTAAATCCGCCCAATTCCCGCTGCATGTGTGGCTGCCCGATTCCATGGAAGGCCCGACCCCGATTTCCGCGCTGATTCACGCTGCAACGATGGTTACCGCCGGTCTGTTTATGGTGTCGCGCATGTCGCCGATGTACGAACTCTCCACCACCGCGCTGAGCGTGATTATGGTGATTGGCGCGATTACCGCGCTGTTTATGGGCTTTCTCGGCACGATTCAAAACGACATCAAACGCGTGGTGGCCTATTCCACCTTATCGCAGCTCGGTTATATGACCGTGGCCTTGGGCGTGTCCGCCTATTCCGTAGCCATGTTCCATGTGATGACCCACGCCTTCTTCAAAGCCCTGCTGTTCTTGGCGGCGGGCAGCGTGATTATCGGCATGCACCACGACCAGGACATGCGCAATATGGGCGGCCTGCGCAAATACATGCCGATTACCTGGTTCACCATGCTGCTGGGCAACCTCGCCCTCATCGGCACGCCGCTGTTCTCCGGTTTCTATTCCAAAGATTCGATTATCGAAGCGGTGCATGCCAGCAACCTGCCCGGCAGCGGTTTCGCCTATTTCGCCGTGCTGGCCAGCGTGTTCGTTACCGCGTTCTACGCCTTCCGCCAATACTTTATCGTCTTCCACGGCAAAGAACGCTGGCGCGAGGCCAAGCATGACCATCACGACGACCACGGCCACCACCACGGCTTGAAACCGTCCGACAACCCGCACGAAAGCCCGTGGGTGGTTACCCTGCCGCTGATTTTGCTGGCGATTCCGTCGGTGATTATCGGCTACATCGCCATCGAACCCATGCTGTACGGCGATTTCTTCAAAGACGTGATTTATGTCAATCACGAGCTGCATCCGGTGATGCACATCATGAAGGAAGAATTCCACGGCGCAATGGCCATGGTGTCGCACAGCCTGCACACGCCCGTGCTGTATCTGGCCATCGGCGGCGTATTGGCTGCGTGGTTCCTGTATGTGAAAGCGCCGCAGCTGCCCGCCAAAATCGCCCAGACTTTCCGCCCGGTGTATGTGCTGTTTGAAAACAAATACTACCTCGACAACATCTACTTTGCCGTGTTTGCCAAAGGCACGCGTGCGTTGGGCAACTTTTTCTGGAAAGCCGTCGATACCGCAATCATCGACAACGGCCTGGTGAACGGTGCGGCCAAACTGGTCGGCGCGGTAGCAGGGCAGGTACGCCGCCTGCAAACCGGTTTCATCTACACCTACGCCGCCGCCATGGTTTCCGGCGTGTTGGTGCTGATTGTGGTGTTCTTCTGGCAGCTTTGGTTCAAATAAAGGCTATCTGAAAAATGGATGCCGATATTTTGCCCGATACCTTGGCCGAAGTGCGGCAGGCGATTGACGCGCTGGACAGCCAGCTCATCGGCTTGCTGGCGCGGCGGCAGCAGTTGGTTGCACAGGCAGTCCGTCTGAAACCCAAGCACGACGCGCAGGCCGTGGCCGCGCCCGAAAGGGTGCGCAGGTGCTGAAGGCACGGCGCGAACAGGCAGCGGCGGCAGGCTTGTCGCCCGATGTGGCGGAAGCCGTGTGGCAGGCCATGATTGCCGCCTTTATCCGTTTCGAGCAGGAAGTAAACCGTTCGGGCGGGACAGCTAATTAAGGCTACCTGAAAACTAAAAGGCCGTCTGGAAACACCACACAGAGGAAAAGAATGAGCGCAACCGACATCATCCGTTCCGCCGATTTCACCGCCGAGAGGGCATGGGGCGCGCGCAGCATCGCCAATCTAAACGGCACCACCGTGCGTCTGCATTGGACGGACCAGCCCTACAAATGGCATGTGAACGACGGTGAAGAAGTGTTTGCCGTGATGGACGGCGAAGTGGACATGCACTACCGCGAAAACGGCGAAGAGCGCGTGGCGCGGCTGCAAAGCGGCGACATCTTCTACGCCGGCATCGGCGCAGAACACGTCGCCCACCCGCACGGCGAAGCGCGGATTTTAGTGATTGAGAAAGAGGGCAGCGTTTAGGCTGTTTGAGGCCGTCTGAAAAGCGGCAAACGCAGAAAAACGACGATTTATTTATTCAAACCACAGGTTACAACTATGTTTTCTAACCATCTTCTCAGCTTGGCAATCTGGCTGCCGATAGCCGCCGGATTATTGGTGCTGGCTACCGGCTGCGACCGCCGTGCCCCCTTGGCGCGGATATTGGCTTTTGTCGGCGCGCTGGCCGGTTTTCTGGTTACCGTGCCGCTGTTTATCCAGTTTGACCGCTTGAGCGGCGGCTTTCAGTTTGCCGAGTTTTATGCGTGGATTCCCGCGCTCAACATCAACTACGCGTTGGGCGTGGACGGCATTTCCGTGCTGTTTGTCATTCTCAACGCCTTTATCACGTTGATGGTGGTGCTGGCAGGCTGGGAAGTGATTCAGAAAAAGGTGGCGCAATACATGGCGGCCTTCCTGATTATGTCCGGCCTGATCAACGGCGCGTTTGCCGCCCGCGATGCCATGCTGTTCTATATCTTCTTCGAAGGCATGCTGATTCCGCTGTATCTGATTATCGGCGTGTGGGGCGGGCCGCGCCGCGTGTATGCCTCGGTAAAACTCTTCCTCTACACGCTGATGGGGTCGCTGCTGATGTTGGTGGCTTTGGTGTATTTGTCGCTGCAAACCGGCGGCAGCTTCGCGATTGAAGATTTCCAAAACATCAAACAAATTCCGCTGTTTACCCAACAAATTCTGTTTGCCGCCTTCTTCCTGTCGTTTGCGGTGAAAGTGCCGATGTTCCCGGTGCACACTTGGCTGCCCGACGCGCACGTGGAAGCGCCTACCGGCGGTTCGATGGTGCTGGCGGCGATTACGCTGAAACTCGGTGCATACGGTTTCTTGCGCTTCATCCTACCCATCCTGCCTGATGCATCGCGCTATTTCGCCCCCGCCATCATCGTGCTCAGTCTGATTGCGGTGATCTACATCGGCATGGTGGCTTTGGCGCAAACCGATATGAAAAAACTGGTGGCCTATTCCTCGATCAGCCATATGGGTTTCGTTACCCTGGGTATGTTCCTGTTTACCAATCAGGTGCAGTTGCAGCCGTGGGCGTTGAAAGGTGCGATTATGCAGATGATTTCGCACGGCTTCGTTTCCGCCGCCATGTTCTTCTGCATCGGCGTGATGTACGACCGCCTACACAGCCGCAACATTGCCGACTACGGCGGCGTGGTTACCGTGATGCCGAAATTTGCCGCCTTCATGATGCTGTTTGCCATGGCCAACGCCGGTCTCCCAGCCACTTCCGGCTTCGTGGGCGAATTTATGGTGATTATGGGCGCGGTGAACTACAACCTGTTTGTGGGCGCGCTGGCTGCATTAACATTGATTTTGGGCGCGGCCTACACGCTGTGGATGTACAAACGCGTGATTTTTGGTGCGGTGACCAACCCGCATGTGGCCGAAATGAAAGACATCAACCGGCGCGAATTCGCCATTCTGGCTATCCTCGCCGCCACCGTGCTGGGCATGGGCCTGTGGCCGGAGCCGTTTATCGCCGTGGTGCATCAGGCGGCCAACGATTTGATCGCGCATGTGGCGCAAAGCAAGATTTGAGGTGTGTGAATGAACTGGACTGATTTGAACTTAATCCCCGCCATGCCCGAAATCGTGCTGCTCACGGCATTGTGCGCGGTGCTGCTGGTGGATTTGTGGCTGAAAGACAATAGCCGCGTCATTACCCATTATCTGAGTCTGTTCACTTTGGTATTGACGGCGGCGACACAATGGTATGTTTGGACACCGACTGCGGTCAGTACGTTTAACGATATGTATTTGGCCGACGGTTTGTCTCAGTTGGGCAAAATGACCATGTACGCCGCATTGTTCGCCGTATTTGTGTACGCCAAACCGTACAATCGGGCGCGCAATATGTTTAACGGCGAATTTTATACCCTTTCGCTGTTTGCCCTTTTAGGCATGAGCGTGATGGTGAGCGCGGGGCATTTCCTTGTTGCCTATATCGGCTTGGAACTGCTTTCGCTGTCGCTCTACGCCATGATTGCCTTGCGGCGCGATTCCGCCCGTTCGGCCGAAGCCGCGTTGAAATACTTTGTGCTCGGCGCATTGGCCTCCGGTTTGCTGTTGTACGGTATTTCGATGATTTACGGTGCAACCGGTTCGCTGAATTTCGCCATCGTGCTGGCCAACGGTCAAAGCGGTGTCGCCAACGGCTGGCTGATGAAGCTGGGTTTGGTTTTCGTTGTGGTTGCATTGGCGTTCAAATTGGGAGCCGTTCCGTTCCATATGTGGGTGCCGGATGTTTATGAAGGTGCGCCCACTTCGGTAGCTTCGATTATCGGTACCGCGCCGAAAATGGCGGCGGCAGTTTTCGCTTTCCGTATTTTGGTAACGGCGATGAACAACCAGCATGCCGATTGGACCCAGATGTTGGTTATTTTGTCCGTGGCTTCACTGCTAATCGGTAACCTCGCCGCCATTGTGCAGACCAATATTAAGCGGATGTTGGCTTATTCGACTGTATCGCATATGGGCTTCGTCCTGATGGCGTTTTTGAGCGGCAGCGTCGGTTTCTCGGCCGGCCTGTATTACGCATTGACCTATATCGTGATGGCATTGGTCGGTTTCGGTGTGTTGATGCTGTTGTCCGACGAATCGTTCGAATGCGAAAACATTGCCGATTTGGCCGGTTTGAACCGGCGCAACGCTTGGTATGCCTTCCTGATGTTGCTTGCCATGTTCTCCATGGCCGGTATTCCGCCGCTGATGGGTTTCTATGCCAAGTTGCAGGTTATCAAATTGCTGGTGAGTGCGAATTACACTTGGTTGGCGGTGTTTGCCGTCGTGATGTCGCTGATTGGCGCGTTCTACTATCTGCGCGTGGTGCGGACGATTTACTTTGAAGAACCTGCCGACAGCCGACGGTTGAGCAGCGACGGGGCGATGAAGGTGTTGTTGTCGGCTAACGGCCTGCTGTTGCTGTTATGGGGTGTCCTGCCGCAAGGTGTGATGGATTGGTGCGTCCAAGCCATCCGCACGGCAACAGGTTGGTAACGGCGGTATTGCGAAATAAATAAAGGCCGTCTGAAAACCGTAATTCGGGTTTTCAGACGGCCTCAGTTTGTTTATAGCGTCAATTCGATATTCTTCTGTATCCCTTTACTTAATTTTCAATACGGTAACTGCGCCGGCCGTCATTAGCCTGCGTAAGCTCATGAAGACAATTGGCAAGTACAGTATTTTGGCTCTATCTGCGCTAGCTATATTTCTGTTTAAAGCTGGAGAGGGGATAGTTTAAATTTTGTTCGACAAAGGCTTGCGGTGTTTGTGCGGCAGCCGTTGTACAGCAGGCCGCAAGGAAGAGTCGGAATGTTTTTATCAGGTTTCTTCTCGGAATCGGGTTTGCGGGGCTATGATGGTTTGAGGCCGTCTGAAAACTTGTTTTTCAGACGGCCTCGGTATTACAGGATGCGGTGTGCCAGTGCGGGCAGACGCTGCCGCACGCTGTTCAGACGTGCGGGATCGAGTTCGGCGGTAATCATGCCTTCCCCTTCGGGCAGCACGGCCAGGATTTCGCCCCAGGGGTCGATAATCATGCTGTGGCCGAAGGTGCGGCGGCCGTTTTCGTGCAGGCCGCCCTGTCCGGCCGCCAAAACGTAGCATTGGTTTTCCACCGCACGGGTGCGCAGCAGCAGTTCCCAATGTGCCTTGCCGGTGGTGTAGGTGAAGGCAGCGGGCAGCAAAAGCGCGTCAAACGGGCTTTGGGCACGGAAAAATTCGGGGAAGCGCAGGTCGTAGCAGATGCCTTGCGCCAGATTCCAGCCGTCGGCAGTCAGATGGGGGACTTCGCGGCCGGCGGCGATGGTGTCGGCTTCGGCGTAGCGTTCGCCCAAGCCCGAATAGCCGAACAGGTGCATTTTGTCGTAGCGGCCGACACATTCGCCGTTTTTGTCGTATGCCAGCAGGCTGTTCCATACTTTGCTGGGTACGGGCGATTGCAGCGGAATCGTGCCGCCGAACAGGGTAACGCCGCATTCGGCGGCGGTTTCGGCCATCGCCTGTTGCAGGGTGCCGCTGCCGAAAGGCTCGGCCAGTGCGAGTTTGTCGCGGTCGTTTTGCCCCATCAGCGGCCAATACTCGGGCAGCAACGCCCAATCCGCACCTTGCTCTGCCGCTTGGCGTACCAGGCGGCGCATGGCGGCGGTATTGGCGGCGGGGTCGGCGCCGGAAACGGTTTGGATGACGGCGGCACGGATTTTCCGCATGGCGTTGCTCCTTTCAGACGGCCTGTTTTCCGTTTAATGTTTTTTGCCGAACAGTTTGATCAGCGGCAAGACGACGGCGCAAACGATTGCTCCGGACAGCAGGCCGACAATCAGGTTGGCCAGATTGCCCATGATGCCGCCCTCCCAGTGCATGGAGTGCAGGAAGTTAGACACGAACGGCGCGCCGTGGGCGATGATGCCGCCGCCGACTAAAAACATGGCCAGTGTGCCGACGACGCTCAGGCCGCGCATGAAAACGGGCATAACGGCCAGCAGGGCGTTACCGACGTTTTTCTGCGCGCCGCCGCGCCGTATCAGGAATAAACCCAAATCGTCCAGTTTTACAATCATGGCCACCAAGCCGTAAACAAATATGGTCATGCCGATGCCGATGACGGAGAGCATCAAGGCTTGTTGCAGCATGCCTGAGTCGGCATTCACCGCACCCATGGAGATGATGATGATTTCGGCCGACAGGATGAAGTCGGTGCGGATTGCGCCTTTGATTTTGGCATTTTCATCGGGCAATTCGTCGGGAACGGCTTCGGGCGAATGGTCGGCTTCATGACGGTGCAGGAGGGGGTGCAGCAGTTTTTCCACGCCTTCAAAGCAGAGATATGCGCCGCCCAGCATCAGCAGCGGGGTAATCAGCGCGGGGGCCAGCCACGACAGCAGAAGCGTAGCCGGAATCAGAATCAGCTTGTTTGCCAGCGACCCCTTGGCCACCCGCCAGACGATGGGCAATTCCCGGTCGGCCGATACGCCGGTTACCTGGTTGGCGTTCAAGGCCAAATCGTCGCCGACCACGCCGACGGTTTTTTTCGCCGCCATTTTGGTCATCAGGGAAACGTCGTCGAGTACGGATGCGATGTCGTCGAGCAGGGTAAACAGGGATGCAAAAGCCATATAAGGGTCTCGGTTGGGAGGAAAGGGCGGATTATAGTCAAATCTGTCAAATACCGTAACGGTATGCCGCCGTTTTATGGTGGCAAACGTCAAAGGCCGTCTGAAAAATACATTTCAGACGGCCTTTGACGCATTGCGTTTTTTTCAACGCTACTCTTTGTCCGTATTACCGATAAAGCGTGCGGCATAATCGCATTCCGCACTCAGCGGGATGCCGTTGGCTTCGGCGTGCGCCATCAGGGCGTCGACCAGCATTTTGGCGATGCCGCGTCCTCGGAAGTTCGGTGATACTTCGGTATGCACGACATTCCAACCGCCGTTTTCTTCCGTGTAGCCGATGTAGCCGGCCTCAAGTCCGTCGATGTCGATTTGGAAGCGGCGTTGTTCGGGAAGGTATTTGATTTCGGACATGGCTGATTCTCCTGTTGTTTGGGGATATTAGGCCGTCTGAAAGGCGTTGCGTGCCGGTTTGCCGGGTGTTTCAGACGGCCTGAAGGTGTTTATTTATGGTCGGTGTCGTTTGGGCCGGCTGCGGAGCCGCAATGGAAGCAGTAGCGGTTGAACGCGCTTTTCCGCGTGTTGCAGTTGCCGCAGCGGTTAAACAGGTTGATGCTGCAATGCGGGCAGTAATCCATTTCGGGATGTTGGAAGTCCAGCGGGCGTTCGCAGCCGGGGCAGATGCCTTTGGCAGTGCATTGCTGGGCGCGGTCGTAGTCCATCTGCTGCTGCCGCTCGTCGGCGGGCAGTGCTTCTTCATTGCGCTTGCGTTCGAGGTAGCGGTTCATGGCGACGATGGCGTAGCGGCCGATCAGTATGGTCATCAGGATGCCGACCGCGTAGCGTACATAGCCGCCGTAGCTGGGCAGGTAGGGGACGAGTTCGACGAAAAAGGCAAACAGGGCGAAATAGATGAAGCCCCAAACAAACGGCCACCAGCGCGAGCGGCGTTTTTTGGCGAACAGGTAACCGCCGATAAGCAGCAGCGGCAGGGTAAGGGAGAGGCGGTAGAGGAAGACTTGCAGTTCGATGCGGCGGTCGTCCTTTTCTTTGAGTTTTGATGCGTTATTCTGCTCCTGTTCGAGTTCTTTTTCGTTTCGGTCGCGCTGCTGGCGGTTGTCGAGCTGACGCTGCTGGATGGCGGCATATTGTTGTTGCAGGGTTTGCTCTTTGGCCTTCAGTTCGTCCAGCTTGCGGGTGCGGGCGATGACTTCGGGATTTTGTTCGGATTGTTCGGTAGCAGAACGGGCGGCAAGCCAGTTTTGCAGGCTTTGCTGTTCGGCAGCGGTTTGGTTGCGCTGTTTTTCCAATTCCAATGCGGAGCGTTCCGCTTCTTCCGTCAGGCGGGTGTCTTCTTCGTTCAGGCGGTCGCGGGTTTGCTGCAGCAATATCCCTTTTTCGCCCATGTAGTCGTCCAATTCGCGGGTTTGTTCGACGGACGGCAGGTCGTTGATGACTTTGCCGCCCAGTCCGATGAGGAAGGAGGCAAAAATAAAGGCAATCAGCCACAGGCCGCGTCTGAACCATTTTTCGGGTAGGCGGTTGCCGGCGGATTTTTGGTGGCGCATGGCGTGCTCCGTTTCATGTGGGAAAGGTGTCAGTATAGCGGGGTGTGGGGAGCGGGGGCAATCGGGTATGCGGCCGTCTGAAAAAGGAAAGGCCGTCTGAAACCCGTTGTTCGGTTTCAGACGGCCTCCAAGATTGCACGTTTATTGTGCGTCGTCTTGATACTCTTTGCCGTCGGCCAGCAGCAGGACGGGCTGGCGGTTGTTTTCGATGACTTCGGCGGTAATGACGGCTTTTTTTACCTGCGGCAGGTTGGGCAGGCGGTACATGGTTTCCAGCAGGGCGCGCTCAACGATGGAACGCAGGCCGCGCGCGCCGGTTTTGCGGGTCATGGCCAGTTTGGCGATGGCGCGCAGTGCGTCCGGTTCGAATTCCAGTTCCGCGCCTTCCATGGCGAACAATGCCTGATATTGTTTGACCAGGGCATTTTTCGGCTCGGTGAGGATGTTGATCAGTGCGTCTTCATCCAGTTCGGCCAGGGTTGCAATCACGGGCAGGCGGCCGATTAACTCGGGAATCAGGCCGAATTTGATCAAGTCTTCCGGTTCGACGATTTCGAACAGTTCGCTGATGTCGGCGTTTTCGTCCTTGCTGTGTACTGCCGCGCCGAAGCCGATGCCGCCTTTTTCCGTACGCTGGCGGATGACTTTTTCCAAGCCGGCAAATGCGCCGCCGCAGATAAAGAGGATGTTGGTGGTGTCTACCTGGATGAAATCCTGATTCGGATGCTTGCGCCCGCCTTGAGGGGGAACGCTGGCCACCGTGCCTTCAATCAGTTTCAGCAATGCTTGCTGTACGCCTTCACCGGAGACGTCGCGGGTAATCGAAGGGTTGTCGCTTTTGCGTGAGATTTTGTCGATTTCGTCGATATAGACGATGCCGCGCTGGGCTTTTTCGACATCGAAATCGCATTTGCCCAAAAGTTTGGTGATGATTTGTTCGACGTCTTCGCCTACATAGCCTGCTTCGGTCAGCGTGGTTGCATCGGCCATCACGAACGGCACGTCCAGTTTGCGCGCCAAAGACTGCGCCAACAGCGTTTTACCCGAACCAGTCGGACCGATAAGCAGGATGTTGGATTTCGACAACTCGACGTTGCCGTTGGCTTTGGGATGGCGTAGGCGTTTGTAATGGTTGTACACCGAAACCGCCAAGGCTTTCTTGGCTTGTTCCTGACCGATAACATGATCGTTGAGGTTGGCGACGATTTCGGCAGGCGTAGGCAGTTTGTTGTTTGGATGGGACGCATCCGTTGCAGATTTTTCTTCAGAGAGGTCGTCTGAACTTTGCAGCATCACACCGCAAGTTTCTACACATTCGTTACAGATAAAAGCGTTTTCGCCTTCAATCAGGTTCTTGACTTCATGCTCGGATTTTCCGCAAAACGAGCAGGAGCGTTTTTCTTCAGTCATAATTTATCTTCTGTTTTCAAGCAATATCGGCAAACCGTTATCCGAATGTTGCGGGAACGGTTTTCGGCAAAGTCGGTAAGTATAATCAGTATCTTAAGGTTTATCAAATACCGTATGGCAAGCTGTTTGGCGTAAGGTTTTCAGACGACCCTCCGACGCATAGCAACACGCCATAATTTCCCATCCTTAAGATTGTTTCCAATTTGGGAAAAAGATGCAAACAAACGCAAAAAAGCCATATTAAACTTTACATTTTGTTGTATTTTAAGCAAAATATCTCCTTTAATAATTCAATTGTCTTAAATTCTACTGGTTGAAGTATGTCGGTTATGAAATTTTATAAAACACTGAGTGCAGCCTGTTTGGGTATGGCTTTGGCTGTTGCCGCCGCCCCTGCCGCTGCAGACGATATGGACGTTTTGGGTCAATTTTTGGAACAGAATTTTCCAACCCAAAATGACCCGATGGAAGCTTTCGCATTAAGCCACGCACAAAAAATCGAGGCTCAGGCGATGATGGCGGGACCGCTTTTGACATCGCAGTCCGCCCTGATTTTTAACAACAAAACAGGTGAAATCCTGTATCAGAAAAACGCAGACCGCGTGATGCCGATTGCGTCTATTTCCAAACTGATGAGCGCGATGGTCGTTTTGGACGCGCGTTTGGATATGAACGAGCGCATTACCATTACTGCCGATGAAATCGACCGCCTGAAAGGTACAGGCAGCCGCCTTGCCGTCGGCACGACGCTGACGCGCGGCGAATTGCTGCACCTGAGCCTGATGAGCAGCGAAAACCGCGCAACGCACGCGCTGGGCCGCACCTATCCGGGCGGTATGTCGGCATTTGTTGCTGCCATGAATGCCAAAGCGCAAAGCTTGGGCATGCACAACAGCCGTTTCTACGAACCTACCGGTCTGAATTTCCAAAACGTTTCAACCGCCAACGATTTGAACCGTATGGTCGCCGCGGCAAGCAAATATCCGCTTATCCGCAAAAACTCAACCTCCAACTACGGCTCGGTTTGGACGGCAAAC
>ERZ772924.878-NODE-878-length-14406-cov-17.288969_pt1 | contig 14406 bp, 8 predicted proteins | sample MGYA00512116_ERZ772924 | MGnify/ENA primary metagenome ERZ772924 (study PRJEB29015, sample SAMEA2737920) | human oral metagenome | biome: human oral; feature: human-associated habitat; material: dental | place: China | collected 2134 ...
CAGGGCCGGCGCTGGGTGTCGGGCTTCACGGGCTCGGTGGGCACGCTGGTGGTCATGGCTGCCACGGCCGACCTGTGGGCCGACAGCCGCTACTGGGAGCAGGCCACGGCGCAGCTGGCTGGCACCGGCATTGAGCTGCAGAAGCTGGGCCGGGGACGCACGCACGTGGAAGCCCTGGCCGAGGCCCTGGGCCAAGGGGCCGTGGTGGGGGTGGCGCCCGACATGCTGTCGCGTGCAGCCAAGCGCCAGCTGGAGCAGGCCTTCGTGGCCAAGGGCATCCAGCTGCGGGCCGATACGGACCTGCTGGCCGGTATCTGGACGGAGCGCCCCGCGCTGCCGGCCGAGCCGGTGGTGGTGCATCCGGCGGAATTCGTGTCGGAAACCGCCGCCGAGAAGCTGGCCCGCGTGCGCGCCGCCATGCAGGAAAAGGGCGCGGCCCATCACCTGATCTCGTCGCTGGATGACATCGCCTGGCTCACCAATCTGCGTGGCAACGATGTCTCCTACAACCCGGTCTTCCTGGCGCACCTGCTCATCGGGGCGTCCAGCGCCACGCTGTACGTGGACGACTCGCGTCTGACGGCACCTGCGCGTGAGGCGCTGGCGGCGGCCGGCATTTCGGTGGCTCCCTACGAGAAGGCGGCAGACGACATTGCCCGGCTGTCCGACAGCCTGCTGGTGGACCCGGCCAAGGTGGCCGCCAGCACGCTGCAATCGCTGAAGGGCACCGTGCCGGTCATCGAGTCGGTCAACCCCAGCACGCTCTTCAAGTCCGTCAAGTCGCCGGCCGATGTGGCCCACACCCGTGAGGCGATGATCGAGGATGGCGTGGCGCTCTGCCATTTCTTTGCCGATTTCGAGGCCCGTCTGGCCCGGGGTGAGGTGCTCAACGAGCTGGACATCGACCGGATGCTGCTGGAATTCCGCAGCCAGCGGCCGAATTTCGTCTCGCCCAGCTTCGGCACCATTGCCGGCTTCAATGCCAACGCCGCGCTGCCCCATTATTCGGCCACGCCCGAGGCGTTCAGCGAGATCCGCGGCGACGGCCTCCTGCTGATCGATTCCGGCGGCCAGTACCTGAACGGCACCACCGACATCACCCGCGTGGTGCCGGTGGGAACGCCCAGTGCCGCGCACAAGCGCGACAACACGCTGGTGCTGAAGGCACACATCGCGCTGGCCGAGACGATCTTCCCGGAAGGCATTGCCGGTCCGCTCCTGGATGCCATCTGCCGCAAGCCCATGTGGCAGCAGCAGTGCGACTACGGCCATGGCACCGGCCATGGCGTGGGCTACTTCATGAACGTGCACGAAGGCCCGCAGGTGATTTCCTGGCACGCGCCGGTGCTGCCGCAGGGCGCCCTGAAGGTGGGCATGATCACGTCCATCGAGCCCGGCATCTACCGGCCCGGCAAGTGGGGCATCCGCATCGAGAACCTGGTGGTGAACCAGCCGGTGGTAAACCCGCAGGAAACGGAATTCGGTCAGTTCCTGCACTTCGAGCCGCTCACGCTGTGCCCGATCGACACGCGCCTGATGGACACGGCGCTGATGACCCCCACGGAGATCCAGTGGGTGAATGCCTACCACGCGCTGGTGCGCGAGAAGCTGGCGCCGCGCCTGCAGGGCGCCGCGCTGGCGTGGCTGGAGGCGCGGACGCAGCCGCTGGAGTTACATTCGTGAGCTGATAGGAAGGGGCTTACGCGCCACTTCCTATGTTCATGGACAAATGTGCTCTCAATACGTGTTGCTTTGTCACGATAGTTGAGCGAAATGAAAGAGAGCGATAGTATGTCTAAATGGAGCTACTTTGGCGTAGAACGAACTTTGGGTGTGATACTCAATGAGTGATATTGAAGGTGTGTTACGTTCCTGGTTTTCTAGAAACCATTCTGAAAAAGCGCAAAATCTTTGCCAGGATCTGGGTTTTATTTTGTCAAGTGATATTGGGGCTGTTCGCGACGAGAATCAAGACCGAGTGGCAGCTATGTATACCGGGTCTAATTCGAATGATCCTGTATTTGTTGTTGCTGCTTCGGATGGAATGGGTGGGATGCGTGATGGCGGAGTCTGTTCTTCCACGGCGTTATCGGTTTTTTTCTCATCGCTAGTTAAGTTTGGAGGAGGAGGGGTAGAAGAAAGGGCTCTTAAATCGCTTTATGAGGCAAATCGTGCTGTTTTTGATGCGTACAAAGGGAATGGGGGTGCGACGCTTACTGCTATTTTGGTTAATGTGTACGGTAATCGTGTTCTAGCTCATGTTGGCGATACACGAATATATTCATTTGATTCGGACTCTGTCGAGAGGCATACGGCGGATGATTCGTTGGTCGAAGTTGTCGGTGGGGGCGGAAGGGGGTTGCTCCAGTTTGTGGGAATGGGGGAGGGAATAAGCCCAAAAATAGATTCCCTGCCTAAAGATCGGGTCAATTATGCTATTACCACAGATGGAATCCACGGGATGGAGGAAGGGGTTTTTTATAAAATTCTACGAAATTCGGCTGGTATAAAACAGGCTTCAGATAGGCTGGGGGCGATTTCTAGATGGCTGGGTGGGGAGGATAATTCATCGTCCATTATTTTGAATATAAGCGATCTCGAAAAAGGGTTGTCAACGTACGATTGCAAATATGTCCAAATTTGGGATGCTCGTGGCGAGCTGGCTGTATCTTTGTCTGAGGGTTTTGATGGAAATAAACGGACCCCCTCGAATGAAAAGCGGTCGTATAAAGTTTTGAGCGATGTTGGTAATACCAAAAAGAGAAAAAATGAGTATTTTAAAAAGAGGGGACTTCAAAAGCCATCAGTTGCTAATAAAAATAACAGAAACGACGGAGATGAGGCTGCTGGGCGAGTTCAGTTGGATATTAAGATAGTTTCCAATAAGTCGAATGGAGAATGACATGGTTATGGTGGGTGGTCGATACGAGCCCCTCTCTTGGCATAATAGGGGTGGAATGGGAGAGGTGAGGTGTTTCAATGATACTCATTTGAAACGTAAGGTTGTGATCAAGTATCTTCAGCCGGGGGTCGATGCTAATCGTTTGTTGGATGAACAGAAGTCGCTACTGAAGGTTCGTTCAAAGCACGTTGTTCAACTCTATGATATCGTGAAAGTTCCAATGGATGGTGCTGCCGACGGTGTTCCTGCTATCGTTTTAGAGTTTATAGAAGGAAAGTCACCTGATATTGGTTCCTATTCTATCGGTGACGAATATTTGAAAGTTATCTGGCAGATTGCTAGCGGATTGGCTGACATCCATTCTCATGAAGTTATTCATAGAGACATAAAGCCAAATAATATTATAATTGATAGGGAGGGGGTTGTTAAGATTTTTGACTTTGGGCTTTCGCGTCCGTATGATCGTGCGCAGACAGCAAATGTTATTGGTACGCCGTCATTCATGGCGCCTGAGCTTTATGGATGTCATGATATTGCATTTGACTCGTCTGTGGATGTCTACGCCTTTGGGGTTACCTGCTTGGCTTTGCTATCCAATAGCCCCTTTTCTGAGGTGGGGTGGTGTTCGCCGAAAATTCCAGACTTAGAAGGGTTTTGTACGATTTTTGATCCCGATCGTGAGTTGGGTAATTTGATGTATCAGTGTGTTAGCTTGGAGATAGAAAAACGTCCGAGCATGAGTTTTGTTAGGGATTTCTTGGCGAAGCGTTTGTTGAAAAACAGGCATCGAGCTACTGTCGTTTTGAATGGTGAAGCTCATTTGTTGGATTGTAAAAATAACAAAATATATCTTTCGGCCCGGCCTTATCATCTGGCGATTGGATATGATGGATTTGATTTTAAGGTTTTGGATGTGTCCGAAGGTGTTTGTTTGAACAATAGATCTTCGAAGATTGGAGATATTGTTCCGTCATGCTGCGTCATTGCCTTTGGGAAGGGGCGTGAGAGGAAGTTTGTTACTTTTGATGTATCTAATCCTGAGGTGATGCCATGAGTCGCATGAAAGGTAGTGGATTGAATGCCGGCGAGCTGATCTCTTCTAGGTATTTGGTTGAGAAGCCTATCGGCCGCGGCGGAATGCAGGATGTGTACCTGGCGCGTGATATGCTGCTTGACGGGTATGTTGCATTAAAAACTCCATTGCCGGGGCAGGCCGATAAGAGGTTTGGGAATAGTGCCCGGATTTCCGCTAGGGTGAACCATCATAACGTAGCAAAAACTTTGGACTATATTGAGGACGATGGGCGCTTATTTCTTATTGAGGAGTATGTTGAAGGCGAAGATCTTCGTGAGAAGTTGAGTAAATTTGGTGTTCTGGATCCCCATCTTGGGGTCAAGGTGTTTTTGCGACTTGCAAAAGGTATTGCGGCGTCGCATCACGCCGGGGTCGTGCATTGTGATTTAAAGCCTGGTAATGTAATTGTTGGTAATGAGTGTGATTTTAGTATTTTGAAAATTACGGATTTTGGCGTTGCTTCTTTGGTTGAAGAGGTTTTTGTTGAGGCTATACGAGAGGGCGGAGATATGACTCGCTCTACTTCTGGAACTGTGAGAGGGGCTTTGCCGTACATGGCGCCAGAGTTGATGTTTGGCAAGGAAGGGGGGCGCCCGAAGAAATCTTCGGATATATGGTCTCTTGGGGCTATGATGTTTCATGTCTTGACGGGGAGTTGCCCGTTCGGTGTCTATTTGGAGGCTGCGGTTAATGTGAGCACCCGAAATAGAGCGCCGTGGCCGGAGTTCATGCTTCAAAAGACGCAGTATGTTCCTGTTGTCAAGGAGCTTCAGTCTTTGGTTGAGTGTTGTTTAACTTATGAGGCAGGAGATCGTCCTACGGCGGATGAGCTTGTTTGTCGCTTGCTGGATGTTTGTTTTGTTGATGTTGAGAGGGAAATGGGGGTTGTCGATCATTTTATTAATTATAGTCGCAGTAGTGGTTTTATTTTTGGGGGTGATGGAGATGAAGTGTTTTTTAGTAAAGAAAGCGTTTATGGTCCTGATGCATCTTCTGTCGATGTTGGAAATCGCGTTTGCTATTCATGTTTCCCGGGGTATCCTCGGAAACGGGCGCACCCAGTGATATTACTTAAGAAGTAGGCTTTTGGGGGGGGCAGCATTGGACGTCTGGTGTTGCCTACGTAGTTTCGGGTTGTCTGGATTTTTGCTCATCACTAGGCTCAGCTAGCGTATGAAGGTCATAATCTGCGAGTTTCTGGCCTGTGCTGCTCAATAGTTCCTTACAGAAGGATGGTCGCGACCTTTTAATCCTTGAGGTGTTGTCCCAGGTGCTTTCTGCTGCCCAAGATCCTAGAATCCCGGAAGTGTCTTTCTGCGCTTGCCCGGTTGGCGGTCGTCCCGCCAGCGGTGTGCGCGGCTCCCCGCTCTTCGGGCCTGCCCATCTACAGGCGGGGCCGGGGAGCCATCGACACGGACCTGACGCCCCTCCACCTGCAACGAGATCCCTTCCGTGAGTGTCCTCTTCAGCCTGATCGATGCCGGCCTGGCCTTTGGTGCCCACCCCCTGCTGGATGGGGCAGCCTTCACCCTCACCGCCGGCGAGCGGCTTGGGCTGATCGGCCGCAACGGCACCGGCAAGTCCAGTCTGCTCAACGTCATTGCCGGCCGAATCCAGCTCGATGACGGGCGTGCAGTGGTGCGCGACGGCCTGCGCATTGTGCTGGTGGAGCAGGAGCCGGTGCTGCCGCCGGCCGGCACGCTCTTCGAGAGCCTGCTGGCGCGCGGCACGGCGGCCGGGCTGGTGGACGAGCGGGACGAACGGCGCTACTGGGCGCTGCAGGCGCGGCTGCGGGCCGAGCTGGACCGCTTCGGCGTCGATCCGGAGGTTGATCCCGAAGGGCTTTCGGGTGGACAGAACAAACGGGCGGCGCTGGCGCTGGCCTTTGCGCTGGAGCCCGACCTGCTGCTGCTGGACGAGCCCACCAACCATCTCGACATCGAGGCCATCGAGGCGCTGGAGGCCATCGTCAACGCAGGGCCGGCGGCCATCATCATCACGCACGACCGGCGGTTCCTCGACCAGGTGGCCACCCGCATCATCGAGCTGGATCGCGGGCTGGTGCGCAGTTTCCCCGGCAACTTCGCCACCTACGAGAAGGTGCGCGGCGAGCAGCTGGAAGCCGAGGCGGTGGCCAACCGCAAGTTCGACAAGTTCTGGGCGCAGGAAGAGGTCTGGATCCGCAAGGGCATCGAGGCGCGCCGCACCCGCAACGAAGGCCGTGTGCGGCGGCTGGAGGCACTGCGCGAGGCGCGGGCCGCCCGGCGCGAGCGCACCGGCCAGATCCGGCTGGAGGTGGATGCAGGCGAACGCTCCGGCAAGCTGGTCTGCGAGACCCGTCAGGCCGGCATCAGCCTGGGCGGGCGTTGCCTGGTGCGCGACCTGGACCTCACCATCATGCGCGGTGACCGCATCGGCCTGATCGGGCCCAACGGCATCGGCAAGTCCACGCTGCTCAAGCTCATTCTGGGCGAGTACCCGCCCGACACCGGCTCGGTGCGGCTGGGCTCCAACCTGCAGATTGCCTATTTCGATCAGCTGCGCGAGCAGCTCGACCCCGAGCAGAGCGTGGCCAACACGGTCAGCCCCGGCTCGGAATACGTCGAGATCAATGGCGCGCGTCGCCACATCATGAGCTATCTGCAGGACTTCCTGTTCCCGTCCAACCGCGCCAACTCGCCGGTGCGCACCCTGTCGGGCGGTGAGCGCAACCGCCTGCTGCTGGCGCGCCTGTTTGCCCGCCCGGCCAACCTGCTGGTGCTGGACGAGCCCACCAACGACCTGGACCTGGAATCCATCGACCTGCTGGAGAGCATGCTGCAGTCCTACCCGGGCACGCTGCTGCTGGTCAGCCACGACCGGCGCTTCCTCGACAACGTGGTCACGTCGGTGCTGGTGGCCCAGGGCGATGGCCACTGGCTGGAACTGGTGGGCGGCTATTCCGACTGGCTGGCCTGGCGTCAGACCCAGCCGAACCAGGCGCCTTCGGGCTTCGGCGCGGCGGTCATCGCATCGTCATCCGGGCAGGCCGGCGCGGAGGGCAGTGACACGGCCAACCGTGCGGCAAGCGCTTCCGGCGCGCAGGCGGCGGATGCAGCCGGCGCCTCATCCGCTTCGGCGGGGGCTTCTGTCGAGGCGGCCAAGCCTCGGGGCGGGCGCCCCACCCTCAGCAACCGCGAGGTGCGCGACCTGGCCAACCTGCCCGGCGAGATCGAGACGCTGGAGGCCGAGATCGCCGCCGATCAGGCCCGCATGAACGAGCCCGACTTCTTCCGGCAGCCGCCCGAGCAGATCAAGGACTTCCAGACCGCCCTGGCCGACAAGGAACAGAAGGTGCTGGACATGATGACCCGCTGGGAAGAACTGCTCGAGAAGGAAGCGCAGGTCAACGCCAGCCGGGGTCGATAAGGTCCAAGGGGAAGGCCGCGCCAGCGCACGCTGTCCCGCCGACGCGGCGCGCCCCATCATCGCGGGCAAAGCCATGATTGGGGGGGGCCGGGCAACCGTCCGTGTCGTGGCGGATGCGCCGCTGGCCGTCCTGCATGTGCCGAGGCTGCGCCTGGGCGCAGCCTGCGAGCTCATTCGTGGGGGAGCGGCTCGGGCTGGGGCGCCGTATGCGGCGCCACCGGCGCGTTGTTGAAGCGCGTCCAGATCCGGGCAATCTCGCGCTTGAAGAACGGGTAGAGCAGGGGCGCCGTCACCAGGCCCGGCACGCCGAACAGCGACTCGCCGGTCAGCATCGCCGCCAGGATCTCCCACGAGTTCATCGAGATCTTCGAGCCCACCGTGCGGGCGTTGATCACGTATTCCAGCTTGTGGATCAGCACCAGGAAGACCAGCGAGCTGACGGCCACCCACGGCGAGACCGCAAACGAGATCAGCGACAGCACCGTGTTGGCCATCAGGTTGCCCAGCACCGGCAGCACGCCCGTCAGCAGCGTGAACATGCACAGCAGTCCGCGGAAGGGCAGCTGGACCTGGAAGAACGGCAGCACCACGAACAGGTAGAGCGCCGTCATTGTGGTGTTGAAGAGCGCGATGCGCATCTGGGCGATGGCCACCCGTTCCAGCACCACCAGCAACCGGGCAATGAACAGCCGGTCCGATCGCAGCCGGTGCGGCTGCCAGGTGGAGACAGCCGCCAGCGCGCCCACCAGAATGGCGAACAGCGACTGCACGATGGTGTGCACCACCACGCCGCCCACGCTGCCCAGCACGGCCGCCTTGCTGCGCACGACGTTGAAGAGCTGCGCCTTCAGGTCTGCCCAGTTCTCGGGGATCACCTTGGCAGCCGCTTCGGGCAGGGCCTGGCGCAGCACTTCCAGCGAATCTTCGATGCGCACCAGGAAGATGCGCAGGTCGTTGGACGAGGCCAGATGGATGGTCCAGTACGTCAGGAAGACGAAGGCCGTGATGACCAGCACCGAGACGACGGCGCCGCTGATGACGGCCGGCCAGCGCTTGGGGTAGTAGCCCAGGGACAGCGCCGAGGGCTTGTGCGCCTGCACGATGCGGTCGGCCAGCAGGCAGCTCCAGGCGTACACCAGCAGGGCCAGCAGCACCGGGATCACCAGCCCTTTCAGGATGATGACGAAGGCGGCGACCGCAGTGGCCAGCAGGCCCAGCACGGGCATGAGGGTGGGAATGTTCGGCATTCGGATCGGGCGGACGGTTCCGGTTCTGACCGAATATACCGGCAATTGCCCACTGACTGCTGCAGAAAACAGACAGGCGAGCGGCCGTGGCAGCCACTCGCCTTCAAGGGATCCTCTGAATCAGAGGATCCTCAGGGGATCCCGTCGGGGTTCGGGATCAGTACTCGTTCAGCGAAGCGCCCAGCAGCGCGATGTTCGAGCTGGCCATCACCGAGGCCAGTTGCGCGATCTCGGTGGCCTTCGTCTTGTTGCGACGCCCGACGATGAGTGCAGCACCGGCGCGCTGGCCGATCACCATGGCGTCCGACGCCTCCTGGGCCGACGGGGTGTCGATCAGGATCACGTCATAGTGGCCCGCCAGCGTCTGCAGCAGGTCCATGAAGATGTCGCGGCCCAGCAGTTCCTGCGGGTTCGGGGGTTGCGGACCCGACGGCAGCACGGCCAGATTGGGCAGGGTGGGGAACTCCATCACCTCTTCCAGACCGGCGCGGCCACTGAGAATGCCCGACAGGCCCATCTGGTTGCGCAGGCCGAAGTTCAGGTGCTGGGTGGGATGGCGCAGGTCGCCGTCGACGATCAGGGTGCGCTGGCCGATCTGCGAGAAGGCCACGCCCAGGTTGGCGCAGACGAAGCTCTTGCCGTCGCCGCGGTCCACGCTGGTGATGGCCAGGGTGCGGCGGTCGGGCGAGCCGTCGAACCAGCGCGTCATCAGCTGGCTGCGCAGGCCGCGCAGTGCCTCGGCGAACGGCGAATAGGGGTTGACCGCACTGGTGACCTTGTCGGGCAGCGCCAGGGCCGAGGCCCGCGACGACGAATAGCCGAACTGGATGGCCAGCGCCTCTTCCACGTCGGCGTGCGAGACCAGACGCATGCGCATGGCGGTCTCGCCGAAGCGCAGGTTGGTGACACGCTGCTCGTTGAGCACCAGGTCGATCTGGTCCTGGCGCAGCTTGCCGTTGGCGACCAGGATGCCCCCCATCATCAGGGTCTTGCGGTTGGCCTGATTGAAGTCGGGCAGTCGGGTGCCGTCATCCCGGACCAGGGCGGTGCCAGTTGCCTGGCGGCCACCGGAGTAGTTCGAGGAAGAGCCTGCCGGCGCTTGGTCGATCGGGTTGTTCATGTTGGCAAAATGGTGTCTGAGGAATCGGGTGAAACAGAAGGCGTTGCCGGCCATGGCCGGCAGGCAGCAGGGCGATGACGGCCCGGCGGCTCGCCAATCCGCGGAATGTGCCCGCGGCACGGCAGGGCATCCATGTCGGCATTGTCCCTGATTCTGCGGCGGCGCGCAGCCTCCGGTGTGGGTCGGACAGGGAAATTGCCCGGCCACCGGACGCCTTCGCGCCGGATCGGGACCCCATGACGGGCGCCCGTATCGGCGGATCGGTCCATCATGCCGCGTGCAGGGCAGTGGGGCGAGGCATTTGTGCACAGCCGCGGCATCTGCCGGGGCAGGAGGCCCTGCTCACGTCAGTGTGGCGCAAGGGCAGCAGCCTGCGGCATGGATGCGCCACAGTATGTCGGCAAACGGCATGGCTTTTACATGCGCATTACGTGCCGGCTACGAACCCGCATCATGGGACCGGAAATTTCATAATCACTGGGGGCGATCCTTGCGATAATACCGCCCCGGCCCTGGCATTGTTCCAGGCCGGTCCGTCATCGGCCGCAGGCCCTGGACCGTTGTTCCAGGGGCAGCGCACGGGCTTTCATGTCACATCTGGCGCGTATTCGCGCCATTTGGCCTGTCGGCGTGCGTGACATTCGGCCCCATACATAGCCGGATACTGGGATAATACCGGGTGTCGAGGAAGTCGATGCCCAGCTGTCCGGCGCTGGAGCGGATCCGCTGCGCGGTCGGTCGACCGTGTGTTTCCGTGGCCGGCACCATCGAATCTCCATGCGACCCGCGGTCTCGTGCCGCGGACGATGTGCAGTTTCTCACCGCCTCGAACCGTCGCTCCATTCACAATCGGCACTTCCGTGCCAACTCCAGGTAGTCCTATGCGTTTCGACTTGCTTTTTGGAATTCTCCGATCGCGTTTCTGGCTGGTCGCGTCGATCGTGGCCATCACCACGCTCATGGCCATCACCGGCAGCCTGCTGATGAGCAAGCGCTACAGCGCCGCCACCACGGTCTACGTCGATGCCAACACGGTCGACCAGGTGTCCGGTATGGCAGCGCCCACCCGTGAGACCATCCGCAACATGCTGGCCAGCCAGACCGAGCTGATCCAGAGCAGCCAGGTGGTCAACCGGGTCATCAAGGACCTGAAGCTTGCCCAGGACGAGGACGTCCAGGCCGACTGGCAGAAGGCCACCAAGGGTCGGGGCAGCATCGATGACTGGCTGGCCAATGTGCTGCTGAAGTCCATCAAGGTCACCTCGTCCACTGACGGCACCACCATCGCCATCGGTGCCGAGTGGTCCAGTGCCGAGCGTGCTGCCGAGATCGCCAACGGCTTTGCCAACGCCTACAAGGCAGCAGCCCTTGAACTGCGCACCAAGCCGGCTCAGGAATACGCCGAGCGCTTTGCCTCGCAGGTCAAGGAGTACAAGGCCAAGGTCGAGGCTGCCCAGAACAAGCTGACCAACTATCAGCGTGAAAGTGGCATCATCACCAGCGACGAGCGGATCGACGTCGAGAACCAGCGCCTGCAGGAACTGTCCTCGCAGCTGGTGCAGGTCCAGTCGGCCCTGTCCGAGAGCCGTTCGCGCAGCAACGTGGTGGGCCGTGGCGGTGACATGGCCATCCCCGAAGTGGTGGCCAACGAGCTGATCCAGGCCTTGACCACCGATCTGGGCCGGGCCGAGGCCAAGCTGGGTCAGGTGTCGTCGCAGTACGGTGCCAACCACCCGATGCGCCTGCAGGCCCAGGCCGAGGTGCAGGAGCTGCGAACCCGCCTCAACACCGAGATCAGCCGCGTCAAGAACAGCATCCGTACCGCCAACTCGGTCAACCTGCAGCGCGAGCGCGAGCTCTCCGCTGCCGTGGATGCCCAGAAGGCCAAGGTGCTGTCGCTGCGCAGCAAGCGTGACCAGATCGCCATCCTGCAGCAGGATCTGGCCAGTGCCCAGAAGGCTTATGACCTGGTCGAGCGTCGCCTGACCGAGACCCAGGTGGCCATGAGTGCCGGTCTGTCCAACATCAGCATCATCACTCCGGCCGTCGTGCCGCTGCTGCCCAGCCGGCCCAACCTCATCCTCAATGTGGCGGTGGGTCTGTTCCTGGGCCTGTTCCTGGGCCTGATGGCTGCCTTCACCCTGGAAGCCGCCCAGAAGCCGCTGCGCAGCGCCGACGATCTGCTGCAGGCCTCCGGCATTCCGGTCCTGGCTGTGCTGCCGCCGTCGCAGTCCACCCGTGCCCAGCGTCTCATCGGCGGTACGGGCCCGACGGTCACGCCGCCCAACCTGCGTCTTGGCAACTAAGCACCTCGCATGGCTGTCTCCTCCATCCTGAATCGCCTGCCGCGCCTGGCAGGCAACCACTCCTGGACCCCGCTGCTTGTCGGCGGGCTGTTCCTGGGCGTGGGGGCGCTGGTCGGGCTGGTGGTCGCTACCGGCAACCTGATCCTCATCGCCCTGGTGCTGGGCGGCATCGCCGGCGTGCTGCTGCTCAACGCGCTGCCGATCGCCGTCTGGCTGATCCTCATCGGCGTGTTCCTGATCAACGGCCCGGTCGGGTACTTCTCGCCCGGCATGGCCAAGATCTCCTGGCTCTTCTCGCTGCTGGGCATCTTCATGGCCGGGGCGGCCATGCTCTACACGGTGGCGGGCAGCAAGCATTTCCAGCGGCCCATGCCGCCGTTCATCTACACGAGCCTTGCCTTCATCGTGCTGGCGGTGGCCTCGGGTCTGATGTCCGATGGCCCCATCACCGAGGTGGCGGCGGGTGCCAAGCGCTACTTCCAGTTCTGGGGCGTGATGTTCCTGATGGCGGTGGTGCCGTTCTCCGAGAAGCAGGTTCGCAACTGGCTGCTCTTCATCCTGGGCGTGGGCCTGATGCAGCTGCCGTTCACGCTCTATCAGCGCGTGGTGCTGGTGCCGGGCGTGATGGGCTATGACAAGCCCGGCTTCGTGCCCTTCGACATCATTGTCGGTACCTTCGAGGGTTCGATGACCGGCGGTGGCGCCAGCTCCATCATGGCCATGCTGCAGGTGATGGTGCTGTTTGCCGTCTTCTATGCCTGGCGCGAGAAGCTGCTCAACGGCTTCTGGACGCTGCTGCTGACGGTAGCCCTGCTGGTGCCGCTGGGCCTGGGTGAAACCAAGGTCGTGCTGATCATGATGCCGGTGGTGCTGTTTGCCGCCTACTTCGACCTGGTGGCCAAGCGGCCGCTGGCGTTCCTGGGCATCGTGGTGGCCACGCTTTTCTTCGGAGCCATCCTCGGCTACTTCTACTTCGTCGTGCAGACCTCGGGCGACATTGCCAACATGTCGTTCGACGAGAACCTGCGTGACACCATCGAGTACAACTTCGGTAACCGCGGCTACTACGCCACCGGGGTGAACCGTCTCACGGCCGTGCCGTACTGGTTCGAGTCGCAGTCCTGGAACGACCCGATCGCGACGCTGTTCGGGACGGGTGTCGGCTCTTCCTACGGTGTCGACGGTCTGGTGCCGGATCCGGGTCACATGTTCCTGGCACACCCGGGCATGTACATCGACCTGCTCACGACGTCCACCGTGCTGTGGGACTTCGGCATCGTCGGCTTCATCCTGTACTTCATGATCATCTTCGGCGCCATGCGCTCGGTGGCCAAGTGCTTCGCGGAAGCCACCACGGCCTGGGATCGTCTGCTGTGCCGGATGCTGATGTCCAGTCTGGCGGTCACGCTGCTGATGGCGGTTTACTCGAACAGCGCCGTGGTGCTGGTCAGTCATGCCTTCATCGTGTCGCTGACGCTGGGTCTGGTGGCATGGCGCTATCGGCATGGCCCGATGTCGCCCACCCGCGCCGATCTGCTCAAGGCTGGCAAGCCGTCACGCTTCAAGCCCGACTTCCGCCATACCAAGGTCATCTTCCCGACCGAAGGTGTGCTGGCACCGCAGGAACTGGCCTGGCAGCAGCAGCGCCTTCTGGCGAGCAAGGCCGCCGAGGCCGATGAACAGCCTGCTCAGGAGGCTCGCCACCTGGGGTACTCTGCTTCCGCAGGGCAGCAGGGCTCCCAAGGTCAGGGTGCGGCAGCGGATCCGAGTCATGCCGTGCACGGCCAGCAGGCCACGTCGGCCTTTGCGGCCGGGGCGCCCATAGGCGGTGCAGCTGCTCCTGCGCGGACTGGGGCTGCAGATCAGTCCCATGCAGCGCACGGGCAGCAAGCCAAACCCGCCTTTGCCGCCGGTACGGGCATTTCGGGCGCACAGGCTCAGGCTTCCCGTCCGCAGGCTGGCCCGGTACCGGGTCAGCCGTCCGCGCCTGCCCAGAGCGTGCCATCGGCCCAGGCGGGGCAGGTCGGTCAGTCTGCGCCATACCCGGCCGGGTACACCGCAGCGGCTCCGTCGGCCCCGGCAGGTCAGGCTGCTCCCCAGCGGCCCATGAGCCAGCAGCCCATGAACCCGCAGTCCGTGGGCCCGCAGGCTGCCTCAAGCGGTGCAGCGGGTACCCCGGGCGGCGCCGAGATGACGGCTGCTCAGGCCATGGCCAATCTGGCCACGGCCGGTCAGTCGGCCCGCTCGGCCTTCCCGAAAGCACAGGGTGCCCAGGCTCAGGCTGATGCTGCGCCCCGTCAGCCGGCGTCGGCGCCGGTCGCCCAAGGGCCTGTCGGTCAGACGCCAGT
>ERZ772924.883-NODE-883-length-14371-cov-8.443699_pt1 | contig 14371 bp, 9 predicted proteins | sample MGYA00512116_ERZ772924 | MGnify/ENA primary metagenome ERZ772924 (study PRJEB29015, sample SAMEA2737920) | human oral metagenome | biome: human oral; feature: human-associated habitat; material: dental | place: China | collected 2134 ...
GGCCCGGCCCACGCTCATTGGCCGCCCGGCCATCATCGCCCAGCGCATCGAAAAATTCGGCCTGCGCCTGCAGCAAGGCGTGCACTACGACGTGGTGAACGTGGAGCAAGACGATCGCTACACGCACTTTTGGCAGAAGTACTACGAACTGGCCAAACGCCGTGGCGTCACCGCGCCCATGGCCCAAATCGAAATGCGCCGCCGCTTCTCGCTCATCGGCTGCATGCTGCTGCGCGCCGGCGACGTAGACGGCCTGATCTGCGGCACCTGGGGCGTGCATGCCGCGCACCTGAGATACATCGACCAGGTCATCGGCAAAAAACCCGGCGCGCGCACCTACGCCGCCATGAACGGGCTGATGCTGCCGGGCCGCCAGGTTTTCATGGTGGACACGCACATCAACTACGACCCCAGCGCGGAGCAGCTGGCCGAAATCACCATCATGGCCGCTGAAGAAATGATGCGCTTTGGCCTCAAACCCAAAGCCGCCCTGCTGTCGCACTCCAGCTTTGGCTCATCCAGCCAGCCCAGCGCCGTGAAAATGCGCCAGGCCCTGGCCCTGCTGCAAGAGCAAGCCCCCTGGCTGCAAGCCGATGGCGAAATGCATGGCGACGCCGCACTCGACAGCGCCCTGCGCAAAACCCTCATGCCCGACAGCCCCCTCACTGGAGACGCCAACTTGCTCGTGCTGCCCGGCATCGACGCCGCCAACATCGCCTACAACCTGCTCAAGGTCGCCGCCGGCGGCAACATCGCCATCGGCCCCATGCTGCTGGGCGCTGCGCGGCCCGTGCACATCCTCACGCCCAGCACCACCGTGCGCCGCATCGTGAACATGACTGCACTGGCCGTGGCCGACGCCAACGCCGCTCACGAATGAGAGAAAAGAGGCGGCTCTCAAAAACCTGCTCAAAGTCTGTCCGTGAATGCGGGAAACGCGGACTCGGGCGCTCGAGGGCGTTGCAAACGCCTCGCAGGGCTACAAGGTCCGTCTGCGGGATTGCGCCTTGCAACCCATCCCAATCCGCTCTTTCGTCCCTCCGGCCAGATGCTGAGCAGGTTCCGAAAGCCGCACCGCGCTCCAGATGGAGCGCTTGCTTTTTGATACCCCTTGCGGCACACTCGCGGGCTGTTTTCCCGTCATGAAGATGAAAGCCAGCATCATCCGCGCGCTCACCTTGGCTGCCTGCCTGCTGGCGTCGGCAAGCGCACTTCACGCTCGCGGACCTGCGCCCGAAGCTCCGGCTTCAGCGGCAGTGGCCTTGGCTGATTTGCCCGCGCAGGGCCAGCACACCTATTGGCTCATTCTTGCTGGCGGCCCTTTCCCCTTCGAGAAAGACGGCACGGTTTTCGGCAACCGCGAGCGCCTTCTGCCTGTGCAAAGGCGTGGTTACTACCGCGAATACACCGTGCGCACACCAGGCGTGCGCCACCGTGGCGGGCGGCGCATCGTCTGCGGCGGATGGCAGCCCGTGGCGCCTGACACCTGCTACTACAGCGCCGATCACTACAGCAGCTTCCGCCGGATTCAGCCCTGAACAACCTTCACCAAGCAACTCAAATGAATTTGCCTCCCCAAATCCAGGAATCGCCCTTCAAGCGCGTGCGACCCAACATCGTGCAATCCATCCGCGCCTTTCATGCGCATGAACTCCAGGACATCGCCGCGCAACTGGGCCAGCACTTTCTCTATGCCAACCTGGCGCACACCCATACCAAGCAGGACGTGCTGGAATCCATTGCCGAGCAGTTCTGCTTTCCGCCCCACTTCGGCAAGAACTTTGATGCCCTGTATGACTGCATGACCGACCCGCTGCACAAAAGCGGCCCGCAGCCCGGCTTCGTGGTGCTGCTGGAGCAAATTCCCGCCACGCCCAAATTCGACAAGGACGCCCGCGAACAACTGCTCGACACTTTCCGCGACGCGGCAGACTATTGGGGCGATCGCAAAGTCGCCTTCCGGTGCTTCTATTCTTTTCTGTAGCCCGTTCTGCGCAACCCGGCCAGGCAGAACGGGCCAATGAGGCCCATGAAGGCGAAGCTTTCGAGGAAGACGCCGAAAAACTGGTGGACATCACCGCCGAAGCGCTGCGCATGAGCAACCCTTTCAGCGCCTACTGGCAATCGGCCGCCTGAAACGCCCTTTTGGTCAGCGCGCCAGTTCCAGAACCCGCCGCAAGGCGGGTTTTTGCTGGTGCGGCCTGAATCCATTCATCACGGTATATTTGCAAGCGTTTGCATGCAAACACATACAAAGGCCCGCACATTGCGTGCCTTTTTAATTTTTCAGTAACACCCCGCCAGCGGCAGCGTCCATTTGCGCTCGCAAGGCGGCTGTTTTCTCTCACTTTTGATGGAGTCAATATCAATGTTCACCCGAAAACTGGCCCTGGCTGCTGCGGCTGGCTCGCTCATGCTGCTGACGGGCTGCGTCAGCACCGACATGAAAATGGGTTCGCAAGATGCCAAGACCGTTGCCACCGGCAGCGCGGCAGGCGGCGCAGCCACTGGCGAAAGCTCCGAGCTTGAAAAATGCAGCTCTCCCTTGGGCACCATCTCGCTGGTGGAAAACCAGGACGCAGGCTGGTACACCATCTTGCGCAACGAGTACAAACTGCCCCCCACTTCCAACCTGCTGCGCCTGCTGATCCAGCAATCCAACTGCTTCGTCGTGGTGGAGCGCGGCGCTGCTGGCATGCGTGCCATGAGCCGTGAGCGCGAGCTGATGCAATCGGGCGAAATGCGCCAGGGCAGCAACTTTGGCCGTGGCCAGATGGTCGCTTCCGACTACGGCCTCTCGCCTGAAATCATCTTCAGTGAAGACAACACAGGCGGTGCGCTGGCAAGCATTGGCGGCCTCTTCGGCAACGCAGGCGCCGTCGCGGGCGCCTTGGCGGCGGGCACGAAAACCCGCCAGGCGTCTACCATGCTCACCCTGGTGGACAACCGCTCCGGCGTGCAAATAGCCGCCTCCGAAGGCAGCGCTTCCAAAATGGACTTTGGCGGCTTTGGCGCGCTCTTTGGCGGCAGCGCAGGCGCGGGCCTCGGCGGCTACCAGCGCACTCCGCAAGGCAAGGTCATCACCGCTGCTTTCATGGATGCCTACAACCAAATGGTTCGCGCCCTGCGCAGCTACAAGGCCCAGTCCGTGCAAGGCCAGGGCCTGGGCGGCGGCGGCCGCCTGACGGTGGATGGCGCCGCTGCGCCCTCGCAAACCTACACCCCGCAAACCGCCCCCAAGCGCGGCAAAACCAGGCGCTCCAGATAAACCGCAAGGCATCAAAAGCCCTGAACGGCTGCCCCGCACACCAGCGGCGGCAGCCGTTTTTGTCTGGCTTGCTGCAATCAAGTGTGTTCACGCTTCAAAAAACATAGCAGCCTGTCCAGCCTGCACCAAGACCCAAAGCCAATTGGGTATTGAAAAAACAAGCTGGCATACCCGCTTTTGCGCCTGCTCTCTCCTCCTATCATGCGGGGCCGTTTCGTTTCCTCCTCATCTTGCCGTGACCGCGCTATCCACCCCTGACGATCCCATTGCCGCCATTGCCACCGCGCCCGGGCGCGGCGCCGTGGGCATCGTGCGCATTTCGGGGCCGCGCCTGATGCCGCTGGCGCAAGCGCTATGCGGGCGAACGCTGCAAGCGCGGCAAGCCACCTACCTGCCCTTTCTGGACGCAGACGGCAGCCCCATCGACCACGGACTGGCGCTCTTTTTCCCCGCGCCACACTCCTACACCGGCGAAGACGTGCTGGAGCTGCAAGCCCATGGCGGCCCCGTCGTGCTGCAACTGCTGCTGGCGCGCTGCCTGCAAGCGGGTGAAAAGCTGCTGCCCGGTCTGCGTCTGGCGCGGCCCGGCGAATTCACCGAACGCGCCTTTCTGAACGGCAAACTCGATCTGGCGCAAGCCGAAGCCGTGGCCGACCTGATCGACGCCAGCACCGCCGCCGCCGCCCGCAGCGCCAGCCGCTCACTGGCAGGCGCCTTCTCCGCGCGCATCCAAACCCTGCTGCAAGGGCTGATCCAGCTGCGCATGCTCACCGAAGCCACGCTGGACTTTCCCGAAGAAGAAATCGACTTTCTCACCCAGGCCGGCGCCAGCGGCCAACTCGCCGCCCTGCGCCAGCAACTTCATGATGTGCTCGCCAGCGCCCAACAAGGCGCGCTGCTGCGCGAAGGCATCAAAGTCGTCATTGCCGGACAGCCCAACGCCGGCAAAAGCTCCCTGCTCAACGCCCTGGCCGGTACCCGGATTGCGCGCACTGCGGTCACCCGACCCACCACGACCCGCCCCCTGGCGGCGCTCCCCGCCGGTATCGGGCCGTCAGCGGCTGGCAGGACCAGTGCGCTGCTGGACTGGCTGGATGTGGACGAGCGCGTCCAGCTGACCACTGATGCCGGGATCGGCGCCGCAACCGTGCTGCTGGATCTGCCCGATATCGATTCAGATGAGGACTCTCACAGGCGCATTGCTACCCGCCTGGTGGAGCGCGTCGATGTTCTCGTATGGGTTCTGGATCCCGAGAAGTACGCCGATGCCGTGATCCACGACGATTTCATCGCCCCGATGGCCGCCCACGCCGGTGTCACCGTGGTGGCCCTCAACCAGGTGGACCGCCTCGACGACGCTTCACGCGCTGCCGTGATGGGGGATCTGGGCCGCTTGCTCGCGGCCGAGGGGCTGATAGGCGTCTCGCCGGTGGCGGTCAGCGCCCGCACCGGCGAGGGCATCCAGGAGCTGCGTGAGCGCATTGGTCGAATCGCCGCGACGGCGCGCGCTGCTGAGGACCGACTCGCTGCGGATGTGCGCAGCGCCGCCGAATCCGCCTGGCGCAATCTCGACCTCGACCACGCGAGTGGAGCGCGCCTTGTGGCCGGTGCTCACGAACAGGCGCTGAGCGAGGCAGCCGCGCTCGCGGCAGGTGCAGACGCGGTGGCCGAGGCGGTGGCCGAGTCCATGAGGCTGCGCGCGACCGCGAAGGTGGGCTGGGTGCCTGTGCGCTGGTTGGCCCGGTTCCGCCGTGATCCGTTGCGTGCCCTGCACTTGGGGGCCGATATCCTGCCCACGGCCCGCCGGCGTTCCGATTCAGACGAGCCGCAGTCAGCGGGGAGACCAGTGGCGCGCACCTCATTGCCTCAGGCCGGCCCGGCAGCCGATGGCGCGCTCAGGACGGCCGCTCACACCACCGCTGCTAGGCTCGCCTCCGGCCTTCCCGGGGAGGCCGGAGCGGATGTCGTGGCGCGATCGGATGGCCGCGCCAGCGCCTTGGCTCCTGCTCTGGACCGGGCGGTTGCGCATGTCGACCTGGAGCAGATGCGCTCTCCCACGTGGTGGAATGCGGCGGCCTGGGTGCAGTGGCTGCTCATGCTGACGGCCGTTGTGGGCGGAGCGTGGTTGGCAGTGCTGCACGTAGTGCGGCAGTACCTGCTCATCATAGTGGAGCCGCCGCGGTGGGGGCTCGTACCCTGGCCCACTGTGGCGCTCGTCAGCGGTTTGGCGCTGGGCGCCCTGTGCGCGGCCGCGGGAACGGCACTGGCTCGTGTGGGCGCTCGGCGATGCCGACAGCGAGTGGAGGACCGGCTGCGTCAGGCTGCGGACGCTGTCGTGGAGCACGAGGTGCTGGGACCGTTGCGAGCCGATCTAGAGCGCTGGGACGAGCTCGTCGCCCTGCTGAGCGGCCTGCGCTGAGAATATGCGCCGCCATCCGGCTCGTTGAGTTCTCGAGGAACGCCTAGAACGTCTGGAACGTCGAAGAAGCCGGGAGTCTCCCCACCAGTGAGCGGGAGCGCATCTCAGTCGGCGAGAGCCGACGACTGAGAGTGAGAGGGCGCGACAATGTCCTCGCAGGCGGGAGCAACGGGCGGGACGGCACTGGCGGGCAGTGCTTCCACGGCCTGGGCGAGGGCGTCCCCGAGCCCGTCGTACATGTTGATGACGGCATCCACTCCGGCGCGACGCATGGTGTCGGCCTCATCATCGAAGGTGGCGATGGCGATCACCCGCCCCTCGAAACTGGATCGGTTGAGCCATTCCAGGACGTGCACGTTGGCACCCGGCTCTGGCATGGCCAGCACTGCCTTGGTGGCGTGGACGGCGTCGAGGCGATCCCAGAACTCCTGGTCGGTGGCATCGGCCTCGAGAATGTTGAAGCCCTGCTTGGCGAGGGTCTCAACCTTCGAGGCGTCATTGTCGATCCCGAGTACGCCGGTCTCGCCGTCGGCATACAACCGGGTGTAGGTGGCGCGGCCCACTCTCCCCATGCCGAAGACAACGGTGCGCACGCCCAGCAGATTGACCGGGCGCTCTTCGGGGTGCAGCCGGCGGGAGGGCCGGTGCGGAATGAGGTCGGTCATCCAGCGCACCAGTCTGGCGGGCTTGCGATTGGCTATGGAGGACACGATGAAGGACATCGCCAGGGCGAGCGAGACGGCTGCGGTCCAGCCCTCACCGAGCAAGTCGTGCTTCACGGCCACGCTCACCACGATGAGGGCGAACTCGCTGTAGGCCGTCATGGCCAGGCCCGTCATGACTGAGGTTCGCCGGCGCATGCGCATGAGGCGTACGACGATCGTGTAGACCAGCGCCCGGGCTGGTAGCAGCAGGAGAAGCGCACCGGCCAGAATGAAGGCTCCGACGCCGGGTATCCCGTCCATGCCGATCGACAGGAAGAATCCCACCAGAAGGAGTTCCTTGATGGTGAATAAGGCGCTGGAGAGCTCCTTGGCCGCGGGGTGGGAGGCGAATAGGGCTCCCATGATCAGTGCGCCGAGGTCGCCGTCGAGACCGAGGAGATCGAACAAGAGATAACCGGGCAGGAGGGCCATGGACATGCCGAACAGGGTGCGCATCTCCCGGTGGTCGATGCGGTCCAGCACCTTGCCGAGGAGCTTGGAGACGGGCCACAGGGCGATCAGAGCAAGGGACCACGGGCTGGGCGGTTCGTCGGAGCTGAAGGCCATGTAGGCGACGGCGGCGATATCCTGTGCGACCAGGACGCCGATTGCGATTCTCCCGTAGAGGGAGGCGGCGTCATCGCGGTCCTCCAGTAGTTTGACGACCACCACGGTGGAGGAGAAGGACAGGGCGAAGCACAGGGCTACTGCGCCGGCCGGGGTCACAGTGTCGACGTCCAGACCGAGGATCAGCAGAATGCTGATGAGGGCTGCGCTCAACGACGTCAGCAGGAGCATGGTGATGGCGGCCGTGCCGGCCACCTCACGGCGGGCGAGGATCCTGGGGTTGAGTTTGAGACCGATGGTGAACAGCAGGACGGCGACACCGAGGTCGCCGAGGGTATCGACGAATTCGAGATTGGGCAGGCTGGATGCTCCCAGGGCGAATCCGGCTGCCAGGAAGCCGACGAGCGGTGGAAGGCGCAGCAGCGTGGCTGCGAATCCGAAGATGACGATGGCGAATAGGTAGATGGCTGGGATCACAGGTACCTTCCGTTCCGGCAGCGGCTTCATGCCGTGTCGGTTGTCTCTACAGGCGACAACCTGCGAGCGCACAGGAATATTCTGGGTTGGAAAATTTTCCTGGTGCGGCATGCGCGGCGCTGGAAGGGCTGGTCAGGCGGATGCCGGCAGAAGGATCTTGATCGGGCACGGTCCGGCCCAGTCAGGGACAGCCGGTGGACAGCTGTGCACCGGCTGGTGGCTGGCACCACGATCATGGGGCCAGCCACCAGCCGTTTCGATGGGATCAGCGCAGGCTCGTCACCACCGGTCCGTGCGGCGCGTGGGCCGGTCGTTGTTGCGTCGGAAGCCTCCGCGCTGGCCGTTGCCGCGGTCCTCCCAGCGGTCATTACCGCCCCGATTGCCTCGGCGATTTCCGCGGTCGCGGTCCTCCCAACGACCGCCACGGCGTTCGCTGCGCTCGCCGCGCTGACCGCTGTTGCCGCGGTCCTCCCAGCGGCCGCCGTGGCGGTTGCCCCCGCGTCCGCGGTCCTCCCAGCGGTCGTTACCGCCTCGGCGGTCATCGCGCCGGTCGCTGCGCCAGTTCTCGCGCCGACCGGAACGGCGCGATGCGGCGTCGGGCTGATTGTCGTCTCGGTCCCATCCGTGGCCCGGGCCCTGGTCGGGGCGGATTCGCAGTTCACGGCCACTGAATGTCGCCCGGCCCATAGTGGCCAGTTGCTCCTCATTCAGCGGGGTGTGGATCTCCACCAGGGAGAAGGACTGAAGAATGTCGATCTTACCGATGTCGGAGCCCGAGATTCCGCCCTCGTTGGCGAGTGCGCCCACGATTGCACCGGGCAGGACACGATCGCGGTGACCGACTTCGATGCGGTAGACGGTACCGGTGCCGTCCTCATGGCGGCGCCCGCCGCGTCCGGCTCCCGACTTGCCCTCCGTGCGATTGCCCCTGCTGCTCCTGCTGCCGGCGCGATCCTCGCGGTCGCGCCCGCCCTCGAAGGAAGCCGACACGAACGTGCCCTCGGCATCAAGGCGCTCCTCGCGGCGTTTGCGCTGGCGCGGACGCTCGTCGTCCTCTCGACGGCGCGGGCCGTCATCGCCAACGGCCAGAGCGAGCAGGGTCGAGGCGAGCTCGGCGGCGTCGATGCCCAGGTCCTCGGCTCCGGCCTCCACCAGCTCCCGGTACATGGACAGGCGCCCGCGGCCATGTCGCAAAGCGGCCTTATCCAGAAGTTTGCGGGCCCGGTGAGAGGAGACGTCGGCGGGGGAGGGCAGGGTGATCTCCTCCAGCTTCGTGCCCGTCAGGCGCTCGATCTGGCGGAGCTTGCGCTTCTCCTTGGGGGTCAGGAACGTCACGGCCTCACCGTGTCGGCCTGCACGGCCGGTGCGGCCGATGCGGTGCACATAGGCTTCGGCCTCGCGGGGCACGTCGAAGTTGACCACGAGTCCGATGCGGTCCACGTCCAGACCGCGGGCGGCGACGTCGGTGGCCACGAGCACGTCCAGAGTGCCCATGCGCAGGCGCTCGACCAGGCGCTCGCGCTCCCGCTGGGGCACGTCGCCGGAGATGGCGGCCGCCTGGATCCCGCGGCCCGCCAGTTCGATGGCGACATCCTCCGCGGTGGACTTGGTGCGCACGAACACGATGGCGGCTTGCGCCTCGGTGACCGCCAGGACGCGGGAGACGGCGCCGATCTTATGGCGGAAGGGCACGACTGCGTAGGTCTGATGGACCGTGTCGACGGTGGAGGCCTGAGGGGAGACCTCGATCCGGATGGGGTCGACCAGGTGCTGGCGGGCCACGGCCTGAATGGCCGGCGGCATGGTTGCGGAGAACAGAGAGGTGCGTCGTTGTTCGGGCAGAGAGGCGGCGATCGTCTCGACGTCCTCGGCGAATCCCATGCGGAGCATCTCGTCGGCCTCGTCGAGGACGAAGTACCTCACGTCGTCCAGGACCAGGGCGCCCTTGTCGATGAGGTCGATGATGCGTCCCGGGGTTCCGACAACCACCTGGGCGCCGTCCTTGAGAGCGCCGATCTGCGGGCCGTAGGGAGCGCCGCCGTATACGGCGACGACGTCCAGTCCGCGCGAGCGCCGCGCCATATCAATAATGGCGTCTGCGCTCTGAAGAGCCAGCTCTCGAGTGGGGGCCAGGACCAGGGCCTGAACGACGGGCTCACGTGCCTCAACGGCGTCCAGCAGGGGCAGGCCGAAGGCGGCGGTCTTGCCCGTGCCGGTCTGGGCCACGCCGACGACGTCGCGGCCGGACAGCAGTACCGGAATGGCCTCGCGCTGGATGTCGGTGGGGTTCTGGTAGCCCATATCCGTCACGGCTTTGAGCAGGTCGGCCGGCAAGCCCAGGTCGGCGAAGGTGATCTCCTCCGGCGCTTTGGCGACCGGCTGGTCGCCATCCTCGTCGTCCTCGTCGACGTCGATGAAGGGGGCGTGACCATCGACCTCGTCCTCATCGGTGTCCTGATCGCCGTCGTCGGAGTCGTCGTCCCCATCGTCCTCGGGGTCGGTCTCGGGCAGGGCCAGGTCGATGTCGTCGTCCTCGTTGTCGTGCTCGACGTCCTCGGGATCCTCCGGGGAGTCGGAGGAGGCGGGGGTCGCGAAGGAGTCAGGGGAGGAGGGCGACGGCGCTTCGGTTGCGTGGGCTGCATGAGCCGTATGAGGCGCAGCGATCTTCTCGGATGAGGCTGTGAGCTCGGCGCTGAAAAGATCGTCGAGGCCGAGCGGACCGTCCGCCCCGTCGAAGGACGCAGAAGGGCCAGTGTTGGTGTCAGTCATGAAGTTCTTCCCATGTATCCGGCCTGCGTGAGGCCTGTTGCGGAGTGTGGGGGAGGGCGGCTCGCTCTCCGCTCTTGCCGCATCGCACCCACCACACTCGCCCGAGCCACGGCCTGTTCCAGTGGAAGTTCCAGCAGAAGATGGCAATGGCTGATGGGCTTGACGCACAGACTCACGGGTCGAACACCGACCGAGCCCGCATGCGCGGACGTCCTGATCGGCCCCGAACGGGGTTCACAATGCGGATCGCTCCTGGTTCAAGCCTAGGGCCGGTCTTGGTCGAACGGGAGCATCTACTCGCGTGACGCCGTACATCACACATGAGCCCGGTCTCGTTTCGGAACATGATTGTCTGAGCATCGCTACTGATCGGAACTCGCGTGAGTCCGCAGCCGGAGCCACGGTCAGAGCCTTGCCATGCCCTCGCCACACAGTTGTTATCGAGATGAGACCTTGGCGGATTCCGGCTCGGAGACGATCCTGCAGCTTCATGAGAGAAGGGAGAAAACGTTGCAATGACTGGATTCTGAGCCAGAGCTGAGGCGCTGTGCGACGCACTGCGCGCCCCGATGCGAGGCCTTGGGCCGGGTGATCGCTCCGCCCGCGGCTTCTGCCGGCTTCAACGTCGCCTTTGGTGACGATACGATCTCCCTCGCCGGTTACTGGTCGGTCACGATGCTCGTGTCCGGCAGCGCCGGAATTCCCACCGCCGCAGCGGCCCCTGAGCTCTCGCGACACGACTTGTATATGGAGCCTACCGACGAGAGTCACCGCATGACACGCTCACAGCGCTACACCACGTTGCGCCGCAGAGTCAGGTCCTCTGCGCGTACCGCATTCGTCCTGCCCGTGGTGGTGGGGGCAGCACTGACGACGAGCCCCGGCATGGGAGGGGCCGCAACGGTCGAGGGCGCCGGCGGCGGTGCATCCTTCGAGAGCTTGCATACGACTCTCACGGCTGCAGGCGACAGCGGTTCTCGCGGCCTCTCGGGCGGTATGGCCGGGGACGTCGCCGTGCCCGTGGCGGAGTCTTCCGCTCTCCCGGCACCGAACGCCGGGACAGGTGCATGCGAGGAGGGCGGCGCGCGCATTGCGGCCGGAGACGGAACGGAGAGCGGGGGCGAGAGAGCCTACGACCCGGCCGCGTCAGTCCGTCTCACCGGCAGCGCCTGGTGTCTCGATGGCCAACTCGTTCAAGGAGAGCAGACTCTCCGTGTGCGTCTTGTGGCTGTAGGTGGTTACGCCTCCCGCGAGGAGATTCTGGTTCCCGCCACATTCGTCGATGGCGTGTTCGACGTGTCAGTCAAACTCGCTGACCTTTACGGTCTTTCGGGCCAAGGCCCCGGCGACTACTACCTGTCCGCCACTATCGACTCCCGGTTGTACGTCGGTACCACTCAGTTCCAGATCGCCGGGTCTGCGGAGTCGGCTGGGTCTGCTGGTTCGGCTGGTAGCTCCGCTTCGGAGTCGTCCTCGGAGGCGGCTGCGAGCCCGAGCTCAGAGCCCACTGCAGCGGAGCCGCCCCATAATCCTGAGCCCACTGAGCCCGCTGAGCCCATAGGGTCTGCTGACTCCGCCGCCCCCACAGAATCTCCAGAATCCTCAGAATCTGCAGGGTCCACTGGATCCACGGGGTCCACCGGATCCACGGCAACAGGGCCTGTCACTGTGCCGTCCCCGTCGGCCACGTCGCCCGAGCCCGATCCGAGCGGTTCTCCAGAGGAGCCGAGTTCGGAGCCGACACCGCCGACATCCGGTACGAGTCCCACCGCGACTCCTCGACCTAGAGAGTACAAGCCGGGCGACGACGAGGTTCCGCCGCCCGGACCTGGCGAAGATCCGGCCGACCCGGCCGACCCGGCCGACCCAGCCACCCCAGCCGACCCGACTGAAGCTCCTGCTCCTGAGCCGCCCGCTCCAGATCCTGACATCGTGCCTGAGCCGGATGGGGAAGCGGGGCGGGGACGGCCGGCGATGGAGCCCGCCGTACCGGTCAAAGATGCGAGTGAGCTCGACGCGTCCAATGCCGGCTCGTTGTCAGGAACCCGGCGCGGCAATGTGGTGTCGCTGATCCTTCCGTCTGACAAGGCCAAGAAGGGCGACTGGGTGGCGATCTTCCTCTTCCCCGAAGAATCTACTCCGGGCTGGACGCAGGTCGATGCCGACAACTCCGTGTCGATCGATGTCTCCAACCTCAGCGAGGGCTCCTACCAACTCGCTGTCGGCGATAGGGAGTCCCGCCTGCTCGGTTGGGCGCAGCTGGAGATCACCACAGCCGCTGCGAATACCTCCGAACCCGCTCAAATGACGGTCGAGACAACGACACCTCATGAATCGCGGGCTCCGGAGCGACACGACTGGATGCTCGCATCCGCAGGAGGCCTCCTTCTCGTGGGGGCCGGCTCTCTCCTGATTCTTGCGCGTCCGGCACTGATCGGTCTTAAGCGATGAGAGTGCGCGAGGTAGTGATGACTCGATGATGATCCGATGACGCGTCAGTGAACAGGACGCGTGTACGGCCCCGACCGGTGGACAGGCCTCTCGTCAGGGAGGCCTCAAGTCGTTCGCGGTTCCGCAGGCTTCTAAGACGCGGGGCCGTACTGGTGATCGCCACGGTCGTAACAGCGATAGCCGTCTGCGCACTGGCGCTCGATACGGTGCGGCCGCCGGCATCCGCGGCGGAGGCCGGCGAATCGACCACGGGCACGGCGTCGACCATCAGCCCCTCGACCGTCGCGGTCGGAGGAACCCTGACCTACACCTTGTCCGGATTCCCTCCTGGAGCCACCATCCAGATCTCGGTTGACGATGACACACTCGGCGCTCAGGGCCCAGGGCAGAGCGTCATCGGTACCGCCACTGTCGATGATCACGGCATCACCTCTGGAGCCGTGGAGTTGCCCATCTACCTTGCCAAGGGCTCCCACTGGCTTCGATTCGGCGTCTCCGCCGGTCGCGACATTCCAACCAGTGAAGTCCGGACCATGGACTACACGAACAAAAGCCCTTATTTCACTGTCGGTGACGTGACGATCATCGGCGGCTCCGACAAGCCTTCACCGACGGATGCGCCGACGGAATCTCCGACACAGGCCGCTTCTTCTCCTCCGCCCGTCATCGCCTCCCCGACTGCCGCGGAGCCGGAGTCGGCGTCTCCCACCGCCTCCACCAGCCCCAGCACGACCCAGATCGATATCAGGCCGGATGGAGGAGGCGCTCAGCCGCCTGCCGTTGAGGTCGAGACACCCGCTTTTCCCTTATTCGGTGCCTCGCTCTTCCTGCTGACGCTTCTGCTGGTCCTGCTCGCCACTATCATCGTGGTCAGCCACCGCAGGCTTGCGGCGGGGGAATCGGCGCTTCCTCCGTAGGCGCGCGCCTTGGGCATGTTGGTCTGGTCACCTTGGCAGAAGCCTCGACGAGCGGAGAGCGCACCCGGCATAGGATCGAAGACGGCGCCCGCCCGTCTCGCGGTGCGCCCCGACGGGCACCGGCTCAGTGCCCCACACGGAAGGAATCCAGCACCGTGCTGCGAACCCGCACCGCAGGCTCCCTGCGCGCCTCCGATATCGGCCAGACCGTCACCCTCACCGGTTGGGTGGATCGCCGCCGCGACCATGGGGGCGTGGCCTTCATCGACCTGCGCGACGCCTCCGGCATCGCCCAGGTGGTCATCCGCGAGGAGGTCGCCCACGACCTGCGCGCCGAGTACGTCCTGGCCGTCACCGGTGAGGTGAGTGCCCGACCCGAGGGCAACGCCAACCCGAACCTGCCCACCGGCGAGATCGAGGTCGTCGTCTCCGACGTCGAGATCCTCAACACCTCCGCCCCGTTGCCCTTCCAGGTCTCCGACCACGCCGAGGACGCCGGGCAGGTCGGCGAGGAGGCGCGCCTGCGCTACCGCTACCTCGACCTGCGGCGCAGTGCCATGCAGCACGCCATCCGTCTGCGGGCCAAGGTCAGCCAGGCCGCCCGCAGGGTCCTGGACTCCCACGACTTCGTGGAGATCGAGACGCCGACCCTGACCCGCTCCACTCCGGAAGGAGCCCGCGACTTCCTCGTGCCCGCCCGCCTGGCCCCGGGATCCTGGTACGCCCTGCCACAGAGCCCGCAGTTGTTCAAGCAGCTCCTCATGGTCGCCGGCATGGAGCGCTACTACCAGATCGCCCG
>ERZ772924.884-NODE-884-length-14369-cov-108.885846_pt1 | contig 14369 bp, 18 predicted proteins | sample MGYA00512116_ERZ772924 | MGnify/ENA primary metagenome ERZ772924 (study PRJEB29015, sample SAMEA2737920) | human oral metagenome | biome: human oral; feature: human-associated habitat; material: dental | place: China | collected 2134 ...
TCCCGCCGGAGCCCATGCTGCGAGCGCCGCTTATCCCGCCGGCGCTGCAGTTCCGCCGTCCGAGGCGCGGCCGGTGAGGCGATCATGAGGCCGAAGCGGGGATCGGGCGCCTGGATCCGCTACGGCGAGCGGCTGGCCGATGGCGAGATCGCCTTCGCCGCGGCCCACTACCGCACGGCGATCCTCCAGCCGTGGGAGACCGAGGCGGCGGCCCGGCTCAAGGACCTCCGCGATGACATGGTGATCCTCGCCTACCGGTGCCTGTCCTCGGCGCGCGACTTCGAGCCCGCTCATCGGCGCGCCTCGGGCCTGGGCTTCGCCGAGGCTCAACGTCGCGGTTGGTTGGCGCGGCGCGCCTCCGGGCGGGCGCTCGTACGGCTGCTCATGACACCGCCTCCTCGCCGTCGCGGCCCTTGCTGGGGCGGAACTGGTGGGCGAGGCGGCGGCCGGCGTTGGCGGCATCCATGAGTTCTTCCGCCCACATGGAGAGCGAGTTGAAGGCGAGTGCCAGCTCGGCACTGTCCTGGGCCCGCTCGACTCGGCGGATGGCCTCCTCGGCGTAGCAGAGGGCCCCGGAGGCGGCAGAGGCCGCGCCGATGACCGTCTGGAGGCGTTCCTTGTCGCTCATGACTCGGGGCCTCCGTCCAAAGCGGGGCCGACGCTGACAAGATTGGTCGTGCAGCCATCAAAGGAGATGCCATGCCCATGTCCACACGCCGTGAGCTCGCCCTTGAAGGAATCGAGAAGTGCAAGAAGGCGACCGAGCTCGCCGTCCCACTGAAGAACCACCCGGACCCTCAGGTCCGCGAGCTCGCCAAGGCGATCCACTTCCTTGCTTACGGCGCCCAGCAGATCGGGCTTGCGATCACGGATGAAGGCCGAATCGACGACCTGCCCACCGAGTAAGGCGTCATCGGCGACCCTCTCCCACACCGTGCCGTCGGGCAGAAGCTCCCTGTCGACGCCCGCGGCCGGGTTCGGGTCCTCGACCTGTACCCACATGCTCATGCCGCCGCCCCCTCGTCGTCTGCGAGGTCGGGGGTGAGGCGGCCGTCGAGGAAGCGTTCGATGAAGTACTGCTGGCCCCGGCCGGTGATCTTCGGGGTCTTCGACACGGTCACGTGGCCGTCCGAGTGAGTGATCGCGGTCTCACGGATCGTGAACAGGCCCAGCTCCATCGCCCTCTGCGTGGGCATGTTCCGGTCCGAGCCTTCGCGGGCGATGAGGTAGCCGCGGCGGCGCAGCACCTCGAACAGCCGGTTCTGCCCGATGGCGATGCCGTTGCCGCGCAGGATCTTCGCGAGCTCACCGACCAGGATCGTGGAGCGGGACGCGGCCACCGAGTCCGCGAACAGCACCTTCGGCCTGTCGGCCTCGGCCCGGGCCTCCAGCTCGGCGCGGCGGGCGCGCTCGGCCTTCAGGCTGGTGGCCAGGCGGATGATGAAGTCCGGGTCCGTGAGGGCCCGCTCGGCGGCCTCCGGGGTCAGGTACCCGCCCCGGCGGCGGATCGACGGCAGGACCTCGTCGAACACCCACGCCTCGAACCGGGCCGCCGCCGGCAGCTTGGAGTGGGTGATGAGCCGGTACAGGTCGCCCTCGGTGATGAACCGGACCTGCTGGACGCCGCCCGGGGTCTGAAGGGGGTAGCGTTTCGCGACCCCCTTGCAGTGCTTGGCGAGGGTGTCCTTGGTGTTGACGTAGCCGAGAGCGGCGGCAGCGTCCTTGCCGCAGAACAAGGGCTGCCCGTCCTGCTCGATGGTGCGCAGCTGCCCGAACTCGGGGCTGCTGAACGGTATGATGGTCACGGAATCTTCCTTTCTGGTTCCCTGAGCCCTCGCCGGTGCGCCGGCGGGGGCTTCTTCGTGTCCCGGCACGGCGAGCGCCGCACCGGTGGTGTTGGATGGGGACATGACAGACGCGCGCATCGACGCCGCCGAAGCAGCGGGACGGCTCGCCGAGCTCCTGAAGGAGTGGCAGGTCACGCCGGCCGGCCGGTCGGCGGGCGCGTTCCGCTCGGACGAAACGGGCGGCTGGTGGGCCAAGCACATGGAGGCCGTCGAATGGGTCGGCATCATCGACGAGGCCATGGCCGAGATCTCCGAGTCCGAGCACGCCGTCAAACTCTGGAGGCAGGCATCGACGGAGGCGCGCAGGGCGATCTTCCGGACGCCGCACGGGCTCGACTGGTCCGACCTGCACGGCGAGTGCAAGGAGATCGACGACTCGCCCATCACGATGATCGGGACGATCGGCGAGCTGCTCGGAGCGAGACGGGCCACCGGCGAGGCGGCGCTGACACAAGCGAGGGGCCTCCTCGGCCCGGTCCAGGACGCCCTGAGGGAGGCGGAGAACCTAGTCACGGCCATCGACCTCGCCGACGATGAGCGCAACCACCTGCTGACACTCATCGAGCACTGCCGCCACGTCATGAAGCTGGCCCGCATCGATGACATCAACGAGCTGCGCGCGCACCTGGAGCGGCTCATCGGCGCCCTCGACCTCGTTGACGCGGGCAGCGAGCGCACTGAGGACAAGAAGGGCGTCGTGCGCCGACTCATCAGCAGCACCAAGGAGTTCATGGGGAGCCCGGTGGTCACGAACGTCCTCGCCGCGGGGACGGTCCTCCTGGCGATCACCGCAGGCTGACCTGGAGCGCTCGTCGGAGAGGATGGCCTCGGCCCGGCTGACCCCGCGGTGGACGCGATCATCCCGGATCGAGAGGTGCAGCGCCGCGAGCCTCGTCTGCGTGTTCGCCAGCACGGCCTGGACGCGCGCCTGGAGAAGTGCGTCCGCCTCCACCTTGCGAACGGTCATCATGCCGCCTCACCCCCGGCCTCGGGGGCGATGAGCGCGATCTGCGGGACGGCGAGTGCGGCGGCGACCCTGGCGGCGGCCCTGACGCTGAGCCGCTTGCGCCCCACCTCGACGTTCGCGAGGTAAGGGCGCGACAGCTGCGCCCGCCGGGCCAACTGCTCCTGGGTGAGGCCCCGGGCCTCTCGGAGCGCCTTGATCGTCGCCCCGACGCGGATGGAATCGGGATCGATTCGGATTTGATCCTTGGTTGTCCTGGTCATGCCCTAGATCATAGGGATGCAAACAGGAACATGCAAGACGGGAACAGGATTTAGTTGGGATTGAATCCTGTTTGTTCTAGTCAGGCTCCGTTACGACTGTGTAATTACGTCGCCGTTTTCCCTGCTTTGTGTCCTAGACTGCTCGGAATTGGGCTTGCTGTTCCCCGGCGCTGGGCAGCACCATCGGCGACATGAGGAGCAACCATGACAGAGGACGCCGCGCAGAGGATCGCCCACTACGTAGCGAGCGAGCTTGTCAAGCGGGGATGGACCCAGGTCAAGCTCGCGCAGGCCGCCGGGGTCAACAAGAACACGATCACGGCGTTCATGCGAGGCGAGGCGTCGCCTCGCACCATGAAGAAGGTCGAAGCTGGGCTGGGGATGACCCCTGGCACGCTCGCGGCCGCTGGAGAGGACGCGCCCGCCCCCGGATCGCCGAATCCTCTAGCCGACGTGTCGGACATGGCCCTGCTCGCCGAGCTCGGGCGGCGCTTGGACAAGGCCTCCGGCCAGCGGGCCGGTCAGCCGTCCCGCCTGCGCCCGGTGCCGTCCTGGGCTGATCCGGTCGCGGCCCGTGAGCTGCACGAGCCGAAGGGCGCGCCGGAGCCCCCGGGTGAGGAGGACGTGAGCCAGGACCCGGAGGACTGGGAGACGAGCGGTGACGAGTGAAACGCGCCCCGACAGCGGACATGGCCACCGGGGCGATGCGGATCGGGTAGGGTTCGGGCATGAGCGGGAAGCCGATGACTCCGGGCCGGGCGTTCCTGAGCGGGGCGTACACGGCGACGACGGGCGACCTCAGCCGGATACGGGCGATGTCGTCGCAGACCAGGCGGGGCGACACGATCAGGCACTCGTGGCAGGCGGTCGGGGACCGGTTGCTCCGGGTGAGCGGCCAGATGGGCACCAGCCACCGCTCCCAGAGGTAAACGGGTACATCGAGGCGTCCTCGGGGCCCATCCCGCCGCCGACCATGCTGCGGCTGTACGCGGACCTCTCCCCTGACCTCCCGGACCGCCTCATGTCCATGGCGGAGCGGGACCAGCAGTCCGAGATCGACGTGCGGCGCAGGGCGAGCCAGGCCGAGAAGTTCAGCGCCATCATGGGATCGGCGACACCGGTGGCTGTCGCGCTCGCCGCGCTCACCGCGTGCGTCATCCTGTTCTGGGGTGGGAAGAACGCGGGCGCCCTCGGGACGCTCGCCACCGCTTTCGTCGCCTACCTCGTGCCCCTCCTCGCCAACAGGCCGGGGAAGAAGAGCGGCTCTCAGGGATGAGCAGGGGTGAAGCGCTCGCCCTCATCGACGGCAGCCGCGACCCGGTCGTGTGGGGTGAGGTCGAGTGGGACAGGCGGGCGGCCTCCTACAGCGGCGGTATGTCCGGGCTGACCGCCGATGGGGCGGCTGTGACTCTGGCCGTCACGGTCCGCCTGATGCGTCCATGGGAGCCGACTGTGCTGTACCGCTGCGGCGCCATCGCGTGGAGGATCGACCACAACGGCGGCCACAGGGGCCGCATGTTCACGCATTTGCAGGCCGAGGACAAGGATGATCCAGCCTGGGCGGGGAGCTTCGTGCGGGACCTCGGTAGCGTCGGACTGTTCTCGCCAACAGTTGGAAGGACCCCGTCGGGCAGCGATCTGGAGGCTACTCTGAGGTCGAGCGCAGGATACCTCCACGTCAACGTGGAAGGGGTAACATGGACGGACCCACCAGAGGGGGTGCAATGATGACCACAGTCCTCGACGCCTTCAAGCAGGAGCTGGCCAATCGTGTCAGCTCCATCCGGATCGAGAGCGGGGAGTTGGTTCTCACCCCTTACGACTACCCGGACGGTGAGACCGTCTCCCTGCTCGTCAAGCAACTCGACGGCGGCCTGTACCTCGTCAGCGACCTCGGCCTCGCCGCCGCGAGGCTCGATGAGGCGGGCGTGGACATCACCAGAGGCGGGGGCCACCGCTCATGGAAGCTGCTCACCACGGACCCGTCCGCCCCGGTCGCCGGGGTGGACGAGTACGAGATCGCGGCCGTCGCGGATGAGCAGGGCCTGGGCGCCACGATTGTCAGGATCGGGCAGACCGCCATCCACAGCGACGCCCTCCAGGCCGTGCACGGGAAGCGCAGGCCCCACTCGTTCAAAGAGCGCAGCATGAAGAGGGCCGCCAGGTTCAACCTGGCAGTGAAGCCAGGGGCTGAGATCACCAACCGGTACGGCGGCAGACGACGCCTGTCCTTCACGGCTCAAGCCCCTAGCGGGAGGGTCGGTTACGTCATCACGATCGGTGCCGCCAGTGGAGCGACGGCAGGCCATGACCGAGCGGTGGCAACGTTCGGCGAGTTCGCAGAGGTCGACAAGAAGGACAAGCTCGTGCTGGTCGACGAGGGCATCCCCATGCAGGACTGGCAGATCGAGTCACTGCGAGACATCTCGTCCCTCTACTCAGAAGACGAGCAAGATCAACTCTGGAGAGGGTTCGCCGCCGCATAACCCTGAGGAGAGCGCCCCCAGGCGACCGCCGACGGCCGCCTGCGCTCGGCGCCGGGGGTGGGCCGATGGTGGGGAAGTAGGGTCAGTCATCTCGTCGGACCTCCAATTGGGCCACCTGCCGGCATCCTGTGGGATCGTCGGTTGCGGCCCCTAGGGTGCTGGCATGGGTGGTGCGGTGCGCCTCGTCGTGGAGGCGCCATGGGTGCTGGAGGAGGCCGTGCTGCCGGGCGCGCAGGGCGGTCGTGTGGACTGGGCGCGCAGGGTGGTGACGGTGGATTGTCGGTTGTCGGCCGCGCAGCGCAGGTGCACGTTGGCGCATGAGCTGGTGCATGTCGAGCGGGGGCCGGTGCCGGCGGATCCGTGGCTGGCTGCGCGGGAGGAGCGCGCCGTGGAGGCGGAGGCGGCGCGCCGGCTCATTCCTCTGGAGGCTCTCGCCGGGGCGCTGGCGTGGTCGCGGCGGCCGGTGGAGGTGGCCGATGAGTTGTGGGTGGACGTGCAGACTCTCATGGTGCGTGTCGGCGGGCTGAGCGTGGCGGAGAGGCGGGCCGTGGGGCTGTGGTGGTGGGATGGCCCCATTCTCCCCTGATCTGCTCTATGATGCTGGCCATCGGCGATGGCGCCGACCCTCCTGCCGACCCTCCTAGTGGAAGAGATGAACATGAGCCAGAACCAGCCCCCCATGCCCCCTCAGGGGTACTACCAGCAGCAGCCCCCGCAGCCGCCGAAGAAGAAGCACACGGCCCGCAATGTCGTCGGCATCGTCGTCGCCGTGATCGTGCTCATCATGGTCGTGCGGTGCTCCGCGGGCGGCTCGGGCTCGTCGGGCGGTTCGACGGCGGAGGCCTCGGCGGGGTCGTCGGCCGCGTCGACCGCGGCCGGCCGGGCGTCGGGAACGGGCGGGGACGGCGGCAAGACGGTCACGATGACCGCGTCCGCGACTGGCGCCGGGACGGTGATCTGGGGTACCGCGGGGTCGACGAGCACCGAGCAGTTCACCGGCTCCTGGACGAAGGAGGTCCAGGCCGAGGCCGCCGACACGTACACGCTGTCTGTGACCGGCGATGCGATCTACGGTGACGACTCGCAGGAGATGGGCTGCACCATCTCGGTCGACGGCGAGCAGAAGCAGGCCAACAGCGCGACCGGGAAGATGGGGTCCGCGTCCTGCACCGTCATCGTCGGCCTGGGCTGACCTGCGGAGCCGGGGGAGTGGGGCCCGCCGCCCGGCGGGCCCCACTCTGTTCCGGCGGGGGTGCGCTGGGGATGCGGTTCCGGCGCAGTCGGGCGTCCGCGCCTGTCCTTGGAGTGCTGGTGGAGGTTCCCGCCACCTCCACGAAGAGCCTGCTGGCGTTGATGCATTGACGCGCCAGCAGGTTTTTGTCGTTTGCATGTGCCATTTTCGGTCTTGCGTGTGAGAGTTGCCGATTTCGGATCAAAACCCCTGGCTGGGGCGTTTTTATGCGCGCGAGAACAAGAAGGACGCCGGAGGTCACGACGGTTGCAGGCGGAGCTCCGTTAAGTCCGGGTGGAAGCCGAGCCCCCGAAGAAAGCGGCGACCCTCGTCCGCTCAGGGGGGCTTGTGCAAAACCTTGACGCAATCCAAGTGAAACGTCTAGCCGGCGGGCTCATGGAATTGAATTTTGCATAAGCCTCCTCATGCATGGGAACACTACTCTTTATCGGTGTCCGAAAAATGTGAGGCGCTTCAGGAATTGGATTATTTCGCCGGGGGATCGGCCAAGCCGGGAAGGTTGTAGCGGTTGTCCAAAGGGTACTTCTGCGGATTTGTCTTGTGCTTGACCCGGTTCTCCTCGCGGTTCTTGAACCATGTCGTGATGGGGGATATCTCGTCATCTGTGGCGGGACAGTCCGCGTCGGGGTATTGGACGAGCGAATCGTCACCCCATCCGTAGGCGGAGCGGACGAAGGCCCGCACTGCCAGGCTCCTCTCGAAGTCTGCGGGCAGATCCTTGAGGAGCTCTGGGACGGCCGTCTCACTTGGGGCGGTTAGGCCCAGGCATCCCTCCAGGTCCCGATAGGTCTTGGCCAGTTCGACACCGCTGTGAACGATGACGGCGGTGGCCCTGATCTCGACCATCCCGAGGCCGAGGGGCTTGCCGAAGCCGAGCCTGTGATAGCCGACGACGGGAGACCTGCCGGTCCGTCGCTCGCCGTCGGGCACCAGACGCTCGGGGGTCAGCAGCCACACGAGGACGGCGAGCTCCTGCCTGGTCAGCCCCTCGAAGCTGATCGTCGTCGTGAAGGCGGCTCCCGGCGCGAGGTAGGAGCCGACGGCGGTCTCGCTGGGGCCTGGGGAGCCGGTCAGGGGCTTGACGTTCGGGATGGACTCGATCGGCTTATCGAGCTGCAAACGGTGAGACGGGTAGACCTTTCGGATGAGGCGCTGGTCGTCCGCGTAGGTCTCGCTCCGGGTCGTCTTTTCCGGGGGTGTCCTACCGTTCTTCCCATGGAGGTACGGCACGCCGGTCGATGGCTTCGGGCTGGCCAGCGTCGGCAGGATCCAGCCCGTGCTGTCGCCCTCCGGCAACCTGAGCCAGTTCTCGCCCTCGGGCTGCAGAGCTGGGGTGATCGGGTGGATCGTGATGCGTCCTCGTACTGCCGCTCCCTGGTCCTGCCCCTCGTCCTTGGTGTCGGCGACGAAGCCCCACATGCGGTCCGCAAGGGAGGCCTCGGCATAGCCCCGCGCTGGGGTGATACCGCCGGCCTCGGCCAGCTCCGCGGGCGTGCGCGCGCCGCTGCTGACGCGTCTGCCCACCTGGGACAGGGAGAGTCCGGTGATCGTGCCCGTGGAGTCGATGGAGGCGAAGAGGGGGGACACCAGGGTCGGCGGCGGCCAGCCTTCTCAGGTACTGCTCGATCGCCTCGCGGTCCGCGCTGAGGCCCGGCCCGCCGTGGGACGTGTCGAGAATCGAGTGGATGAGCCAGGTGTTCGGGGCGTCGGAGCGGCGGGTCTTGGACTCGTCCGGTGCGCCGGCCTCATGGCGGCGCGCCTCCTGGCGTTTGAGGGTGCGGATGTTCTCCAGGTAGCTGTGGATGACCTCGACGAGGCCCGCCAGAACCCGTTCGGAGACCTCGCGGTAGGTTCGGTTCTGATCGTTGTCGAAGAAGATGAACTCGTTGTGCTTCGTGTCAATGAGAGGGTCTGAGCCCTCGGGGGTGAGTCGGACGACGTAGCCGGTGTAGGAGCGACCGTTGGTCTTTGAGCCCCGTTTGGTAGCACCGCAGAAGCGCTCGCCGTTGATGGAAGCCACGATGAGACGCTTTGTTTGGTAAAACCTCTCCTCCTGCATGGTGAAGGTGATCCTGCTGAGGTGAGGCGTCGCGGCCCTGAGCCGGCTGAGTCGTGCGGTGACGTCCTGTTCATCCGTGCCTCGACGACGCCAGCGGTCCTTCTGCTTGACAGCCCCCGAGTACAGCCGTCCCCTGTTGTCGTACAACGAAGTGCGGGAGCTCTCGGAGTTCGGCAGGACGACCGCGCACAGATACGGCGGCTCTTCCCACTGCCCCGGCTTGAGCCTTGGGTTCTTTCCGAGCATGATGCGCGCTCGCAGGCCGGTTCCCTTGCGAGCGCCTGGATCTGGGACGAGGAACACGGGGTAGAGAATCGCGGATTCCTGGGTGGTACGGCGGTGCGTGAGCACATGGTCATGGCCCGCGAAGACGCGCATGCGCGAGGCGGTGACCGCCTCGTAGGCGGAGGACAGGACGCCCTTGAGGGTGCTGACCGGGATGGACACATCATCCCAGTTCGTGGTACCGCCAGTAGCTCCGCTGCGCGAGGCGACGACGACCCGCCCGTCCTTGGTGCCCTGACCGGGAACGGTCGGGGACACAACTGTGAGGGATACGCGCAGCTCGCCCGAGAGATCATTCGGCCGGAGGTAGTCGTGCCCGGAAGGCGGGCGGTTGCCGACGAAGCCGTTCCGCCCAACGGCGTGCCAGTCTTTGACCGTTGGAATGCCATTGTATGCGTGATGCCAGGTTGTCATCGATTTGCCCTTACGCGAAGACACGGCTACCGCCGAGCGCCACGTCGCCGCCCGCTTTGTGGATGCTCAGCTCTACCTCGCTGGCGCTCGGTGACGATAATCGGCTTTCCAGAGTCGGTGCCGAACATGTCGCGCGGGGAGAGGCCCTTGCCTGGATGCGGCTCACCGGTCTTGCCGTTGGTCTGGTTGTTCTCCTTGTTCTCGTCCAGGCTCATATGCCTGACCTCCCGGCCATCGGTGTAGCCGAAGGCGGCGCGCTGCATGGCGCGCACCCACGGGGTTTTGAGAAGAACGGCCTCATTCGGAAGGGGGAAGCGAGTCGTGGGCACGGTCGGCTCGGTCAAACCGAGGCAATTGCTCAGGGACGCGTAACCCTCGGCTTGGTCCGTACCGGTGCGCACTCGGAGTCCGTTCGGCGCAATGCGGACCTCGACGGCGCCCAGACCGAGGGGTTTGCCGAGACCCAGGCGCAGACATCCCACGGCATCGGGGCCGGCTACCTCGCACTCCTCCGAGGGGACGAGCTTCTCCGGCGTGAGAACCCATAGGAGCGCCGCGAGCTCATCTTGGGACAGGTTGGTGAAGGACACGGTGCAGCGCAGGACACTGCCGGCCTCGACCCAGGAGCGGACGGTGAGACGGACCGCGTCATTGGTCTGCTCCCGACCGCCCAGGACCGCGGCTCTCGTCGCTGGCTGTGGAAAACCGTCGGCGTCGAGGTCCTTGCCGTCAAGGAGCCTGCGGTGCACGGGATAGGCCGCAGTGCCAAGCAACTGCCCCTTAGCGAAGTAATCATCGCGCCGGAGGACGCCGCCGTTCTTGTTCTTGGGAGTACCGCCGGAGGCGTCGGTGAGGAACCGTCTGGCCGACGACGGTTTGGGCATCAGAAGAGGCGTGAGTACCTTCTTCTTGGTGCAGATGCGGACTCGCGAACCGTCGACCGGCCCGATGATGATCCGGCCGCGGGCGGCGACGTCCCCGCCCTTGGCGCCATCGGCAGCATCCGGGACCACGTAACCGAAAAGCCGGTCGGCCGCCGACGCCTGCTTCCGCGACGCCAGCGGGAGAACGCCCTGCTTGTCTGCCAGTTCTCGAGGCGAGGCATCGTAGGAGCGTCTGCCGACGATTGTCGGGAAGACGTCGATGACCTGAGCCGTGTCGGGAATCCCGTCCTGGGCGGAGGTGGAGAGCATGTCAAGCCTGACGAAGACCAGGTCGCCTGCAGAGAGCGGCCGAGATGAGCCTGTTGCCCAGGTCGCCGCTGCACGGTTGAGCAGGTGCTTGTCTCCTCCGGGCACCTTCTGCTGCTCGCGGTAGGACCGGAGGACCGTGGCGTACCTGGCCACATGCTCGTCGGTGAGGGGCAGCACGAGGCCGTCAAGGCTGTGGCCATCATGCGCAGACTTGAAGAAGAATCGTTCGTAGGTTTTCTCTTTGAACAGATCGTGCGCGGACTTCGTCTCAGGGGCAGTCCGGCAGGGATATCCCCATACGTTGAAATGCGTCACTTTGCTGCCTTCGACCTGGAAGAACACCTCCAAGTCATCTTCATCCCACACTCCAGTGACCATGAGATGCGGCGTATTCTTACTGTCCTTCCACTGCGTGAGGCGAACTTCGACCTGCTCTCCGTGCCTCGTGAGTTGACGGAAGCGGGCGAAGACCTGCTTGTCGCTCAACGCCCCTCCGGGACCGGCCTGAATACGAGGATGATTTGTGCGGACAATCGTCCCATGACCGTCATTGAGATCGTCCCTGATCAGAGCAACTCGTGCGTTTTTTCCGAATCCGTCGAGAACCTCGACGCCGAGTCGACCGCCATCGATTTCGCAGACGCGTCCGGGAAGGAGCTGGTTCGCTGCGGCCGGATCTGCCCGGTACGTCAGTGGCACGGAGCGATCATCGGCCGTCCGCCGGAACCCGCCCTGGTTCTCCACGTCCCCGAAGACTCGGAAACGCGAGCAGGTGAAGGTTTCGTACGCGCGGGAGATCATGCCCTTGACCATGGTCGGCGGCACGCGGACGGTTCCATCGGCGTCGAGCGGAAGATCGACGACGTGACGTTGCTCTGAGCGGCCCGGCCGGACGGGGACTTCCGTGGTGGTCTGCTCGCCGAAGACCAGCGGTGTGCGCACCGTGATCTCCAGGTCAACCGAGCCGGACCAGCGCTGCGGATCGAGGTGGTCGTGCGACGGTGCGGGTCCGTCGAGGAAGAGGTCACCAGGCAGGACCGTGTGCTGGGCAAGCCTGTGCGCAGAGGCTCGCAGCACTGGAATCCGGTTGACGGAGGAATGGAAGGACGCGAAGTCAGCCATTGGAGGGCCCCCATGTTCCCGTCATGAGCTCGTCGGTGAAGACCGTGTTGCCGTACTCGGAGTCGGTGAAGATCTCGATGCTGGTCATCGTGTCCTCGGGTTTGTTGAAGGGTTCGGTCGCGCCGTGCTGGAGGTATGCGTTCTTGCGGTACCAGCACGACTCGCCTCCCGACCGTCCTTCCGTCATCGCCCAGACGGTGATCTCGGCGGAGCCGGACCCGTTGAGCCAGCGCCATTCGTGGGCGAGGACGGGGCCGTCCGGTGGCGGACACGTCTTCCATATCCTCACTTCGTAGACGGTTCCTTCCTCAACCGCACCATCGGAGGCCCGGAGGCGCCCGTCGGAGACCGAGGTGATGGCGCGCGCCCTCGCCGTCGTGTAGGCGACCCCGGCAAGGGAACCCACGGAGGCAACCTTCGCCAGGAGACCGTCAAGCGTCCCGTTGCCGTCGGACGAGCAGGACCACATCGCTTTCTTCAACGGCGGCATCGTGAGTGTCTCAGCCATTGCGCTTCTCCTCGGTGTCGATGAGGTAGGAGGACCACCCAGCAGCGTCTGCGCCAGCATTCGGCGTAATCGTCGCATTGACGGCCCTCAGGTGCTCCAGCAGCGCCTTGGCGACGTCGCGCCCGCTCCGGCCCGCGCCCGCCTTGAAGCTCTTGGTTCCGCCATCGGGAAGCCCGAGCCATTCCAGGCCCGTCACGGTGAGCCCCTTGACCTCCACCTGCCCCAGTCCGCGGGTTCCCCTGCTGCCCAGAGGAAGCGTGCCGGTGGCCAGCTCGGCCAGAACGAGGCCCAACAGGCACCAGGCGGCACGACGGCGGTTGTCGTCCGCGGGCAGCCTGTTGGGGTCCAGCTCCAGGGTGATCGCGTTCCACTCGACGTCGTGCACCTCCTCGCTGTACAGGGCCCCTTCGGCCACACCGCCGGTCCACCGGTCGCCCGCGTTGTGGGTGATGGTCCGGCACGTGCCCGCCGAAGACGCGAGGGTGTCCAGAACTGACAGGGTTCCGCGCCGCTCGGTGGTGCCGAACAGGTCGCGCACGAGGGAGGGATCGGCCGCGAGCTGATCGTGGACACCGGTCTCCGACCAGTCGTTGACGCCTTCGTCCCGCCGCGCCGCCAGGACCGTACGGGCTATCCGCGATGCCCGCGAGCGCAGCGCTCCGCGGATCGAGGAGCCTGGCAGCACCAGCAGGTCATCGCCGCGAAGGCCTGAGCGCAGTGGCGTCGTCGGCTTGGACTCCCTCCGTGCCTCATCGGAGACCGATTCGCTGTTGGCGACGGGTGGGTCCGTTGGCGACGGATCGGCCTGGGCCTCGCCTGAAGCCTCGGTCTCAGCCGGTGTCTCCGCCACAAGGATCCCGGTCGGGCTGTCCCAGTCGATGCGGATCTGTACCCGCTCCGGCTCGGTGCAGGAGACCGGTGTGACCGTGCTGGTGATGTCTTGGCCTCCGGCGAGCGAGCCCAGGAGGTCTTCTCGAGACCCGAGCGAGAATTTGACGAGCGTCCACGGCCTCGCGCCTTCGGCGAGCCTCACCCGTCCCCAGCCGGCGTTCCGGCGTCCCCCGAAAGCTACTCGCCCGGACTCCAGAAGCCCGATGATCACGGCGAAGAGCTGCTCCACCTGTTGCTCGGTGGCAGGAGGGGACGACGGGGCGGGGAGGGACTCCTCGGAACGGCTTAGGGGCATTGGCCCGGCCTGAGCGGTGACTGTTAGGGTCAGCGATGTGTCCGTCGGCACGTACTCGTGCTCGAAGAGAGCCGTGTCTCCCGCTGCCCCCCAGTAACGGTCGATGGCGATGCCGGTGCGGGTCGGCAGTCCCGGCTCGTCCGGTCCCTCTGCACCGGAGGCGCTGTCGGATGCCGGGGTGAGCTCGATGCTGTGGAAGGTCAGCGTCGCGGCGCGGGACTCCCCGCTCCTCGGGTTGCCCCAAAGGCGGTCGCGGTCCTCGCCTCCTGCACCGAGGTGCTGGAGGACCTCTTGCGGTGGGTCCGCCTTCAGATACCGTTCGCAGGCGGCACGTACGGCTCCCTTAACGGAGCGCCCCGTGAGAACCGGTCGGCCACGACCATCACGGGCGAAGCGCCGAGCCGTGGTCCGGCGCTCCTCCTTGGCGCGCATCCGGTCCGGCACCTCGTCGATCCCGCCTGAGTGCAGCGGCGAGTCGGTGACCAGGCAGACGGTCAGCTCGTAACGGGTGATGCTCATCGTCCCTCCTCCGATGTCGGCACGGTGGTGCTCCGGGTACCCAGCATGTCCCCCTGCTCCAGGCGCGCCAGTGAGAACTCGTTCCGCTCAAGCAGCGGATGTCCGACGACGAAGCGGCCGAATCCCTGAGCTCTCAGTTCGCCGACCCCGGCGATGGACAACCGCGCCAGTGCCGCTATGACGGCGTCCGGGGCTGCGCCCTCGGCCGGGCGCACCCGCAGCACTGAGCCTGCGCTGATGGCCGTGCGCGTGGCGCGCGGTTGGCCGTCGG
>ERZ772924.885-NODE-885-length-14357-cov-23.339883_pt1 | contig 14357 bp, 23 predicted proteins | sample MGYA00512116_ERZ772924 | MGnify/ENA primary metagenome ERZ772924 (study PRJEB29015, sample SAMEA2737920) | human oral metagenome | biome: human oral; feature: human-associated habitat; material: dental | place: China | collected 2134 ...
AGGCCGTCCTCGCCCTGGCCCACCGCCGCATCCTGACCCTGCACGCCATGATCCGAGATGGAGCCCTCTACGACCCACAACCAGCCACGAAACTACCCGCCGCCGCTTGACACACCACATAGGGGCACCCCCCGGGATCGGCGGGGCGTGCGCCACAGCCTGTTCACGGTCCTGTCCCTGGCCGTGACGGGAGTGCTCGCAGGCTGCCGGAGCCTGACGGCCATCTGGGAGCACACCACCGACCTGACCCCGTCTGATCTGCGGTCCCTGGGCTTGGAGGCGGGGCAGGCCCTGCCGTCGGAGTCGACCATCCGGCGGGTGCTGCAGGACCTGGACCCCACCGACCTCAACACCCGTCTGAGGTCGTGGTTCTGCACTCGTACCGGCACCGTCGAGGGAAGAACAGTCATCGCGATGGACGGCAAGACCGTGCGCGGGGCCCGCCTGGGGCAGGCCTCGGCGCCGCACCTCCTGTCGGCCCTGGACCACGCCACGGGCGCCGTGCTGACCCAGGCCCGAGTAGCGGACAAGTCCATCCAGAGGTCCCCGCCATCAGAGAGCTTCTCGAGCCCCTCGACCTCGACGGGGTAGTGGTCACCGCCGACGCCATGCACACACAGGTGGACACCGCCCAGTGGATCCGCGATCAGGGCGGCCACTACGTGCTCACCGTCAAAGGCAACCAGAAGACTCTGCGCAGGACGCTCAAGGACCTGCCCTGGAAGAAGGTCCCGTCCGTCTCGAGCGTCGACACCGGCCACGGGCGGCGGGTGCGGCGCACCGCCCGAGGCCGTCCAGGCACCCAAGTGGGTGGACTTCCCCGCAGCGGCTCAGGTTCTCCAGGTCCGACGTACCAGGACCATCAAGGGCAGGAAGCACGTTGAGGTGGCATACCTGATCTACTCACTGCCCATGGAGCAGGCCCAGCCCGAGCAGGTTGCCGCCTGGGTCCAAGGGCACTGGGGAATCGAGAACCGGCTCCACGTCGGTCCGTGACGTCGTCTTCGATGAGGACCGCCACCAGCTGCGCACCCGCAACGGCCCCGAGATCATGGCCGCCCTGCGCAACCTGACCACCCGGCATCATCCGCCTGGCCCACGGCGCCCAAGCCGCCATCGCCTCCACCACCAGATCCCTGTCACGACAACCAAAACGCGCCATCAAGCTCATCACCCAACCAACCACCTGACCCGACTTTGCCGACCCCCTGCGTATGGGACGGCTTTGGCGACGAGCCGGTCGAGCGCCATTGGCATCTGTACAGGTCAGAGCGTTACGGGCCGGCTCCACATGCGAAAAGCGGTTTCAAAGTCGTCCCATGTGGACAAAGTCCGGCTCTTCTGAGCCGCCGGCCGACGGGTGGGGGCTGCGACGGCGTCGTGGCGCTGCTGCTGTGAGGTGTAGGTGCGGGTGTAGAGGTACTCCTCGGCCAGGATGCGGTTGTAGCGCTCGACCTTGCCATTGTGCCGTGGGGTGTAGGGGCGGATCCTCTGATGGCGTGAGGCCAGGGACGTGATGTTCGCGATGAAGCTCTGGGCGCGGTAGTTCGCCCCGTTGTCGGTGACGACCCGCACGAGCCTGGTGACGCCATGGAGGCCCGAGCGCGGCAGAAGAAGCCGATCGTGGTGGAGGCCTTCTCATCCATCGAGGGCCTCGGTGTAGGCCAGGCGGGAGAAGCCGTCGATGGCGGTGTGCAGGTAGGTGTAGCCGGCCCTGGCTCCTTTGCCTCCATATGCCCCAATCCGATATCGAGGACGTACTACCAGCGCAAACGAAACCAAAAAAGCGTCACAACCAGGTCGCACTCGCTCCAACCAACGCCGCATCCTGACTCTTCATGCGTGATCTGCAACGGCTCCCTCTACGACCCACAACCAGCCACGAAACTACCCCACTGCCACTTGACGCAGCACATAGGGGCATCCCGTAGCACTGGCCCCAACACTATCCAACCCCAGTCAGCCAACAACGAGAAACTGAACTTAGGTTTGACTAACCTTTGTCATTATATAAACGCTTCATGTCGCACCTAACTTAATGTTGATGAATAAAATAACGCCTTGTGGGTAATCTACAAATGAGTAGACCGCCAAAACTCAACAAGAGAAACAGCTTCATTCGAAATTCGCAACCCACATCAAGTCGGACGTCTGACAAATTGCCGCGTATAGCGTCGAATTACGAAAAAATCATTGACACCAATGTTTCTTGCACCTATCCTAGCCATCAGCAAAAGTTATCAACAGATTCCACGACCGCCGACCTGGCAGAGGAGACAAACTATGTACGCCATAATTATCAAAGAAGCAGCAGAGTATGTAATTATCGACGCGTACTATAAAGGACGTTGGCGTTGCGACGAAAAAGCACTAAAAGCATATCTGGCCTACATGTCTGGCTTCGATCGCTTAAAGCCTAACGCAGTTGACGAGAAATCAATACTGAAATCAGCTAGAAGAATGAATCTTGACGAAAATTACGTCATCGAAATGTCAAGATCGTTCGAAAATGAAAACATGCCGAAATATGGAAATTTCGATCCAGTTTACCTTGCCGATAAACTACCTCAGTTCGACGACGGTATCATAACTCCACCTAACTCCATTATCGAAGTAACACCATATTGCAACTACGGATGTAGTTGGTGTTATATTCCTCCCAGAAATAAAGTTCGCAATGAATTTTATTCTGTCGAGCAATTACGGGATAACGTTGTAGCGCCCCTAATCAATACCTTCGGCGCCGTCGAATGGTGTCTTACTGGCGGTGAACCCACCGTGAATCCTGAAGAAACTCTCGAGATTGCTAGAATGATAAGCAACGAATCAGAGGATCGATTAGGGCGTCGGCCAAATCGCATGTATATGCTTACAACAGGATTTAGGATTCCTGAGTATATTGATAGATTTGAAGAAGCGGGAATTAATTCGTATCAAATTTCGCTTTCTTCTCCTGACCCCGTCCATGAAAATCTTTTACGCAAAGCACCGCGCCGCGTCGATTCACATGCAGCGGCGCTAAATGCTATAGACGCCGTGGTTGATAGAGGACTTCAGGCTGAAGTAAATATGATAATTCAGCCACAAGGAGCGCATGAAGCAGACAATTTATATGACATACCTGAAATGATTCAGCTTGCGGTAGAGCACAACGTTCGTATGCTTCGCATCATTCCCGCTGTTCCATGCGGACAGGCTAAGGAGAATAACATACTTATGTCTGCGTATGAGTACGCCGAAGTAGCACGAATGGTCGCTGACGGGAGAAAAAAAGCACCTAACCTGATCATTGACTGTCCGATTGACCAACGTATAGAAAAAGATAGATCTTTATTCTGCAGAGCAGGGACACTATGGTTATACTTCGATTTTCGAGGCAACGTATATCCATGTAATAACCTACAAGAGCCAGAAAATAGAGTCTGGCCAAACACTATAAAAACAGACAAAGCTGACAAAATTTGGTTAGATTCTCCGCTCCTCCAATTCATGAGAGATTACAGGAACGACGACGTTGCAGAACAGTGCCAGTCCTGCAGTCTTCGTGCTGCCTGTGCAGGCGAATGTCGAGCAATGACATGGGCACGTTACAGAACCTATGATCTATCGAGTAAGCCAGAGAATTGTTTTGCAGAGCAGCAAGATGTTATATCCATTCTAAGTCATTCGGGAGCGGCAAGTAAAGTATCGATAAGCGATTCCTAAACTGATGACGACACAGAATGAAATCAAAGATGCAAGAGTCGGATACATAGTCGCGGATCTTTCAACGGGCAACGTGATAGGCCAGAGGAATCCAAACCTGCAGTTCCATATGGCAAGCGTGATAAAGTTAATTATTCTCGCAGCTGCGCTCGCTGAAGTCGACAAAGGTCGGTTGTCGTTGACTGAAGTGATTCCCGTCGCTGAGTTGCACAACGACGCAGAGCACACTTTATTTCGTCACGATACGTCTACCATGAAGATGTCGGAACTTCTCTGTGTCATGGCGTCGCAGAACGACAGTGTTATTGCTGACTATTTTCTGGGACGGCTTGGCATTGACACAATTCAGAACTTTTGCGTACGATCTGGTCTGACAAATACTACTATTAATAGTAGCATACTCGATATCAACTTAATGGCATTGGGATGCCGCCACAATCCACGCCCACGTTATTGGGATGAGTTATTCGAACATGTTCAGACTCAGCCACACAAAACACCTTCTGACAGTGCTCTTAGAAGTATCTGTCAATACAACACTTCGACACCTAGAGATATTTCTAACTTGATAAGGCAGGCTATTGGCGGAACATTATTGTCGAAAAGTTGTCAAAATTTTATGATTTCTGTATTGCGAAAGCAGGTTTCGGCCGAATATATTCCAAAGTACTTATCTTCTGTTCAACGTCGCAACTTAGGACATTCGATCGGAAAAGTGGAAATCGCTAATAGGTTAAGGCTCATCAATGACGTAGGTTTTTATGTTTCTCCCAAGATTTCATTATCTCTCGTATTTTTAATTGACGAGATCTCAGCGCCAGAAGCTATTCAACGATGGGTGGCTCTAAAGACTCAATTTGCAATTGGTTAGAAGTATAATGATTTTAGTTTATTTTGGAAAGGAGGTGAGCACAATGATTCGAGAGAATGATCAGTCAGATCTTGCACTAGAGTTTTCGTGCATGATCATCATGCCAGAGCCTCGTTCTGGTGATGACAAGTCGGCTACGGTGTTCAGCAAGTCCTGACTCCGTTATCTGTTGGCCATCCTAACAGGTTGCCTTCAGAGATTGGCGCTGACGCCTGTTTTTAAGGTGTCAGCGCCACTCCTTTTTAACAGAATTTTAAAGATGCGCTAACGCTATAATGGAAATAGCGAGTTAATTAGCGTAGCTATTCTGGAATGCCTTGCTGGACTTTCTGAATTAAGGAACACATGTGAATCGCATTATGAAGATAATTAACGCGATCCCTCGATTTAAAGGACAGTTGCCTAATGCGCAGTTTATAGTTGCGGTTGGAATCAATTCTCTAGGGAACGGGGTTTTTCTCTCGATACTTGCTGTGTACTTTGTTCGTATTGTTGGTTTAAATCCAGCAGGTCTTGGTTTATGGATGTCCGCTGCTGCAGCAACGGGAGTGTTGTCGGCCGCTTGTTTTGGTTGGCTCTCTGATCGTCTTTCACCTAAACTAATTTTCTCAGTATTATTATTGGGGCAAGCACTGGTAATGCTACTTCTATCCTTCCTGAAAATACACTATTTATGCGGAGCGGTCATTATTGCTGCTGGAGTTTTTGAAAGTGGAGCGGCCTCTGCACGCGGAGCTTTGGTGGCTCTACTTGTCGATCCGAGTAATCGTGTCCGTTTCAGAGCTCAAGTACGTTCTGTAGCAAACGGAATGGCAGCTTTGGGAGCCGGTATTGGAGGTATAGTTTTGGCCTTCAATACCGAATCGGTATATGTAGCTGCAATCTTGGGTGATGCGGGAACGTTCATTGTAAGTAGCATACTCGTAGGTCTAATTGTTACCCATGAAGTTGATATTGAAAAGACAATTTCATTAACTCACAGCGTTGCTTCTCAAACAACGCCGGCTTTTAAGAATCATCTATTTCTCTTGATGTCGATACTTTCCTCCGTGCTAGTTCTATGCGAGAGCTTTTTAACTTTCGGAATTCCATTATGGATTGCTTCCTGTACGACGATTCCTCTTTGGACATCGTCAGTTTTGCTTATAATTAATACGATTGCCGTGGTACTGTTGCAAGTGAAAATTGGAGCGATTGCAGTTGATGTTAGCGCATCTTTGCGTCTTGCCAAATGGTCTGGAATTTTACTCACGTTTGCATGTATCTTAGTTGCCCCAACTGGATTTCTACCAGCGCTGTGCGCACAGATCGTGTTACTTGCAGTTGTCGCTCTTCAGACCGTTGCAGAACTATTTCAAGCGGCCTCAGGATGGTCCTTTTCGTACGAAATGGCGTCCGAAAATAGAATTGGAGAATATCAAGGCGTTTTTAATGCATTACAGGATGCGGGACAGTTTGCATCTTCGACAGTATTTGGTTTTGTAGTTGGGATGAACAATCCAAGTGGCTGGCTCATGATAGCGGTTTTATTCTTTGTGACCGGGATTGCTTTCGATTTCATTAGAGCACATTTACTTATTCCGGGAACCGGCAAGGCTGTCAGTTAGTACTGCATCGAACTCTGCTATAGTTTTCTTGGACACTGCCTGTTTAGCTCTACCCGGGTGCGGGGTGAAGGTCCCGGCCCGGTCCCGAGGCACCACAGGCCTCAAAGGGGCCTATCCAGGCGGGTTCACCGTCTTGGACGTGTTCCCGTTCCTAGTACTGCCGTGTGCTTAGGTGATCGGCTCGCCCTTGTCATAGCCCAGATGGTCGCTCAAGCCAAGCGGCCAGGTCCTTCTCCAGGGTCTCCCTTGGTGCAGGGCCGGCAGCAGGCCATCAGCCCCGATCATCCTCACCTGCCCGGCACCAGGTCTGCTCGAACAAGCCGTCCTGAGCCCCAGCCGAGCGCACCTGGTAGACCACATCCCGCCCACCAGCAGAAGCCCTGTCGTCATCACCGGTAGCAGCCATCAGTGCCAGTCCCTCCACAAGGGCTCACGAACCATTGAACACGCTCGTTAGAGGCTGAGAGCATGCCGGCGTCGGCGACAATGACGAGCTCCTCATGCCGTGAGCAGCCTGGAAGGCCTCCACGACGGGGATGATCGCGGTAGTCTCGGCCCGGTTGCTCTTCCAGCAGCCGACCTGGAGGGGGAACCCGTGGCGGTCGACCAGCAGGCCCACGATGCTCTGCGGATCGACCCTCCTCTCCTTGGAGTATCCCGCCTGCCGCAGGTCGTCCTCACGCTCAGCCTCGAAGTAGAGCGTGGTCACTCCTGCAGGCATCGGGCCAGTACCCTGGTGGCAATGACGTGATCAAACAGGGCCTGAGAGATCGCCTCCCGGTAGCCCCGCTCGACACAACGTCCCAGGGAAAGGTCCGTACGCTGACCGCATCCAGGCCCAGATCACCCAGGACACGGGGGGACCTGGTCCCTGGAGGACGGCTCAATCAAACGCGCCAGCACCATCTGCTCAAAAGCCCGATCACCCCGACCGCCTCGCCCAGCCCCAGGTGGGTGCAGGCCCCGTGCAGGACCTCCCACAGCAGAGCCAAGCGCTTGGCCTCCACGTGGTACCCACAAGGCCGGTACGTCCGGTGACGGTTCTAGGGACTCCAGGTCCAGCAGCCCCTGGCCCTGCCAGGCAGCAATCTTCTGCCGCCCAGCCTCCATCAGGGCGGCCAGCCCGGCCTCGTCGTGGGCAGAGCCCCAGGTGCTCCACAATCCGGCGTACGCCGTTCTCCTTGACCGCGATTTGCACCGCCATGGTCCCCGAAGCAGTCCTGACCTTGCGCAGAAACGGGCTCACACCAGCACATCATACGGCCTCTTAGTGCTCCACCCCCCAACACCGCAATACCAACGAAAACTCACACCGACCTCCCCGAAAACCACCAAGGTATCATGAGTCAAGGTAGGCGGCGATGATGCGTGAGGCGGTGGCCTGCGAGACGTCGTAGGCCACGGCGAGCAGCGCCTGGGGCAGGTTGTGCCCCAGGTAGGTCAGAGCCAGACACACACAGGAACAGGCCCAGCACCCGGGCCCCGACCACCGGCAAATCGGGGTTCTCTGTGTAAATCCTCTCGCACAGGTCCACAACCTCGCTGCAAGTGATCCTCGTGCCACTACGTTGAGTCGACTTAGACACCAAAACTCTCCCAAGAGCAACGCCACCTTACTTAGCGACACACACCCCTTTAAAACATTCTAAACACCCCCATGAATAAACCCCCTTTACCCCACTTTCAGCATCCCAACAGTTAAAACTCAATTTCTCTCAAGATATACACATTTTTAAACAATCGACACCGAAGAGAATGGGTCATCGTCAGCGTCATTACATGGGAGGTATTCAATCTCGTCCACGACTTTCTTAACCCGATCTTGTCCGTAAAGTTCCACAAGCAACGCCACAGTCATATCCAGGCCAGCCATCACCCCAGATGAAGTCCATCGATTTCCATCATGCACCCATCTAGCACGAGAAATCCAGGTCACATCATGACCAAATTGTTTAACCCAGGAAAATGCCCGCTTATTTGATGTAGCTCTACACCCGTCGAGCAGGCCAGCCGATGCAAGTATCGCCGCTCCAGTACAGACGGAGGCGATGACACTGGCCCCCTCACCCCATCTCCGGAGGCGGGAAAGGAATACTTTGTCATGAACTATTCTCCGAGCCCCCCTCCCTCCAGGGACGAGAATGATGTCGCTTTCGATCACATCATTATATGCTCTTGTTGCCGCAACACTTACACCTCGATAACTTCGCACACCACCGACGTGCGTCCCCACCATAGTGATACCAAGTTCAGGGAAACGCGACATCAGTCCGACCGGACAGCAGGCGTCGAGCAGTTCGAAATCTTCAAACAGAACTACAGTCACACTGACTTGCTTTTCTATAGACATAAAGAAACCTCGAAGATGCGAAGACTATTGAACGACGGAGCGACATCTACCGGAAGAGAATCAACCACTTTCCCGACAAGATCTGCACCACCTAGTTAACTAGATCCTCAATCAGTAGATAACTGATTTAAGGAGTCTAATAACTGCGTGAGGCTATGGTGTTCGTGATGCGGGTTGAGCGGCATGTGTTTGGTCATGATAGGCAGAAGCGTAGGAGCGATGGCAGTTGTAGTAGGAGGTCCGTGCTGCGACGGCATCGTCACGACACTGTCGCTGGAGAGCAGTAGGTGCTGACGTAGAGGCGCTTCCTGACTAGGATACGACTGCGGCGCTCGTCTTCGCCATCTTGGCGGGTTAAGAAGGGAAGGATCCTCCGACACTTCGAGGTGAAGGAGCTAGCGACCGCGGTGGAAACCTTGACCCGGTAACTGGCCTCGTTGCCGGTGACGACGCGCATGTACGAGCCTGGCGATGAAGAAGGCGAGGGCGTTACCTGGGAAAGGACGATTGTATCGGAACCTTCTCATCTCATCATCGACGGCCTCGGCGCAGACCAGCTGGGAAAGGTTGTCAATTGCAGCGGTCAACTGGTCCGATCGACCATCATTCTTAGAACCTATTGCGAACAGGCAGGGTCGGCGGCAGAGGCGGATGAGGTTGAAAGCCAGGTTAAACAGCGCAGCCATAGTCTCGGGATAGTTTGCGGTGCGCAGTTGGTGTCGATCCTCGTAAAACGACATCTCGGACCCAGCGGGGCCATTTCTCTATTCGCCAGTGGCACCGGACCAGACTGCGCTCTGCTAGGGCTGAGCATCGATCACAAGCAGGGAACAGATCAGGTGCACCACCTCCACTGACCTCCGCTTGCTGCCGCTGTTTTGCCCATATTCTTAGGGAATTTGTTGTCTTGGCGTGTCTAATATGGAGTTTTATTCATGGGGTTTAGACGAATATAATTCCGAGGACTGCTAACGGTTATCTGGAAAGTTTCCGATGATCTTCTGTGGCCGGTATGCAGGATCCTCCAGGTCCTTGGGTGTTCGCGATGACCCTTTCGATCTCGTATCTGATCTGCTTAACGGTTCGGTTATATTTCTTGTCGTCGGGGGTGAAGGGGCAGTTTCACGGGTTTTCTCCTCAGGGTGATCATGCCCCAGGGGATCGGCAAGGTTGGTGGGTGAGGGTGTGTGAGCCGCTTTGATGGGGGTGGTGTGTCGCTGGGACGGGGGCGCGGGCCCCGTAGGGACGATGAGTGGTGTCTAGTCATCTCCTCGTCCTGGGAGCCCGCGCTGATGTCATCCTCCACCACGTCTGCCCTGTCGCGCCAGCCCCTGGCCCAGGTTCTTTAGGAACATCACCGCCCGTTACCTTGTTGGTGGTCCCGGGTGGTCCGAGGCTGGGCCAGCTGCTGTGGGCACGGGTGTCTTGCCCCTGTCCTTAGATGATCCGGGGGGGCGAAAGTCACCTGCGGCAGCCGGGCGCTGGTGACCGCTGATAAGGGGAACGACCCGCTGTGTGTGAGGTCTTTCGTAACGTGGGTGCGGGACCGGTCGTCCACCGGCTGGCCCCGCACCCATGCAGCGAGAGGCGGCAGGAGAGATGGATATCGAGGACATCGAGGTCTTCATCGGCATTGACGTTGGTAAGAGCGAGCACTGGGCCACTGCCCTGAGCCGGGAGGGCCGGAAGATCCTCGACAGGGCCCTGCCCAACGACGAGGACCGGTTGCGTGAGGTCTACCAGCGCCTGCAGGCAAAGGGGCAGGTGCTGGTGGTGGTCGACCAGCCTGCCACCATCGGGGCTCTGGCGGTGGCTGTGGCTCAGGACATGGGCATCACCGTGGGCTACCTGCCCGGACTGTCGATGCGACGCATCGCCGACCTGGCACCGGGCAGCGCCAAGACCGACGCGAAGGACGCTGCCGCCATCGCCGGCGCGGCCAGGACCATGCCACAGACCCTGAGAGCCGTCAGCGCCTCGGACGAGGACGCCGCGGCGCTGAGCATGCTCACTGGTTTCGACCTGGACCTGGCCCGAGCCGTCAACCAGACCAAGGACCGCATCCGGGGCCAGTGGCTCACCCCAGACCCCACCCCAGTCGAGCTGAAGCGAGCGGACAAGGCAAGGACTGGCGCCAGGCTCAAAGCCCGCGGGTGCAGGCGGCACGCCACCTGGGCCACCCAAGATCGTCTCGGCCCCGGAGCACCAGACCGTGGTGGTCGCTGGCACCGACGCCGCCGCGGTGGTGCTGCCTCACCTGGCTAGGCAGCTCATCTCGCTGCACGCTCAGCGGGCCGATGTCGCCGCCCAGGTCGAGACTCCTTGGCGGGTGGCCCACCCTCATGTGCCAGGTCCTGACCACACGTGCCCGGGATCAGGGGTCCCGGCCGCAGCCGTCCTGGCTGGCCCAGACCCTGGGCAAGGACCGCCAGTCACCGGAGCCCAGCTGGCCTCCTACGCCGGCCTGGCACCAGTGACCAGGAGATCAGGCTCCTCTATCAGGGGCGAGCACGTCTCCCACGGCGGCAGCAAGAGGCTCAAGCGCGCCATGCTCCCCTCCGCCGTCGCCTCACTGCGCTCCGCCCCCCCCGCCTCTCGGGCCTACTACCAGCGCAAACGCAACCAAGACAAAACGCTTTAGGCCAGGCCGTCCCCGCCCAGGCCCACCGCCGCATCCTGACCCTGCACGCCATGATCCGCAACGGCACCCTCTACAACCCACAACCATCAACACAGCTACCCGCAGCCGCTTGACACACCACACAGGGCACGTTGCATCCAGGACACCACCGAGATCAGCATCAAACGCGTCATCCGCGCCCTCAAACCCCTCCAGGACGTCGCCATCAACCTCAACGGACATCACCTCGAGCCGGTCCCCTGACTCCCGAAGCCGAAGACATCCTCACCGCCCTCAACATCCCAACAGGGCACTAAAACTGTGCAACTGAGGTCAGGTACCACACCCCAAAACACGAAGAGCTCCCTTTAGCTCCTCCAATAGGTTGATTCGCTCATCATCCAGATGGCCGATCCGATCGGCCGATGTTTTAGGCATCAGATTGCGCCATGATGAAGGCACTTCAGGCGCCACACCACTGTCATCGATTCATCGAGAAGGAGGTTAAGACCGATACCACCGAACACTCACAGAAGCCTATTCACAGTAAGTATTCCCTGATCTGGGCGAACGCGAGTGATCGCTATCTCTGTGAATGTTCTTCAGAGCGTCCCGACGTTGGTCACATCATCTACGCTGAACCGAATCAACGGCAAACGGCTGGACGCAACAATATTCAGCACCAACAATCTCTCCTTGACGGTATCAATCATCAACTCCAAAGAAATGAGGAAGTACCCATGAAGAAGTCATTGAAAGGCGCCGTTACCACGGGCATTGCTGGCATCCTCCTCGCTGGAGGACTGGCGTCACCAGCTTCGGCTGTTGAAGGAAATTTCTTCGCTTCCGCACCGGGACCAGGGCTTTGCCACAGAATCGACATTGAATTCTACACCCCGAACTCGAAACAGGCTCCGAGGAAAGAACATATCACTGCATGCGGAAGCCAGAATCAAAGCAGGTACTTCAAGTCTGCCCACACGAACTGGCGAATTACGGCGAATTATAACTACCGCTCGCCTGGCGCACGATGATATCCTGACAAGCGACTGAGATCACGGTTCAGCATCGCCGGTGTGCACCACAGTCCTTGTGGTGCACACCGGCTCGTCATCAACTTCATTCGGCCGGGCTACCGACGAACACCGGACCTTACCGAAGCAACTAGGTACACTCATTTCAATGTCGATTTGGTAGGCTCGCGGCACAATGAGTAGCGCGCGGAGTTCGCACCGCTCATCCACCATATACCGTGATCATGACAACAGAGGCAAGGCAATTCACTTACATATTGTGCGAATAAGGACAATAAAAATGGAGAAAACCATCAAGGGAATACTGATGGCCGCAACAGCGGGTCTATTCTTTACAGCAACCACGATATCTCCGCCTTCTGTAGCCGATGAAGTGAACACAATTCCCATCGAGATCACCCCAGGTCCTGCGATCTGCAGACAGATCATCATTGAACACTATACGCCTGGATCAGATATTCCCCCTCAGCGCGAAATTAGAACCTGGTGTGGAAATAAGAAGCCTGTTTCATATTACAAAACCTCCCACACTCATCAGAGGATCATATCAATACGTAATTTTTATCCGCCCCACAGTTACTAGCAGCGATCCACCCGAATCGATCAGGTCCCGGCATTCAGCTAGTTCACGGTCGAACATCAAACGGTATGTAGAGTTCTCTCAAAATAGCCTACTCCTGTCCATGCGTTTGATGCCTCACCCGATTACATCATTGCCACACGAGAAGAACGCTGAGAATCTGGCCAACAACCATTACGGAATCTCCGGAATTCCACTCGCCCCAAACTGCGCTTCTGCGTCATTCGATCCACAGGACGAGGGCTATTCTCTACCAGCCGGTCAACTCTATGCTCGGCAACTGTCACAACAGGAACCACATGAAAAGGGATTCAACAATGAGTTCATCATTCAAGGGAACACTGACGGCCAGCGCCATCGGTATAATGCTGGCAAGCACCTTGGCGACTCCGGCTAAAGCCGCAGTTATCGAACGCGATTTCACCGTCACCGGCCCCGGCGGCGGAATGTGCCGTATGCTCGAAATCGAGTTCTACACGCCTGGATCATCTCAAGAACCTCGGCACGAAAACTTGGTCGCGTGCGGAAATCACACGACCACTGCTCATTTCCTTTCCAACCATACTCACGTGAGGACAACCGAACGAAATATCTGGAGCGGCCCTGCCGTCGATAACGATAGGTAATCCATGAACCTTCGAGAATGTTTTTCTCATCATTTGAAAGGTAATGCTAAGGCGCTTGCGACCTGATGTTGGGTTCGATCATAGCGGACAAGTGTGGGTGCGTCTTTCAACTGCGAATTAGCGAGATGAATCAATATGAAGAATGCGATCAAGGGGCGCTGACTACCGCTGTAGTGGGCGTCATCTTCGTGGCAGGTCTAGTCCCGTCGGCCAGTGCCAGCGACAACACGCCATCACCGACACCAGCCCCCGGTAGTACATCGTCTCCTCGGTTCTTCAAAGGCCCCGGTCCTGGAAAGTGCCGAAGTATCATTATCGAGTATTCCCTTAAAGATTCACCTACCAATACCTGGCACGAGACTATCACTTTTTGCGGCAACAGAACGCACCCTCATCCTCGCTCCACTAGGACGAACTGGAGGATTACAAGAAACTACGTTTTCAAATACGATGATGGGCCTCCCAGTGGTTCCGATGAGCAGATCCACGGCACCGATTAGATTCTTTCGGCTTATCTTTTTTGCATCAACAGATGCAATACAGAACTTCAACCGAATTTCTGAAGAGAGTTCAGCTTTCAGGACAAAAGTGCTCACGCCACACTGTCTGTGGAGGAAGATCTGCATCTGCTACTCATAACGTTTCGAAGCCCACCCGCTCCCGCTGATCGGTAGTGTTGTTTTGAACCGTCAGTTCAATGTTGAGGAGCCCACTGTGCACGACCGTTCCCACCGCACTCCCCTCCCGATCAAGCCTGTTCGCTACCTCGCCCGACCCCAGCGACTCCGTTCCACCCGCCCCGTCCGCCTCGGCCTGCTCGCCATGGTGCTGACCGCTTTCACCGCCGTCGGCCCCTCGGCCTACTCCGCTCCCCAGGCCCCCTCCCTTCCCGCCGGCAGCTACGTGGCTCTGGGAGACTCCTACGCCTCCGGCGTCGGGGCTCCTCCCTACGCCAAGGGCACCA
>ERZ772924.890-NODE-890-length-14305-cov-8.011789_pt1 | contig 14305 bp, 13 predicted proteins | sample MGYA00512116_ERZ772924 | MGnify/ENA primary metagenome ERZ772924 (study PRJEB29015, sample SAMEA2737920) | human oral metagenome | biome: human oral; feature: human-associated habitat; material: dental | place: China | collected 2134 ...
CAGCGAGGTATGCGGACGAACCCCACCCCCAGCCCCTCCCCCACAGGGGGAGGGGGGCAGAGCGGTGGGGATTCGGGCGGTGGTTGGCGGATTGCAGGGTGACAATTTTACGTTGCTGGCGGAATTGCGGGCGCTACCCCCTCCCCAACCCTTTCTCGCACTTCGCGCGAGCTGTTCCAGTCCCGCTACGCTTCGCTGCGGGGGAGGGAGCATATCGACGGCTTTCTGTTCTCCAGTTCACTACACGGAGACGCCTACAGGTTTATTTCGAATTTATTCCACTATAAATGGGGTTTTGGTGCTGCCCTTTATCATGTTTTTGGGCAGACGTCAGACGCTGGCCGCCAGTAAATAACGGAATTCCTGTTTGGCAATAAAGGCGGATGCGGTTTGCGGGCGTTGTTGCAAAATTTCTATGACGTTGCGGAAAACCCGTTGGCGTGCTTCTACCAAAGCTGGCTGGTTTAAGCCCAGCATATCCCTGGTTTGGATAGCTTTATGTCGCTGTTGTTTGCTTAATCCTTCACGCGGTTCAATCCTGCCATTGGTGGATAGTAACCACTGGCTGTTGCAATGCGGGTCGGTCGGTTCTATTGGCAATACGCCGTCTTTTTTCTTCTGTCCGCAGGTTTTGGGGTTAATGCAGCTATGGGCGTAGTTGGTATAAGTGAAGCACAGGTCGGGGCGCGCTTCTTTTCCGCCTTTGGGTTTGATGTGTTCCAGCTGTCCATTAGCTGCGGCCAGTTTCTGCTCGCAGTAAACGCACAAGCCGCCTTGGTCTGCGTTTAATTCTGCCTTAATGCCTTTTTTGACTTCCCTGAATGCGGGACTGTCAAAGTCTGTTGGCGTTGCATTGGGATGGGCAGCGATAAAAGCAGCGGGCAAAGGGGTGGGATTGCTGCGGTGTTTGAGTTCAACCATGTTGTTTGTCTTTCAGGGTGACAAGGAAGCGCCAAGTTTCCAGGTCGCTTGGGTGAAGTTGGTAGCCTGCTTGTTCCAGTTGTTGCCGCAGTTTTTCCGCTTCGGGGCTTTTTTCTTCGCCTGCGCGTACCAGTTGTTCGTAGCGGCGGATGTCGTCCTGAATGAGTAACGGCGGCTCTCGTTGGGTATCCATGATTTGTGCCAGTGCCGCGCCGGATTCGTGCGCCAACGGGCTGAAAGCAGGTGTGATGATTTGGTAGTCGCCGTTTTCGTCCTGCTCTATCAGGCGGATGTTTTATGCTGCTACGGTGGAGAGCACTTGCGGGCTGTGGGTGGTGACGATGAACTGTATGCAGGGGAAAGCATCGCGCAGTTGGCTCAGGATGGTTTGTTGCCATTTGGGATGCAGGTGCACATCGACTTCGTCGATGAGGACGATGCCTTCGGTTTGCTGCGGCGCGTCTTTGTTCATCTGCGGGTTGAGTTTGATGCAGCGGAAGGCGATGTCGGCAGCAAGGGTTACGACGGCACGGATGCCGTCGCTTAATAAGTCCACGGGCAGGTAGATTTGCGCGGCGTCGTCGCGGATTTCTAGGGTCTCGCCGGATTGGTAGCGCAGGTTGCTGTAGCCAGCGGGGTTGAGCAGTTGGTCAACGGTTTGGCTGATGCCTTGTAGGAAGGTGTCATAGAGGGCGGCGCGTTTTTTTATGAATGGGTCGGGGTCGTTGCGACTTTGCGCGGCTTCTTGGCTGATGCTAATCATCCAGTGGCGCAGTTGTTTGTAATTGGATTTGCCGCTTAGGCAGTCTTCGTAGCCTGCACTGCGCGGTGTGCGTATCACGGCTTTGTGCGCCATGTCGCGGTGTTCGCTCCACAGGCGACTGGTGCCGTAGTAGGCGATGACGGGCAGGGCGGTTTGCGCGTGGTCGGGCTGGCGCATTTTTTCCATCAGGGTTTTGCCGTAAGCCGTCCAGGCTGCGCTGTTTTTGTTGGTGGTGCGGCCTTTGGCGGTTTTGAGTTCGCGCAGGGCGGTGATGGTTATGTCGTCCACGATAAATTCGCTGGTAACGCTTAGCGGAAGTTGCAGGCTGGTGCTGGCGGTGCTTTCGTCGAAGGTTTTGCGGATGTCGCTGTGTTTGAAGCCGAGGGTGATGCCGCCGTCAAAGGCGCCAACAAAGCAGCTGAGGTTGGCAGCGAGGGCATCGAGCAGGCTGGTTTTGCCCTGGCCGTTATTGGCGACCAGTACGGTGAGTTCGGGGTGAAAGTCGGTTTTTAGTGCGGGGAATTTGCGGAAGTTGTGCAGGGTGATGTGGTTTAGTTTCATGGTTTTTCTATCCATTGCGCACGCGCTATCAGTTCTTGCAGGTCGTAGTTGATGCTGGCGACGCCAAAGTCGGGTTCGTTGGTGAAGGGGTTTTGCAGGTAGTAGGCGCCTTGTGCGCTGCCATCTTCGACGATGACGATGGCAAGCCGGTATTTGTCCGCCTGGTTTAAGGCGTAGAGGATTTCGTTGCGGCTGACGGTGATGGTGGTTTGCCCGGCGCTGCGGCCTTTGACTTCGATGTGGCGGCTTTCCGGCAGGATTCCTGCGGCATTGACGGGTGGCTGGGCGGTGATGTCCCAGCCGCATTTGTCGGCGGAGACGTCGCGGGTGGTGCAGCCGTGCGCGCGTTCGATGGTATCGACGGTTTGCATGGCGATGCGTTCGATTTCGGCGCGGGCGGCGGCATCAATGCTGCTTTCACTGTTGTTGCCGCGCTGTCGGTCAAGCAGTGCCTGCGGCACGATGAGGGCGCAAGCGATGATGTTGGGCGGGCTGGAGATGATGTCGCGCATGGCGGCCAGTTCTTTTTCGCGTTGTTTCAGGCGGGCATGGAGTTCTTCGGCGCGTTGTTCGAACTGCGCGGGGGCGAATTTGGGCTGTTTGCCTGCTTTTATGTCTTCGCGCAGCTGGATGGCGCGGTTGTGCTGGTAGCTGATTTCTTTGACGAGGCGTTCGCGCACGGCCTGGTGGATTTTGTCCGCCTGGCGGTCGCGGCGGGTTTTGCTTTCCTGGTAGTGTGCAGGGGCGAGTTCGGCAGCGGCGTATTGCAGTGCCAGTGGTTCGGGGTCGCGGTTTTGCCAGTCTGCAGCAAGGTCGGTGCGGATTTGTGTTTGTAGGTCGGCAGGTAATGGCTCCAGGTCGAGATGTGGCGCCCAGCCAGCGAAGGCGGCGTTGCCCGCAGCGTCGATGGTGATGAATTGCAGGCGGCGCGAGACGGTTTTGCCGCTGCCGTTTTCGCGGATGGTGTGCTCAAGCGCATAGAGCATTTTGGCGTTATTGCCGGGGTCGGTGGGGTTGAGCAGGATGGCGCCCTGTTTGAGGGTGCCGCGGTGTTTTTCGAGGATGAGGTCGGTCATGGCGTGCATCAGCGGGTGTGCCGGGTGGATGAGTTCGGCGGTCGCCTTGCCGGGAATGCGGATGGCGTGTTTTTCAAAGCAGATGCGCTCGTATTTTTTCATCACCGGGTTGCGGCTTTCGCCAATAAGGCGGTCGCGTTCGCGGATTTCGGCGGGAACGTGGCTGATTTCGTAGCGCCCGGCTTCGCGGGTTTTCAGGCTGCCGTTCAGTGCGGCAAAAGCTGCCTGAAAGCAGGCGCGGATGAAGTAGGGTTGGAGTTTGCGCGCCTCGGCTTTTTCCATTTCTTCTTTGATGCTGTAGAGGTCTTCGAGGCTGATGTGCTGCTCAACCAGGGCGTGGCGGCGGATAATGGCGCGCAGGTGTTCGGTATCAAGTGCGCCTTCAATGGTCTGCTGCATTTTGGCCTTGATGTCGGGGCGCTCGCCGTAGCGGATGGCTCCGATAAGCAGGTCGTGCAGCGGGGTTTCCTGGAAGGCTTCGCCGAGGACGTCGAAGACTTTGCCACCCAGGGCGGCGCGTTCGGTTTCGATTTTTTCAAAGAGGCGCTGGAAGACGGCGCCTTCGCAGGTTTCTTTGGCGACGAGGTTCCAGAGGTGGCAGACTTCGGTCTGGCCGATGCGGTGGATGCGGCCAAAGCGCTGTTCGAGGCGGTTCGGGTTCCAGGGCAGGTCGTAGTTGACCATGAGGTTGGCGTTTTGCAGGTTGACACCTTCGCCGGCGGCATCGGTGGCGATGAGGACAAGGACGTTTTTGTCGGTGCGGAATTCTTCCTGGATTTTGCGGCGGTCGTCGCGTTTGGTGCTGCCGGAGATGGTACGCACCGCCTCCGGCGCGCCAAGCAAGCCGCTGATGCGGTCGGCGAGGTAGTTCAGGGTGTCTTTGTGTTCGGTGAAGATGATGAGTTTGCGCCGCCCGCCATCGGCGGTTTTCATTTCCGGCGTGTCTTGCAGCAGCCGGGAGAGTTGCGTCCATTTGGCGTCCTGCCCGCTGGCAACGAGCCGCTGCGCCTGGTGTTCGAGGTTTTTGAGGATGGCGATTTCGGCTTCCAGTTCTGCGGTAGTCTGCGCCGCGCTCGCCTGGTCGCTGAATTGGTCGTCCAGTGCTTCGTGTTCTGCGGCGGTGTAGTTGTCATCCAGCTCTTCCCAGTCTTCCGGCAGATGGATGCGGCGGCTGACGGTGTATTCGCCCAGGGTTTCGGCAAGGGTGGTGCGGCGTTGCGGCTGGCGTTCTTCTTCCAGGCGTGCTTCCAGCCGTTTGTGGCGGCGCCTGAGCGATTGGTAGATGGCTTCCGGGCTGGAGGCAAGGCGGCGTTGCAGGATGGTGAGGGCGAAGCCGACGTTGTTTTTTTTCTGGCCGTCGAGTTTGTCGGCGCGGTTCATTTCGTTGCGCACGTAGTCGCTGACGGCTTCGTACAGCGCGGTTTCTGCCGCCGAGAGGCTGTAGTTGGCGGTGCTGGCACGGCGTTCGGGAAAGGGTGGCGTGCCGTCAAATTTGAGCAGGTCTTCTTTGACCATGCGACGCATGAGGTCGGAGACGTCGTTTTTTTTCACGTCGCCACGGCTTTTGCCGTAGAAGCGGTCGCTATCGAGCAGCGACAGCCACGCCTGGAAGTCCGCCTCTTTGCCGTTGTGCGGGGTGGCGGTCATCAGCAGGAAATGGCGCGAGATGCTGCCAAGCAGTTCGCCGAGGGCAAAGCGTTTGGTTTGTTTGCGTTCGTCGCCGAAGTAGCTGACCGACATTTTGTGCGCTTCGTCCACGATGGCGAGATCCCATTCACTGTGGCGCAGTTTGTCCTGGTAATCCCCGCTGCGCGCGAGCTGGTCCATGCGGCAGATGAGGCGGTCGCATTCTTCAAAGTAGTTGCCGGAGACGGATTGTTCCTGTTTTTCGCTGCTGAAGATTTCAAAGCGGATGCCGAATTTTTCCCACAGTTCGTCCTGCCATTGTTCGGTGAGCGAGCCGGGGGCAACGATGAGTATTCGCCGCGCGTCGGCGCGCATCAGCAGTTCTTTTATCAGCAGACCGGCCATGATGGTTTTGCCGAACCCGATGAACCCTCTCACCCCGACCCCGCCGTTCTTTTATCAGCAGACCGGCCATGATGGTTTTGCCCGCGCCGGGGTCGTCCGCCAGCACGAAGCGCAGCGGTTGCAGCGGCAGCATGGTTTCGTACACGGCGGAGATTTGGTGCGGCAGCGGCTCGACGTTGGAGGCATGGATTGCCATCAGCGGGTCAAACAGCGCTGCCTGGCTGATACGCCAGGCTTCCAGCGCCAGTTTGAAGGCTTCGCCATCGCCGTCCAGCCCCCAGTGCCTGCCGTTGGTTGCCAGCGACAGCGCCGCTTCGTTTTCACGAAAGAGCATTTGTTCTTTCACCGCACCGCTGCTGTCTTTGTAATAGATGGTCAGCGCGTCTGTACCCACCGCCTCTGCCTGCACAATGCGGACGATTTCATGGGGCAAAATGCCGCAGATTTGCGCGTTGGGGTGGATATCTTCGAGTTTGAGCATGGCAGCTTCCGGCAGTTAAAGTGCGCGAATTTTAGCAGGGCTGTTTGCAAGTGCGCATGGACACGGCAAGAATGGTGCCTTTTTGAGTCTTTTAGTTGGGGGGACGGGATGATGGATGATTTGAAGCCGTTGCTTGTTTTTGCCGCCGTGCTTGAGCACGGCAGCATGAATGCCGCGGCGCAGGCGCTCGCAATGACGCCGTCGGCGGTGAGTCAGCACATCGCGCGGCTGGAGCATCTGCACGGAGTCAAGCTGCTGCACCGCAGTACCCGCCGCGTCAGTCCGACCGAGGCGGGGGCGACGCTGGCGCAATATTGTCGCCGTCTGAACGCGACGCTGCGCGATACCCGCCTCGCGCTGGACAATCTGAAAACGGACATCGCGGGCGAGGTACGGCTCGCCGCGCCGACCAGCATGGCGACGGCGTCCGCGTTTCAGTACGCGCTGCAACGGATTGGCGAGGAACATCCGGCGCTGCGGCTGCAACTGCATTTTGGCGAAGCGCTTGCTGATTTGCGCAGCGGCGCGATTGACATCGCCCTGCGCGGCGGTGAACACGCGCTGGATGCGCCCGATTTGGTCGCGCGCCATCTCGCCGACTGGCGCTGGATTATCTGCGCCGCGCCCGCCTGGCTGGAGCGCGCGCCGCCTATTGTCTCGCCTGCCGATTTGGGCAAGCAGCGCTGGTTGCACCATTTGCCGCTGCGGCGCGAAATGCGGCGGGGCGAGGAGCGCTTTTTGCTCGATATTGAGGACAGTCTTTATTGCAACCAGCTCGCGGCGGTGCGCGATTTGTGCGAGGCGGGGCTGGGACTGGCGCTGATGCTCGACGGCGAGGCGGCGGGCGCGCTGCGCAGCGGGCGGCTGCGGCAGGTGTTGCCGGAGTGGTCATTTGCCACGGCGGCGATTCATGCGGTGACACCGCACCGGGTGCAGGCGGCGAAGGTGGCGGCGGTGCTGAAGGTATTGCGCGCGTGTTTTGCGCAGGCATGAAAAAGGCGGGGTTGTCCCCGCCTTTGCTGTTGCCGGATGGCTTATACGTTGACGTTAAGCGCGACGTCGATATTGCCGCGGGTGGCGCGGGAATACGGGCAGACTTCGTGTGCCTTGGCGACGAGCGCTTCGGCAGCGGCCTTGTCCAGACCGGGCAGGGCGATGTTGAAGACGACGCCGAGGCGGAAGTTGTCCTGCGCGTCTTTGCCGAGGCTGACGTCGGCGTCAATGGCAAAGCCTTGCGGCAGCGCCAGTTTTTCGTTGCCGGCGACGAGACGCATCGCGCCCATGAAGCAGGCGGCGTAACCGGCAGCGAAAAGCTGTTCCGGATTGGTGCCGTTGCCATTACCGCCCAATTCTTTCGGCGGGGCGAGCTTGACGTCGAGCTTGCCGTCGTCGCTTTTGGCAGCGCCATCGCGGCCGCCGGTGACGTGAGCGTGTGCGGTGTAGAGTGTAGTCATGGTGGGTTTCCTCTTGCGGGTGAATGGAGCGTGCATGGTAGCCCGCTTTGTCGTTCAACACCAGAAAGGCGGGATTCGGTTTTATTGATGACCGGCGACAAGCCCCGGCGGGCGGGGCTTCGGTATGCAGGATTATGGTGCGGGCGCTTCAGCGGCAGGTTTTTCTGCTTCGCTGGTGGCAGCAGGTTCGGCGGTCGCCGGTGCGGCGGTTTCGCTCGCGGGAGTGGTCGCTTCGGCGGTGGGTTTTGCCGCTTCGCTGGCAGCGGTTTCGGCTGCGGGCGCAGTCGTTTCGGCGGCGGGTTTTGCTGCTTCGCTGGTCGCAGCAGCTTCGGCGGCCGCCGGGGCGACGGTTTCGGCAGCGGGCGCGGTCGCTTCGGCGGCGGGTTTTTCTGCTTCGCTGGTAGCAGCTTCGGCGGCCGCCGGGGCGGCTTCGGCAGCGGGTTCTGCCGCTTTTTCTTCCGCCGCTTCTTCTTCGTCCTGGCTCAGCGAATAGACGTAGGCGGCGACGACTTTGATTTTGGCGTCGCCCAGGGTGTCTTTCCACGCAGGCATGACGTTGTTGCGCGGTTGCTGGATTTGGTGTTCGATGAAGGCTTTGAGCGCCGCCGGGTCTTCCGGGTCGTCGGCGTAGAGCCAGGTCTGGTCGGCGAGGTTGATGCCGCCGATGACCGGGTTGCCTTTGCCGTCCGGGCCGTGGCAGGCGATGCAGCTGGTGCTGTAGAGTGCTTTGCCTTTGTCGGCGCGTGCCTGGTCGTGCGGGTAGCCGCCGAGCGAGAGGACGTAGTTGCTGACGTCGTCGAGTTTTTCCTGGTCTTCGGCGCTGGGCGGCTGACCGGGGGTGACGGCTATCAGCGCGCCACCGGGCGGCATCGCGCCGGTGTGGCCGTTGGTGATGGTGTTGATGATGTTTTCCGGTGTGCCGCCCCAGATCCAGTCTTTGTCGGTAAGGTTGGGATAGCTGCCGGGGCTGCCGCCCGCGTCCGAGGCGTGGCAGACGGCGCAGTTTTGCAGGAAGATGCGGCGGCCTGTGGCGAGCGCGTCCGGGTCTTTGGCGAGTTCTTCGACGCTTTTGCCAGCGTAGTGGCGGAAGTATTCGGCGGAGCGGGAGTCGATTTTGCGGCTTTCCTGCTGGTATTGGCCAAGTTGTGTCCAGCCTTTGCTGCCTTTGTACACGCCGGGGTAGAGGAAGAGGTAGGCGATGGCGAAGGCAATCATCAGGTAAAACAGCGACAGCCACCAGCCCGGCATCGGGTTGTTCATTTCTTTGAGGTCGCCGTCCCAGGTGTGGTCGATGATTTCGCCTTCTTTGGCGTCGCCGCCCGCCTTGATGTGGGTCGTCCAGTACACCAGGCCGATGTAGCCAAGGATGTGCAGCACGGTGACGGCTGCGATGAAGATGCTGACTGCGGTCATTTGTTTTGCCTCTTGTTTTGTGCTGTGTCTGCCGGGTGTCGCGGGTGGATGGGGGCGTCGTTTTCGTCCTTGAGGGCGAGTTTTTCGGCATCTTCGTAGGGCTTGCGCCGCTGCGGCAGGTAGAGGATGACTACCATCAGGATGAAGGATGCGAAGAGGACGACGGTGGTGTATTTGACCCAGGCGATGCCGGCGGCTGTCATGTTCTGTTACCGGTTCTGTTCTTTGAAGGCGACGCCCAGGCCTTGCAGGTAGGCGACGAGTGCGTCCATTTCGGTTTTGTCTTTGAGTTTGTCCTTGACGCTCTCAACGTCCGCCTCGGTGTAGGGTTCGCCCAGTTTTATTTTGGTGCGGATGCTGTTTTCGGTGAGGGTGATGTCTGCCGGGGTTTTGTTCAGCCAGGGGTAGGCGGGCATATTGGATTCGGGGACGACGCTGCGCGGGTCGGTGAGGTGTTTGTGGTGCCAGTCGTCGCCGTATCGGCCGCCGACGCGGGCGAGGTCCGGGCCGGTGCGTTTGGAGCCCCACATGAAGGGGCGGTCGTACATGGATTCTTCGGCGACGGAGTAGTGACCGTAGCGCTCGGTTTCCCAGCGGAAGGGGCGGATCATTTGCGAGTGGCAGCCGTAGCAGCCTTCGCGCACGTAGATGTTGAATCCGGCGAGGCGCAGCGGGTCGTAGGGTTTGACGTAGCCGTCTTCCGGGCGCAGTTTTTGGTCGAAAAACAGCGGCACGATTTGTACGAGGCCGCCCCAGATGACGGCAAAGAAGGTGAGGATGCCGAGGATGACGACGCTTTTTTCGATGCGTTCGTGGCTCATGAGGTTCATGCGGTTCTCCTTGTTCTCAGGCGGGTTGCGCTTGCAGTTGGGCAGCGGGCTGTTTGCCGCTGGCGACGGTACGCCAGCAGTTGTACGCCATCAGGCACATACCGCTCAGGAAGAAGCAGCCACCGAGGAAGCGGACGAAGTAGAAGATGTATTTTTTGCCGAGGATTTCGATGAAGGTGTAGGTGAGGCTGCCGTCGGCGGTGGTTTCGCGCCACAAGAGGCCTTCCATGATGCCCGCGACCCACATCGAGGTGACGTAGAGGACGATGCCGATGGTCGCCAGCCAGAAATGCACGAAAATCAGGCGGGTGGAGTACATTTCCGTCTTGCCGTAGAGGCGCGGCAGCATATGGTAGAGCGAGCCCATCGTTATCATCGCCACCCAGCCGAGCGCGCCGGAGTGAACGTGGCCGACCGTCCATTCGGTGTAGTGCGACAGCGCGTTCACTTCCTTGATGGCCATCATCGGCCCTTCAAAGGTACTCATGCCGTAGAAGGCGAGCGCGACGAAGAGGAAGCGGATGATGGGGTCGGTGACGAGTTTGTTCCAGGCACCGGAGAGGGTCATCATGCCGTTAATCATCCCGCCCCAGGACGGCACCCAGAGGATGACGGAAAACGCCATGCCGAGCGACTGCGTCCAGTCCGGCAGCGCGGTGTAGTGCAGGTGGTGCGGCCCCGCCCACATATAGATGGAAATCAGCGCCCAGAAGTGGACGATGGAGAGGCGGTAGGAGTAAATCGGGCGACCGGCCTGTTTCGGCACGAAGTAATACATCATGCCGAGGAAGGCGGCGGTGAGGAAGAAGCCGACGGCGTTATGGCCGTACCACCACTGCGCCATCGCATCGACCGCCCCGGCGTACACCGGGTAGGAATGCAGCCAGTCAATCGGCAGGGCGAGGTTGTTGAAAATGTGCAGCACGGCGACGGCGATGATGTAGGCGCCGTAGAACCAAAGGCCGACGTAAATGTGTTTTTCGCGGCGCTTGCCGATGGTGAAGAAGAAGACGTAGCCATAGGCGATCCAAACCACGGCGAGGGCGACGTCCAGCAGCCACGGCAGTTCCGCGTATTCCTTGCTTTGCGAATAACCGAGGACGTAGCTCAGCACGCCGAGTACCAGCACGGTCTGGTAGCCGTAGAAGGTGAAGGCGGCGATTTTGTCGGAGACGAGGCGGACGCTACAGACGCGCTGCACGACGTAATACGACGTGGCAAAGAGCGCGTTGCCGCCAAAGGCGAAGATGACGCCGCTGGTATGCACCGGGCGCAGGCGACCATAGGACAGGAAATCAATGCCGCCGAACAGCGTCGGCCAGCGCAGTTGCGCGGCGATAATGACGCCGACCAGCATCCCGACGATGCCGAAGACAATCGCCGCCCAGGTGAACTGTTTGACGACGCGGTAGTTATAGGGGGTATCCGTAGTCATCAGAATTACCTCATCATGGATTCATTTATCTAAAAGGAAATGCCGGTTAATACACCGGAAGACGGCATCAGGATAGCATTCCGCTACCGTCTTAACAATCATCAATGCGCATATTTTTTTCTGTAACCTACGGTTATTGCTGAAAATAAGACCATGTCAGTCTTATTTGGAAATCATGTTTGCCGTAATTAAAATTAAAAATAACGGTGGTGATTTTTATATGGGCTTGGCGAATGGCGTTAATGTTTGCCGGGCATAAAAAATCCGCCGGTGGGCGGCGGAAAAGGCGGAAAAATTTTGTCGAAAACGGCGGCAACCGGGCGACGCGCCTGCCCTGTTTTACATACAGGGTAGCGGGATGGTGTATGTAAACGCTTTTTTGGCGGGCGCTTATAACGCCGTGAGAAAGGTCAGCAGGCCGAGGATGACACCGCAGGCATTGGGCGTGATGAGTATCCAGTCCTTTTTCGGCTCTTGCGTCCAGCCGTACATGACCCAGATGGCGCAGGAAACGGCAGCGGTCAGCGGTTGCAACGGCTGCGCCTTGGCGCCGTGCAGGTTGGCGTTGATTTGCGGGATGTAGGCGAGGAAGACGAAGATGCCAAGCGCGGCGCCGATACTGCCGATCAGGTTATGGATTTGATGCTTGCGCCATTTTTTGCGGGATTGCAGGAAGCGGGGCAATTTCATGGGGAACTCCTTGGGTGGTGGGTTAGCCGAGGCGGACGGTTTCGAGGTCATCGAAACTGCGGCCAAGGAAGCGTTCGCCGATGGCGCGGAAGCGCAGCGGGATGTCGCTGACGCAGTAGCGGTAATGCGCACTGTCGCTGCCTTGCCGCAAGAGTCCTGCAGCGGCGAGCGCGCGGGCGGTGTGTTCGGCGGTGGTGGTGGCGGAGTCAACCAACGCCAGTCGCGGCGCTTCTTCCCGCAGCAGCGGTTTGAGCAGCGGGTAGTGGGTGCAGCCGAGGACGAGGGTGTCGGCGTCGTCGGCCAGTATCGGCTTCAGGTATTCGCGCACGGTGAGGCGGGTGACGTCGTGGTCAAACCAGCCTTCTTCCACCAGCGGCACCAGCAGCGGGCAGGCCTGCGATTGTACCCGCGCCTGCGGGTCATGCGCGTGGATGGCGCGGGCGTAGGCGTTGCTGTTCACCGTGGTGTTGGTGGCGATGACGGCGATGTGGTGGTTGCGACTGGTGCGCAGCGCCGCCTGCGCCCCGGCGCTGATGACGTCCAGCACCGGCAGTCCGCCCGCCTGGGCGCGGATGGCATCGCCAGCGACGGCGGCGATGGTGTTGCAGGCGATGACCAGCGCCTTGACCCGCTGCGCGAGGAGAAATGCCACGATTTGCGCGCTGTAGGTTTTGATGGTGGCGCGCGATTTGACGCCGTAAGGCACGCGCGCGGTGTCGCCGTAGTAGATAAGGTGTTCGAGCGGCAGGCGTTCCATCAGCGCGCGGACGACGGTGAGGCCGCCAACGCCGCTGTCGAAGACGCCGATGGGGCGGTTTTGCAGGGTGTCAGTCATGGTTCGGGCGGGGTTATGCCAGGGCGAGGGCGATAAGCGCGAGCAGCGGCGGTACCGCCTGGACGAGGGCGGGGCGGCGTTTGTCCGGCGCGCTGAAGTAGAGGTAAATGCCCGCCGCGCTCATGGTGGCGAGCGGGGTCAGCAGCAGTCCGGTTGCCACGGCTGGCGCAATGTCGGCGAGGCGCAGTGCGATGCCGACGAGGACGCCGAGCGCCTGCATCAGGTTGTACAGCGCAAGGTTGTGGAAGGGCGCGCGCAAGGCGGGCAGGTCGCGTTCGGCGATGTTGAAGGTGCGGCAAAAGCGGGCGCTGCCGTAGGCATGGCGCTCCAGCCAGTAGATGTAGAGGTGGATGAGCGCGGCGAGGGCGGCGGCAAGGTGGGCGAGGGTGTTCATGATTTTGGCGGTTCCAGTTGGGCAACGGTCATTGCGGCAAAAAGCAGGGCGCAGCCGGTGAGCATCAGCGGCGTGGCGGGTTCGCCCAGGATGAGCCAGCCGGAGAGGAAGGCGAAGATGCTTTCGGTCGAGAGGATGATGGCGGCGGGGGTGGCGGCGACCTGGCGCTGTCCCCAGCCTTGCAGGAAGAAGGCGATGCCGGAGGAGGCGATGGCGGTGTAGAGGATGTCCCATTTGCTGTGGTTGAGGAGCGCCGGGTCAGTGAGTGCGCCCGCGCCTTCCAGGGCGAGGGTGAGCGGCAGGGAGAGGAGGGCGGCGGTGCTGATTTGTACGGTGGTCAGCGCGAGCAGGTCGCTGCGGCGCACGGTGATGCCGTAGTAGTTGACGTAGAGCGCCCAGATGATGGCGCTGGCGAGGGTGGCGCTGTCGCCCGCGTTCCAGTTGAGCGCGGCGCTGTCGCTGTGGATGGCGGCAAAGCAGGTGAGGCCGGCGAAGGCGAGCAGGGTGGCGAGGATGAGTGTTCTGCCGAGGCGCTCGCCGCCGAGTAGTGCCAGAAGCGGGACGAGGATGACGTAGAGGCTGGTGATGAAGCCGGATTTGCCCGCGGTGGTGTGCTCCAGTCCCCATTGTTGGCTGTACATGCCGAGGAAGAGGAGGATGCCGCAGCAGATGCCGTCGCGCAGCCAGTATCCCCAAACGGGGCGACGGCGCAGGGCGAGGACGGCGAGCAGCATCAGCGCGGAGAGCGGCAGGCGCCAGCTCATGAAGGTGAGCGCGCTGACGGCGGTGGCGCTGTGGCGCTGGAAGATGAAGGCGATGCCAAAGAGTGTGGCGGTGAGGAGCAGGGCGAGGTGGCCGGTGTGGAAGCGGGGCATGGTGCGGGTTGGTTTGTGGTTTACATACAGGTTGGGCGCTTGGGTGTATGTAAATGGTTTTGTCGCTGTGCGGCGGGTTTGCTGCCCCCACCCCGGGTTCCCATGAAAAAGGCGACAGCCTTTTTCATGGGGAGCCCCGACCCTCCCCCACGGGGGAGGGGGCTGTCCGGTGGGTATCCGGGCGGCGGTGGGTGGATGGTTGCAGGTTTGGTTTCCGGTTTACATACAGGTTGGGCGCTTGGATGTATGTAAATGGGGGTTAGACGGTGGGGCAAGTTCCGGCTTGCAATGTTTGGCAGACGATGCTGCCTTGGCGTGCAATCGCTGACGCTACCCCCTTCCCCAGCCCTCCCCCGGGCCCCACGCAAAATGCAGTCGCATTTTGCGTGGGAACCCGCCCGCTGCGGGCTTCGCCCTGCGGGGGAGGGAGCAGTTCGGCGCGAACTTCGACATTCATGCCCGCATCCACCCCCAAAACCCCGCCCATTTACGGCGAATTGTCAAACCAAGTGCAACACTTCTTCAAAATACACTTCATAAGGTGTC
>ERZ772924.893-NODE-893-length-14292-cov-4.873218_pt1 | contig 14292 bp, 16 predicted proteins | sample MGYA00512116_ERZ772924 | MGnify/ENA primary metagenome ERZ772924 (study PRJEB29015, sample SAMEA2737920) | human oral metagenome | biome: human oral; feature: human-associated habitat; material: dental | place: China | collected 2134 ...
GGTGACCACGCGCTCCGGCAACGAGCTGCGGGCCCAGGGAATCCCGATCACGGAGTTCCCCAACGAGATGGCCTTCGGGGCCGTCCAGGGCAGCGTCGCCATCGGGTGGGGCATCAACGATTACCAACCCAAGGAAGCCGGAGTCCTGGGAATCAACTCCTACCTGGGAATCGTCGCTGACGTGGAGTCCAATCCCGGCAATCCGGTTCGGGGAGTGCGCTCCCACGGCTCCGACCCCGACATCGTCACCCGGCGGGTGCGCAACTTTGTCGACGGCGCGCAGCTGGGTGGCCCCATCCTATCGGGCATTCAGAGATTCCCCGGGGGCGGAGACGTCACCCAGGGGCCCGACGGCCTGCCGGTGCTCAACCACTCGCGTGAGGACTGGGACCGGATCGATGCCGTGCCGTTCAAGCAGCTCACCAACACCAGCTACGTGAACACGGTGCTCGTCGGACACATCGTCGCCCCCGCCCTCGACCCGTCGGGTCTCCCGGCCTCCCTCAGCGCCCCCATCATCACCGGGATCCTGCGCAAGGAGTTCCGCTACGGCGGCATTGTCATCACCGACGCTCTCACCGAACCCTCTCTGCGGCAGCGCTACGGCGACGCCGAACTTGCCGTCATGGCCCTCGAAGCGGGTGCCGACCAGCTCCTGATGTCGGCTGATCCGCGCGTCGCGCACGCCGCCGTCGTCGCGGCGGTGGGTTCCGGCAGGCTCACGGAACAGGACATCGACCGCAAAGCCAAGCGGGTGCTGCGCATGAAGTACTCCCAGGGTCCGCGCGAGGAAGAGGACCTCCGCAACATCGGTGGTGAGGGCACTCGCCAGGCGGTCGACAGGGTGGCGACCCGGGCCATCACCCTGGTGCGCAACGACAACGTGCTGCCACTGTCCGCGAGCGGGTCGAAGGTGCTTGTCGTCGGGTCCCGTGCCGGTTTCGTCAAGGAGTTCGGCGAGGCCCTCGGAAAGACTGGAGCGAACGTGTCGGTCGTGACCTTCGACGACCATCCCACCGCTGACCAGGCCGCCCAGGTGCAGCAGGCAGCCGGGTCGGTGGACGCCGTCGTCGCGCTGACCTACAACGTCGCCGAGAACACGGAGCAGACCGACCTCGTGAATGCCCTCCACGGCGCGGGTCGCAAGGTGATCGCGGTGGCGGTCGGAAACCCGTACGACGTGGGTCGCTACGGTTCCGCCGCGGCGCTGTGCACCTACTCCGACCAGTCGCTGATGGCGACCCCGCTGGCCACGATCATCACCGGCGGGCGGAAGCCGGAGGGCAAACTGCCGGTCGCGATCCCGACCTCGGAGGGGGCCATCCCGGTCGGCACCGGCCTCAGCTGGTGACCATGAGGGGTCGCTGATCCCGCTGGCACAGACGTGGCAGCGGCTCGGCCCCGAACATCGCGGTTGTGCGGCACTCAATGCGGAAAGTGGCCCGTGCGGTCCCTGGAAGCGATTCGAGTGCTGCGCAACCGCGATCTCCAAACACCCAGGTCTCGGTATATGTCCGTTCGTGGAATATGCTGTTCGCATGTCCATGTCACGACCGGCGTTCTGGATTCTGGCGGTGCTCGCGGGCGGGCGTCGCCACGGGTACCAGATCATGCGGGAGGCCGCTCTGTCCTCCGAGGGCCTCGTCACCCTCAAACCGACCACTCTCTACGCCGCCCTGGAGCGGCTCGAACGCGACGGAGCGATCCAGCGGGACGGGGAGGAGATCGTCGACGGTCGCGTGCGGCGTTACTACCGCATCACTGAGGACGGGAAGCGTCTACTGGGTGCGGAAACCACCGTGCTGGAGCGGTCCGCACGGGCGGCGCGCGCCAATCTGGGGTCTGCGTGGGGACAGGCGGCGCCGCGGCTGACCGGGGCGTGACATGGCCGACGAACCAAGGTACCGGAAGCTGTTGTGGTGGTATCCGAAATCGTGGCGGGAACGCAACGGCGATGCACTGCTGGGGGTGATGCTCGACGAGGCCGAGCGATGCGGTCGCACCGGCCCGTCGTGGGGAGAGCGCTGGTCGGCCTTCGCTCATGGCGTCGGGATGCGGCTGGATGCTGCTCTGGCCTGGCGGCTCGCGATCATCGCGATCGTTATGACTGCCTGCAGAGTGCTCTGGTTGTTCGTCGCCTTGTGGGAACCGATTGCCTGGATTTCGGATCTGGTCGTGCCACAGGTCGTGGCAGCTGCTCCCGTCCTGCTCGTCATCGCGCTCGTAGCGGCGGTACGGGAACGTGGTTTCCTGCCGGAGCCCCATGCCCTGCTGGCAGCTTGTGTCGGGGCGTTGGCGTCCGCGGCTGTGAGTCTGGCGTGGGTGTCCTGGAGCATCGGTTTCGATGCAGCTGATGCCCACCGGCCCGTTCCCCTGGCTGGCCAGCTCTTCGTGCCGTTGTTGCTGTGTGCGACACCGGTGACGTTGATTGCGGTGAGCATCGTCACCGATGGACTGTCGTATCTCCAGGGGCGATCTCGGCCTGTTCGTCTCCTCATCGGGATCGGTGTCGGGATCGTTGTCGTTCCTGCCATCTGGATAGCACCCGTGGCGTCATTTCCCTACATGACGGGGCTGGCAATTTTCGTGATGATGCTGACGGGCCGGAGACACAGGACGCCACAGGCTCCGGTGTGACGTCCTGTATCCGGGCATCGACGTGGACAGGGCTACTCCCTGACCTCCTCCACCGCGCCCTGCAGGGCCGAGGCCACGAGATTGCTGCCGGGTAGGTCCTCGTCTTGTTCGACCGCCCGAAGCCAGTCTTGAGTGGTCGCAACCGTCGCGAAGTTCGACTGGAGCAGCGTCATCAGGGTTTCCTGTACCTGCTTCGCCGAGGTATTTCCGGCCTCGTTCGCGAGGTGGATCGAACCAGTGGCGTCGGAGAGCACCTCGACGGTGAAACCTCGCTGCTGGGCGTCTGCTGCCGTGGCGAGAACGCAATTGTTGGTCATGTATCCCACCACTGCGACGGTGTCTACTACCTGCTCCCGGAGCCGGTCGGCCAGCCCCGTCCCCGGGAAGGCGCTGGCGAGTCGTTTGGTGATCGAAAGCCACGACGGATCCCGGCGCTCCTCGATGTCGGGGTGCAGCTCCCACCCCCGTGACCCGGCGGCGAACACGGGAGCGCCAGCAGGGGATTCGTGCCGCACCATGACGACGGGCAGCCTGTTCTGGGTAGCGTCGAGAACCTTGGTGATGCATGCGAGCGACTGCTCCACGGGTGGGTACTGGATGGCGAGCGGGCCGTCGAAGTACTCCTGCTGAACGTCGATGACGATCAGGGCGCGATTCGGCATGGTTTTCCTCTCGTGCGTCGGGAATCTTTCCGTCCAGCATCGTCGCGGAGGCTGCAGTAGCGTGAGTGGCTGAAAAGCACATCTTCGATGGGATCAGGCCATGCGTATCGCTGTTCATGCCTTCGACGGCATCACCACATTTCATCTCGCCGTGCCGCTCCTCGTCTTCGGTGAGGTGGCCCGGCAGGGGCTGGCCGAGGACTGGACCACGACCACCTGGAGCGGGACCAGTCCGGTCCGCAGCGCGGAGAGACTCGTGATCGACGGTGTCGCCGGCCATCGGGCGGCGGAGTCGGCCGACATGTTGATCTTCCCGTCCTGGCCGGTCGGCGACACCGGCCCCGTCGACGAGGTCGTCCCGTTGATCCGCGATGCCCATCGTCGCGGAGCGATCATCATCGGGCTGTGTCTCGGCGCCTTCCCGGTCGCCGTCAGTGGAGTTCTCGACGGCCGGGCCGCTGTCACACATTGGGCTGCGACCACACAACTGGCTGCCATGTGCCCGGCGGTCGAGGTCCGTGACACCGCGCTCTACCTTGACCACGGCGACGTCCTCACCTCCGCAGGCACGGCATCGGCTCTGGACGCCTGCCTGCACATCGTTCGCACCCGGCTCGGAGCCGCAGCCGCGGCCAGCGTGGCCAGGCGGCTTGTCATCGCCCCGCACCGCGACGGTGACCAGGCCCAGTACGTGGCCCGCCCGATCCCCGGCGAGGATGTCGCAGGACCGATTTCGGAGGTCATGGAGTGGGCATTGGGCAATCTCGACCGCCCGCTCGGGGTCGCGGATCTGGCGGGCAGGGCGAACATGAGCGTGCGCAACTTCACGCGCAGATTCCGAGAGGCCACCGGAACCAGCCCAGCCAGGTGGTTGCAGGCTCGCAGACTTGACGAGTCCCGTCGTCTGCTGGAGGTGACGTCGTGGTCCATCGAGCGGGTCGCGAGGGCCTGCGGTTACGGCAGTCCGGTGACGTTCCGGCAGGCCTTCGTCGCCACCTACTCGACCACGCCGACGTCGTACCGGCGTCGATTCACGGTCGCGAGCGGGTGACTCGCTCGGTGTGGATGTACTACCTCTACGCCTCGGATGTTTCGGGGGCGGGGTTCTGAGTGGTCTCTGGCCGGTGACGACGGGAGATGATGCGGTCGACGATGGCGGCGATGGCCCCGTCGCCGGTGACGTTGGTGGCGGTGCCGAAGGAGTCGATGGCGATGTAGGTGGCGATCATCAGACCGACCTGCGCCTCGTTGAACCCGAGCATCGACTGCAACAGGCCCGCGGCGGTGACGATCGCGCCGCCGGGAACACCCGGGGCGGCGACCATCATGACGCCGAGCATGCAGATGAAACCGATCATCAGTACCGGGTCGATGGGGATGCCGGAGAGCATCATCACGGCCAGGGAGAAGCAGGTGATCTTGATGGTCGAACCGGCCAGGTGGATGGTGGCGCACAGCGGGATCGCGAACGACGCCACCGGCTCCGAGGTTCCCGACTTGATCGACTGCCGCAGCGTGACGGGGATCGTCGCCGCCGACGACGACGTTCCCAGTGCGGTGAGATAGGCGGGCAGCATGGTGCCCAGCATCCGGAACGGATTGCGCCCGGTGACGGCCCCGGCGACGAGGTACTGGAGCAGCAGCATGATCCAGGTGAGGATGAACACGAACACCACCACACCCAGGAAGGTGGCGATGACGGTGAGCACCTGGCCGCCCTGGGTCATGTTGAGGAAGATGCCGAAGATGTAGATCGGCAGCAGCGGGATGATGATCTTGGAGATCACGAGGTTGACGATGTCCCGGAACTCCTCGAATCCGGTGCGCAGCGCCCTGCCCTCGATGGTGGTGAGCGCCACGCCGATGACGAAGGCCAGGATGAGGGCGGTCATGACCCCGAACAACGGCGGTATCTGGATGGAGAAGTAGGGCTTGAGCAGGGCGTCCTCCGGGTTGCTGAGGGCGCCCGTCTCGGCGGGCAGCACCTGGGGCAGCACCAGCAGGGACGCGCCGAGCCCCATCAGCCCGGCGAAGAGGGTGGAGGCGTAGGCGAGGCCGGCGGTCAGTGCCAGCCACTTGCCGGCGCCGCGTCCCAGCTCCCCGATGGCCGGGGTGATCAACCCGACGATGATCAGCGGGATGGAGAAGCTCAGGAACTGGCCGAAGATGTCGTTGAAGGTGACGAAGATCCGGGTGGCCCAGGTGGGTAGGAGCGATCCCAGCAGGATCCCCAGCGCAATGGCAACCACGATCCGGGGCAGGACCCCGAACCTGAACCCGGTGCTCTTCTCTGTGCTCATTCCTGAACCGTAGTGGATGAGTGCAGCGAGGTGGACCGGGTTCCAAAAGTGTCTGCATCGCCCAACGTCTGGTGCCACGTCAGCTGGCCGTCCCCTATCGAGCGTTCTGGTCTTGCCACGCTCAAGGCCTATGTCGAGGCGCTCGGTGGCACTGTCGAGGTCATCGTCATCTTCGGTGATCGCAAGATCGTTCTTGATCCCCAGGGGTAAGGTTTCTTCTGCCGGCTTGGCTGCGCACACCGACGAACTGGCCGAGCGTTTGTCGGCGGCCAACGGGGAATTTGGTGCTGGCTGAGATAAAAATAGACTACGTCCCAAACACGCAAAATCGTACTGCATCGACCAGCGCATGAGCTCCGATTGCAGAGCTCAAATCACGCTTTCGTTGCATAATGGCAAACGGCAATCCAAACAACAGTGCCAACACTACGACGCTGCTCAATGTGAAAGTCGTTGCGTCAAAATGTGTCAAGACGTGTGGCAGTACCATAATGGCATAGCACAAAAAATTATCGAACTTTGATAACGCCCCATCCTTGATGCAGTAAACGCTCAGCGCAAAGAAAAAGAAACGAAAAATGATCTCTTCTGACACGCCAGCCTTGATCGCACGCAGGAACCACTCGAGTTCGATCGAAAAATTAAATTCCATGGCGGATTTTGCCAAGAGGATATTGATAACTGCCAGCGTCACTCCTGCGATTGCCGCGATGCCGACCGTTTTCATTACCTCTTTTATGTTGGCGGCCTTGAACAAGAGGATCTTGTTTTTGCTTTTCTTGAAGACGCTGGCGCCTCCGATGTACGCAACAATAGAACATGCTCCTAAAACAGCATGAGATGGCATGGCTAAACAGCCCAGGGCGATCCCTGCAAAAATATCATGCCTGGATGTATTTTTATTTTTAATAATAAAGATGATCGCTAGCGGCAGCACGACTACAAGCCACAACGCCTTCAGTCTCTCTGGGTTGAGTAAGGTTATGAGCCAGAGAGATATAAATAGTATGTTGATAGTTAGTAGTTTTAGCGTTTGATGCTGGCTGGATTCCGATCGCATACTATGATATTTCTTACTCGGTTTTCGCTACTGTAATCAATATACTACCGATGCAGGGAGGCTTGTTCACGGGCAGTACGTCGGCCAGCGAAACCCCTGGTCAGAGCATGCTTGAGGATGGCCATGAATAAGCCTCAGGGTCGGCAAAGTCGGTGGGTGAGGGCGGGGTGCCGGAGCCTGACGGTGATCTGGGGCACACCACCCGTTCGCAGGGTGTTTCAGAGCCTGGGTCCAGGCGATCTCAATGCCCGCCTGACATCCTGGATGTACACGCGTACCGGCATCGTCGAAGGAGCGCCGCCAGCTATGTGCCGCCAACGGTCCTCAGAACATGGCCACCCTACGCGATCTGGCCATCAGCCCCATCCGCATCTTCCACGCCCCCGACGCCCCCAGCGCCACCATCAGAGCCGTGGCAAAACGCCCTACACGAGCCAACAAATTACTACACACCCAATCCACGTAAACCGACTTTGTCGACCTCCTGCAGCCGAACCGTGGTTGTGGAGGGAACTGCGACCTCGCGGCGTGTGGTCACGGGTGCCAGAGGCGGTCCACGGGCATGATGTGGATGCGATCCTCGTGGGTATAGCTCCGGGTTCCGGTGTACAGCGCGACCCCCGCGGCGAAACCGGCACCCAGCACGTCGCGGAGTTTCCGCAGCCCACTGAGGTCTTCTCCGCCCACTCTGCTTGCCGATTTGATTTCGAAGGCCACCACGCGTCCGTCGTCGGTTTCGAGAACGAGATCGACCTCGATGCCGTCGCGGGTCCGCCAGTGTCCCACGGAGACGATCTGCTCCGTCCATGTGGCCTGCGCCAGGATCTCCGAGACGACGAACGTTTCCAGCAGGTGGCCGAACTGCGTCAGGACGGCGGGGTCCCTGCGGGCCAGCTTGTCCGGCGACAGCCGCAGGAGCCGGGCCGCCACACCGGGGTCGATGAAATTCACCTTCGGGCGGGCCGTGGTCCGTTTCGTGAGAGTCCGGTCCCACGGTGGAAGCAACCGGACCAGGAACACGGCCTCCAGCAGACGGACGTAATCGCGAGCCGTTTTCTCGTCAATTCCCAGGCCGTCCGCGAGTTGTGTGCCGTTGAAGATCTGCGAGGTCTGCCCGGCGAGTCGATCAAGGACGACCGGCAGGGTGCGGGCCTGCCGGATGCGGGAAAGCTCCTGGACATCGCGTTCCAGGGTGAGCCGTGTCCATTCGTCGAACCAACGCGAACGGGCCATCGTGGTGCGCGCCGCCAGGGCGAGGGGAAAGCCGCCGCGCACGATCCGTTCGACGTAGTCCCGGCGGGTCGTCGTCGATGCCGACGAGACGGTTGGTGCCTGGGGTTCGTTCAGGAGGGACGTGAGCAGGTCGTCGTTCGAGCGTTCGATCTCGGCCTGCGACAAGGGAAGCACCTGTAGGCGTTGTAGGCGACCCGTTAATGCCTGTGCCGCGCGGGGAAGGGATTCGTGACGGGCCGATCCCGTCAGGACGAACTGTCCGGGGCGGCTCGAACGGTTGAGTCGCGCCTTGATGGCGTCCAGCACGGCCGGGGCGTGCTGGTACTCGTCGATTAACACCGGTCTAGGCCCGTCGATCATCATGGCCGGGTCTCGTGCCACAGCCGCGCGGACAGCAAGGTCGTCGAGGTCGAGAACCTCCCCGCCGAGGCGCTCGGCCATGGTCCGCAGAAGGGTGGACTTCCCGACGGTTCGGGGGCCTTCGAGGAGCACAACGGGGCTCTCCTCACAGCGCTCGATGGCGATTGGGAGGATTCTGCGCTCGACAAGGCCTTCCATGTCGTGAATCCTAGTCGAGTTCCGGAACTGCCGGGTCGGGAACTCCGTTTTTGCCAGGCTCCCAGTTCCGTTTCTGCCAGGACCTGAGCTCCGGTTCCGCCGTCACCTCGGAGCGGGGTCTGTAATATTTGAGTTTCCCTTCAGTAACTTGAGAGGCGGGTGCGATGGGGCGTGGCGACGGGCTGCCGTGGGTGTGGGGCGTGCCCGTGGAACCGGCGGGGTTGCCAACTCCGGAGGTCGCGCCCGGCTCGCGACTCGCGGTTCGCGCCGTCGCCATGGAAGCGCCGCGGGAGGTCGGTTTCCTGTGGCTGTGCCAGATGCGTCGCGCTCCGTACTCGTACGACTGGCTGGACAACTTCGGGCGACGCAGTCCGCGGCGGGCCGATCCGTCGCTGACCGATCTCGCGGTGGGGCAGTCGTTCATGACGATCTTCGAGCTGACGGACTTCACCGACAGCGAGTCGCTGACGCTGCGGATGAAGGCAGGTCGTCCGACCCGGATCTTCGGCGCGATCACCCTCCACTACCGCGTCGAAACGATCACCGGGTCTCGCAGCCGGCTGGTCGCGGCGATGTGGATGCCCCCCATCGGCCGGGTACTGGGAAAGGCCCTGAGGTATCTGCTGGCCTGGGGCGACCTGCTGATGATGCGCAAACAGCTGCTCACCCTCGCCGCGCTGGCGGAACGCGACGCGGGTGGGCGTCGGGGGATCGAAGGGGGTCGCTGAGGGGCGGGTCGTGAAGCGTGACGACGGAGATCCCCCGCACCTTGGCCATATCGGCCAGCGAAAAAGAGGATGCAACCACCGATCATCGTTCCTCGTATTCAGTCAAACAGGAGATTCTCGGAATCACCATCACCAAGCTCTCGCAGAGTTTTATCTATCAAGTACAGGGTGGCTCGGTTGTCGCCACCAAGTCCTGCACCGCCTCCAGCGTCAACTTCAACATCGTGGTTGCCCTGAGCGATGACACCAGTCACTGGGTGCAGGGCTCTCACGGGATCTGCGAGACGACGTGGCATGGTAACATCTTCTTCAAGGGATTTGGTGTTCGTCTTGACAAGATCCAGCATCTGGAAGTCGACGCCAGAGGCGTTTACAACACGTGGCTTGTCAAGGCATGATTCATGGAGGCTTATTCACAGTCGCCATCGCGTGCGACCTGAATAAATGTTTCATTGATCGGAAGGCGATCTGTGAATAAGCCTCTTGGGCAAGCATCGGGCAGGCCGTCACGAGGAAGGACAATGGTGCAACAAGACAAGGTTATGGAGCAGGGTGTTCGAGGATCGTCCTCTCTCACCAGGGTGTGGATTGTTCTCGCCCTGAGCGTTGTCACCCTGATCCCGGCACTGCCCATTTCCCTGGGGCTCTCTCTGGTGGCATTGGTGCTGGTATTGCAGACGCGACGCGACGTGCCGCACCGGCGCCGAGGGCTGTTGGCAGTTCTGATCTGGATTGGAATTCAAGTTGTTGTCACAGCCGCGGGAATTATGTCGTGGCTGTCATTCCAAGCCTGACGTTTGGGCTGGGGTCGATCGCCAAAGGCCGATCCCAGCCCCCATCTTGGTTTTTCCGCTGGCCAATGCACTTCTTCGCTGCCGACTGTTTTTCTGGGCGTCACAGTCAATGCGCTGATAGGGGCCTTCGCAGGTCACCCGGTGATACGACGTACACGGTAGGCCTCGAAAACCGTATAGACAGGGAGCGGACGGCTTGGTGAGAATAGACCTATGAGTATGGACGATCAGTATCCCGGGGACCCACGACACCCTGATCATCCAGAGTAGCTCCTCGAACTCGGACGGGCTACTTATGCCGCTGCCGGGCTGTCCGGTATCACCTTTGATCTCTTGCGCGTGCACTCAGGCTTCGAGTCCAAGGACCTCTACAAGGACCCTCTGGGTAGGTTGCTGGAGAAGTTGCGCAAGTCGCCTCCCGCCGTAGAGGGGGTCGAGAGCTTCATTACCCAGGCTGAGAAGGCGCTGGTGGTCCGCAACGATGTTTTACACGCCCTCCCCGTGCTGCACGGATTGTATCGCCGTCGCAGTGACGACCTTGGCTACGTTCGCAACTACTACAACCTAGCCCCGCTTCGGGAGGCCACGCAGGTCATGCAGAACGCCTGCCGTAAGGGCAATGAGGTGCTCTACGCAGATGGCGGGCAGGCCATCAAGCGTTGGGTCGGGAGCGGCTGATCAGTCGGCTTCTGGCCGTACTGCGTTGGCGATCTTCACTGCGACCTGCTCCAGCGTATCCTCTCCGGTGCTCAGACCCGACCGGGACGCCAGCAGCGGGCTTTCCTCCCGCAGTTCCTCATATGTGAGGCCGTGGACGACCGGAATGACCCGGTCAGTAGCAAGCAGCGCCGACAATTCCTTGTCCGCGATGCCCTCGGCAGCGAGGCTCTTCAAAAAGTTGGGCGTAGCCAAGACGATGCCTATATGAGACATGCGCAGACCTTTGTCGATCTCGCGCACCAAGGATGTACCCAGGGAAACGTCCTTCTCCGAGAACCACACTCTCACGCAGAAGTGCTCCAAGAGGTCGTGGAGTTCTTTCGCGGCTCCCTGCCGGTCCTCCCAGGCGTGGCACAGGAAAACGTCGCGACGCTCCGGGTGCGCTGCTGCCTGCCGCTCAGCTTCGGTGGCCACCGCCCCCAAGGTGCGTTCCTCCGCGGCTCGGTAGGTAACGGTGGGCCGACTGGCCGACTGCAACTGTTCGTGTCCCTCACCCACTTGTCGATCTCGCGCTGGGCAGCCTGCTCGTTCCGATGCTGTTGGGCCTTGGCTTCGCTCTCGACCTTGCGCTGGGCAGCCTTAAGCTCGCGCTCGAACTTCTGCCCGATCTTTCGAACCTCGGTCTTGATCTGCTGCTTTGCCTTGCGCTGAGCAGCGCGCATCTGGGACCTGATCTGGGACTGGGAAGGCATCTGTGGTGTTGACAATTGTGGACTCCTGATTGATTGGTGGAGTCCAGCATGGCATGAAGCACTGACAGAGTCGACGCGCTGGGTCATCCCTAAGGGTCACTGCTGAGAACGGTCAGCGAGAAGGGAGACGCCGCTTGCTGTGGAGGTCGTTGTAGGTTCTCGAACCACGGCCTGCCAGCACAAATCCTCTCGTGAGAAGTCGGAGGCGAGTGCTTGCATCAATTGGAGGGAGTGACCCGGTAGGATGGCCGCATGCCTGGCCCCGTTGCAGAACAGGGCGACGTATATCGGGTGTACCGCAACGTCACCGGCAACCCTGTTGCTTTCGGTGCTAAGAAGTCGCGACCCTGTGGCTGCGTCGCCCCCCGACCCTATGAGCAGACAACTTGGACTGCTCTTCCTAGGCTGACGACCGACATCAAGGTGGATATGGATCTGGCTTCTCCAGCGCTACCTGACATCGGCCTCGACAAGAAGGGGGCGTGGTCGCTGCGGTGGATTCATCAGGTTCACAAGAACAAGACCGGAGGGGACGCATGTCGTTTCCTCGGCGCTCTTCCGGACACCGAACGAGAGCGTCTCGTGGCCTACTACCGTAATCGTCACGATCATCCACGTGGCGCGAAGGGCTAGAGCCACAGTTAAAACTCTGCCCAGTGAAGGAGAAGCACTAGTGGCTCACCTGGCAGGACTCCCACCTGTTCTTTCGAGCCGGGACGGGAGCGAGTCCCTCAAAGCAGCCGACTTGGAGGTCATGGCTGGCGATCTATGGGTCATGTCATGGGATTGCTCCTACTTGGGGCTCGTTTGCGTTGCAGCGGTGAAGCAGGGCTACATCCTCGGGTGGCCCGTGACTCTGCCCGAGGAACCCGCTTTCGCCCCTGCGCTCGTCGTGAACCACACCCCGCTGCGCATGCCTCTTTTCCTGTGGCCGACGCGAGAGACCGGTCTTGGCATGCACCTGCTGCACTGGCCTCTGGGCAGACTCATCAACCCACAAAGCATCCAGAGGATCGCCTGGGCCCTGGAGGACGGCGAAGACCCGGGGATGCCCTTCGCGCCTGGTGCGGCAGCGGATGCTGCCAACACGGAGGCGGATGAGGCGATGGTCGAGCGGTGGGCGAGCCTGTGCTTCCACACTTGGCCAGAGACCAGAACGCTCTATCTGTCGGAGACGAAGATCAAGAACGCTGGCGGCATCGCCTCGCGCATAGCGGATTGCCTCGGCCTGTCATCAGTCGATCTGCGCTCGCTCTGGACTGGCGTACAACCCGCTTCTGAGGAACAGTTGGCCAAGGTGGCTCACGTCCTCGGTGTCGAGGCATCAACCCTGCTGGCCGACGACCCTATGGGAGAGGCTGTGGAACGCTTGGCGGCACCCCTGTTTAAGGAACCTCTGCTGAGTCTCGCCTCCCATGTCGGGATCACCGAAGGTGCCGCGCGGGACCATGCTCGGAGCCAGTACGCCTTGGCGGCCCGAGACGATTCGCTCGAGGTCAGCGACACTCGACTGATGGATGCGATTAAGCGAGCGGCAGATGCCAATGACTGATTGGGCCTCACTCCTCGCCCAAGGCCATTACGACAAGATCGCATCGGCTCTGATTGGTGCTTGCGACTTCGATGTGCTGGCACTGAGCGAGTCCCCCTATCGCACGATAAAGCAAGTCATCACAATTAACGTCCAAGAAAAACTCCAGGCCGGTTGTGGCGGTGGGGGCTACTACAAGGCGAAACCGCCGACGATCTACCTCCACCCTTCCATTGCACGGCGCAACAACTTCACCCTCCTCCACGAACTTGGCCACCACCTTCAACAGCACCACACTGAGTTGCATTTCGCGTTGCTCAACCTGTCCGCCCAAGCACGCAAGAGGGCCGAGGAGAAGATCAGTGACGAGGTAGCCAGTCAGATTCTGATTCCCTGGACGGATGAGCCGCTGGACGCCTGTTACGTGCATCCAGCCGAGTTGATGGCTGGTCTGTTCGAGGCCACGAAGGCCTCGCGCTCGGCGGTCCTGGAGCGTGTGATCAAGTTGCTTCCTGAGACGGCCAAGTGGATTCTTGTGGTCACTGATCTGGAGGGCGTAGTTCAGCATGGGCATTCGACTTACGACGACCGTCAGCCCGCGAAGGGATCACGTCAACCGGGCTTGAAAGCCCTGGCCGAGCAAGCAGCCGATGGCCCCGTGCGGCGACGGTTCCACGAGGGCATCCGCTACCGAAACGGTTCCGAGCTTCACGACATGCTGGTCGAGGCCGTCCTTGATCACGAGGGACACTACCTGTTCGCAGCGTTGACTCCTGAGGCCAGATTCGGAACTGGACGCATCGACTGGCCCGTTTACGAGTGTTCCAACCCAGCCTGCGGCAAGACGTTCGAAGCCAAGTGGGTGAAGCGTCACTGCGACAAGTGCGACGAACCAGCCTGCTCATGGTGCGACCGTTGCAGTTGCGACCCGACCGCCACAAAGATCACCTGCGATAAGTGCTTCATGCCTTGGGCCCCTGAAGAGGTTGCCGCAGGGCACCATGACTGCTAATAGGTCAGGGAACCTACGCTGACGCTCACCTTGGTTCCCGTCAGAGGCTGTCGGACTGCGGCGCCATGCTGGTGACCAGTAGAAAACGGGAGAGGTGATGGGCATGGCAACCATCCAAAGGGTGAAGACCTAACACGGGCACAGCGTGTGGAAGGAACTGTGTGCAAGACAACCGGCGTGCGGGCACACCCGCGCACGAAGGCGAATAGTTGGGGCCGTCAGGGAGGAAGATCATGCAAACGCGCAGCACTCCATTGGCAGTTCTGATCTGGATTGGAATTCAACTTGTTGTCACGGCTGTGGGAATTGCGTCGTGGCTGTCATTCCAAGCCTGACGTTTGGGCTGGGGTCGATCGCCAAAGGCC
>ERZ772924.897-NODE-897-length-14261-cov-65.000915_pt1 | contig 14261 bp, 10 predicted proteins | sample MGYA00512116_ERZ772924 | MGnify/ENA primary metagenome ERZ772924 (study PRJEB29015, sample SAMEA2737920) | human oral metagenome | biome: human oral; feature: human-associated habitat; material: dental | place: China | collected 2134 ...
GCTGCTGCCGGTGTCGGTAGGGCGCCAGGCCACGACATCTGTGCGCGTACCGCTGCGCGCATGCCCGGCGCTCCCGGAGCAGGCGGTCACCCCTGCTGTTCTCAGCCACATGACACAACGTGGCCATTCCTGACGGACGCGGACCGTCCCCCTTTTCCTCTGTTATCCAGAGCTCTCGCGCTCAACGCCGCCCTGGCCGCTGCCAGTCCGGAACCGGAGCCGTGGGACTCACTCAACCCGCAACCCCAAAGGACATCACTATGACCTACGCACTCGACGCAACCGCCCTGGTCGGCAACACTCCGCTGGTTCGTATCAACCGCGTGACCGATGGCGCGCCCGCCACCGTCCTGGCCAAGGTCGAGGCCTTCGAGCCGGCATCTTCCGTCAAGGACCGCATCGCCCTGTCCATCGTCCGCGCCGCGGAGGAGTCCGGCGCTCTCAAGCCCGGTGGCACCATCGTGGAGGCGACCTCCGGGAACACCGGCGTCGGCCTGGCCATGGTGGGAGCGGCCCTGGGCTACAAGGTCATCATCACCATGCCCGAGACCATGTCCAAGGAGCGACGGGCCATTATGCGAGCCTTCGGCGCCGAGCTGGTACTGACCTCCGAGGGCGGCGTGGCCGGTGCGGTCAAGCGCGCCGAGGAGATCCAGGCGGCCACCCCCAACTCGATCCTGGCCTCCCAGTTCACGAATCCCGCCAACCCCAAGGTCCACCGAGAGACCACGGCCCGGGAGATCCTGGAGCAGACCGGGGGCGACATCGACGTCTTCGTGGCCGGAATCGGCACAGGGGGCACGCTGACCGGCGTGGGCCAGGTCCTGCGTCAGGAGAAGCCCGGGGTGAAGATCTACGGCGTCGAGCCCTCCGAGTCCCCGCTGCTGAGCGAGGGGAAGGCCGCTCCCCACAAGATCCAGGGCCTGGGACCCAACGTGGTTCCCGAGATCCTCGACCAGGAAATCTGGGACGAGCTGCTCCACATCGAGTCCGACGTCGCCATCACCTACGCACGCCGCGCCGCTGCGGAGGAGGGCCTCCTCGTAGGCATCTCCTCAGGCGCTGCCCTAGCCGCCGCGAGCGAGCTGGCCAGGCGTCCTGAGCTGGAGGGCAAGACGATCGTCACCGTTCTGCCAGACACCGGTGAGCGTTACCTGTCCACGCCTCTGTACAAGGACTACCTCGACTGACGGCCCCGACGGCGGCGAACCTGGGAACAGGCTAGCCGCCGTCGGTGTTGTGAACGGCGCAGCGGGTGCGATACGAGCTCACGAATCCGCCTGGGCCGCACCGTCACCCATCAGAGGAGCACACCATGCACAACTCCAAACGGTCCCTTCTGGAACTGGCACGCGAGGACCTGGCTACGGCGCGTAAACGCGATCCCGCTGCCCGTTCCAACGTGGAGGTAGCACTTCTCTATCCAGGCGTCCACGCCCTGTGGGCGCACCGCGCCGCTCACAAGCTGTGGCACAAAGGGCACCGCTTCGCCGCTCGCGCTCTGTCCCAGGCCGCCCGAAACTTCACCGGCATCGAGATCCACCCAGCCGCAGTCATCGGTGAGCGCTTCTTCATCGACCACGGCATGGGAGTGGTCATCGGCGAGACGGCGGAAGTTGGCGACGACGTCCTGCTGTTCCACGGCGTGACTCTTGGCGGGGTGTCCATGAGTCCCGGCAAGCGTCATCCAACCATCGGCAACAACGTGCAGATCGGCGCCGGCGCCAAGGTCCTGGGGCCGGTCATCGTCGAGGACGGCGCCAAGGTCGGAGCCAACGCGGTACTGGTGAAGAATCTGCCGCAGGGGCACGTCGCCGTGGGTGTCCCCAGCCGGGCCCGAGACCCTCGCACCGACCCCGAGCTCATGATGGACCCGACCATCTACATCTGAGACGCCTCTTCTGACGGTTTCAAATCACCCGGATCGCCCGCCGACCGTGCCCATTCGCCCAGTCAGCGGGCGATCGCTCCGGCAGCCAGGTCTCGCAGGCGGTTGAAGACCCGGCCGCCAGAGGCGCGTGAGCCGTCATGCTCGTACTCGCTGGTGATCCAGGTGCGCAGGCCGGGAATGAGCGCAGCCGTCTCCAGGGAGGTGGTCATCGGCACGAACACGTCACGGGCATACACGGCGGCCGCCCCGGGGGTCGCCGTGGACCTGAGGCGAGCCGGATCGTAGAGGGCCGGCCACTCGTGCGCGGCCAGAATGTCGGCCACCTCCAGCCAGGGGCGCAGACCGGCGTCTTCCGCGAAGAACTCGCATCGCACGTGCTCGCCAGTCAGCAGCGTGGGATCCTCGTCGAAGATGGCGGGACGCATGCGCTGGGCTGCCCAGTCGGTGGTACCGGCATCGGCCCAGCAGGACTCGTGGATGACGGCGTAGAGCGGGAACCTGCCGCCGAAGGGCAGGCACTGCCCCAGGTCGTAGCGGAAGGCCCAGGAGGCGGGGTCACGCTCCAGGAGGTAGTGGATCGTGTCCGCTCCCCCGGCCCGTCCCAGCAGGGCACCGAGCGAGCGCAGGCGCTCGGGTCCGACGATGTCCCCTCCCACCGTCGTCAGCTCACCCCGACCGGCCTTCTCAGTCAGACGCGCCATCCGGTCGCGGTCCTGGGGGAAGCGGGCGTAGTACTCCACGCTCTTGGTCCGCATCGCCTCGTAGCTGAGGGTGTAGACCTCATCGATACTGTGCCCGATGGCGGGCAGGCCACCGGTGATGTAGACGCTCTCCAGGCTCTGGGCGTACTCGGAGAGGTAACGGGTGACGCAGAACCCTCCGAAGGACTGGCCCAGGAGGCTCCAGCGCTCCAGGCCCAGGGCACGGCGCAGGTCCTCACAGTCCTCGACGATCTCGTCGGCGCGCAGGTGGGTGAGCAGCCGGGCGGTGGCTGCGGGGGCACCGGCGATATCGGGCCGATCCACCGGGCTGGAGGCACCGGTACCGCGCTGGTCAATGAGGATGAGCCGGTGGTGCTCCAGGATCGCGCCGATCCAGCCGAGCCCGGCGTCGGCGCTGGGGCGCGGCGCCTCGCAGCCCGGCCCGCCCTGAAGGAAGACCAGTGGAGGCCGGGAGAGCGGGTCGATGCCCGCGGCTGAGATCTCACGGGCGTAGACGGTGATGGAGCCCGTGCCGTCCGGTGCCAGGTCCCCCTGGCCGCTGCGGTCCAGAGGAACGGTCAGGTGGTGGTCCCGGGTCAGCAGGCCGGCAGTCGAGGAGGACCAGCTCGAGGAGTGCAGGGCGGGCGAGGCGTTCGACATGCCGCCACCTTAGTGGCGCTCGGCGGGACTCCAGCCGGATTCAGCGGGCCTGGCAGGTCGGGCACCAGAAGAGGCGACGGGCCGCCACCTCCCGCTCCGCCACCGGAGTTCCGCAGCGCAGGCAGGGACGGCCAGTGCGGTGGTAGACGTACCACCGGCCGGCCTCAGGGTCGTCGGGCGGCAGGGGGTCTGGGACGTCGTCGAGGTCGACGGTGGTGATGAAGCCCGTGGCAACCCCGTACTCCATGAGGGGGCGCAGGTCCTCCCAGATGGCCCGCAGCCGCTCCTCGCTGATGCGGTTGCCGGCACGGAAGGGTGAAACCCCCACCCGGAAGAGCGTCTCGGCCCGGTAGATGTTGCCGGCCCCGGAGATGACGGACTGGTCCATGAGGAGCTCCCCGATGCTCTTGCGCCGCGAGCGGGCCTTGGCCACGAAGACCTCCAGATCAGCGTCGGCGCGCAGCGGGTCCGGTCCGAGCCTGCGACGCACGGCGGCCACGCCCTCGGCATCCAGCAACTCGCAGGCCGCCGGTCCCGTCAGGTCGGCCACACCGTGCCGGCCGAGGAGCCGCAACCGCACCGCACCACGCGGCTCGGGTGGCTCCCACTCGTCGGGAGCCGGACCATGGTGAGGGGTGCCGCCTGCGCCCTCAGCACTCCGCTGAGCGTCGTCGATGTCAGCAGCACCGCCGTTCAGCCCGGCCAGGGCTGAGCCTCCCCCGCCCTTGAGGGCGTGCTCGCCGCGCTCGCCTACGCGCCTGCGGGGCGCGCCGATGGCGTGGGGCGCGATGAACTCGCGGTCGCCGTCGAAGGTCCACGAACCGTAGAGGCCCAGGTGGATACGTAGCCAGGTGACGCCGGGGTCGTCGTGGGGCATGTCGGCACGGGGACCGAAGGGAAGAAAGAGGTGCTTGCCGTGGGCCTGGCTGCCCAGAAGCACCTGACCGTCCAGGCGTCCGGCCCCTTCGGCGAAGCGCCCCTGTGGGGAGGAGGCGTGCAGGTTCTGTCCACCGTAGAGCTCGTCCAGGGCAGCGGCGAGCCGGTGGATGGTGTGGCCCTCCGGCATGTGGCGGCTCCGGTCAGTCCCCGGCAGGGGTGTTGGTAGGGGCGCCGGTGGGGACTCCGGCGGGGGCGATACCGTCGTGGATGCGCATCTCGTAGTCGGTGAGCTGGGCGATGCGGCGCACGTGACGCTCGTCTCCGCTGAAGGGCTCGCAGAGGAAGGCATCAATGATTGCCAGGCCCGCTCCCAGGTCGTGCATGCGCCCGCCCAGGGCGACGATGTTGGCATTGTTGTGCTGGCGAGCCAACCGGGCGGTCTCGATCGACCAGGCCAGGGCTGCGCGTACCCCGTCAACCTTGTTGGCGGCGATCTGCTCCCCGTTGCCGCTCCCCCCGAGAACAATGCCGAGGCTTCCGGCGTCGGCCACCACGGCCTCTCCACAGGCCAGGCAGAAAGCGGGATAGTCGTCATCTGGGTCGTAGGAGTGGGCTCCGTGGTCGATGACGTTGTACCCCTCCTTCCGCAAATGCTCGATCACGGCGCTCTTGAGCTCGAAGCCGGCGTGGTCGGAGGCGATATGGATGCGCATAGGCAGGATTGTGCCTCACGCGAACAGCGCTTCGCACCAGGAGCGCATGAGCGTCGTCAGGACGCCAACGGGGCCGAGCCGGGTTAGCGTGTCCGTCATGACTGACGCCTCGCCGATTCTCACCGGTCCTTCCTCCGACTCACCATCGCGGCCCTCCACGCGGCTGGACGCCGCTGCTGAGACCGCTCCCCCGGTTCTCGCCGGTGTCCTGGAGACGGCCACAAGCGATTCCTCGATCCGACCCCAGGACGACCTGTTCCGCTTCGTCAACGGCGGGTGGCTCGCCACCGCCGAGATCCCGGCAGATCGTCCTAGCAGTGGTGCCTTCACCGTGCTGCGCGACGAGGCCGAGGCCGCCTGCCGCCAGATCGTGGAGGAGCTCGCCGAGGACTTCTCCACGGCGTCCTCCGAGGTCCTGCGCACGAACCGGGGCCGTGTCGGTGCTCTCTACGCGGCCTTCATGGATCAGAAACGCCTGGAGGAGCTCGGGGCCGAGCCCTTGACCGTTGAGCTGACGCCGGTGCTGGCCGCCTCCTCCAAGGAGGAGCTGGCCCGGGCACTCGGAGAGATGACGCCGCTGGGGTTCATGGGCGTCGTCGGCGCAGACGTCGAGGTCGACATCAATGACCCGCATCGCTACACGAGCTGGATCGGCCAGTCGGGGCTGGGGCTGCCGGACGAGTCCTACTACCGCGAGGAGGCGCAGGCCCCCCTGCGCCAGGCCTATGTGGCGCACGTGGCCACGATGCTCGAGCTGGCGGGGCTGACCGAGTCCCTCACCGCCTCCGGAGAGAGCCTCGCCGAGCGCGTCATGGCCGTGGAGACCGATCTGGCCAAGGGCCACTGGGACCGCGTCACCTGCCGCGACGTGGAGAAGATGAACAACCCGATGTCCTGGCAGGAGATCGTGGACTCGGCCCCGGGCCTGCCGTGGCAGGAGTGGCGCGAGGGGATCCTCACCGCGGCTCGGGCCGCCGGCGTCGAGCGGACCACCTTCCTTGACGAGGCCATCGTCACCCAGCCCGACTACCTGCCCCACGCCGCCGGCATCTGGCAGGGCGCCGACCTGGAGGACCTCAAGGCGTGGGCTGCCTGGCACGTCGTTCACGGGCGCGCCACTCTGCTCTCGAGCGCCTTCGTGGAGGAGAACTTCGCCTTCTACGGCCGCACGCTCCAGGGGACCGACGAGCTACGAGCCCGGTGGAAGCGCGGTGTCGGCCTGGTGGAATCCTGCCTGGGCGAGGCACTGGGCGAGATCTATGTGGAGCGGCACTTCCCGCCGTCGCACAAGTCGGCGATGGAGGCCCTGGTCGGCCGGCTCATCGAGGCCTACCGGCAGTCCATCTCCTCACTGGAGTGGATGAGTCCGGCCACGCGGGAGCGGGCCCTGGAGAAGCTGGCGCTGTTCACCCCCAAGATCGGCTACCCGGTGCGCTGGCGCGACTACTCCGCCGTCGAGGTCACGCCCGGGGACGTGCTGGCCTCGGTGCGCAGCGTGGAGAGGGCCGACATGGCCTACTCCCTGGGCAAGCTGACCAAGCCGGTGGATCGCGACGAGTGGCACATGACGCCTCAGACCGTCAACGCCTACTACAACCCGACGATGAACGAGATCGTCTTCCCCGCTGCGATTCTTCAGCCTCCCTTCTTCGACCCGCATGCCGACGACGCCGTGAACTACGCGGGCATCGGCGCTGTCATCGGCCACGAGATCGGCCACGGCTTCGACGACCAGGGCTCCACCTTCGACGGCACCGGAAAGGTCAGCGACTGGTGGACCCAGGAGGACCGGGAGGCCTTCACTGAGCGTACACGGGCGCTCATCAGCCAGTATGACGCCTACACGCCCGAGGTCATCCTCGCCAAGCACGAGGCCGCGGGCACGACGAAGGAGGAGATCCCCCACGTCAACGGCGCTCTGACCATCGGGGAGAACATCGGCGACCTCGGGGGTCTGGGGATTGCCCTCAAGGCGTACACCCTGGCCCTGGCCGACGCCGGCATCGACTCAGTGGACGAGGCACCGGTCATCGACGGGCTCACCGGCCTGCAGCGGTTCTTCTACTCCTGGGGACGGATCTGGCGCTCCAAGAGCCGCCCGGACTACGCCGAGCTGCTTCTGACTGTGGACCCGCACTCGCCGGCCGAGTTCCGGTGCAACGGGATCGTGCGCAATGTCGACGCCTTCTACGAGGCCTTCGATGTCACGCCCGACGACGCCTTGTGGCTGGCCCCGGACAAACGGGTCTCCATCTGGTAAAGGACCCGGGCGCTCGGAATCGCATCCGAGCGCCCGAACTCATTGGCCCACATGGGACAAGCGCGACTACTCAACACTGAGGCCGATACCTCATTCTCAGAAAACGATGGAACCTCCTCCCATAGAACGCTAAGGTTGATAACAACGCGGTGACACCCCGTCTCACCGGTTGCCACCTACACCCGTAGACCTAGGAGTACTCATGCGTCTTGGACGCCCCCTGGCCGCCGCGAGCGTGATGGCCGCCGCCATCGGCGCTTCCCTCGCCGCCTCGCCCGCCCTGGCCGATGGCAGCATCAAGTTCGCCGACGACCAGCAGAACATCGTCAGCCCCTCTGACACCGCCTTCGATGTGGCCGGAACCGGTTGCACCGGCAAGGACGCCGCTGTCGGGATCGCCCTGTACGCCCCTGACGGCACCATGTCGGACGTCGTGAAGGCCACCCCCGACGCTGAAGGCAACTGGTCCACCACCCTGGACATCCCCGCCCTGGTCAAGTCGACCGGCGTTGAGGCCAAGACGGACGGCTCGACCGACGGCTGGTCCATCGGCGCCGGCTGTGTCGCCTACGGCGAGGAGAAGGGCCAGGCCCTGGAGGCCGTCGCCTTCGACGACACCGAGGTGGATGGCACCTACGAGATCACCACTGACGAGAACGGCGCTCAGACCATCAAGGTGAACGTCAGGGGCTTCTCCCCCAACGAGGAGGTCACCCTCACCCTCGTCGGCAAGGACGACTCCTCCAAGACCTACACCGTCGGCAAGCTGAAGGCCGACGCCGAGGGCAACATCAAGGGCGAGCTGCCTGCTCCCTCGGATGTGGCCGACGGCGAATACGTGCTGACCTTCGAGGGCGCCCGCTACGGCGAGGGCGGCAGCAGCAACAAGACCGTCGTCGCCAAGAACGGCGTCCTCGACCTCTTGGCTGACGGTGACAACAACATCGCCGACAACGGTAGTGCCACCGCCAGTCCGACTACTCCCGCCAACGACGGCAACAACGCCCCGGCCAGCACCGGCTCCCCCCAGACCGGCGCCACCAACAAGCCGCTGGCGCAGACCGGTTCCAACGGTCTGCTCTTCGGCGGCATCGCCGCGGCCCTCGTGGCCATCGGTGGAGGCGCCCTGTTCCTGCGTCGCCGCAAGGCCTGACCTCACCCTCCCAGCATGACTGGGAACACGTCCCGCCGGGGAGACGGCACAGAAGTGTGCCGTCTCCCCGGCGGCCTTGTGCCGCCCGGAGGCACCGCGCGGCACAAGAGCAACCACGGCCGGCACCACTCTTCCCTGAGGCGGACACTGAGACCATGAGCTCTCCCCCCGACGACGAGCACGACGCACGCCCCCCAGCCACTTCCGAGGACACTGCGGACGGCACTGACGTCAGCTCCCCACAGCCCCGGCAACGCCGCCGCAGGCGCGCGAGACGGTGGCCGATGCGGCGCAGGATCACTGTCGGCCTGAGTACCGCGATCATGACCGCCGCTCTTGTCCTGGGGACCGACCTCGTTGTCCTGGCACATCGCCCTGCACGCGTCGACATCGCCATGCCCTCCACGTCATCTCCGACGGCGGGCGAGACCTGGTTGATCCTGGGGACGGACTCACGTGCCACCGTACCGGGAGATCAGAGCCGGTACGGAACCGCTCAGGAGGTGGAGGGGACCCGAGCCGATGTCCTCGCCCTGGCGCGTCCCTCCGAGGCGGGACTCACCATTATCAACCTGCCCCGAGACCTGACCATCAACAGCAAGGACAGGGAGCTGGACCGCCTGGCGACCACCTATGTCTCCGGACCGCAGAACACGGTCAACGCCCTGTGCACCGGCCTGGGAATCCCCACCACGCATCTGGTCACCATCGACATGGCACAGTTCGCCGAGATCATCGATTCCCTGGGCGGGGTCGAGGTGAATGTCCCAGAACCTGTTCGGGACGCGTATACCGGACTGAACCTCACCTCGGCCGGCCGTCACCGGCTCAAGGGGATCGACGCTCTTGCCCTCGTCCGTTCCCGACACCCGGAGATCCTGCGCAACGGCACCTGGGAGGCCATGAGCGAGGCCGACGGCGCCCAGCACCGCAGCCAGTCCACCACCATGGTGATGCAGGCGGTTCTGTCCGCCGTCGGACAGGAGTCCAGTAATCCTGTGACGCTCCACCGGCTGGCACATACAGTGGCAGGCAACATCACCCTGGACTCAGGAAGCGGGCTCGGTGACCTGATCGTCCTGGCACGCAGCGCGGCCAAGGCACAGAAGGCCGGGACCACCACGATCATCGACCTGCCGACCGGACCTCGGGACGAATCGATCATCATCTCCCCCAACCGACAGTCTCGCGATCTGCTGGCCGGTTACGGCTACAGCCCCAAGACCTGCCATCCAGCAGGCTCCTGATCGCACCGCTACCGAAGTCGCACGTGTTCCCCAGGATTTCAGCATTTCAGGAGGATCCTCAACGATCATCGTTTTTATCACGTGAGTGAGGCCACTCATTGAAGTGTTGGGGATCACATGACATACCCGCGACATCGCCACATTCCTCGTTACGGTAGATAACGAGCCGGTGAAGAATCAGGTCGCCGGCAGCCATCGTTCCCCGTAGACCTAGGAGGACACATGCGTCTTGGACGTCCCCTTGCCGCGGCGAGCGCAGTGGCCGCAATGACTGGAGCCTCTCTCATTGCCTCCCCTGCTCTTGCAAATAACTCCAACCGGAACAGTCCGAGCAGCCCGAGTGCCACGAGCAGCCCGAGCGCACCCAGCAGCCCGAGCGCCACCAGCAGCCCGAGCCCTTCCGAAAGCGCTCCGAGCCCCAGCGACTCCCCTAAGGCCAGCCCGAGCCCGAGCGGTTCCAGCGAGACCACCTCAAGCAGCAGCTTCAAGATCACCCAGGAAAAGACCTTCGTCTCCGCCAGCACCAACACGTCCTTCACCGTCTCGGGAAGCGGCTGCACCGGGGATCAGGCCACTGTCGGCATCGCGCTGTACGCCCCGGATGGCTCTGTCTCCGACGTCGTCAAGACCGAAGCGGCCGCCGACGGCAACTGGTCCGCTGACCTTGACCTGGAAGCGCTCATCAAGTCCATCGGCACCTCTGCTGCCACCACCACCGAAGGGTGGAAGATCGGCGCCGGCTGCACGACCAACGGCAGCAAGACCGAGATGACCCAGGTGACTACGCAGCAGCAGACTCAGATCTACTTCGACGACACGCGCATCACCGGCTCCTACGAGGTCTCCGCCCGCACGGAAGGCCAGGGCCAGACCTTCACCTTCAACGCCCAGGGCTTCTACGCCAGCGAGACGGTGACTGTCGTACTCAAGAGCAAGAGCGACTCCAGCATCACCTACACCCTCGGAGAGCTGACGGTTGACGCCAACGGCAACCTCCAGGGCAACCTGCCCGCGCCCACCGACGCGGCCAACGGCGAGTACCTCCTGGTGCTGACCGGCTCCCACCACAGCGAGACGGCCACGAGCCAGACCGTGACCAGGGTCTCGGAGCACACCTTCACCATCGAGACCTCCGAGAGCACCACCACCGAGCGCGGAACCACCGAGAGCCAGACCACCGAGAACAACGGCGGCGGTGACACCTCGGAGAAGACCGAGCGTGAGCGCACCGAGAACAAGGCCGGTGGCAACAACGGCGGTGGTGACAACCAGAAGAACGGCGGCTCTTCCGAGACCTCTGAGAGCCAGAAGTCTGAGAAGTCGGAGACCTCCACCTCTGAGAGCCAGAAGTCTGAGACCTCCACCTCCGAGAGCCAGTCCACTGAGCGTTCCGCCTCCGAGAACAACGCCGGAAACAACGGCAACGGCGGTAACAACCAGGCCGGCGGCAAGGACAACAAGGCCGCAGCCGAGCAGCAGGCCAACGGCGCTAACAACCAGGCCGGCGGCAAGGACAACAAGGCCGTAGCCGAGCAGCAGGTCAACAACCGGGCCGAGGAGGGCGGTAAGAACTCGAGTTCAAGCGCCAAGGACTCCTCCTCCGAGAACAAGGCCGCTGGTGAGACGAAGACCGGTGAATCCGACCGGTCCCTGGCTCACACCGGTGCCAACGGCATGATCTTCGGCGGGATCGCCGCGCTTCTCGTGGTCGGCGGAGGGGCGGTTCTGCTCCTGCGTCGCCGCAACAAGGCCTGAGCCGCTCTGCGGCCAGTCTCCTGAGTGAGATTCCTGGCATCAGGAGAACTGCCTTCCGTCGCCGGGGAGACGACATGCTCATGTGTCGTCTCCCCGGCGACGTTGTCGTGCATCCCGGGCGCGCCACCTGAGACAGGAAGATGAGACAATCGCCCGGCGCCCTATGAGCCGCGTTTCCCTCTTATACAGGAGTTCCTCTTATGCCCGGTCAGAACCTGACTCGTCTCGAGGCCGCCGATCGCAGCGCGACGGTACACACCCAGAGTTACGACGTCACCCTCGATCTCACACGCGGTGAGACTGTCTTCGGATCATCAACGACCGCACGGTTCACGTCCACGCCGGGCTCCTCCACCTTCATCGACCTGATCGCTCCCGTCGTCCACTCCATCTCCCTCAACGGGCGCGCCCTCGACCCCGCTGAGGTCTATGCGGACTCACGCATCACCCTGACGGGGCTGGCCGCCGACAACGAGCTGGTCGTCATCGCTGACTGCGCCTACATGCACACCGGAGAGGGATTGCACCGTTTCACCGACCCGGCCGATGGCGAGACCTACCTCTACAGCCAGTTCGAGGTACCCGACTCCCGGCGCGTCTTCGCCGTCTTCGAGCAGCCGGACCTCAAGGCATCCTTCACCTTCACCGTCACCACCCCGTCGAGCTGGACGGTGCTGTCCAACTCCCCCACGCCCGAGCCGACTCCCACTGAGAACTCCGACGGCTCGGATGACGCCCACACCTTCGCCTTCGCCCCCACAGAGCCGATGAGCTCCTACGTCACCGCGATCGTCGCGGGCCCCTACATGGGAGCCACCGATGAGTATGTGGCGAGCGACGGGCGCACCGTTCCCCTGGGCGTCTACTGCCGCAAGAGCCTGGTCGAGCACATGGACTCAGCGGAGATCCTGGACCTGACCAAGCGGGGCTTCGCCTACTACGAGGACCTGTTCGCAACGCCCTACGCCTTCACCAAGTACGACCAGATCTTCGTACCCGAGTTCAACGCCGGGGCGATGGAGAACGCCGGCTGCGTCACCCACCGTGACGACTACATCTTCCGCTCCCGCCCCGTTGAGGCCCGCGTCGAGCGGCGGGCCGTGACCATCCTCCACGAGCTGGCCCACATGTGGTTCGGCGACATGGTTACCATGACCTGGTGGAACGACCTGTGGCTCAATGAGTCCTTCGCCGAGTTCACCTCCACCCTGGCCACTGCTGAGATCACCCGGTGGGACCAGGCCTGGACGACCTTCCAGACCCTGGAGAAGGGCTGGGCCTACAACCAGGACCAGCTCAGCTCCACTCACCCCGTGGCCGCCGAGATCAACGACCTCCACGATGTTGAGGTCAACTTCGACGGCATCACCTACGCCAAGGGGGCCTCGGTGCTGGCCGCCCTCGTGGGCTACGTGGGCCGGGAGAACTTCTTCACCGGCATCCAGCGATACCTGGCGGCGCACGCCTACTCCAACGCCGAGCTGGGCGACCTGCTCCGGAAGCTGGAGGCGGTCTCGGGCCGTGACCTGAGCAGCTGGACCCGTCTATGGCTCCAGGAGGCCGGCGTGACGACCCTGCGCCTGGAGGTCGTCACCGATGCCGACGGTGTCATCACCCAGGCAGCCGTCCGTCAGGAGATCCCGGCCGACTCGCCGGCATCACTGCGCCCTCACCGGGTGGCGATCGGTTCCTACAGCCCGACCGGCAGGGGCGCCGATACGCGCCTGGAGCGCACCGGCTGCACTGAGCTCGACGTCGATGGTGAGCTGACACAGGTCCCCGAGCTGGTCGGTGCCAAGCGGGCGGATGTCCTCGTCCTCAACGACGACGACCTCACCTACGCCAAGGTCCGTCTCGACGAGGAGTCCCTGTCTCATGGGCTCACGCATATCGAGACCTTCGCCGACTCCCTGCCCCGCTCGATCGTCCTGGCCTCGGCCTGGGACATGGTGCGCGACGGCGAGCTCGCCGCTTCCCATTTCCTGAAGGCGGCACTACAGGCGCTGGACGTCGAGGAGCACTCCTCGGTCATCCAGGGCCTTCTGGGGCGGATCACCACCTGCTTGTCGGCCTTCCTGCCCCCGGCCGTGCGCCGAGACCTCGCGCCTGGCACCGCTGACCGCCTGCTGGAGCTGGCTCGGGCGGCCCAGGCCGGAAGCGACAAGCAGCTTCAGCTCGTACGTGCCGTGGCCGCCCACGCAGTGACCGGTGAGCAGCTCGACATCGTGGCCGGCTTCTTGGAAGGCACCTCGGCACTTGAGGGTCTCGACGTCGACCAGGACCTGCGCTGGGACCTGCTGACCGGATTGGTGGCTGCCGGCCGCTTCGGTGAGGATCGGATCCACGCCGAGGAGGCCCGGGACCGCACGACCACGGGACGGGAGCGCGCCGCCGAGGCCCGTGCCTCCATCCCGACACCGGAGGCGAAGGAGGCCACATGGCGGGCGCTCGTCGATGACGCCTCCATGCCCAACGAGACCCAGGTACGCGTGCTGCGCGGCCTGACCAGTGTCGAGCGCCGACCCGACCTGCTGGTGCCTTTCGTGAGCGAGTACGTGGAGGCGATCGACTCCCTGTGGTCCTCTCGCACCTTCCACATGGCGGAGAACCTGCTGACCGGCCTGTGGTCCTGCGCCACGGTGGGCCTGGACGGAGCGGACCCGGCTGCTGCTCTGGAGGTCTGGCTGGAGTCCCACGCCCAGGCGCCGGCGGCCCTCAGACGGATCGTGCGCGAGAACCTCGACGACACCCGACGTGTGGCCAGAGCTCAGGCGGCTGAGACCGGCGAGTAGCCGCTTCGGGAACTCACTCGGAGTGGGATCGAGAGAGGGACTGGCCGGGGCCGGACACATGATGCGCCCGGCCCCGGCCAGGTGAGTGATGATTGTCAAAACCGCTCAGCGCCGACGCGTTTCCTCGGCCGTCTTGCCCGTGGACTTCGCGGCAGCGGCCTGGGCGGCGGCGAAGGCGTCGACGTCGTCGTCCTCACGACCCGGGGTCTT
>ERZ772924.900-NODE-900-length-14231-cov-3.180234_pt1 | contig 14231 bp, 13 predicted proteins | sample MGYA00512116_ERZ772924 | MGnify/ENA primary metagenome ERZ772924 (study PRJEB29015, sample SAMEA2737920) | human oral metagenome | biome: human oral; feature: human-associated habitat; material: dental | place: China | collected 2134 ...
CGCTCGCGAGACAACGCGCAGTATTTTTTCTTTAGACGAGGCGGAAATGAGCCGAATGAAGGAGCGTATATTATAATACGCGACTGAAATTCGGCGAAATTTCCAACGATGTATAAAGGAAAAAGACACGCCGCTAGGTATTCAAGTCCGGATAATCCCACGCATTATATTCATCCGTCAGATTATCGTTCTCCGCACCCTTGCAGCACAGCCACTCTAGCCCGCCGCGCCTCTCCATCACGACCTCTTCGTCGAGCCCCGCGCAGTCTGAGCCGTGCACGCAGGCATTGACGCACGCCCAGTGGTAGCGGTAGATGAGATCGAGCGCCTGCAAAATTTCATCCGTGCCGCGTAGCTTCACGCGCTCCGAAAAATCGTCGCCGCCAAAGGTGTCCATCACAAAGGCGCAGTCGCAGATCTCGCTCGGAAAGCTAAGCTCCTCCACGAGCCCCATCGCCCACATCAGCGCCCACAGCGACTCGTATTTCCAGCCCATATTTATGGCCTCGTCGCGGCTTGCCTCGCCCTGCGTGACGCGGCGCTCAATGCGCGTGAGCTTGTCTATGCAGCCGTAGCGGTTCGTAAGAAAGCCCTGCACGCCCTGCTTATCCTCATCCGCGAGCTTGCCCTCGTCCCTGATCGAGCAGGCACACATTATCGCCGCGTACGAGCAGATCGCGCGGGCGATGACTTCGTCCTTTTCGCGCGGGGTGACCTCGTCCGTCTCGTACCGTAGCGGCAGATGATCTATATACGGCACGCCCTGCGATTTTAAAATTTCGATGCTTATATCCTTGCGCTCCTGCGCGGTCTTGCCGATCTTTGCGGCGTTTGCGCTATTTTTGCCGCCTTTTTTGAAAAAATCTGAAAATGCCATGAGCTCTCCTTAAAATTTTAAGCGTATTTTAAAACAATCGCGCAAAATTTCAGCTTACGACGGCGGGACGGATTTTTTAAATTTAAACTCAAACCCAAGCTTTGCAATCGGACGGGAATTTCACGCTACGCTACGAATTTATGCGGCGACGGGCAGGCTCGCCCGTGCCTTCTATGATGCTTCGATACATATCGTCGTAAAATACCTTTGCAGGCAATTCGGGCTCTTGCGGCGATTCCGGCGAGATAAAAAATTTTAAGCTTTGCCTTAGATCGGTTAAGTTTCGGCGGTCATTCGAACCTGCTTTGGCGGCGCCATAAGCGCCATCGATTTCTTTTTGCAAATATACCGTCCCACCGCAGCCGGCAAGGATGTCCGCGATATACGGAATAAAATCGCCGAGCGGCATAAGAAGGTGGGCGCGGGGCATTTTATCTGCGTTTTAAATTTTACTCTTTATGGCTTCAGGGGTCGCACGCCGCTTTAAATCGATGTTTATCTTTTGATCGCGCGTTCACATAAGCAAAACGCGCTTTGCCGCGTAAATTTAAAAAGCGACGCCCGAATTTAGCCGAGCGCCGCAATTAAAAATTTAACCGATTTGCGCATTCAAACGAGCGGTGCCGCCTGGCGCATCTATCGGTTAAATTTGAGCGGGTGCGATCAATACTTAAACGAGCTGCCCGGCTCGATCAACTCGACCTTTTTGTTGTAGTTCATCTTTAGCACCGCGGCGGGCCCTAGCACGGTCGCCTTCTCGCCCTCAAGCCAAAACGCCGTACCCTCCGGCATCGCATAAACGGTCGATTTTTGATTAGCGATCAAAAATTCCTCCAGCCTCTCCTCTCTGCTTTCGCCGTTGTGCCCCATAGGCTTGCCCGAGATGAAGTGCGGATTGATCTGGTGCGGGAAAATATTAAAGGTATTAAACGACTCAGGCTCGATGATCGGCATATCATTCGTCGTCATCATCGTAGCGCCCGCGACGTTCGAGCCCGCGCTCCAGCCGATATACGGCGTGCCGTCCTCGACCATTTTGCTGATTAACGCGATGAGATCGTTTTCATACATATCGTGCACGAGCTTGAAGGTGTTGCCGCCGCCTACGAATATGCAATCCGCGCTCGCGACCTCCTTCGCGGCGTTTTTAGCGTGATGGACGCCGACGATATTTAAGCTTAAGCTTGCAAGTGCCTCTTTAACGCGCTTTTCATATTCATCGTAGCTCCTGCGTAGGCTCGCGTAAGGGATGAAAACGATCTTTTTGCCCGCGAGGTTGTTCTCCTGTGCAAATTTACCGATCCACGACACCGCGTGCGATAGATACTTCGTGTCTTTGTAGCCCGAGCTTGAGAGCAGCAGCGCTCTTTGCTTGCTATGATCGCGCTTAGAGAGCTTAAACGCCTTTTCGCTCGCAGCCAGTTCGCTCGTACCGAGCATCGCAGCGCCCGCCGCCAAAGCGGCTACCTTTAGTAGGTCTCGTCTTTGATTTTGCATCTTTTCTCCTTTAATCAAAGTTGATATCTGTTTTGAAATTATATTCCTTTACATATAAAGAGGGGCTGAATATTCGGTTTAAATTTCGCTCGCCCCAAGGCCTCGGCAAGGTAAAATTTTAAAACTACTAAATTTTGAAATTAGGCGAGGTGCCGCGTCGTAAAATTTAAAAGCGCGGCTAAATTTAATGAAATTTACGCTTCGGCTTTCGGGGTATATGAGCCCGTATTGAAAAAATAGCATACCCCAAAAACTATTCCGCAAATCGGCGCTACGATTAAGGCGTACAAAAATATATGAGCTGCGGCGCCTTCCAATATCCCGGTAAAAATCAAGGTCGGATATAAAAGCAAAACTATACTGGCAAAATTTTCTATCGTAAAGACCAACAAACTATCTCCTTGATCCTTGATAAAAAGGTTGCTGTATCGCTTAGTCTTAGTGTATCTTAAAAAACAGATCGTCGCGCATATAGGCAAAACTATTATCGCGACATCACGAATATCTCTAAAAATTTTAGACGACGATTCTATACCGATATTCGAAAAAAGCAAATCAAGAAAAAACATTAGCATTAGCGAGAAGTAGATGGTTGTAGCCGCCGACGAATAATACCCTATAATCACGCGTCTGATAAATCTATGTTTATCGTATCGCTTCTTTAAATTTTCAGGGATAGCGGCAAATTTCTCGTCCAGCTCTTTCGTGTCTGATTGAAATTTTTCGTCCACAGCTCGCTCCTTTTAAAGCGCTAAATTTTAGAAATTATATCGAATTTAGCGCTGCAAAGCGGCTACATTTAGGTCTAAATTTAAACGCGAAAAAGTATAATCGCGCCATGGTTTTGACGCAAAATTTGATCTATGAAATTTTACCCTTGTGGAAGAGATCCCCGCGGGCAGGGTCGCTAGCTACGGACAGATCGCGCGCCTGATCGGGCTGCCCGCTCACTCGCGGCTCGTGGGGCGCGTGCTCTCGCAAGCAGAGCTCTACGGCGACTACCCGTGCCACCGCGCCCTTTATCATGAGGGCGCCTTGGCAGCGAGCTTTGCGGCTCAGCGCGAACTGCTAGAGGCCGAAGGCGTGGAATTTAGAGGCGAGCGCGTCCGTATGAAAAAGCACCGCTGGGAGTGCTAAGGCCTAATCGCCGCAGACTGAAGCACGGAATTTGCGGATCGTTTGAAGCGCGAAATTTTGAATTGTCTGCGACCATGGAATTTTAATTTATAAAATTTTTAGATCCGCGCAGGTTTAAGCGGCGTAGCGGCAGCGCTACCGATCGCTAAGAGCCTGCGAGCTTTATTTGCTTGTAGATGCGGCGCAAATCATCATGCGCGAAAAGATAGAATTTTATCTTTTTTACGCGGCGGTTTAAACGTCGCACAAGCGGCTCCTTGGCAATCAACCCCGCCGCAGTTTTACGAAGCAGATGCGACGCTGCTTATTAGTTTTTTCGCTGCAGGCTTTCGCGCCCGTTTCGGCACCGCTTATAGATTTTAGCTATCGTAAATTTTGACCCAAAAAGGCAAATTTGGCCGCTAATTTTAGTCAAATTTAAGCTCCTTCGCGAAAAATGCGACGCCGTTTTTTAAAGACATATAAAAATGCCTAGCAAATTTAACGCGCTCACCGATCCGATATTTAAACTCGCAAGCCAAATTTATCCTCAGGATGCGGGTAAATTTACCCTAAGTCCGAAAGCAAAAGACAAAATAAAGCCAAATTTAAGGCGCAAAGCATTGCTGAGTATTAACTAAAACCGCATATAATCCGGACTCAAATCAATAAAAAAGGACAAAATGAATGAACTATCAAAACTCCCGACTCCCGATATCGCCGAGCACGGTGCGTTTTTCCCGTCGCCGTTTTCGCTGTCACAGTTTACGGCGCCCGTGAGCGATCTGGCGGATTTTAATTACGAGAAAAAAATACGACGGCGATAAAAAAATCCTCATCATCGCGGCCGACGAGCGGTATTTGCTGATGGACAACGGAACCTTTTTCTCCACTGGCAATCACCCCGTCGAGACGCTCGTGCCGATGTATCATCTGGCGCAGGCGGGCTAGGACTTCGAGATCGCGACGCTCTCTGGAAATCCCGTAAAATTCGAGTTTTGGGCGATGCCTGCGAAGGACGAGCGGCTCAAGGGTTTTTTTGAGAGCTACGCGACTAAATTTAAAGAGCCTAAAAAGCTCGCTGATATCGTAAAGAAGGGATTTGACGAGCATTTTGCGCTATATATCCCGGGCGGTCATGGCGCGCTGATCGGGCTTGACGAGAGTCGCGACGTAAAGGCCGCGCTAAAATGGTTTCATGAGCAGGGCAAATACATCATCACGATCTGCCACGGCCCAGCCGGGCTGCTAGCCGCGGCGCTTGACGAGGATAAGTTTTTGTTCGAGGGCTACGAGCTCGTGCTGCTGCCCGACGTCATTGACCGCACCTCGCCCGATATAGGCTACATGCCGGGCCATCTGCGCTGGTATATGGGCTCGCGGCTAGCAAAACTTGGGATGAAAATCCTAAACGAAGGTATCGACGGCGCCGTGCACAAAGACCGCAACCTGCTCTCGGGCGATAGTCCGCTAGCGGCCAATAACCTCGGCAAACTGGTGGCTAAAACGCTTTTAGAGTCGTTGTAAATTTTACGCCGCTAAGGTCGGCATCTCGGCATAAAATTTTAATTTTTACGCGGCGGAAAAATTTAAAATTTCAAAGCGTGCCCGCTTCGGCTTTAAATTTAATGATCGCCGTCCTGCGCGCGGTGTAATCGTTTAAAATCGCCGCTCGCCTTCGATTTGCAAGCGATGCGCTGTGCAGCGTCTAAATTTGACTATTCAAATTTTATCACACTTTTGCGCGCGAGCATTAAAATCTTTTGCGGCCTTTTAAATTTGCCGCTTTACGGCGCCGTGCTATTTGGGGGCGTGAAAAAAATCCTCGCATATCGACGCCCCCTGGCTGTAGCAGCTTTATTTTCCTATCGATGCCGCCCGCATAGCCCGTGAGGCTGCCGTGCGTGCCTACGACGCGGTGGCAGGGGATGATGATTGAGATTTCGTTGTGCCCTACGGCGCCGCCCACGGCTTGCGCGGACATCTTCGCTAGCCCGCGTGCTGCGGCGATTTCGCGCGCGATCTGCCCGTAGGTCGTGGTTTTGCCATATGGAATTTTAAGCAAAATTTCCCACACGGCGCGTCTAAACGCCGAGCCCACGGGATTTAGAGCGGGCGTAAAACCGGGCTCGCGTCCGCTAAAATACAGATCGAGCCAGCGTTTAGTTTGATCGAAAACAGCCAGATTTTTTTCTTCGAAGCACCCGCTTTGCTCGTTTTCGCAGAATTTTTCGCTCGCGCCGCTCGTAACTTCTGCTGCGAAATCGCGCGTGTTGTACTTTTCATCTGTGCTGCTTGCCGCTTCTGCCGCAATATTGCTCTTTCCACTCTTTTTCAGCGCCGCAAAATCGCGCTGTGTTTCGCTCGCGGCGTGCTGCTCTTTTACGAACAGATCGGACGCGATGCGCTTTTTATCCGCGCCGCTCGTCGCGAGGGCGTGCGCGTAGTATTTCTCGCCCTCGAACCACAGCCCGCAAAGCCCTGCCTTATCGCCCGCGAGCGTGATTTTGCCAAGCGGCGAGTCGTAATAAGATGTAAATTTCATCACTCCTCCTATTTTGTGATAAATTTAGGCGCCGCAAACAGCGCTTAAATTTCCCAAATTTCTAAAATTTGCGGACAGATTTTAGCTACGCTTTGCTTAAACTCCGCCTTTTGCGAGGCGTTCGGTTTGTCAAGGGCTTCGAATTTAGCAAAAAGCTCGGCGATCTTTAGCCAGCCCGCAAGATTTAGATCGAATTTTTTCAAATTTGCCTCGGACAAAAACTCCAGATCATGGTCGTAAAACGCGATCTCGCCGCCAGAGCTTAGCAGCCAAAGATCGCCGCTGCCGCCGTCTGCAAAGATACAAAACTCGCGCAGCAGCCCGCTATCGCCCTCAAAAGGAAATTTTGTCGCATCGTTGCAGAGCGCGATCTCGTACTCTTTCAGCACTCTAAAATCGCCCGCAATCTCCCTGCCGAGGTATCCGCCCAGGATATTTTTAAGCTCGTTTTTGTTCAAAATTTAACTCCTCCGCTTTAGTTTCGTTTTTTGGCGTAGAGCATAAGAAAGCCGACCATCGCCGCGAAAATCACGCACATCGCAAGCGTCACGATGAGCGTGCCGTGCGCCGAGCCGCTTAAAAACAGCCCCGTCGTGTTCATCCCGAAAAAGCTCGTGATGAAATTTAGCGGCATCAGCAGCGACGAGATGATCGTGAGAATGTAGATGTTGCGGCTAATTTTGTCGTTTTTGAGGCCTTGGATAAATTGATAGATATCCTCGATCCTGACGGCATATTCGCTCATCACGCCTTTAAAAACGCCCGCTTCGTAGGCGTAGTTTTTCAGCTGCTTTTTCAGCGCCGGCTGCTCGTTTGCGCAGATGAGCAGCGCCTCGTAGAAATGCGAAATTTTGTTTTGAAATTTGCGGATTTCGTATTTTAGGACAGAGTGCCTTTTCATAAATTTTGAAAAATCGCCGCGCCGCGTGTAGATCTTTTCGTAATTTTCAAGCTCTGCGGAGTGCTCTAAAATTTTATCGCGGTACTGCGCGAGGATCTTTTTGACGACCGCGAAAAACTCCGCTTCGCTGCTAGGTCGCACCTCGCCGTCCGCGTCATCTTGCGAATAGATCGCGCCCGAATCAAAAATAAAGCGGTAGTTTTGCTCGCGCGGCGCGTCCGTCACGAAGTACACATACTCGCGCTCCTCGGCGTAGTAGTAGCCCGAAACGCTGCGCTTTTCGGTAATCGGGTTCAATGAGACCTCCTTATTCAATCGTTTTAAATTTGCGGGATTTCAGAATTTCGCTCAAATTTACGGAATTTTGAAATTCCGCTGCCGACCAGAATTCTGAAATTTCGCCGCCACTTAAATTTTATCGTATTTGGAATTTCAAAATTCTTTTGCGCTTGGAATTTTAAAATTTTGTGAGCTGTAAATTTCGGCTAAATTTTAAAATTTCGCATGCCGTAATTCAGCCCCTATTAAAATTTAACGCGAGCCGTAAGGCTCGCACCGCTTAAAGCGTCGTAGGGTGATGGGTGGGGTTTGCGGGCGAGCAGGGCAATGGTGCTGCGGGGGCAGCGTCCTGCGAGAAGTGTGACCTCGCAATCGGGGCCCCCTTTCCGCCCCAAGATATATATGTCACGGCTGAAATTTAAATAGAATTTTATTTTGTAATAAATTTAAAATTTCTCTATGTAGAATTTTGCCTCTAGAATTTAGGTCGTGGCGGCGTTTTCTCTTAAGGGGAAAGGGGCGCTACTTGCGAGGCGCTCCCCTTTCCCCTTAAAATCCCCTAACCCCTGGCACGCTCAAGGGGCGAGCTACGCTCGCGCTAATTTTTATGTCGCGGCTACGCCGCATGAAATTTATTACGAAGTCCCGCCGAAATTTTAGCACAAAGTCCATCACAAACTCTTGTGTGGAAACATATTAAAATTGCATGGCGAAGTCCGTTTGTGTCGCGTGATCGTAACGTGCGCTAAATTTTAGAATTTCAATCCGAGCCCTCCATATTTCAAATTTAAAACGTGGACTAAATTTAAAATTTAAAGCCGAGGACAAATTTTAAAATTCCGCGGCGAAATTCTACGTTAAAAGCACCCGCGCTTGCAAAACCTCGGCGAAGACATGGATGAGATGAGCGAATTTCGCATCGTTCGCGCTCGCGCCTGAAGCGAAAAGCTCTTTTGGTCAAAGCCTAAAGCGAGACGACCTTTGAGCCGAAGCCCCCTTCTGCGGGCGTGCCGTCGTGAAAGCCCTTGACGCTCGGGTGCGATTTTAAAAACTCCTTTACCGCGAACGCGAGCTTGCCCGTGCCGATACCGTGCTTTACGATGATCTCATCAAAGCCCATCACGAGGCTTTGGCTGATGAATTTATCGAGCCTGCTGATCGCTTCCTCGGCGCGCAAGCCGTGCAGATCGAGCACGAGCGACGCGGAGGCGGGCTTTTGCACCTTGATGCTGATATTTTTTACGGGCGCGGGCGCTGCACCGCTGCGCTTTAGCTCGCTAAGCGGCACGCGCAGCCTGATGCCGTCGCTTAGCATCAGCGCCTGGGTTTTGCTAAGCGATAAAATTTCACCCTTGATCTTGCCGTATTTGACGCGATCGCCCACCTTGAAGCTTTGCGGCTCCGGCGTGCTGAGTTCTGGCTGCTGCACGGCTCGTGCGAGCTCGTTTGCGCGGTTTATGGCGCGCTGCTTTTCGCGCACATCGCTTAGGCTGACGCTGCGTTTGGCCTCCGAAATCGCGCGGTAGTATTCGTTTTGCAGCCTTGAAAGCTCGGCCTTCAGCTCGCTTTGCGCGCGCTCGCGCTGATCTTTTAGCGCTTCGCTCAGCGCGTCTAATTTCTCCTCCTTTTGCTGCGTCTGGGCTAGTTTTTGTTTTAGCTCAAGCTCTAAATTTATCGCTTTTGAGATCGCTTCGTTTAAATTTTCTTTGCTCTCGCCGTAGTTTTTGCGCGCCGCGGCGATCAAATTTTGCGCTATGCCGTAGCGCAGCGCGGTTTCAAAGGCGTAGGATTTGCCGATCGTGCCCTTTAAAAACTCATATTTCGGCGCGCTGTTTTTCTCGTCGTAAAGTGCCGCCAGCAGCTCCACGCGCGGATCCTTTGCGAGCAGCATCGCTAGGCGCTTGTGATGCGTGGTGATGATCATCTTCACGTCGCCGCTTATCAGCTGCTCGATCATCGCGCCGTATAGGCTCGCAGCCTCCTCAAAATCGGTACCCAGCTCGATCTCATCGACGCCGATTAGAATTTCTTTGCGCCCGAACAGCTTGCTAAAGGCAACCATCCTGCCCGCGAAGGTCGAGATGTCGTTTTTGGAGTTTTGCGGATCCTCCATTATGAGCTCGAACTCTTTAAAGGTGCCGATGCGGCTGAGGCTTGCGCGAATAGGCATCGGAAGGAGGTACTTAGCTAGCAGCGCCGCGCTTAGAATGCTTTTTAAAAGCATCGATTTTCCGCCCGCATTCACGCCGGTAATGAGCAGAATTTTGCCGCTAAATTCCACGCTCACGCGCTTTGGATTTTTAAGCGCGGGGTGGGCGAAGCTATCTAGGACGATGTCGCGCGAGGGCTCAGGCAAGATGAACTCATAATCGCTCGCTCTTGCCATCGCGGCGCGCGCAATCAGCGCATCGATCGCGTCGAAAGCGGCGTTTATAAATTTCAGAAAAGCTAAATTCTTATTGAAAATCGCGCTGATCTGCTTGCAGTGCTCGAAAACGATCTGCTCTTTTTTATCCAAAATCGCGCTTTGAGCGGATTTCAGAGCCGCGATTGCGTCTGGAAGCACGTAAAAATAGCCTCCGCTTGAGCGCGCTACGACGCTGCCTTTTAGCACGTGGTTGAAGCCTCCGCGCACCAGCAGAGTCTCGGTGTCGCTTATGTAGTGGATCTGCGTATCGGCGAGATAGGGCGAAAGAGCTTTGGAATAGATCAGCCTTTTTAGCGTCTGCTCGATCTCGCCCTTTTTTATCTTAAACGCCTCGTTCAGCGCGCCGAAGCGCTCGTCTATCGCATCGCGAAAGTTGCCTTGATCGTCGAAATAATCCTTTAATTGCGCGATGGGCGCAGGAATCTCGATCTTTGCAAACCAAGCGGCGAGTTTGCCCTCAAAAGGCTGTTTTTTGAGATACAAAAAATATCGGACGATCTTGCTAAACTCGTAAATTTCGCTGATATGAAGCACGCCATGCTTTGAGATGCGCATCAGCGCGTCGTCTAGGTTCGCGACGCTCTCGCACTGCGCGAGATCAAATTTCGTAAGCTCTGAAATTTTTTCAAAATTCAGCTTGCTATCGCCGCTTAAAAACAGCGGCTTTTCGCGCGCCAAAAAGCTTTTAAATTTGGCTAGATACTCGCCCAGATCGAGGCGCGTAAAGAGTTCGTCACTGATCATAAACGCACTCTTTGATCTTGTAGGTTTTGCCCTTAAACTCCGCGCCCGCGCTCTTTTTGGCGATGAAAGCGCCTAGAGAAAAGGAGTAGGTGAAGCTCTCTCGCGTTACGATCTGCGCGGAGCCCTGCAAATTTAAGTTTTGCGGCGCGGAATTTTGCGTATTTTTAGAATTCTGCGCGGAGCTTTGCGGATTGGAGGTTTGCATGTCGTCTCGTTGCGCGGAATTTTGCGGCGTGATGTTCTGCGTTTCGTTCTGGCCCGCAGAATTTTGCGAAGTAGGGCTTTGTGCAGAATTTTGCCTGCCCGAGACAGCGCCGCTAGTTTGCGGGGAATAGTTTTGCTCAGCGGAAGCCTGCTCGTTCGTTTGCGCGGTTGAACTTTGTGCGGCAGAAGCGACCTTGTCCTGCGCATTTAAATTTACTTCATCCGCTTGCACGCCCAAATTTTTCGCATCCGCGCTGTGTTTTTCGGAGAAGGAATTTGCCGCACCGCGCGTTTCGACAGCGGAATTTATCGCGCCGCCGCATCTTAATCTGGCGCCCGCGTTAAATTTAAACACCATCTCCTCCTCAAGCTTGGCGGATCGCTCGCTCGCGCTTTCGTAAAAATACGCCCCCGCGCACAGCAGCACGATCAGCGCCATGGCGATGATTTTGGCCCTTTTGCTTAAAATTTCGTCCCTCACGAAAAAGATCGCCGCGATAAATAAAAATGCGAAAATAAATATTAAAAATCTCAAATTTTATCCTTGCCCGCCCGCAGCGGAGTTTGGCTCGTAAATTCGGCGAGAGTTTTCAAGCTTAAAATTCTCCGCGCAGCTGATAGGTGATGTCGCCCGCGCCAAATCCGATCACGAGCCCGTCGTTTATGATGTGACGGACGCCGAAAATATCGCTAAATTCTATCTTCTCGCCGTTTCTAAAGACCCGCTCGGTAAATAGCGCGCCGAGCCCCTTAAACTCCTCTTTTAGATCGATGCCGTTACTAGGCTCGCCCGCAGCGTAAACGGGCAGTACGACTAACTCCTCCACGCCCGCAAAGCACTCTTTAAAAGCGTTTAAATTCGCCTTAAGCCTACTGAAGCGGTGCGGCTGAAAGATCGCCGTGATCTTGCTAAGCCCTAGCAAGCTAGCGTATTCGCGCGCGCTTTGCAGCGTCGCTCTGATCTCGGTGGGGTGGTGGCCGTAGTCGTCTATGAGCACGAAGTTTGGGGTGGCGCACAGGATGTCGAAGCGCTTTTTGATCCCTTGGTAATTCAGTAAATTTTTACGGATCTGCTCTAGTCCCGTCTCGCACGCAGCGGCAAGGATCGCTAGCGACGCGTCTATGGCGATGTGCCTTCCTAGCCCGTAAACCTCGAAGCGCCCGAGCTCTTTAAGATTAAAGCTCATAAACGGCTGATGATCGCGCAGCAGCACCTTCAGATCCGTTATGTCGCGCGAAGGAAAGAGCTTGATACAGCCGAGCTTGATGGAGCTTAAAAACTCATCCTCGGCGTTTATCACGCGGATCTTGGCGCGCTCCAAAAAGCCGCGATACGCCGCGTGAAATTTATCCAAATCGTTATCGTAATGATCCATATGCTCGGGCTCGGCGTTGGTCACGACCGCGACATAGGGGTTGGAATTTAAAAAGCTAGAATCGCTCTCGTCGGCTTCAAAGATGATGTTTTCGCTATTTTCATATTTCATATTCGAGCCGAACTGCTTGGAGATCGCGCCGATGATGACCGAGCCGTTTATCAGCGCCGAGGTTATCGCGCTTGTCGTGCTTTTGCCGTGCGCGCCGGCGACTGCGAAGACGCGTTTGTCTTTTAGCACGAAGGGCAGAGCCTCCTTGCGCGAGAGGCAGACGATCCCTTTTTTGCGCGCGGCTTGCAGCTCGACATTGTCCTCTTTGATCGCGGCGGAATAGATGACGATCTCCTGATCTTTTATCGCCGAAGCGTCATGCGGAGTGATGATCTCCATGCCGTCCGCTCTTAGCTTGTAGGTCGTCTCGCTCTCTTTGATATCAGAGCCTGAGATGATAAAATTTTTCTCGTGTAAAAATCTTGCTAATGCCGATATCCCTATGCCGCCGATGCCGATAAAATGAACCTTTTTCACCTTTGTCCTTAAATATTATAATAGATAATTATGTTTAAATTTTTAAATCCCGCGTCTGCGAAATTTAAAAATTTAAACCATTCCGCGTCTTGAAATTCGCCTTTAAATTTTTACGAGCTCGCCGCGTCGCGCAACCCCGTCTCGCTACTTCCAAATCCGCTTTTAAAATTTAGCGTCCGAAATTTGCCTTTAGAATTTCGCCTTTTAAAATTTAAGCGCTCGAAATTCCGCGTCCGAAACTCCGTTTCGAAACGGCGCGCTTAAATTTTGCGGCTCAAATCCGCCGTTAAGCCTCGCGGCTAGCGAGAAGCCGTTTGCTGCCGCGCCTGCCGCATCGTATCGCCGCCGTGAAGCCGCTCGCAAATATACGGAAGCACTTAAAGGCAATCCTCATATCATCGCTCCTGTAATCGCCAAAGGTAACGACCACGTATTCCACCAATATACCCTCCGCATCACTAATGGCAAACGCGATGAACTCGCTAAGGTTTTTGGTGAGAATGGAGTGCCTTTTGGTATTTACTACCCTATACCATTGCACGCCCAAAAAGCCTATACCCGCAGCTCTTATAACGAAGCTGATTTTGGCGTTACCAATAAATTAGTACAAGAAGTCATCTCACTGCCTATGCACACCGAGCTTGACGACGAGCAAATAGCGTTTATCACAGAATTGATAAAGAAAACAGTGTAGTGATAGGTCGTGGTAGGACAGACAGTTACCTATAACAACCTTATGGCAAAAACAGTATTACAAATAGCTATTAATGAGGAAGACTTACCCATTTTCAACTCTCTATTTGAAAAGTTTGAGGTAGAGAGTTCTGTCATAGAAGAAAAGGCTAAACCTCTTTTTACAATTGCTGTAGAAGATGTACAATCTGTTGCTTTTGAGCGATTAGGTAGAACTCTCAGCGATGATGAATTACTCACAGCTAAAAAGGGTTTAGAATGGGGATTGCTTACAGATATTGATGCTGTTTATAGTACTATTTTTGATGAAATAAAATGAAAGAACTGACAACTAACATATTACAAGGAGATAGTGCAGAAGTGCTTAAAACACTTTCTGATAACTCTATTGACCTAATTGTTACCTCTCCCCCATACGCTGACCAGCGTAAGAGTACTTATGGGGGTATTTCTCCTGATAAATATGTAGAGTGGTTTTTACCTATTTCTGAACAGCTTTTAAGAGTACTAAAGCCTTCTGGCACTTTTGTATTGAATATCAAAGAAAAAGTAGTAAATGGGGAGCGTAGTACATATGTAATGGAACTTATCTTAGCAATGCGTAAACAAGGTTGGCTATGGACAGAAGAGTTTATATGGCACAAAAAAAACTCTTATCCAGGCAAATGGCCTAACCGTTTTCGTGATGCGTGGGAACGCTTATTGCAATTCAATAAAAGTAAAAAATTTGCAATGTATCAGGAAGAGGTGATGGTTCCGATGGGTGATTGGGCAAAAAGTAGACTAAAGAATCTATCAGATACTGATAAACGTAGAGATAACTCTAAAGTGGGCAGTGGTTTTGGAAAGAATATATCTAATTGGGTAGACCGTGAAAAAGCCTATCCTACAAATGTTTTGCATTTAGCTACTGAGTGTAATAATAAGAAACACAGTGCAGCCTTCCCCGAAGAATTACCTGAATGGTTTATTAAGCTCTTCACAAAAGAAGGTGATACGGTGTTAGACCCTTTTGCAGGTTCAGGCACTACCTTATTTGTAGC
>ERZ772924.901-NODE-901-length-14224-cov-21.345896_pt1 | contig 14224 bp, 14 predicted proteins | sample MGYA00512116_ERZ772924 | MGnify/ENA primary metagenome ERZ772924 (study PRJEB29015, sample SAMEA2737920) | human oral metagenome | biome: human oral; feature: human-associated habitat; material: dental | place: China | collected 2134 ...
GGCTTCGGGGCGGGGGCAAAGGCCTGGCAGTCGCTGGACGCCGTGCTCGAGGCGTCGGCCGATCGCGCACGCCCAGCGCTCGCCGCTGAGGCTGCCGACGCCGATCGCCTGGATCAGCGCGCTGGCGCCGATTACATGGTTGAGCCCGCCGACGTCGGCCCTCTCGACTATGAGGTCCGCACGACCGTCTACCCCGGCGCGCCCGTCACGGAGCGCTTCGAGGAGCTGCTCGGAGAACTGCGCGCTCGCGGGGTGCGGAACTTCGCGCTGCAGGAAGCTCGAACCGACGGCACGCCCGTGGCTTTCCGCGCTCAGGCGCTCGCCTGGGATCGGCGGGCCTGGGCGAAGCGCCTCGCCGAAATGGTCGATGCGGCAAGCCGGGCGGGCTTCGAAAGCTTCGAGGCGCGTTTGGCCTGATTGGCCGGGGCATACCCGGCGATGCCGACTGTATCTCGCCGGGTGGGGCCGGCGAGTGCGTTTGACCCTGGTTGGTCGCAATTCCTTGTCTTTGCGACGACGCTTAGATGTTGCCCTTGCATGCGAAGCGCAGACCGGGGCTCGTGTCGTCGCCGCTTTCCACGACATGCAATACGTGTGGTCACCGTCACATTACATAGTGTCGGAAAAAGGTTGTGCACCCGCTCGGCCGGGAGTACTCTACTATTACGCAACCGATTCGGACGGAGGCGAAAGCCGGACGCCGGGGTGCAGTGACAACCGCATAACAATCACAACATTTCTCTACGTAAGACACCCTCAGGAGGTTCAGCCGGTGACCGTTTTTCACCTTAACACGGACAAGTTCAGTGCGCAGCTCGGGACGCTGCGTCAGGCGGGTGCGCACTTCCAGGAAGCCAAAGCCACATTTTACTCCCATGTGAAAGCCTCTATGGACGCCTGGTCCGACGTCGCCGAGCTCGGCCAATACGGACGGTTGCTGACTGGCACTCTGGCCGTGATCAGCGACGAGTTGGGCAACACTTCGGCGCGCTATACGCGCACCATCGTCAACCTCCAACAGGCCGTGGCTTCCTTCCAGTCTGTCAGCGAGGCCGACCGTCAACGATACTTGGACGTTTTGGCGGATCTGACCGACAGATTCTCCTACACCCCGCCGGCCGAGCTCGCCCAGGCCGCGGCCGCCCTCCACACCTTCGTCGACCCTGCGGGCAAGGATCCGTATGGAGGCTTGCCTGCAGGGGACGGGGTCAGCGACGCCGACAATTGCAACGGCGCCGCCACGGCCGGGGACGCCCGCGCCGACGCCGACCGGGCCCGTGCCCATGCGAATGCCGGGAGGAATCATGGCCACCCCTAATGTCGACCACCTGTTCGGCATCGAGCCGTGGGACCCGCGTGCCAACGACGCCACCACCGATGCGGTGAAAACCATCGGGGACAAACTCCATCTGGTGGCCGACCTGACCGGGCGGGTCGCCGCTGACCTCGGCATGAACGGGGCCACGGCGGAGGCCGCCGCCGGCGAGCTCGATTCCCTGACCACCCGCGTGCGCCGCTCAGCCGAAGGGATGCACGCCATCGCCCAAAGCCGCACCACCGTCACGACCGCTGGACGCCACGCCCAAGACACCAGCAAACAACTCCAAAAACAACTCAAGGCCATAGAAAGTAATTTTGGTCGAGTTACTAAGCTCAGTTCCGGCGTTCCGATGGGTAGTGTTGTTCTTGCACAAGCCGCAGCCGAGCGTGATGCGAAGCATGCGGAGTTGGATGCCCACGCCTCGAAAGAGCTGGCAAATCTGGACCATGTCGCGGCCGCCGAGGGCAAGGGCCTGCCCTTCCAACCCGAAGAGCAATCCTCCGCCAGCGGGCACGGTCAAGCCTCCGAGAGCACCTCCGGCACAGGAGGAGGGGGTCGAGACCCCCGTTCTTCTCAAGGTTCTGCTTCTGGCGGAGCTGGGGGGCACGTGTCTTCAGGGCCGGGCCAGAATGCGGGCCTGCCGCGCTCGGCCACCGAGTGGAGGGCCACCGGCCTTGGTGAGACGGTCGGCTCGCCCGGACACGCCAACGAAACTTTCTTCCCGCAACGCTCGCCGAGTGCGGATCCAAGCATCGGTTTGCAAGGCTCGCATTACGCGCCGCAGCATGTCGACGATCACGGCGGGGCCTTGCGCAGCGGGCCGGTGCGTCCGTCGGGCCTGGACTCGCCTGCCGTTCATAACCCTCTTGCTGTGGCGGCGACGATGACCGGCGGGGCCGTCGGCTACAAGGTCTTCCAAGCCATCCGCGCCGCAAAGGCGGCCCCTGCCGCATCGGTTTCGCCGAGAACGGCTGTTCAGTCGGGCGCCGCCACCCGCGCCGCACTCAGCCCCCGCGGGGGCGGAATTCTCCGCGGAGCGACCACCGCCGCTCGCACCCCCGTCTCGGGGACAAGCCCGTCCTCATCTCGGGGCGGAGCCTCAGGCATTGCCCGCCCGGCCGCAGCCTCGGCCTCGGGTCGTTCATCGGGCATCCTGCGCGGGGCGACCACAGCTCCCAGAGCAACTGCCGCCTCGACAAGATCGTCTGCTTCACGCAGCAGGATTGTGCGTGGGGCGACCACCGCCTCCAGAGCCCGGACGAACGATCCCGCCGTCTCAAGAACCAACGGGACAGGCTCCTACAACCGGACAGGCTCAACCGTCTCGGCCTCCAGGAACACCGCTGGAAGCCAGACAGCGAGCCGGACCACAAGCCAAACCCCAGAAAGAACCGCGGGCACTTCTAGATCCGGGACCCGCACCGCAGGCGGAGCCTCAGCCACCCGAGTGGGACAGAGCCGGGACGCGCGGAGCACGTCCGCCGGGCGCTCTCTCGGCGCTCGGGCAGCCAGCCCGTCTCGAGGAGCGGACTCGTCAAACCAGCGCGTGGCTTCCCGTCAAGCCCTTTCCGGCCTGACAGGCAAACACGCCCGCAGGTCGGACAAAAAGAAGGCTTCTTCCGGCTCCGGCCTCCGCGAGGATAAGAACATCTCGGCCTACGAACCCGACAGGCGCATCACCTTCCTACCGGCAGGCCCGCACCCAACCGACAACGGCAGCCGGTAAACTCGAAAGCCGGGCGGGGACATGACCTACGTGTCCCCGCCCGGCTTTCTCCTTTCTGCGGTTTCGATGTCCCTATCGGTGCCCGTATCCCGGTTGAAGCTGCCGGGCGGTTTACGTCCACAGGCATCTCCTCGGGTGGAAAACTCTAATACAGGTTGTTTTTGGCTTCTACAGCGCTGTGTTGTTTTTTGCGTGTGGTTCGGAAGGTTGTGAGTCCTCCGAGGGTCAGTGCGGCCAGCGTTGTGCAGCCGACGCCGGTCCACACCCACAGGGACGAACCTGTGTGGGTGCCGTGGCGGTTGGTCGGCGCGGCCTTGTCTGTTGTCGATTTACTAGCAGTCGGCCCGGCATCTGGGCCGGTTGAGTTGTTTTTGCGGGAGGTGATGGTGAAGCCGGTGATGGGGTAGTCATAGCCGTTGATTACTACTTTGTTGCCGCGGACTTTGCCGATGCTGCTTTTAATGATTTTGCCCGGCATGGTGATTGTCGTCGTCATTGTCAGCCCGTCGAGGTCGGCGCCGTCTGGAGGCGAGGGCTTCATGGAGATCGACAACGTGTCCGCGTTGTCTTTGACCGTCACCTCGTCATGGGGCACGTTCGAGGTCGCCTTGCACCTAATATGGCCTCCCGGCGCGGTAATGTCTTTCATTTTCGCGGCGACGGCAAACCGACCTAGCGGCCCGATATAGTTTTTCAACTGAGTGCAATTCCCTTTGAGGGTTCGCATTGAGTCTGTGGTGTCTTCGAATACGATCTCGGTGTATTGGCTGCCGTCGGCTTTGAATTCGACCTTTGCGTCGATCCGGCACCCGGTCAAACACGCCAGGCACACGCCCAACGCCACAACTGCCCGCGCAGAACCAACCACTTCCTTCTGACGTCCGAGAGGCGCCACTTGTCTCCCACCAAAACAGCGGTGAGGACAGAACCTTTTTGCCTGCAAGCGCGCCAAGCAAATCATTTTCTTCCAAGTCGCTCCAGTTCGTTAGTGGCAGCAGTTATTGCATACCAAAATATGCAGGTGTTTGCGAAAGGAATGCATACGGGACTGCTCCCATCTTAAAATCCGCGGTTACCATTGGTACCGGCTCTTCTCGTACGCCTCTGCTTTTTTACAATGGCAACAATGCCGACAACAATGCCTAAACTAGCGAGACCGGTAAGGATCCAGACCCAAACTGGAGGATTGTCGTCCTCAATGCTATCCAATCTCTCACCTTCCTTAGCCTCCGCTTTTCGAGTCGCTTTACTTGCGTCATCTTTTGCCACAATGGTGAATCCGTTTTCGATACTATCAATTCCTTTGTAAATAACCGTATTATCTTTAATTACTCCTCCTTGGGATGCATGAACAATTTTTCCTGGCATTACGAACTTGAAAGTTGTCTCCACTTCCTCGTCGTCGTCCCCTCCTGTTTCTAAGGGTTTTTCCAGTTTCGCTGTATATAAATTACCATTTTTTACTAGTTTTACATTATCAAAAGGCGTGTTTGACGTTAATTTACATGTTAAATGCCCTCCCGGGCGAGTGATATCTGTGGCTGTCGCATCGACCATAAACTTCCCTAAAGGACCTAAGTATCTTTTAAGCTGATCGCAATTACCTTTTAATTGCTTCATTGAATCATTGCTATCTTCGAAGACCATTTCCGAATGCATGGAACCATCAGGTCTAAATTCGAAAGACGAATTGACTTTACAAGCACTTAAAGCAATGAGAACGGTTAGCGCCAATGCGCTAAAAATTTTCACTCGTTTTAGATCTGATGAACTTGTCAAGGATGCAGAATTCATTTCTAACCCTCCCAGGGGATGCGAGTTCCTGATTTGATCCCGTTGTCTCATATCGTCCAGTGTATTAGATTCCGTCTGCCCATGGAGGCCGGGAATAGGTCGAGAATGGATGGGCACTCTCTAGGGCCTGGACGGCCAGCGATCCGCGACGCTCGTTTAGGAAAGGCATGAAGGCAGTTGAGTTCCTTCCTCTCGCCGAACTTATCGTTAACTTTAACAGCCGTTGGTAATGCTAAAGCAGACATGGCTGTCGAGAGTGGATGGTTTTGAACTGAATCACTTAGCGCCGGACAACGCTTAGTCGGTATTCGCCATACAGTATGCATCGGCTAAAGGAGGCGGATGATGGCCGTCGGCGTCGGTTGTATTGTCACCTTGACCAGTTGGGGCCGCCGGACGGTCCTGCTGAGACGGTCTCCGGCCTCGAGCTGTTTGTGGCTTGTGCAGTGCTGTGTTGTTTCTTTTTGCGTGCGGTTCGGAAGAATGTGAGTCCTCCGAGGGTCAGTGCGGCCAGCGTTGTGCAGCCGACGCCGGTCCACACCCACAGGGACGAATCACCGTGTGAGCCCTGTGTGCCGGTCGACGTGGCTGTGCTTGTCGTTGATTGGCGGGCGCTCGGCTCGGTGGCTGGGCTAGCTGAGTCGTTTTTGCGGGAGGTGATGGTGAAGCCGGTGATGGGGTAGTCATAACCGTCGATTACTACTTTGTTGCCGTGAACTTTGCCGATGCTGCTTTTAATGACTTTGCCTGGCATGGTGATCGTCGTCGTCATTGTCAGCCCATCGAGATCGGCACCGTCCGGAGGCGAGGACTTCATGGAGATCGACAACGTGTCCCCGTTGTCTTTGACCGTCACTTCGTCATGGAGAATGTTCGAGGTCGCCTTGCACCGAAGATGACCACCCGGCGCGGTGATATCTTCCATCTTCGCTGCAGCAGCGTATCTGGCAGTGGTGCCAAAGTACTCCCTCAGCTCTTCACAGTTACCTTTGAGGGTTCGCATTGAGTCCGTGGTGTCTTCGAATACGATCTCGGTGTATTGGCCCCCGTCGGCTTTGAATTCGACCTTTGCGTCGATCCGGCACCCGGTCAAACACGCCAGGCACACGCCCAACGCCACAACTGCGCCGCGCAGGCACAGCCTCTTTTTGGCGTCTGAGGCGCCACGCCGTGGTCGCCCCATGTCCGCACGCACCGACAAACTCCAACCGGGTAACTGTCTGACAACCATGCCGAGCCTCCTACCCAACAACCAACACGGCAATTCCGCGCTCTACCGCACAGCCTAGCCCGGCCTGCGCAGGCGTCGAATGCGCAGCCGCCTTCTCGCCTCAGAAATGGCCGGGCGGGTTTGCTTGGGGATTTCGAGGGTGCCTCTTTCGAGCCGCAACAACGGCAAGGCCCGCCAAGGCCAAACCTAGCCCGCTCAAACCGGCAGCCCACGCCCACGGCGGAAAGCCTTGCCCATTGTCCGCGCCGGAAGGGCGCTTGCCCTTCAAGCCTCCAGATTGAGGATTCGAAGACGGGCCGCGAGATCCTTCCTTTTCTGAGGTGATCTTCAGGCCGTCGACCAGATAGTCGACCCCTGTGATCACGACCTTGTTCCCTCGAATGGCGCCGACGCTCGTCTTGACTACCTTCCCGGGCATGACAATCGTCGTCTTCGCAGTCAACCCCTCCATATCCTCTTTAGTCTCACTCGTAGGCTTAAGCGCAAGAGTGTAGGAATTGCCTTCAGTTGTGAACTTTGCTCTTTCGATTGGTGTGTTCGATGTGATTTTGCAAGTTAGGTGGCCGCCGGAAGGGGTGACGTCCTCCATTTTTCCATCAACAATGAACTGGCCCACTGGTCCGATATAGTTCTTTAACTGTTCGCAGTTTCCTTTGAGGGTTCGCATCGAGTCGGTGTCGTCTTCGAATACGATCTGCGTCCTCACACTCCCGTCGGCTTTGAACTCAAACGTTGAGTCCGTGCGACACCCGCCCAACAGCAGCGTTGATATTGCTGCGCACAGCATCGCAAGGCCCCGTTGCTTCAGAGAACGTTGAGGTCCCCGTACAGAAAAGCGCCAACAGGCACGCCGCCTTCTTTCCATCCCCTTGCCAAAAAGTTGTCCACAAACCATGCCGAGCCTCCTGCCCAACGACCGACGCGGCAGTTCCGCACTTTTACCGCCCAGCCTAGTTCAGCCGCGCCCGCAGGCGCAGGCTTTGAAATATCGCAGAAGAGATCTTAGAGGCTCACGAGCAGCCCCAGGCTCCACTAGAGCTGCGTGACGCAGTGTGTTGTTTCCTTTTGCGTGCGGTTCGAAGGGCTGCTAGTCCTCTGAGGGTCAGTGCGGCCAGCGCTGCGCAGCCGACGCCGGTCCACACCCACAGCGATGAATCATCTCGCGCGACCCGACGTCCCGAAGATGCAGCAGTCATTGTCGGAGTGTCGGTGGCCGGGCTGGCCGAACTCCCCTTGCGAGAAGTAATGGTAAAACCATCTGCTATGTAATCAATTCCGTTTATTTTGACTTTATTTCCAGAGACTGACCCTGTATTTGCTTTTATTATTTTCCCAGGCATAATTATTGTTGTCCTAGCGGTTACTGTATCCAAATCTGGTTTTCTTACATTTGAAGCGGGCAGTGTAATTGTGTATGAATCGCCTCTTTCCTCAAACTTAACATTGTCAGGCATCACTTTAGACGTGATTCTGCATGTCAAACTCCCATTGGGAGGCGTGATATCTTCTGTTTTCCCCTCCGCCAGAAACTTACGGGTCGCAGATGCAACAGTTCTCAGCTCATCGCAGTTTCCTTTGAGCTCCCGCATAGAACCGGTTTCGTCCTCAACGATGATCTCCGTCCTGACGCTCCCGTCGGCTTTGAACTCAAACGTCGAGTCCGTGCGACACCCGCCCAACAGCAGCGCGAAGCCAACGAATGCGGTCAACAAGCGCGTCGCCGCGTTGCGATGGAGGTGTATCGCCCCCGGCCTTTTCCTGCTAGAACGACGCCGCATGCACGATACCTTTCCAGGCCCTTGGCGGCATGCCTTGGGCGCCCCTTGCCGACACGCACCGGTCGCCCATCGCGGGCACTCCCCAGAGACATCGTTGTTTCCCGCCGCATGGTCGGCGCTAAATTGGTTGTCGGTCATTCCCGCCCCTTCTTGACCAGCCGGCGTATCGATGCGTAAGTTTCAGGCTCGTGCACAGCCTAGCGCAGCCCGCCCAGGTGCCGACACCGAAGAGCGACCATGTCTGTTGCGCGACCGCAGCGGGTCGGCCGATAACCTGGAGTCATGACTCCACGTGAATCCACAGGCCCGGGGCCGGCCACAATCGCGCCCGAGCTCGTTGAGCTGCTGTCGGGCAACGACGTCGTCGCGATCGCCCCCGCGCTGCTCGGGGCAAGGCTGGCGGTGGCGTCGCCGGAGGGGACCGTGGCCGTGCGGCTGACGGAGGTCGAGGCGTATGCCGGCGAGATCGACCCCGGGTCGCATGCCTTCCGCGGCCGGACGGCCCGCAATTCTTCGATGTTCGAGGCGGCAGGCCGGGTGTACGTCTATTTCACGTACGGGATGCACCACTGCGTGAACGTCGTGTGCGGGGCGGAGGGCGTTTCGCGCGCGGTGCTTCTGCGCGCCGGCGAGATTGTGGAGGGCGTCGACGTCGCACGTGGGCGGCGCCCCGCCGCTCGGAAGGACAGGGATTTGGCGCGCGGGCCGGCCAGGCTGACGTCGGCGCTGGGGTTGACGCGCGAGGACGACGGCGAACTTCTGGGCGGTGCGGGTTCGCGGATCTGCCTTGAGCTGGCCGGGCCCGCCGACGCCGTTCCGGCGGAACTGGTGCGAAGCGGGCCGCGGGTCGGCGTTGCCGGGCCCGGCGGCGACGGCGAGGCTTTCCCTTGGCGTTTCTGGATCGACGGCGATCCGACCGTTTCGCCTTACAAGCCGGCGGCCAGGCGCAAATGAGCGTCTGAGCCAAGCCGACCCACGCACGCGCAGCAAGACTAAAGCGACGTTCGAGGCGACTCTTGCAAGCCGACCGCCATGCGCGAATGAGTGGCCAAGCTGATTCTGCTTACTCCTTTCTTCTTACCTTGGTGACGTCGCCGAGCGTGGATGGGCGGCCGGAGACCAGATGTGGATAAGCGGCCGAATGCGGGTGGGCGGCCGGGGGCCAGATGTGGATAAGCGGCCGAATACGGATGGGTGCCCAGGCCAGCTCCGCATACTCCTTTACTCGCGCCCTGGCGATTCCTCTTTCTTTGGCGATCCTGATGCCTCGGCGATGTAACCGAGTCCGGCCTGAAGCGCCGCCGGACCATCGGTCTCAAGGGCGACGTTGAGGAAGGCAGCGATCCGATCGCCGCGCTTACTGGCCGCAAGGCGGCGTCGGACGAAGCGAATCCGTACGTCCGACGCCGCGTGGTCCTTGCGTGGCAGCCCGCAGAGCGCCATGCTCCCGGTATTCAGCGCCTCCCCGCGAGGAAGACCTCAACTTCCCATTCAACTTCACCGCTGTATCTCAACGCGCCTTTGGTGCTCCGTGCTTTCTTGCGGCAGATCGAGAAAGTATCGAGAGTTTGACGAGAACGACAGGATTATCGAGGTGCGTGACATCCCCGCGCCGTCGCCGAATATAGCGGACTCGACGTCGTCGAATCAACGATCGACCGCGAAGCGCTCGCAGCCGAACGCGACCGACTCATGCGACGCATCGAAGAAATCAACGCACTCCTGGCCTGAAGAAAGCGTTTCCGCCGCCTCGTGTTGCAGCCGAAGGTCGTGGAAACGCCTGGCAACCGTCAGCGAATCGACAGGGCCGACAGGCTGTGAGGCTGCTGTTTCCTTCAGCCTTTGGGAGGGATTTGGCTAGTCCATTCGCCCAGCGTTCCATCTGGCCATGACCATGTAACGTTTAGATTCCTTCCCTTTGAATTGGGAAACGGGATGAACACAAAAGAATGCTCGGCTCCTCCGTCAATCTTTGTCGGAAAACCTTCCTTGATGAGTCTGGCCTGATTGGTACCGATACTTATGTCGACATTAAACATTTGATTGATTGAATCATTAATTATGACATATGTGTTGCCATTGTGATGCTTTAATTTCCATGGTGGTACTTTTCTTTCTTCTTTGGTGCGTTCTAATTCCGCGAGCTCCTCAAGCGCCTGCGCAGACCGGTTAGCGGCATCAGCCGCCTCCTGCGCAGACCCATACGAGTCCTTCCGCGCCTTGCGCGCCTCGTATGCCTGCCAAGCCGCAAACCCGGCGGCAACAAAAGATATACCTGTCCCAATCAGCGTTAAGACATCCATGCCTACGATTGTCCCACGCCAAGAGGCCGAGGACGGTTTTTCGCTGTCTGCATCGGCTGTTTTGGTTGTTCCGCAAGCCTGGATCGCCAATCGAACATTCGGGAGAAAACTCTATATAAAACGTACTCCGTCCTTCTCCGGGGCTTCATCATCTAATTCACCGATCGTTTGCAGGAGTTTGTCGCGGCACTGACGATATGGGGTGAGCGGCCGTCTTTTGAATCGTTTACGGTTCCATTTCGTCAATTCGAATCGTTCACTATATGTAACCTTTCTACGGGATACGAAAAGGACGAATTATGACGATTGTTTGGATCAAAAGTAAATAGAGTCAGACTTTTCGGTGTATCCTGAGCTTTAGCCGTTCACCTCTGAGGCAAGGACAACGTCATGGCTAAACGCACCATTACAATACTTAAAACAGGATTTCACAACAGGGGAGAGAAAATTGGAGAAAGAAACTATTACTCACTTTCAAACGTTAAAAGTCGTTCCCACGAAGAGAGGCTGGCATATAAAGATTTAGTGCAATTTTATTGGGATAGTGCAGATCTCAAAGAATTGGATCTCCTTAACGAGGATCGCTCAGTGCATCTCGAAAAGGCCGAGGTCATTGGTGATCTGCTTCTGTTGAAAGGAAAGGCCGGGCACGTCGGCGAGCCTGGCGACGTACACGACACCTCTACGGGAGAGCTTGTTCGTGAAGACAGTGACGGAACGATATCGAAACGCAGCACTCTCCGCATCGCATACGGACAACAATCCCCAAACGCGACTGTTGGCTACTACATTGTCGAGCATTCTCCAAACGGCAACTTGCGACATGTTCTCGAGAAGGTTGTCCGGCATGCCTTCGCAGCGATCAATCAAGGTTTAACCGTCGAATTCAACGCCGTTCTCATGGACGATGACTGGGCTGAACTACAGGCGAACATAGATGCGATCCAAGTGACTCGTGCTCGACCGCCACAAGACGATGAAGAACGCGATGAAGATTTTGCCAAACTCGTCAGGCTGACCCACGAGGTGCGTCCCGGCAAGAAAGTCCATGTCCAAGCGGGTAAAGTTTTGAGTCGTTTAAGAGGCAACCGCTCCGAACTTTACGAGATCTTATCTATTGATCCGCCTAAAGACAGAAAAGACGAAGAAGTGCGTGTGCGCCTGAAAGACGGTAAAAGGTCCAAAACCATGGTCTTAGACGATTTGAAGACGCCGCCCCTGCGCGAGCTGGTAACCGACAGCGGTCAACCGCCTCTTAGCGACTTGGAGTTTGTGGAGTTCGCCCGTGAGAGAATCGAAAATATGTACGATGACAGCGGTTCGCGCTAAACTGAAAGTCCGAGGTTAACTGCCGCAAGGAGCGCAACGACAATGAAAGCTGATATCAGGCCGGTCATCACCGATTATGCTCGTTCAATGCGGGAGCCTTCGTCGAAGTCGATTGCATTCGCTGATGTCACGGTCTTCGTTATGTTGCCTTTGTTTGCCGGTGTAGTGGCGGGATATGCTGGTCGTGATATAGGTCCCGGACTCCTGACTGTTGTCTCCATTCTCGCTGGCCTGTCGTTCGCCTTGGCAGTATTCATCTTTGACTTGCGTTTAAACGCAAGCAAGCAATTCGACAGGACTTCGTACGTTCTGCGAAGCATTGACGCGCTATTCAGGAGAACTTTGTACTCGGTTGCCGTGGGCGTGACGACCGCAATATTGGGAGGAGTACTCCAAATGGTTGAATCACAGAGTCTTCTAGGCCGTTTTGGGACGGCAGCCATGGCCACTCTTACGATCCATTACCTCATGGTTCTATTCATGTGCCTGCGGGGCCTTCGCGCAGCGTATAACCAATCAACCAAAGAACTGAACAGCGACTAAGGAACGAAAGCAGCCTCACAACGAGCGTCGCGCCGGTTGTGAGGCTCTTTCGCAAATCAAGTGCGATATCCCAGTTCCCCTGCACGTCCGTAAACCTTTGTTTGCAGGTAGAATCGGGATCGGCTCCTTCGAGCTGGACCGAACTTTTCACCTTCAACCCCGCCAAGGATTCGAGTCCGGGAAGGAGGTGAGAACGATGAGGAAGGCACCCTCATCAGGCAAGGAAAAACCCGGATACTGCGCGGACTGGTAAAGCTAGTGCAGCTTTGTGTTTGTGGCAGGTTGTTTGCAACAGTTCTATCGTCCGAAGGCCCAGCTTATTTCCGCGTGGACTCCAGCGCTTCGCGCACCGCCTGCTTTTGGCGGGCCGAAGTCTGCACGCTCGGGTGCCGCGCGTCCCAGTAGGAAATCGCGAGGGCCACGCTGATGAACGCCGCGAGCAGGGCGCATCCGGCGACCATCGCCGTGACGTAGCTTTGCCCGGCAAGGCTGTAGAACAGGCCCGTGCACGCCGCGGTCCCGATCGCCGTGGCGATGCGCTGGCCCGTCTGCATGATTCCCGACGCCGTCCCGCCGCTCTCCACCGGCACGTCGCGCAGCGAAAGGGACTGATTGGGCGAAGTCACCCAGCCGATGCCGAAACCGACGATCGCCGCGCCGATCGCGAACCACCATACGCTCGCCCCGCGGCTCACGAACACCGCGGCCGCCGCGATCGCCGCAAGGCCCACCACGTTGAGGAAAATGCCGACGATCACGATCCTGCGGCCCCACCGCCACACGAGCCGCCCCGCCAGAGGCGCCGAAACCACCTGCGCTGCCGCCGTCGGAACGGCCAGCATGCCCGAAACCAAGGCGGTTTCGCCCATCCCGCGCTGCACAAAGTCGGCGAGGATCACGCCCATCGACGTCGAACCCGCGAAGAAAACCGTGATCGTGGCCGTGCCCAAGGTGAACGTGCGAATTCGCAGAAGCCGCGGGTCCACCATCGGCTCCCCGCCGCGCGCATACAGCCTGTGCTCCCACATCCACCACAGGCCCACCAAGGCAAAGCCGACCGGCAGAAGCCACCACGTCCACGGCATCGTCGCCGCCGTCACGAACGGCAGCATGATCCCCACGATCGCGACCGAGAGCAAAACCGCGCCGACCGGGTCGAGCCTGCGCCACAGACGGCCGCGGCTTGCGGCGTCGATCGGCTCGCGGGGAATCCACTTGAGTGCCAGCAGGAACACAGTTGCGGCCACGGGCACGTTGAATCCGAGGGTCGCCCGCCAGCCGATCGACGCCGGCAGCAGTTCCAGGAACACCCCGCCCACGGTTGGCCCGATCGCCACCGCGACGCCCACCGTCGCTCCGAAGATCCCGAAGGCCTTCGCCCTCTCCTTGCCGCGATAATGCTGCTGGATCAATCCCCCCGTCTGCGGCGTGTAAATTCCCGCGCCGAAGCCCATGACGGCTCGTGCGACGTCAAGCATAAGGGCGTTCACAGCCAAAGCCGCCGCCGTCGACGCGATCGCGAAAATCAGCACCCCCGCTGCGAAAAGGCGGCCGCGCCCCAGAATGTCGCCCGCGCGCCCCGCCGCGACCAGGACGACGCCGATGGCCAGCGAGTACCCCGAAAGAGCCCACTGCATCTGGCTGGGCGAGGCGTCCAGCGCCGTTTTGATGGACGGCAGGGCGACATTGATGATGCTCACCGTGATGAGCGAGAGAAACAATCCGCTGATGAGGACGAAAAGAAGGCGCGCGCGGGCACGCCCATGTAAAACAGGGGGTTCTGAAGGCATGATGTATAAGCATATGCCCGTTCGACGGCGGTGCATGCCCCTCTGGGTGGGAACTTGGTCACCGGGGCACGCGGGCCGCTGCCGAATCCGCTGGCTGTCGAGCCCGTTAACTGCCGATCCGCTAAGGCTGAATCTGCTGACTGCCGCGCCTGCCTTAACTGCCGAATCCGCTGACTGCCGCGGCCTCGTCGCCGGCGCGCCGTTTCGCGCGTTCGCGGGCGTCCGGTTCGCCCTCGCACAACTATCGGAGGGCTCGCATACGCTTGATGCATGGATGCCGATGCCGTCGGCGCCCCCGCCTTCGACGGGGCCGCCGCGCCCCTCGAGGGGGCCGATGCCGCGCCCCTTGACGTCGCCGCGACTCTGCGGAAAGACCTGCGCGCGTACACCCTCGCGGCGGTCGAGCAGC